>Ga0265327_10003807_pt1 | contig 13949 bp, 10 predicted proteins | sample 41621metaG_FD_202089 | JGI IMG/M metagenome (GOLD analysis project Ga0265327, IMG submission 202089) | Rhizosphere microbial communities from Carex aquatilis grown in University of Washington, Seatle, WA, United States - 4-16-21 metaG | ecosystem: Host-associated > Plants > Roots > Rhizosphere... | reverse complement strand
ACCGCTTCGCGGTCATCGTCAGGATCGCGTCGGCCATCACCGTGCCGAGCGGCACCAGCGGCAGCTCGTCGCCGCTATGCATGATCTCGTCGACCCGCACCAGCTTGCGGCCGAGCGAGCCGCCCGGGTGGAACACGTGGTAGTCGCTCGGCGAGAAGCCGCGCCGCTCCAGCAGCGCGACGGCGATCGCATCGCCCAGCGCCAGCATCATCGTCGTCGAGGTCGTCGGCGCCAGCCCCAGCGGGCACGCCTCCGGCGACGCCGGCAGCACCAGCGCCGCGTCGGCGGCGTCCGCGAGCGTGCTCGGCGCCCGGCGCGTCATCGCGATCAGCGGGATGCGGAACCGCCGCGTGTAGGCGACGATGTCGACGAGTTCGGCGGTTTCGCCGGAATTCGACAGCGCGATCACGGCGTCGCCCACCGCGATCATGCCGAGATCGCCGTGGCTCGCCTCGCCGGGATGGACGAACTGCGCCGGGCTGCCGGTCGAGGCCAACGTCGCCGCGACCTTGCGCGCAACGTGGCCGCTCTTGCCCATGCCGGTGACGACGATCCGCCCGCGCACGCCGGCAAGATGCTCGATCGCGGCGGCGAAGGCGCCGTCGAGCCCGTCGAGCAGAGCCTCCAGACCGGCGATCTCCGCGCGCAGCACCCGGCGCGCCGCCTCAAGATCGGCGGCGGTATCGGGCAATGTGGCGGCGGTCAGCGCGGCAGTCGTCTTCATGATCGGCAGCAGAGGGAGCTAAAAAAACGGAGCGGGCGGCATAGTAATGCCGCTCCAGTGGCTGGTTCCACCAGCCGAAGAACCTGCAACGACCGGCCGGAGCCGCGCTCAATATGCGCACGCCGTTCGGCAAGGTCAATCGAGCGGACCCGTTCTCCTCTGGCGAGGCGGCGGGAATTATGCCGGCAGCCGATGAATTCGACCTCGTTCGCCGCCATCGACGCCAGCGCGGCGCTTGGCCGCCTGCGCATCGTCCGGCGACCGGCGTCGAGAGCGCTCGATGCTCAGTGCGCGAAAATGTCCGGATCCTCCCAGCCGGCGAGGTCGAGCTCGGCGCGGGTCGGGAGGAATTCGAAGCAGCGCCGGGCAAGGTCGGTCCGCCCCTCGCGGGCGAGCATCGCATCGAGTCGGGCGCGCAGCGCGTGCAGGTGCAGCACGTCGGAGGCCGCGTACTTGAGCTGCTCGTCCGTCAGCTCGTCCGAGCCCCAGTCGGAGGTCTGCTGCTGCTTCGAGATCTCGACGCCGAGCAGGTCGCGGCACAGATCCTTCAGCCCGTGGCGGTCGGTGAAGGTGCGGACCAGCTTGGAGGCGACCTTGGTGCAGTACACGGGCGCCGTGACGACGCCGAGATAGAAACGCAGCGCGGCGAGGTCGAAGCGCGCGAAATGGAACAGCTTCAGCACGCCGGGATCGGCGAGCAGCGCCCGCAGGTTGGGCGCGTCGTACTGCCCCGGCGCGAACTGGACGAGGTGGCAGACGCCGTCGCCGGCCGAGAGCTGGGCGAGGCAGAGCCGGTCGCGGTGCGGGTTGAGCCCCATCGTCTCGGTGTCGATCGCGACGCAATCGCCGAACGAGAGGCCCGGCGGCAGATCGCCGCGGTGGAGATGGATGCTCACGGAAACTGTCCGATACCCGTCGGGGGGAACCCTCGGAGCCGGCCGCGTGCGGATTACCGCACGGCGGCCGGCTCACGGGAGGGATGGTGCCCAGGAGAAGACTCGAACTTCCACGACCTTTCGGCCACTAGAACCTGAATCTAGCGCGTCTACCAATTCCGCCACCTGGGCAGGCGGGCCTTGTGTTAGTCGCCGCGTCGAATAATGTCAAACGGGTTTCGCCACGTGACGCCCGCAATCGGCGGCGGCGCTCGCAGCGCAGGCGTCGTCGTGATATGGGCATCCCGAAACCGGCTTGATAGAGCTCCGGTCCACGTTAGGGTGAGAGGACGTTCATGCGCTATCGCCGCGTCGCCGTCGCAGGCGCTTCCGGCTTCATCGGTCGCTATGTCGTCAAGCGGCTCGCCACGCGCGGCGCCGTGGTCGCGGCGCTCGTGCGCGACGTCGAGCGGGCGAATTTCCTGCGCCCGATGGGCGACGTCGGGCAGGTTGCGCTCGTCCGCGCCGGGCTTGACGACGAGGGCGTGCTCGCGGCGGCGCTGACCGAGTGCGATTCCGTCGTGAATCTCGCCGGCATCCTGCACGAGGGCGGCGGCGGCCGGCGCTTCGAGAAGGTTCACCGCGACGGCCCGGCGCTGCTGGCGCGGCTCGCCCGCGCCGCCGGCGTGCGGCATTTCGTCCATGTATCGGCGATCGGCGCAGATCCGGCCTCGCCGTCCGCCTACGCGCGGACGAAGGGCGAGGGTGAGGCCGCCGTGCACGCCGCCTTCCCCGAGGCGGTGATCCTGCGTCCCTCGGTCGTGTTCGGCCCGGAGGACCAGTTCTTCAACCGGTTCGCCGCGATGGCGCAGGTCGCGCCCGCCCTGCCGCTGATCGGCGGCGGCGCCACCCGCTTCCAGCCGGTCTATGTCGGCGACGTCGCCGACGCCGTCATCAAGGCGCTGGAGGAGCCGGCGGCAGCCGGGAAGACCTACGAGCTGGGCGGCCCGAAGACGTACACGTTCCGCGAGCTGATGGAACTGATGCTCGCGACGATCAACCGCAAGCGGCGGCTGGTGACGCTGCCGTTCGGCACCGCGTCGCTTCTCGGCTCGATCCTCGAGAAGCTGCCCAACCCGCCCCTCACGCGCGATCAGGTCACGCTGCTGCGCCGCGACAACGTCGTCTCGCCGGGCGCCCTGACGCTCGCCGACCTCGGCATCGCCCCGACCGCCGTCGAGGTCATCCTGCCGAGCTACATGGACCGTTTCCGCCGCGGCGGCTGGTTCGTCAGCCACGGCATGTCCCGCGAACAGAGGGTCGCCGAACAAAGGTCCGCTTCGGCCCCATTCACCTCGACAACCGATCAGGTCGCCAGCCTAAGAAAGCGGCAGGAAGGCGCCTAACCATGAAGTTAGGTCAGCTTTACTGACTTAACTTCAAAAAAGCGCTCGCGTCCTCGCTTCTCCTTGCTATATTTGTGGAAACCCGCCCTCGCCCGGGCGGTTCCCCGTGCGAGGACGCGCTTATGCCGCAGCAGCTCCTGAAGTTCGTGTCGGTCGACAAGCAGATGCCGCACAAGCGCGCTGCCGACGAGCGCCGCCACGACTTCCGCGAGATCTATGACGATTTCACCACGGCGAAGGCGGCCGAGCAGGCGAGCCGGTGCTCGCAGTGCGGCATCCCGTTCTGCCAGGTGCACTGTCCGCTGCAGAACAACATCCCGGATTGGCTGATGCTGACGGCGCAAGGCCGTCTCGAAGAGGCCTACGAGGTCTCCTCCGCCACAAACAATTTCCCCGAGATCTGCGGGCGCATCTGCCCGCAGGACCGGCTCTGCGAAGGCAATTGCGTGATCGAGAAGGGCTTCTCCTCGATCACGATCGGCTCGGTCGAGCGGTACATCACCGAGACGGCGTTCGCGAACGGCTGGGTGAAGCCGCCCGCGCCGGCCCGCGAGCTGGCGCAGTCGGTCGGCATCGTCGGCGCCGGACCGGCCGGTCTGGCGGCTGCCGACCAGCTTCGCCGCAAGGGCTATCAGGTCCATGTCTACGACCGGTACGACCGGGCCGGCGGCTTGATGATCTACGGCATCCCCAGCTTCAAGCTGGAGAAGAGCGTCGTCGCGCGGCGGCATGCGCTGCTCGCCGACGGCGGCGTGCAGTTCCATCTGAACTTCGAGGTCGGCCGTGACGCGACGCTCGACGAGTTGCGGGAGCGGCACGACGCGGTGCTGATCGCGACCGGCGTCTACAAGGCCCGCGCGATGGCCTGCCCCGGCATCGGTCTCGGCAACATCGTTCCGGCGCTCGACTACCTGACCACCTCGAACCGCAATGGCCTCGGCGACGCGGTGCCGGCGTTCGACGACGGGTCGCTGAACGCGGCCGGCAAGAACGTCGTCGTGGTCGGCGGCGGCGACACCGCGATGGACTGCGTCCGCACCGCGGTCCGCCAGGGCGCCCGCTCGGTGCGATGCCTGTACCGCCGCGACCGGCAGAACATGCCGGGCTCGCAGCGTGAGGTCGGCCATGCCGAGGAGGAAGGCGTCGAGTTCGTCTGGCTGTCGGCGCCCGAGGCGTTCGTCGGGGAGGCCGGCGGCACGGTGCAGCAGGTCCGCGTGCAGCGGATGCATCTCGGCATGCCGGACTCGACCGGCCGGCAGGCGCCGGAACCTGTCGACGGCAGCGAATTCATGCTCGACGCCGATCTCGTCATCATGGCGCTCGGCTTCGATCCCGAAGACGTGCCGACCCTGTTCGGCGCGCCGGAGCTGACGGTGACCCGCTGGGGAACGATCAAGGCCGACTTCACGACGCTGATGACCTCGCTCGACGGCGTCTTCGCCGCCGGGGACATCGTGCGCGGCGCCTCGCTCGTCGTCTGGGCGGTACGCGACGGCCGCGACGCGGCCGAGCAGATCCACCAGTACGTCCGGCGCAAGGCCGCAGTGCGCCAAGCCGGGGCCGATGTCGCCGCAGCCGCCGTCGCGGCGGAATGATGACCGGCCATGCCGCGAGCTGCGCAAACAACCCGTGAGCCGCGCTGGATACGCGTCCTGCATGACGCAGACACGCTGGGTGACGATCTGGGATCGATCGGCGTGTCTGTCGGGCCGCGCACCGGGCCGAACAAGCGGAGCCAGGGCGACAAGGAAGACTATGTTCTTCGCCGCCTCCTTGCCGCCTGGACGATTGCCGGCCGCATCGCCTTTCCGTGCGAGATCCGCGCTGCGCGGACGGACAAAGGCGAGCCGGACTTCCTTTTGACGCTGCCGGATGGGCGGACCGCCGGGATCGAGATCACCGAAGCCGGCGAGGAGAAATATCAGGAGTGGCTTACGCACACTGAGCTGGGTGAGGAGGACGTTATCGACGATCCTTTCGATCCGTCTGAACAGCGCACCGTTAGTGAACTTGTTCAAGCAATCGAAAGAAAGGTCGATGCATTCGACCGTGGCTCCTACCGCAGTCCGGGCACATGTCACCTTGTCATCTATGACAATACGGCTTCGGGCAGCTACCTGGACTATTCGGATCTCGTAGCGCGGCTCCGAACCCAGGTGCACGAGCGATCGAACGCCTTTGCCGGTCGCTTCGCTACTGTCGCCGTCATATTCGGCGAACGCGTGGTGCTCGACGTGCTCGGCCAGCCCACGGTCGTCGATGTTTCCAAAGCTTACGAAGCCGATTACGCCGGGTGGATTGGCGAACAGGTCAAGCATCTACAAAAAGGCGAAACGGACCAACTGGACCTCAAGCACATTGCAGAGGAGCTTGCCGACTTGGGCAGGTCTGAGCGCCGCGCATTGGCGAGCTATATCCGAAACACTCTGGTCCACCTTTTGAAATACGAGTTGAAATACGAGCTTCAACCGGCCAAGCGAACGCCGAGTTGGCGACTGTCGATCATGAATTCCCGCGCCGAGATCGACGATGTGCTGACGGAGAGCCCGAGCCTCCGGCGAGAACTGCCGGAGCACGTCGCCCAGCAATATGTGCGTGCGGTGCGACAGGCCGCCGACGAGACTGGGCTGCCGTCCGAGGTCTTTCCGACGGCTTGCCCCTACTCGCCGCAGCAACTGGTCGACGACGACTTCTTCCCGGGAACCGAATGATGGAGACGCAAATGAGACAGGACGCGATGCACAGCGCCTCCGACTTCGTCCGGGAGTACGAAGCGAACAAGGCGCGCCTCATCGAGACGGGACTGTACGACCCGGCGGACGAGCATGACGCCTGCGGCGTCGGCTTCGTCGCTGCCATCGACGGCAAGCCGCGGCGCAGCGTGGTCGAAGCGGGCATCAACGCGCTGAAGGCGGTGTGGCACCGCGGCGCGGTCGACGCCGACGGCAAGACCGGCGACGGCGCCGGGATCCATGTCCAGATCCCGCAGGATTTCTTCCGCGAGCATGTTCGCGTCACCGGCAACGAACCCGGTCCGGGCGAGCTGGCGGTCGGCATGGTGTTCCTGCCGCGCACCGACCTCGACGGCCAGGAGCGGTGCCGCAGCATCGTCGAGACCGAGATCCTGCGCTTCGGCTATACGATCCACGGCTGGCGCCAAGTCCCGGTGAACATCGACATCATCGGCGAAAAGGCGAACGCGACCCGGCCGGAGATCGAGCAGATCATGATCGCCGGCACACCGGGAACCGAGGCCGACCGGTTCGAGCGCGATCTCTACCTGATCCGACGCCGCATCGAGAAGCAGGCGATCGCCGACCAGATCAAGGACTTCTACATCTGCTCGCTGTCGAGCCGCTCGATCATCTACAAGGGCATGTTCCTCGCCGAGCAGCTCACCTCCTTCTATCCGGACCTGCTCGACGAGCGGTTCGTGTCGAGCTTCGCGATCTACCATCAGCGATACTCGACCAACACCTTCCCGACATGGCCCCTGGCGCAGCCGTTCCGGATCCTCGCCCACAACGGCGAGATCAACACGGTGCGCGGCAACTTCAACTGGATGAAGAGCCACGAGACGCGGATGGAATCCGCGGCCTTCGCCGGGCACATCGAGGACATCAAGCCGGTGATCCAGGTCGGAAGCTCCGATTCGGCCTCGCTCGACGCGGTGTTCGAGGTGCTCGTGCGCGCCGGCCGCCCGCTGCCGATGGTCAAGACGCTGATGGTGCCCGAGGCGGCCGACAGCGAGCGGACGATGCCGGAGGCGCACCGCGCGCTCTACAGCTACTGCAACTCGGTGATGGAGCCCTGGGACGGTCCGGCGGCGCTCGCCATGACCGACGGGCGCTGGGTGCTCGCCGGCATGGACCGCAACGGTCTGCGGCCGATGCGCTACGCGATCACCGCCGCCGGGCTGCTCGTCGCCGGCTCAGAGGCCGGCATGGTGCGGCTCAACGAGGCCGAGATCATGGAGAAGGGCCGGCTCGGGCCCGGCCAGATGATCGGCGTCGACCTCGCCGCCGGCAGGATGTACCGCGACCGCGAGATCAAGGACATGCTGTCGTCGGGCCGGCCGTTCGCGAAATGGGTCGAGAACATCACCGTCATCGACGACATCGTCAGGACGCGGACGGAGACGGTCGAGTTCGCGCGCGACGAGCTGCGCCGCCGTCAGGTGGCGGTCGGCTGGAGCCTCGAGGACCTGGAACTGATCCTCCAGCCGATGGTCGAGGACGGGAAGGAGGCGGTCGGCTCGATGGGCGACGACACGCCGCTCGCCGTGCTGTCCGACCTCTATCGCGGGCTGCACCACTTCTTCCGGCAGAATTTCAGCCAGGTCACCAACCCGCCGATCGACAGCCTGCGCGAGCGGCGGGTGATGACGCTGAAGACTCGACTCGGCAACCTCGGCAACATCCTCGACGAGGACGACACGCAGTGCAACCTGCTGCAGCTCGACTCTCCGGTGCTGTCGAACGCCGAGTTCGCAGCAATGCGCGCCTACATGGGCGACACCGCGGTCGAGATCGACGCGACCTTCGATGCGGCGGGCACCGAATCGGCCACGGCGGCGCTGCGTGACGGCATCCGCCGTATCCAGCAGGAAGCGGAGGACGCGGTGCGCGGCGGCTGCACCCACGTCATCCTCTCCGACCACGCGACCAGCCCCGGCCGCGCACCGATCCCGATGATCCTGGCGACCGGCGCGGTGCACTCGCACCTCGTCCGCCAGCAGCTCCGCACCTTCACCTCGCTGAACGTCCGCTCGGGCGAATGCCTGGACGTGCATTACGTCGCGGTGCTGATCGGCGTCGGCGCCACGACGGTCAACGCCTATCTCGCGCAGGAGACGATCGCCGACCGGCATCGCCGCGGCCTGCTCGGCGGGATCACGCTGGAAACGGCGATCGCCCGCTACAAGAAGGCGCTCGACGAAGGTCTCCTGAAGATCATGTCGAAGATGGGGATCTCGGTGATCTCCTCGTACCGCGGCGCCTATAATTTCGAGGCGATCGGCTTGTCCCGCACGCTCGTCGCCGAGTTCTTCCCCGGCATGCCGTCGCGCATCTCGGGCATCGGCCTCGCCGGCATCCAGCGCCGCGTCCTGGAGATGCACAGGCGCGCCTTCTCCGAGGACTTCGTGGCGCTGCCGATCGGCGGGTTCTACCGCTACCGGCGCGGCGGCGAGCTGCATGCGTTCGAGGGCAACCTGATCCACGTGCTGCAGACCGCGGTCGCGAACGACTCCTACGCGACCTACAAGCGGTATGCCGAGGGGGTGCGGAAGATGCGCCCTGTCAATTTGCGCGACCTGCTCGATTTCCGACTCAAGCGGCCGGCGGTCTCGGTCGACGAGGTGGAATCGATCACCGAGCTGCGCAGGCGGCTCATCTCTCCCGGCATCTCCCTGGGCGCGCTCGGCCCCGAGGCGCACGAGACGCTGTCGATCGCGATGAACCGCATCGGCGCCAAATCGGACAGCGGCGAGGGCGGCGAGGACCCGGCGCGCTACAAGCCCCGCCGCAACGGCGACAACCCCTCCTCGGCGATCAAGCAGGTGGCGAGCGGCCGCTTCGGCGTCACCGCCGAGTACCTGACCAACTGCCGCGAGCTGGAGATCAAGGTCGCGCAGGGCGCCAAGCCCGGCGAGGGCGGACAGCTCCCCGGCTTCAAGGTCACCGAGATGATCGCGCGCCTCCGGCACTCGACGCCGGGCGTCACGCTGATCTCGCCGCCGCCGCACCACGACATCTACTCGATCGAGGATCTGGCGCAGCTCATCTACGACCTGAAGCAGATCAATCCGGACGCCAAGGTCTGCGTGAAGCTGGTGGCGCGCTCGGGGATCGGCACGATCGCGGCCGGCGTCGCCAAGGCCAAGGCGGACGTGATCCTGATCTCGGGCCACACCGGCGGCACCGGCGCCAGCCCGCAGACCTCGATCAAGTATGCCGGCGCCCCCTGGGAGATGGGCCTCTCCGAGGCGCATCAGGTGCTGGTGCTGAACCGTCTGCGGCACCGCGTGCGGCTGCGGGTCGACGGCGGCATCAAGACCGGCCGCGACGTCGTGATCGCGGCGATCCTCGGCGCCGAGGAGTTCGGCCTCGGCACGGCGAGCCTCGTCGCGATGGGCTGCATCCTGGTGCGGCAGTGCCACTCCAACACCTGTCCGGTCGGCATCTGCACGCAGGACGAGGAGCTGCGCGCCAAGTTCGAGGGCACGCCCGAGAAGGTCGTGAACCTCTTCAGCTTCGTCGCCGAGGAGGTGCGCGAGATCCTCGCCTCGCTCGGCGCGCGGACGCTCAACGAGATCATCGGCCGCACCGACCTGCTGGCGCAGGTCAGCCGCGGCAGTTCCGACCTCGACGACCTCGACCTCAACCCGATCCTCGCCCAGGCGGACCCCGGCGACTACCCGCGTTACTGCACGCTCGAAGGCCGGAACGAGGTGCCGGACACGCTCGACGCGCAGATGATCAAGGACGCGCACGCGCTGTTCGAGGCGGGCGAGAAGATGCAGCTCGCCTACAACGTGCGGAACACGCACCGCGCGGTCGGCACGCGGCTCTCGTCGATGATCACGCGGCGGTTCGGCATGACCGGGCTGCAGCCCGACCATGTGACGGTGCGGCTCCGCGGCTCGGCCGGGCAGTCGCTCGGCGCCTTCGCGGTGCAGGGTCTGAAGCTCGAAGTGTTCGGCGACGCCAACGACTATGTGGGCAAGGGCCTGTCGGGCGGCACCATCGTCATCCGCCCGATGACGTCGAGCCCGCTGGTCTCCAACAAGAACACGATCATCGGCAACACCGTCCTGTATGGCGCGACCGCGGGCAGGTTGTTCGCGGCCGGTCAGGCGGGCGAACGGTTCGCGGTGCGCAACTCCGGCGCCGAAGTGGTCGTGGAAGGCTGCGGCTCGAACGGCTGCGAGTACATGACCGGCGGCACCGTGGTGATCCTCGGCTCGGTCGGCACCAACTTCGCGGCCGGGATGACCGGCGGCATCGCGTTCGTCTACGACGCCGAGGACACGCTTCCGCATCGGATCAACCCGGATACGGTGATCTGGCAGCGAGTCGAGACGCCATACTGGGACGGCGTGCTGCGCAGCCTCGTCGAGGAGCATGTCGCGTCGACGCAGTCACGCGTCGCCGAGAAGCTGCTGATCGACTGGGAGCGCGAGATCGGCCGGTTCTGGCAGATCGTGCCGAAGGAGATGCTGGCGCGGCTGACCGAACCGCTCCGTCTCGACGAAGCGGAGGTTGCGGCGGGCGACGACTGACACGGTCGGCATCGGCGGCCGAACACCCGGGCCGAAAGGCCGCTCTCCCGCGTTCACCGGGAGAGCGGCCTTCTCTTTTTATCGCAGCGAGGACGACGCTACCGCAGCGAGGATCATGTGATGACGACGAGAGAGATCGACGAGACGCGTGCCGTGGCCAACCTGCCGGGCCTGGACATCGAGATCCGGCACCGCCGCGCGCCCGAGGAGAACGCGGAGCTGGTATCGATCACGATGCGCGCGACGCCCTCCTTCGACGCCTTCGCCACGGCGCTGCGCGGCGGCCCCGCCCTGCCGTGGCTGGCGATGGCGCCGTTCGGCATGACGGCGGTCGGCGGCTTCAACCCGTTCGCGCCCTGGCTCGCGATGATGCAGGCCTGGAGTTCGTTCCTGGGCGGCTCGCCGCTCCCGCTGCTCGGCGCCGCCGACGCGCCGCAGCCACAGTCGTCGACGATCGATAAACCTGGACGGGATTAGGCTGCTGCCTATTCCGTCGGTTCCCTGTATCGTCGGCGGCAACAATTCGAGCGGCCAACCTGACCGGCGCCATGCGCATCCTCTATCACTTCTGGCTTTCCCCCTTCGCCCGCAAGATCCGCATCGTCCTCAAGGAGAAGAACCTTGAGTTCACGCTGAAGCTCGAAAAGATGTGGGAGCGGCGCGCCGAGTTCCTCGCGCTCAACCCGGCGGGCGACGTGCCGGTGCTGATCGAGCCGGACGGCACCGTGCTCGCCGACTCGACCGCGATCGCCGAGTATCTCGACGAGGTCCATCGCGAGAAGCTGCTGCTCGGCATCAACCCGGCCGATCGCGCCGAGGTGCGCCGGCTCGTCGGCTGGTTCGACGTCAAGATGAACCAGGAAGTGACCGAGCACCTCGTCGGCGAGAAGATGACGAAGCGCTTCTCCGGCGTCGGTCAGCCGAACTCCAGCGCGATCCGCGCCGGCAAGGCGAACATCGCCCATCACCTGGATTACATCGGCTATCTGATCGAGCGGCGGCGCTGGCTCGCCGGCGACCACTTCTCGCTGGCCGACATCGCCGCCGCGGCGCATCTCTCGGCGATCGATTATCTGGGCGACGTGCCGTGGGACAACCACGAGCCGGCCAAGGAGTGGTACGCCCGGATCAAGTCCCGCCCGAGCTTCCGTCCCCTCCTCGCCGACCACGTCCCCGGCAGCCACCCGCCGCCGCACTACGCCGACCTGGATTTCTGACAGCGCGCGGCGAGACGCCGCAACGGTCAGACTCCAAAGAAGAGCAGATCGAGCGCAGACGCGATGACGTCCCGGAACGGCGCCACGGTTCCGATGGCATCGCGCAGATCCTGGGCCGAAACGACGGCAAGCAATGGGACGAGTACCGCATAATCCTCGCTGCCGATCCGGGCCGCAGGGGTGAGTCTGCCGGCAATCGGCAGCATCGATTTCCGCACTGCGAGCGGCGCGACGATGCGATCCCGGCCTGTTGCGGTCAGATCCGACTGGAGGACGGCGACGAGGGGAAATGCCCGCCGTGCCTGCGGCACGGGGTTCGCAAAAACGTCATACTGCCGCGGCATTGTCGCCGTCGCCTGTGTCGGCCTCCGGCGCATAATGCGCCCGAACCATCTCGGCGAACGAGCCGTTCTCGGCCGTGTAGGCGTCGCAGGCGGCGAGATCCTGCCGGATTTCGGCCTTTACACGCTCGGCCTCATGCTCTGCGAGCGCCCGGGCGAGCGCCTCTTCGGCGATGCGCGACGCGTTGATCCCGGCCCGCTTCACCTTTGCGAACAGATCCGAGTTCACGCTGAGGCTGACTGTATTCTTCCTTGCCTGCGGATCGAAAAGCGTCGACCTCATTGGAATCACCCATGTGAATTTAACGGGTAATGTACACCTGCCCGTTATAGGAGGCAATCCGGTGGCGACCGCCGCACCACGCCGACGCGGAGACAAAATCGGACTCGGGGAAGCAAGCAAGTTCACGCCCTGACGCAAAGGACGCAAAATCAAGGCCCCTGCGCCCCATAGACACGCGATGAATTCCTGTGCGTTCGTCGTGTGCCCTTCGCGTTAAAGCGTCCTTTTTTCTCCTATCCCCTCATCCCCAATCCGTCCCCCGATCCCCGATTCAGGTTCTTCTCCGCTCAGCGCTTCTTCGCCGACGACGACGGGGCGGCCGACGCCGGAGCCGGCGCATCCGCCGCTCCGCCCCTGACGTCGAGCCGCTCGATGTTCGCCTTCGCCGCTTCGTCGGCCGGCGTGTTCGGGGCAAGCAGGCTGACCTGGACCCAGTCCCGGCGGGCGCCGTTGGCGTCTCCCTTGATGCGGCGGATATTGCCGCGCTCCAGCAGCGCCTCGGGCGACTCCGGGGCGAATTTCAGCGCCTTCTCGACGTCGGCGAGCGCCGCGTCGTACTGTTTCAGTTCCCGGTGCGCCGAAGCGCGATAGATCAGCGCGTCGGCCCGCCGCGGCTCCAGTTCGACCGCGCGATCGAGGTCGGCGATGGCCTCCGCGTAATGCTTGGTCGCGGCGAAGGCTTCCGAGCGGTCGATCAACAGGTCCGGGTCGTTCGGGGTGATGCCGAGCGCGTCGGTCAGCGCGCCCTCCGCGCGGTCCGGCTGGCCGCCGAGGAGCCACGCCTGCGCGGCCTGCGCCAGCACGTCGGCGCGCAGAGCCGGCGGCCCCTTGGCCATGTCGGCGGCCAGCTTCTCCAGCCGGACCGCCGCCTCGATATATTGCTTCATCCCGATCAGCGCGACCGCGGCGCAGTGCTCCGCCGGGTGCGCACCGCCCACCGCCTTCCACTCCTGCGCCATCTCCCAGCCGGCATCCGGCTTGCTGCTGCGCGCCAGCGTCATGCATTTCTGGTAGCGCTCGGCATCCGCCGAGGCGTCGCGCTGCGCCCGCGCCGCCGGTACATACAGTCCGGTCGCGAGCAGGAGGAAAGCCAGGAAGGCGGTGGCGGAACGGAACGGCGGCCTCGTCATGAACGTGCGATACCGCAGCACCGTGGCGAACTCAAGGCGGGCGGATTGCAAAGGAGGTGCGCGCCGCAGCAGCGGGACGAACGCGGCCTTCCGACGTAAAAAAGGTATGCTATGAAGATGGGACGTTTTCTGGAGTCGCGTTGACCGATCCTGCGCCCGGTTCCGGCGGCGGCGGCGGCTGGCGGCGTGCCGGCCGCGCGCTCGCCACCCGCAATTACCGGATCTACACAACCGGCAACGCCATCTCGTTGATCGGCACGTGGGTGCAGCGCATCGCGGTCGGCTGGCTGGCGTGGCGGCTCACCCGGTCCGGCGCGTGGCTCGGACTGGTGTCGTTCGCCGACCTGTTCCCGACCGTGCTTTTGAGCCCGTTCGCCGGGGCGATCGCCGATCGGCGCGACCGGCTCGCCGTGATCCGGCTGACGCAGGTGACGGCGATGGCGCAGGCGGTTCTGCTGGCGCTGCTGACCGGGCTCGGCTGGATCACCATCGAGATGCTGTTCGTGCTGACCGCGCTGCTCGGCGCCGCCAACGCGATCAACCAGCCGGCGCGGCTCGCGACGATCCCCAGCCTTGTCGACCGCGCCGACCTGCCGGCCGCGGTCGCGATCAACTCGCTGATCTTCAACGGCGCCCGCTTCGTCGGCCCGGCCGTGGCCGGCGCGCTGATCGCCGCCGGCAGCGTCGAACT
>Ga0265327_10003806_pt1 | contig 13962 bp, 14 predicted proteins | sample 41621metaG_FD_202089 | JGI IMG/M metagenome (GOLD analysis project Ga0265327, IMG submission 202089) | Rhizosphere microbial communities from Carex aquatilis grown in University of Washington, Seatle, WA, United States - 4-16-21 metaG | ecosystem: Host-associated > Plants > Roots > Rhizosphere... | reverse complement strand
AGCATGATTGGACGCCGTAAAGGCGATAGCGCTTGCCTCCCGCCGTCCAAGTGTCGCCGGTCTCATAGGTCGCCTCGGGCGGAATCGGGAACCAGGGTGACGGCTTGGTCTGCGCGAGCGTCGAAGTGGTCGAGAGGACAGCGACGAGAGCAATCGCCGGCCGTAGCCGAGCCGTCGTCATCGCGAAGCCACCACGCCGCTCTGCGCCGGGGCAGGGGGATCTTTGATTGTAAGATCGCCGGGCCTGAAAAGGACCGAGCAAGTTCTATCGGTATAGTCTAGACATTGAAAAGTGACGGCGCTCTGCACCGCTGCCGACGTGGGCGCCCCGCACATCGAACCAGCCGAGTTTATCGTATACCCACCATTAGTCTGAGAAACGGGGAAAGACCCGCTGGGACAGAAAATCGGACTGGTAGCTCCGTTTGACGTATTCGGCGCCAGAGGCGATTGCGCTGCGCGCTGATTCGGCTGCTGTTGCTGCGCTTGTTGAATCGCCTGTTGGCAGATTCCGACCGCAACGCCCAGCATTTGCATCCAAATTGCTTGCTGCATGATGGGACCACAATAGGGAATCGTCGGCCAATTCACCTGACTGCAAAGAAGGACTTTGCAGGGGAACGCGGCGTCCTGCGCAGCCGCTGAGGCGGGCGAGAAAGCAGTTATGACGCTGTAACATATAACGTTTCTAAGGCGGCGCTTGGTAATCATCTTTCCAGCCTTTTGGTTCTTGCGCGGCGAAGCCACATCGGTATATATCCTACTTTATATCGTAGTAGGGGGAAACATGCATCGAAGCCTTTTCCTGCCCGGAGCAGTCCTATGCGCCCTGAGCTCGCCTGCCATCGCAGAGAGTTCGCCCCAAAAGGAAGCGCCGCGGGTGATCGAAGCGGCTGTCACGCCGGGAGGCAAAGTCGTCGCCGTGCAACCCGCCGTGGAGAAGCTGAATGATCGGACCGGCTCGAGACCGCGCTCCCCGTGCGGCGCTCCGATCGATATGGACGCCGCTGCTGCGCGAACGCTCGTGGAAAGAATCGCGAAAGAAGAAAATTTCTACCCAGAATTCGCGTTGGCGGTCGCTCACGGCGAGAGCCGGTTTGATCCGAACGCGCTGTCGCCCAAGGGCGCCGTTGGATTGATGCAGTTGGAGCCCGCCACGGCCGAGCGGTACAAGGTCAATATTTGCGATCCGGCCGACAATGTGCGCGGCGGCGTCAGGTTCTTGCGCGACCTTCACGCGCGTTACCGAAATCCCCTCTTCATCCTCGCCGCATACAACGCCGGCGAAGAGAACTTGCAGCAATATCATGGCGTCCCGCCGTATCCGGAAACGGTGCGCTTCGTCGCGACCGTGTTGAACGAATTTTACGATTGGCCTGCGTCCGAGCGAAAAACTCGCCAAGGCGCCGCTGCAGGAGGGCAGGGGGCAAAATCGGACCAGGCTCTGCGAGATGCCTCAACCTCAGGCAGAGCGGGCGACAACCGCTGGCAATCCGGCTTCGTTTGGAACGTCGAGTAACAGCAGGAGAGAGAGAACGATGTTGAGAATTGTGAAAAACCGCAAAGTCGGCCGCTTCGCCTTGGCGGCCGTATTGTCGTCCGGACTTGCGTCCCCGGCCTTCGCGACCGGTGGGACTTTGACGCCGGTTCAATCGACTCTTCAAACGCTCGTCACCACCCTGACCGGTCCCATTGCGACTTCGCTCGCTATCCTCGCGGTGATCGCGCTCGGCTTCTTCGCCTGGTCCGGCCGGCTAACCTGGGGTCTCGCCGCCTCGGTCATTTTCGGAATCGTCCTGGTGTTCGGCTCGACGCAAATCGTGAGCTTCTTCCAGTCCGCCGTTGGGGGCTGACGATGGACGCCAATGAGCTGGAGAAGCCGCTCGTCATTCCGCTGGTGAAAGCGCTGACCCGGGCTCCGACGATCGTCGGAGTTCCCTACATGTATTTCATGTTCGAGATGGTCACGACCTCCGTGATCTTTTTGGCGACGCACAATCTCGTGAATTTGCTGTGGATGATACCGTTGCATCTCGTCGGCTACGTCATGACGCTGAAGGACGATCGCATCTTCGAAATCCTCTTCGTCAAATCCTCGAAGTGCCCGCCGCGTTCGCGGTCGTTTTGGAATTGCGACTCTTACAAGGTCTGAAAATGCTGCGGGCGCTGCAGGACGAGCTCACGTTTGGGGCGGTGTCGAGACGGGAATTGCCCGTTGCGACGCATTTGCCCTACACGCGGCACGTCGACGATTGGATTGTCCGAACGAAAACCGGGCTCTTGATGAATTTCATCAAGCTCGACGGGTTTTCCTTCCAAACGGCGGATTGGTCCGAAATCAATGTGCGGATGCTCGGGCGCAACGATCTGGTTCGCGCCCTCGCCAACAGCCGCTTCGCCATCTATTCCCACATCATCCGCCGAGAGGTCGAGCCGAAGATAGCCTCGACCTTCGACAACGACCTCTGCCGTGAGATCGACGAGCGTTACGACGCCAGCCTCTCGAAGCGGCGCATGTTCGTCAACGACATCTATCTCACGATCGTCCGCCGGCCCTTGCAAGGTCATGCGGGAACCTTTGAAGTCATGCTTCAGGGGCTTCTCGGCCGAAAGAACAAGGCAGGCATGTCGGCCGACGAAGACGAAGCCCTGATGGAACTCAGGGACGTCACCACAGCAATCACGTCGTCGCTCGCGGCCTATCGCCCGCGCCATCTCCGAGTGGTCGAGCGCGAAGGCGCCTGGTTTTCCGAGCCGCTGGAATTTCTCGTGCAATTGGTCAATGGCGCCATCCCGCGCCCGATGCACTTGCCCCGGATGCCGCTCAGTGAGGCGATGGCGCTCAAACGTCTGTCGTTCGGGCGGAACGCTTTGGAGATTCGCGGCGCGTCGAAACACGACACCCGCTTTGGCGCGATGATCTCGGTTCGCGAATATCCCTCGCTGACGGGGCCAGGCTTTCTCGACAATCTGCTGACGATCCCGCACGAATTCATCGTCTCCCAATCCTTCGCGATCATCGACCGTCCGGTGGCCCAATCGCATATCGATCGGGTCGCCAGACAGGTCGACATGTCCTCGGAAGCCGAATCGGTGGTGGCCGAACATCTAGGCGAAGCGCGTGACGAGCTGCTCGCCTCGGAATCCCTTTACGGCGAACATCACATGACCGTGATGGCCCTGGGCAAGACGCTTCAAGAAGTGGATTCGACGATCACGGCGGCCGGCGCGGCCCTCACCGATCGCTCGGTGATCTGGGTGCGCGAGGACTTGAACACCGAGCCGGCCTTCTGGGCGCAACTTCCCGGCAATTTCCCCTATATCGCCCGAAACGCAATCATCAGCTCGCGCAATGCCGCGGGCTTCGTGTCTCTCCATAATTATCCGAGCGGATCGGCGGCGAACAATCACTGGGGGCCGGCGATCTCCGTTTTCCAAACCGCGTCGCAAACGGCTTACTTCTATAATTTCCACGTCCGCGATCTCGGCAACTTCACCGTCGTCGGCCCCTCGGGCTCCGGCAAGACCGTTTGGCTGTCCTTTATCGCCGCCCAGGCGCAACGGATAGAGCCGCGTCCAAAGCTGGTTTTCATCGACAAGGATCGCGGCGCGGAGATTTTCATCCGGGCGCTCGGCGGCCAATATGAGACGCTCGATCCTGGAACGCCGACCGGCTTCAATCCTCTGATGCTGCCGGACAACGGGGAAAACCGCGAGTTCTTGTTTCAGCTGTTCTCCTTCATGCTGAAGCCGGCGCGCGCCGGCGAAATCCTGACGTCCTCCGAAGAGCAGGTCATCCGCAACGCGATCAAGACCGTGGTCTCTGGGCCACCGCAGGGGCGGAACTTGGAAGCCTTCTCGTCGCTGCTGCGCGGACGCATTCAGGCCGGCGAAGGCGATCTAACCTCGCGCCTTGAAAGCTGGATTCGGCCGGATCAAAGGGGCTGGCTGTTCAACAACCGCGAAGACAGGTTCTCGCTCTCGCATATCTTCGGCTTCGATATGACGAAGGTGCTCGATGATCCCGTCATTCGCACGGCGTCGCTGCTCTATATTTTTCATCGGCTGGAAGAGCTGCTCGACGGCTCGCCGTTCCTGCTGTTCCTCGACGAAGGCTGGCGCCTGCTCGATGACGCGGTGTTTTCCGTTTTTCTCAAGGACAAGCTGAAAACCATTCGCAAGCAAAATGGCGTCGTCGGCTTCGGCACGCAGAGCGCCGCCGACATCGTCCGCTCGCAGGCCGCCAACACCTTGATCGAACAAACCTCGACCAATGTGTTTTTCCCAAATTCCAAGGCCGACGACGAGAGCTACAAAAAGGCCTTTCAACTCTCCGATCGGGAGATCCGCTGGATACGGGAAACCGTGCCCGAGGCGCGCTCCTTCCTGATCAAGCACGGTCAGGACTCCGTGATCGCCAAGCTCGATCTCGGATCGATGCCAGATCTGATCAAGGTTCTCTCGGGACGCACGGAAACGGTCGCCGAGCTGCATGCCCTCATCGAGAGGGTCGGCGACGATCCGAAGGTTTGGCTGCCGATTTTTACGGGAAGGGCGTCCTCATGAGGGGGGTGTTCGGATTTTTGTTGCTGGCGGTCTGTTGGAGCGGCGTCGCCCGGGCCGATATTCCCGTCGACGACGATCTGCAGCTGACGCAAAAAACGCAGACGCAGACGACCACGACCAACACTGTGCCCGTCCAGCAGAACAACAATAAGGGGCAGGGCGGCATAAACTGCGCGACGCACACCGGACAACAGGGAACAACCCAAAACAACACGCAACCGCCAAACCCTGCGACGGGGAACGCCGCGGTTCAACAATATGATCCACAGGCCTCGAGCACGCCGGCCAGTCCGTTGAGTGGGCCAGGCGTGGCGACGCAAAATCTCGAGCAGACGTCGGGCGGTGTTGTCGCGGGCAATGCCGCGACTCAAAGCACGATCACGGCGAACGGCCCCACCTATCGAACCGCTACGGCGGGCATCGGCCCTGCCGCGACGATCATGGCCGGCTACGACCAGAATTCGTCGCTCGGCGCGCAAAATGGCCTGAGCTGGAACCAGGTCTTGCAGACCGCGAATATGTGGGCAGCCGCCTACAACGCGATCAACGTCTTCAGGAACGCGCAACTCAGTCAGGCCGCCCGCGCCATGGTTTTCGTGCCCTGGGCAATCGGCGCCGGAGCGGTTCCTTTGAGCGCGGTCTGCGCCGCTGGATACACCGGCGCCGGGACGGCGAGCAGCCCCTGCGTCGCCGCCGGCGGAACTTGCCAGTCCCTCTCGGATGGCGGTTGCTGGCAATACCGGACCTTCGATTCCCGGGGCAACGTGATCGTCTATCTCGTTCGCGCCCAAACCCCGTCATTCTGAGCCAAAGAGGACAGCATCATGTCGAAGCGATTGATTGGGATCTTCGCGGGGCTGATTTGGAGCTCAGGCGCCTTGGCGCAAGTGCCGGTGATCGACGCCGCGAATTTGACGCAAGCCCAGCAAACGGCGTCGAACACGCAACAGATCCTGACGACCGATCAGAGCATATTGAGCAACGTCCAGAAGACGTTGCAGGCGGTGACGGGCAATCGATCGTCGCTGGCGCAAGGCTCGCTGGCGCAAATGGCGCTTGGCGGCGGCTTCTCCATGGGACAAGCGCCTTCGCTCGGTTCCGTCATCTCCGGCGGACCACTTTCCTTCGCCGGACTGGGGGGCAATTCGCAAAGCATCATTTCGACGCTGATCAGCGGGCTTCAACTCGTCAAAAGCCTGAGCGGTCAGTCGACGGCCTTGCCGGCCGACACCGCCTATACGAACTCCGCGAACACGACACAGCTCATCGTCGGCCTGATCAATTCGGCGCAGGGGACGGTGACGAGCGCCAGCACCTCCTACACGACGGGCGCGCAGCAAATTGGCAGTTCGCCGGACGTGAAGGGCTCTATCGATCAAAACTCGCAAATTCAGGCGCAGAACGGCCAGTCGATCGTCCAGCTGAACGGCACGGTCAATACGGCGGCCGCCGCCGCCAATCAGGCCAACCTCGATCGCATCGCCCAGCTTTCTGCCGCCGCACGCGCCATGCAATTCAAGCCCTTCGGACAATGAGCGCATGAAAATCCTCATTTTTTTGGTCTGCGCGCTGGCAGCCTTGGCGCTCGGCAGCTGCAGTTACAAACCGCTCAACGCGCCCTGCGCGATGGAGGAGGGCGGTGGTCCCGCCGAAAGCTCGAAACTCGAGATCCCGCCCACTATGCCCGCCGCTCCAGGCGACACGCCGATCCAGGCGCTTTCCTATGCAGGCGCCGAACCGACGCCGGCGTTTCGGCCGTCTCAAAGCGTTAGGGCAGGGGATTGCGGGCCCCTGCGTCCCATCAACGCGGGAACCCTGCGATGACCTGCACCGCGACAAGCTATGGAACGGGGCTCATTCCACAATTGCTCGGCAATGTGGACACGGCGGGCTGTAATTATGTTCAGGGCGCCTATCAGGCCTTGTCGTCGGCGGTCACATCGGGCGGCTCCGGAACTTCGGTCGCGTCGCTGATTTTGATCCTCTACGTGATCTTTTGGGCCTTCGGCATTTGGTCGGGAACGGCGACGGGTTCGGCGACCGATGCGGCGTTCCGGCTATTTCGCGCCTTTGTGATCTACACGCTGGCGACCTCCTGGAACGATTTCGTGACCTTCGCCTACACGGCCCTCAACACCGGCCCCTCGGCGATCGGCAACGCGCTTTTGTCCGCCGGTGGGACCACCACCTATAATTCTCCCAACGCGATCGTCACGGCGCTAGAGAATATCTGGAACCAGATTTCGCAGGCCTATCAGGCGCACGTCGCCTTCAGCCTATTTTCCCTGGGCGCTTATATCGTCGGCATCGCCTGCGTCGTCATCATCGCTCTCTTCCTGGCGGTGGCGACCTTCACCATCATCCTCTCAAAAGTCTTCCTGTGGCTGCTGCTCGGTATCGCGCCTCTCATCATTCTGACGCTGCTGTTCAACGCCTCGTCGCGCTTCTTCTCCGGCTGGCTCAACAGCGTCGTGCAATACGCCGTGCTGCAAATTCTGGTCTATGCGTTTCTCGCCTTTTATCTGACCGTCACGCAATCGGTCTTCGCGAACCTCGCGACGACGATGAGCAGCGGTAGCGTCGATTGGTCGGCGCTCGCGCCTTTCGTGCTGATTGGCCTGACCGGAATGTTCTTGCTTACTCAGCTTCCTGCCCTCGCGGCGTCGATCTCCGGCGGCATGCCCATGTGGGGGCTCACGGTCGGCGGTCTCTGGCGCGGAATCTTGCGGCCCCCCGGGACGGTGGCGCTCGCGAACGCCCGTGTTCCCTTCCTGGGATGGCGCGGCCTCAACAGATCGATCGCCGATCGTCAGGCGGCGGCGCGCGTGAAGCGCATTTATGGGGATGCTGGCGCAAGAGCGCTGCAAGACCGACTGATGAAACAATAGATGCGCGTCCAGTTTCAATTCCCTCGCGGCAAGGCCTTCAAAATGACTAATGAGCCCGCGGGCGTCATCCCGCAGCTGAAGATGGAATCCCGCTACTACAGGGAAGGCGCGAGTTGGGAAGAGGATCGAACCCGCTGGGAACGGTCGAAAATGTCTCTCGCCTGGATTGTCGCGACGGTCATGAGCGTGATCGCGCTTGGCGCGATTTTCGCGCTCGCGAGCATGGTCCCGCTAAAATCCTACGAGCCCTATATGATCGTCGTCGACAAGTCCTCGGGCTTCGTCGAAGTGAAGCGGCCAATGGCTGAAGGCTCGCTCACTCAGGACGAGTCGGTGACCATGTTCAACGTCGTGCGCTACGTGAAAGCGCGAGAGACATATGATCCCAAGGCGCTCAAAGATAATTTCGATCTTGCGCAGCTTTTGTCGACCGGCGCGGCGTCGCGCGATCTGACCGAGCTTTTCAGTCCGGGAAATCCGCGCAACCCCGTCAAGGAATTTGGCGCAACCTCGGAAATCTCGGTCAACGTAAAATCGGTGACCTTCCCAAATCAGCGCACGGCCCTCGTCCGCTTCTCGACGGAAGAAAAATCCGCGTCGAACATCGTGCGCCACGATTGGGTGTCGTTGGTGCGCTTCCGCTATTCGGGCGTCCCAATGGCCAACCAGATGCGCTTCGACAACCCTCTCGGATTTCAGGCGACCGAATATCGGCGCGATCAGGAAACGGCGCCCTCGCCGAACACGTCGGGCGGCCAGACGGGAGCCCAGAAGCAATGAGCCATTTTTTTCGACTCCTGGCGCTTTTGGTCTGCGCCTTTGCGGCATGTTGCTCATCTGTCGCCTTGTCTGAAGAGGCGCCGCGCTCGGGCCGCTATGACATACGCGTGCGCGAGCTCTCCTACCGCCCGGACGAAGTGGTTTCGGTCAACGGCTCCTATGGCGTATCGACCGCGATCGTTCTGGGCGACGACGAAAGGATCGAGACCCTTGCGCTGGGCGACTCCGTGGCCTGGAAGGTCGAGCCCAACAAGCGCGGCAATATCATTTTTGTGAAGCCTGTCGAGAAAGACGCCTTCTCAAATTTGAATGTGGTGACGTCGAAGCGCTTCTACAGCTTCATTCTGCGGTCGGGATTTCGCGCGCCGGCGCAACAGGTGTTCAAAATCCGCTTTCGCTTTCCAGATGACGAGGCGGATGGAAAGCTGATTTCGCTGGCCAAGGAGCGGGCAGCCTATCCGAACACGAAAAACTTCAAAGTGGCCAACGCCAACAATGATTACGCCTACAAAGGCTCGTCCTTGAGCAAGCCGATCGCGGTGTTCGATGACGGCGTCAAAACCTGGTTCCGCTTCGCGCCGGATCAGGAGACGCCGGCGATGTTCGCGGTCGATCGCGACCGCCAGGAAAGCCTCGTCAACTTTCACAAAGAAGGGCCTTACCTTGTCGTCGACAAGGTGAATTTCCAATGGACGCTCCGAAACGGACAGGAAGTCACCTGCGTCTTCAACCGCCGCTTGGACAATCTGCATGAGCCCAACGGCCTCGAACCCTACGCCCCGCAACGCGCGGCTTCGATGTTTCCCTTTTGAGAGTGCGCCGATATGCCGACGCCTGACGAATATCGCTCCCTCGACCTGGAAGGCGCCGCGCGCAGCGGAGTCGCCCGCTCACCGAACGCGCTTGGCAATACAGTGGTCGTTGGGATTCCGCTTGTGGCGCTCGCCTTCGTGGGATGGCTGCTGTACTCGTGGCAGCATAAAGACGCCAAGCTGATGACGGCCGCCGACAAGGAAGAATTCAACACCCAGCAATATCCGGGGCCAGGGTTGCCGGCTGAGAGGCCAAACCTCGATCTTGGGAGGATGACGGTTCCGCCGCCGCCCCCGCCACCCGCCGAGCCGCAGGTTCCGCCGCCGCCAGTCGCCCCGCCAACGGCTTTGGCGGCGCCGCCCTTTCCCGACGCCCCGGCGCAGAAAAGCGATGAGGACGAGATACGGCGCCTGGCGGAAGAGGAGCGCAAGAAGTGGGAGCGCCTTCGGGCGGGCCAGCTCATTGCGGACGGCGGCTCCACCCAGGCGCCGGGCGGCGGCGCCAATGCCGTGGCGAACGCGAACGGCGCCAGCGGCGGGACCTCGGCTGTAGAGGAAGACGGCAATCGTCGCTTTCTGGCGACCGCGGGTTCGGCCGGGCTCGAAACATCCGTGGCCACCAAGAACGATCGTATCGACGCGCTCGTCGCGCAGGGAACGATTATCCGGGCGGACCTGCTGACCGCCATTCAAAGCGACCTGCCGGGGAATGTCAGCGCCATCGTGCGCGAGGACGTGTGGTCCTTCGACGGACGCCGCGTTCTGATCCCCGCTGGAACGAAGCTGATCGGCGACTACCGCTCCGGGATCACACGCGGACAAACCAGAATCTTCGTCGTCTGGACCCGTCTGCTACGAGAAGACGGCGTATCCGTGCAACTCGGCTCAATCGGCACGGACGATCTCGGTAGGGCAGGGCAGGGCGGCTTCGCCGACCAGCACTATATCGAGCGCTTCGGCGCTTCGATCCTGCTCAGCGTCGTCGGCGGCGCTTCGCAATTCATTGCGACGCTGGGTCAGCAAAGCCAACTCAACAATCAACAGAACAACTCGCAATCCTACACCGATCCGGTCACAGGCATAACGACGACGGTTCAGTCGCAGCCAAACCAGAACCTGCTCAATGCCAGACAAATTGGTTCGCAGCAAGTTTCTCAAACGCTGACGAAGCTCGCCGAGGAAGCCTTAAAAGACTCGATCAACATTCCCACGACCATCTATGTCGACCAGGGAACCCGCATCGTCGTCTTCGTCAAAAAGGATTTGGATTTCTCGAACTTTTACCCCGATCCGGTGAAAGAGGCGCTGCGGGAGCTGAAGCATGAACGCCAGTTCGGGGCGCGTTGAGTCCATCGGCGACGCCCGAACGGTCTTTCTGAGCGAAGCGCTCGGGCCGCTCCGCCAATGGCTCGACAATGACAAGGTTGTGGAAATCGTCGCCAATGGGCCGGGCGAGCTCTATGTCGAGATCATCGGCGAGTCCTCGATGCAGTGGGTCGAGGCGCGTGAGGTCACGGTCAATTGGCTGCGCCATCTTGCCGAGCGTGTCGCCGGCTTCTCCAACCAAAGCGTCAACGCCGAGCATCCGCTCCTCTCCGCCGCTTTGGCGTCGGGGGAGCGCTTTCAAGGCGTGTTGCCGCCAGCGACGACGAATGGCGGCGCCTTCGCTATCAGAAAGCAAGTCATCAAGGAAATGTCGCTCGACGACTATCGCAAGATGGGCTCCTTCGATCGCGTCAAGGTGTCTACGGGGGAAGAGCTCTCCGACCTCGATCGCGAGCTTTGCGAATTTTTGGACGCCGGAAAAATCGAGGATTTTATCCGCGCCGCGGTGAAGCATCGCTACACCATGCTGCTCTCTGGAGGAACGTCGTCAGGTAAGACGACATTTTTGAACGCGATTCTGAAAGAGGTTCCGCCTGACGAGCGCATCATCACCATCGAAGACACCCGCGAGGTGAAGCCGCTGCAGAAAAATTTTCTGCCGCTGGTCGCCTCCAAAGGCGACCAGGGCCAGGCGCGCGTGACGATCGAGAGCCTCCTGCAAGCCGCGATGCGCTTGCGCCCCGACCGAATCTTTCTCGGCGAGATTCGCGGCTCCGAAGCCTATTCCTTCCTGCGCGCGGTCAACACCGGACATCCCGGCTCCATCACGACAATTCATGCGGACAGCCCCTCGGGGGCGCTCGAGCAGGTTGCGCTCTGCGTCATGCAGGCGGGAGCCGGCCTGCGCAAAGACGAAATCGTCAGCTACGTCAAAACCGTGCTGCCGATCGTCATTCAACAAAGCCGCCTCGGCGGATGGCGCGGCACGAGCGAAATCTATTTTTCGCGCATGGCCGCTTGGAGAGCGGAGAAAAAAGCCAATGAGCCGCCTATGGGCCGATAGGATCGTTCGGACGCTGTTCGCACTATTCGCGGCAAGCGTTCTATGGGTTGTCGTCTACGAGGTTGCCGTCGGCGCCCGCTACAAAAAGAACGACCCCACGGAGGGGTCGTCGCGGTGGGCGCTGATCCGGGCGCAGTTCGCGGACAGGGATTTTTCGACGTTCGGTTGGAAGACGGTGCTGCTCGGGCCGAGCCATTTTTGGGCCAGAGTGCAGTATCCGGCCACTCAAGAGGAAGCCTTGAAACGTGGCGGCGGCGCTCTGGCCTTCGTCGGGGCGGCCGGACTTGCCTTGGCGATTGCGCTCAAGGTCAACGGTCCAGCAAAGCACAAAGGGGACGCGCAATTCGGTTCGCTGCTCGACGCCGCAAAGAGGCGCCTGACCGGGCGGCGCGGCCTCATTCTCGGAAAGATGAACGGAACCGTCATCCGCAACGAAGACCCGGCGCATATCCTGATGATCGCGCCGAGCCGGTCGGGAAAGGGCTCCGGCTTCATCGTGCCGAACGGCTATGACCATGATGGGTCATTCGTCTTTTGGGACACCAAGCGCGAGAATTTCGACATTCTGTCACGCTACCTGCGCGACAAGGGCGTGAAGGTGTTTCTGTTCCGGCCGGGCGGAACCCAGTCGCATCGTTATAATCCGCTGGATTTCGTTCGGCGCGACGAAAACATGCCAACCGATTGCGCCGTGGTGGCGTCGTTCCTCGTCCCCGAGCGCGCCGACGACACTTGGTCGGGCGCCGCGCGCATGTTGCTGGCGACGCTGATTGGATATGTGCTGGCCTCCCGCAACTGTGAGGGCTCGCGTCATTTGCGCGGCGTCGCGAGAATGACGGTGACCGGCAAGGACATCTCCGTCGTCCTGAAGACGCTGGCGCGGACTGAAGGGCAGATGCTGCCGCGCTGGATCGTCGACGGCTTCAATCAATATGTCGCCTTGGAGCCGGAAACTCGAAACAGCGCGGTGTTCAACGTCAACATGGCGATGAACCCCTGGAACAATCCGCTGATTTCCTCAGCGACCGAAACCTCCGACTTCGATCTCCGGGAATTTCGGCGCGAGCGCATGGCGGTTTTTGTCGCCTGCAGCATCCCCGAACTCGTCCAGTTTCGTCCGATCATCAGGATATTTTTCCAGCAGGTCCACGATCTCCTGATGGATAGGCGGCCTGGCTCGGACGAACGCTATGAAGTGCTGATCGCCTTGGACGAGTTTTACCACTTGGGACCGATGCACTCGCTGCTTACGAAAATCACCATCTCGGCGGGCTATAAATTCCGCATGGCGATCATGATCCAGAACATGGCGCAGCTTGACGAACTCTACGGCAAGCCCCTCCGTCAATCGACGCTGGCGGGATCGCAAGTGAAGCTGTTCCTGGCGATCGACGATTTGGAGACGGCGAATTATCTTTCCGAAATGCTCGGCGATACGACTGTCAAGGTGACGACCCCGATCAGGCGCGCCGGCGGCGGCGTCTTCGCGCCTTCGGGCGAGAACATCCACTATGAGGCCAAGGCGCTGCGGAGCGCGCGGGAATTGCGCGAAATGCCGGAGCGCGAGGCGATTTTGCTCGTTCGCAGCGCGCGACCGTTTTTGTTGCGCGTGTTCCGGCATTACGAAGACAGCCCGTTCAAAGAAATCTACGCCCGCTATGGCGAGATTCCCGTGACCGTCCCGGTTTTGAGAAAATGGGAAGATCGCGATATGGGCGTGATCCTGCAAGGCTCGGAAGACTCGAACGCTCCGGCGAAGTCGATCGAAGAAAGGAAAGCGCGGTCACAGGGGGGTGAGACGACGCGGCGGGCAGCCGTCGAAGCGGAGCAGATTACGCCTGCGCGCGTCGAAGAGAAGATGCCGTTCGCGACCCCCGTCCTCACGAGCGTTGAAATGATGCAGGTTGACGATGGGAAGAATTTCAAAGCGTTTTTGGAGGGCGAAAAACAGAAAACCAATGATCCGGCGACTCGGGCCAAGTTCGATAAGCTGATTGCTGAAATAGAAGAAGTAGGGGGCACGATTGTCGGGCTTCCGGCGCGTATCCCCGCGGAGTGAGCAACGGCGCGCAAAACGTGCGTTGGAATTTTTCCTCAAAGGCCGATTGCCCCACACTGCCTCATCATCGGATCTCGCCCAAACGGCGGTCGTAGATGAACACGCCGATCGGCTCACTGGCGTCGTCGTTGCTCTCGGGTAATGGTTCGATCCAGCGCTTGAAAGAACTGCGACCGGTTGGCAGAGGAAAATGGCGGTGGGCCTCCGGTGATTTCGCCGGTCGAACGGATATGCTCCATGAGCGCTCGCGGCGCGAGAGCCAGACCGATCGTGTCCTCCGTAAAGGCGCGACCATAGGGCGCCACTGCATGCGCGTCCTTGGCCAATACGCGCCCGGCTAGAGGTATATCGTTGGTGACGACGACGTCTCCAGCAACCACCTGCTCTGCGATCCAATCGTCGGCGACGTCAGGTCCCGCACCCACGATTATCCGCGCGATCAGCGGCGATGGCGGAATTTGAATAAAA
>Ga0265327_10003805_pt1 | contig 13965 bp, 14 predicted proteins | sample 41621metaG_FD_202089 | JGI IMG/M metagenome (GOLD analysis project Ga0265327, IMG submission 202089) | Rhizosphere microbial communities from Carex aquatilis grown in University of Washington, Seatle, WA, United States - 4-16-21 metaG | ecosystem: Host-associated > Plants > Roots > Rhizosphere... | reverse complement strand
ACATCTACATAACCCTCAATTGACTGGTGTATACTCTTATTCAGTAACGCGCCATATTCAGCCTTTTTTTGTCCTACGCCATCAATTTTTTTTCTTACATACAAATAGGTTATACCAGATAAGGGAAAAACTGTGCAAGCAAGGAGTAATACTATGGAGGGGCTGTAAAAGACAATGGCTAGAATAAGTAGAAGTACAACAGTAAATTCGTTAATTAAAGTAAGTATCGGCAACATAAAATATTGCGCAAAAAAAGAAGGATGGTTATTAATGTAACTTACGACAAAGTTTGAATTCGTTTTCTTAAAATTTAAATATCCAAGTTGGTAAAAGTATTTTTGGAGTTTGGTACTAAAATAGGAATATAGTGAAAAAGAAAATTTTGATTGATATTGCAGAATAACAATGCTCAAAACGTTTTTAAGAATGATGGTAGCGAACATGCAAAGACAAAGAAAAACGGCAAAATACTTTTCATCCGAAAAGTTTAGTCTGGTATAAATCTTGAGTAAAAATGAGCTTTCGTGAATAAAATTATCTTTAAGCATTATAGAAAATACTGGGAGCATAGCGGCAAGTCCCACTAATTCAATAATGGAATTAATAAACAATAAAAGCAGAGATATCCAATATTTAATTTTGTACTCACGGGGAAACACACTGTAGGCTCTCCTAAATGAAGCGAATATAGATTCTTTTACTTGCACTTTAACCCAATGAGTTTTATTCTTGTATTATGTGATTTCTGGAAGGAAAGTTAATAAGCACACCCATACCCTTCTTGCTATATACCGCCATACTTCCAATGGCAGCTGCATTCGCATTCGTTTTATACAATACTGTTTTCAGGTCTTCAATACTTCCGCAACCACCGCATGCAATTACGGGTATTTCAACACTGTTAAGTAACTGAGAAATAATTTCGTTATCATATCCTTCCCAGGTGCCGTCAAGATCAACACTATACAACATCAATTCGCCCACACCTAAATCAATTGTAAGGTAATTGGCGTATTCAATTAAAGAGTATTTTATTTTATGTCCGATGTAAGAGTAAGGGGCCTTCACGCCAAATAGTGGTTTTTTAAAATCGATACAAGCAACTACTGCCTGGGCACCATAATGTTCAACCACTTTTTTAATCACGTCCGGATTTTCCTGGATCAAAGAATTAACCACCACTTTCTCCACACCAATTTTGTAAAGTCTTGCAAAGTCCTCAAAAGTTTTTACGCCGCCACCGTATGCGAATGGCATAAAGGCCTCTCCGGCCATGTCCGCTATCTTATCGAAATTAGGTTTTCGTTTTTGTTTAGAAGCATTGATGTCAATCAGAATTAACTCATCCACTTCTTTCTCGTTAAAAATCTTAATGGCATTAATCGGATCGCCCACATACGAAGGGTTTTTGAACTTCACTGTTTTTACAAGACCGGAGCCGTCGTAAAGGAGACAAGGTATGATGCGTTTTAGTGCCATTGCTAAATTAACCACATAGAACACATAGTTTTTCGTAGCTCGCAAAATTAGCCGCATGATTTTTCTCACTAGCTAAAATAACCACATAGAACACGGAGTTTTTCTGACTAAAAGTCTGAGTTATTTTTTTACTTTCTATGTGTTCTATGTGGTTCAATTTTATTCTGGTAATAATTTAAAATATTCATTCACGTATGTTTTTTGACCCTCGTGAAAAATATTAGAAGAATGAAAATTAACAAGAAGGCCTTTAGGAGCTTGCAAAAGTCTCATATATGTTAAGAGTTGAGCCTCAAAAACGGGATGCATGTCCGTAACCGATTTTAGTTCGACAACAAGACAATTTTCTATGAGCAAATCACATCTAAAGTCAACAGCAAGAATCTTCTCTCTATAGATCACCGGAAGTTTTAGTTCAGAAGTAAATGCAATTCCTCTATATCTGAGCTCTTCTTTCATACACTCGTGGTAAATGCTTTCCAGCAAACCTCTTCCCATATGTTTTTGAACTTCAATCGCAGATCCAACAACTTCATAAGTTAAATCATCTAAATATTTCTTTGTGACCCTAATCAATGTTCTAGCGTAATGATAAATCTATGTGTTGTAAGTTGTATTTATTTTCGCAAAGCGAAAATTCTATGTGTTTTTCTATTTAATATTTAAACTATGTGTGCTATGTGGTTCATTTATTCACTTCTTACGTCGTCCCAACTATGTGCTCTATGTGGTTTAAATTTTGGAAAAGTTCTCAAGTAACTTCATCCCAAATTTCAAACTCTTCTCCGGATGAAACTGCGTCCCAAATATATTATCCTTATTCACCATGCAGGTAAAGTCTTCACCAAAATTGCATGTGGCTAAAGATTGTTTTTCATCAAGACATTTTACATGGTATGAATGCACAAAATAAAATCTGCTTTTAGAATCCATATCAACCAATGGATTTTGTCTATTGACTTTTATATAGTTCCAGCCCATATGCGGAACTTTCAGTTTTAGCGCAGGATCTAAATTAAATTTTACAGTCTCTGCATCAACCCAACCCAATCCCTGTTTTACACCCTCTTCGCTTTTTTTGCCGAGCATTTGCATGCCTAAACAAATTCCAAGTACGGGCACTTTTTCTTTTAACGCTTTTTCGTTTAGAATAGGAATTAAACCCGTTTGTTCCAGGTTCCCCATGCCGCCATCAAAGGCACCAACACCCGGTAATAAAATTTTCGATGCTTTGCTTATTATTTCCTTATCACCTGAGATAACGACTTCTTTAGTCCCGATCTTTTTAAACATGTTTAAAACAGAAGCTAAATTTCCTAGGCCATAGTCGATTATAACGATCATGATTGAGTAAAAAAATTAAACCACATAGAGCGCATAGGATTTTTTCTATTGCGATACGAAATTGTTAGATAAACTATCGGTTCTGTATGATTCAAAATTCTACGATTTTTGTTTTACTAACACCTCTTCTGGCACCTTCACCGCGAGCGTGTAGCCGATTCCTTCAATGTTGATATAATAAACCGATTCTTTTGCATGTGTTTTCACTGAACCATACAACCCTTTGAACGGTCCGTGCATTATCATCACTCTATCTCCGGGTGTAAGATTCTTTGAAAACTCACCATTTACAAAATATCCTTTTTCTTCAATCGATTTTAATGCCTCTATTTCAATATCTCTTACTATGGCGTCGTCTGAATTATAGCGCACATACTGCAGCACTCCCTGAAATTGTAAAACAGTATCCCTTTGCAAGTTAGTAGGCTTAACAAACACGTATCCATTAATCAAAGGACTCTCAACCATTTTTTTTCGATCGCTCCAAAGTTTGAGTTCTTTTTTCATAGGGACATAACATTCTATTCCTTCTTGCTGAAGGCGTTCCGCCACTTTTTTTTCAGAGCGGGAGTTAACGTATATTACTTTCCAGGTCAATTAATTATTTCAGATTACTACCACACGAAGGAGCGGCTGACGTGTAAACTTTTCACAGCTTCGCCTCCTCAGTCCCATAACTGAGTGAATAAATCAAAAAAATCGCAGCGCCCCTCTTGAGGCACTTAGTTGTCTACCTGCTCCAAATCAACAACGGATGCATTCCCGGCTCATTAATTTTCGTGATTTCAAATTCCTTAGAACCATAATGTACGTATCGAATTTTCTTATTTATTTTTTTTTCCGCTTTCTCGATCTGCTCTATCAAAAAAGTTTTGTTGAGGTTATCTCCCACAAGCACAAGATCTATAATTTCGGTAGATTGTCCTCTAGACATTTTCCCCACAAGGTAAACTTTTTCCAGGTCCCCAATGCGTTGCAGAACATAATCTACTACATATTCCAGACCCGTCATTTTCATAATGATCTTGTTAATATCAGGAAAAAGCGGGTGTTTGGTATTTACCGTAAAAATCTTTTTGTTGCCTTCGCTGGCAGAGGCTAAAAATCCAGCCTTTTCAAATTTGTTTAATTCAAGACGGATAGCGTTAGTTGATTCACCAAATTCTTCCTCCAGATTCCGCAAATAGGCTGTGTTTTTGCTGTTCAGAAAGAACTTCAGCAAAAGCTTAATACGGGTTTTTGAGGATATCAGCGTTTCTATCATGTTTGAGTAGTAAAAGTACTCAATATACACTAACAAAGATGCTAAAATATTTCAAAACACCAAAGTATTTTCAGGTTACCTGGGTTACCTGTTTCTTGCCTGTCAACATCGAAAAAGAGAATATCTAGTTTAAAGGGTAGTTTTTCACGGAAAAGCACATTGATGCCCGAAAACGCCCTGCGCATAGCACTTCATTTTTTTGTTATTTGGATGACTTTAGTTACCTTACCTTTTTTATTTTAAAAACTATGAAAAATTCTTTCGTGAATGAACGAAAGTAATAAGATTTTATGTGTGGAATTGTCGGAATTATTGGATTAAATGAATTGCCAGTAGACAAAGAAAACATTCTGACTATGGCCGATGAGATTAAACATCGTGGGCCTGATGGAGAAGGGTTTCTAATTACGAATAACCTTGACTTCTGTAATTCTATAAAAAGGATCAGGAATAATGCCCTAGTCATTTCGAAAAATCATCACCAGCAAGTTGCTTTTGGACACAGAAGGCTTTCTATCATTGACCTGCACTTTGAGGCATCCCAACCAATGAGTGATTCCTCAGATAGATACTGGATTGTATACAACGGAGAAATTTATAATCATGCTGAGCTAAGAAGGCAACTGGAAAATTTGGGTCATAATTTTAAAACAGATCATTCCGATACAGAGGTTATATTAAACGCCTATGCTCAATGGGGGAAAGAATGTTTGTCTCGTTTTAACGGTATGTGGGCTTTTTGTATTTGGGATTCCGTAGAAAACACTTTTTTTTTGGCACGCGATTTAATAGGAAAAAAACCTCTGTACTATGTGGAACATGACTCAGTGTTTTATTTTGCGAGTGAATTAAAAGCCTTGCTGGTAAATCAAGAGATTCCAAGAATATTGAATGAAAGAGCCGTGTATGATTATCTCACGTATACTATGGTTCCCTCGCCGGATACGATTTTTAGAAACGTGAAAAAGCTACCTGCTGCTCACTACTTGTTTTTCAAACCAGGTGAGCAAATAGTAGCGAAAAGATATTGGAATCCATTTCGGAACGATAAGTATCTCAATAGTAGTGAGACAGAAATAATAGAAGCGTTAAGAGAAAAGATAAGTGAAGCGGTAAGAATAAGATTATTGGCAGATGTAGAAGTCGGGATTTTGCTTAGCGGAGGTCTGGATAGTAGCATTAACCTCGCCTGCGCTAGCAAATACAGGGAAAGGCCGATAAAAGCATTTTGTGTTGGTTTTGAGAACATGCCTGGGTATAAAAACGAATTTTGCTACGCAAGACAAATTGCCGCTTTGTTTAAAGCGGACTATTATGAATTACAATTAAAAGAGAAAGATTATTTTGATTTTTTGCAAGACATGGTTTATTATCAAGACGAGCCAAATGCAGACGCTGCTAATATTCCTTTGTACTATGTTTCTAAGTTAGCCAGGAGTAAAGGTGTAAAAGTATTATTGGGTGGGGAAGGGAGCGACGAAATGTTTATCGGATATCAACTTTGGGATATAGCCAGGCAATTCTCGAATATAATGGAAGGTAAGCCTCTATTGTCGGGAATTACCGGTTTTTTACATAAAAACTCACCTCTCAAAAATAAGAGAACATATTATCATGGTTGGTACGAAAAGGTTAGAAAAAAACAACCTGTTTTTTGGAGTGGCACCGAACAATGGACAGAGAAGGAAAAACAGAGAATGTTGAGTTCCGAATTTCTGCACACAATAGGCAGTTATAATTCATTTTTTCCGATTAACGATCTGTATAGCTCTTCTCTCGCAGGTGGAAGCGGCGAAAGTTTTGATTGGATGAGTTCTGCAGATTTAGTAAACCGTCTACCAGATCTTTTGTTGGCTCGACTTGATAGAATGACAATGGCGGCTTCTGTTGAAGGTCGTAATCCTTTTTTAGATGTTAATCTTATTGAATACGTTATGAAAATTCCGCCTCACCTTAAAATAAAAAATAAGGAAGAAAAATATATTCTGAAGAAGGCCTACGAAGGTATTTTGCCGGCTGAAATTATATACCGGCGTAAAGATAGTTTTTCTGTCCCACTGGACCAGATTTTCTCCAACAGAGATAACAAACAGGGGAGTATAGAGACGATTGAAAGATTTAACCTTAAAACAAATATTTTTTCATCCAATTATATAAAGCAGTTGAAAGAAAGTAAAAATGGTGAAGAGTTGTTAACGATTTCGAGCCTTGCTTATTGGTACGAAAAGTTTAATTAGTTAAGTAGCGAACCCCCTAATTATTTCTCGCCAGTCAATTCCATGAATGCTCCGCAGGCAACCGAACTTATATTTCCTTTTTCCCTGGATACTCTGCACTCCCCACAGGTTATAACGGGTTGAACACAAAGGGCAGATTTGCAAGAGACCTGACCTACTTATGGCAAGTATTTTAAAAAACCCCAACCACCCGCATCCCATTAAATTCGGCATTTCGCATCCTGTAGTCCTGGCCATTTAGTTCCTGGTAAAAACAAATTTGCAATAAGCATAACGTAAACCCTTCTTCTAAAATTAAGGCGTTTGGTTTTAAAACTAGAGTAGTAGAGGTAGAATTAAGCGCAAGCCTCTTCATAGTGCTTGTCTGTATTTCAAATTGTTCTTTAGTAAAATCTATTCTTAGCACAATACTCTTAAATCCAACATGAGTCGATCCTTTGGGACTTTTCAGATCTTTTTTTGCAACCAGTTCTTTAATTTGAATCACTCCCGATGAGCTTTTTAGAAGATAATCTTTTTTGAGCAGGTTGTCAATATTAGCCTCAGAGTTAAATTCAAATCCTTCCAACAATTCTTTCCCTTCTTTTAATTCAAGGCCTGCGGATACATTTCTTTTACCCCGCAATGAAATGGTGTCAAGATTTTTAATCTGCATAAAAACTTTAGTCAACCGCGATACCATTCTAAAATCGCCAGACTCTTTTAACAGGGGCAACAAAGCTCTGCGAACTTGCCCCACAGCCTTTCCGCAGGCCCCGAATTCTTTTCCATTCTCTCTCGTTCGTGCAAATGTCTTACCCTTTTTCATTTTTTCAGGATCCGGGCCGCCCGCTTTCCGCACTATCCAGCCATGCTTACTTTTATAAAAAGAAATTCCGTCAATAGTCCCGGTAAATTTTATTATCCCTTTGGAGATAGCCATGCATCAATAATTAGTACCCTAAATATACTAATTTTATACAAACATGAAGAAAAGATGTTGCCTATATAATACCTATATATTGTAAGTATGTTACCTATATAATGTATAGACTATTAATATCAAATAAATCAACCATACCAAAGCTATTTTTCTAAGAAACAATCTAAAAATGAGGTCTAAGAAATGTTAGGAAGAATTTTTTTGCCGGACACGGCTGGTTCTGAAAACTATTAGATAAATCAGAAAGGTCGGGTGTCTTTTTAATTATTTCTTAGACGATACACGAGGTAGCGCCACTGACCGCAGCGGCATCCCCGTGATGACTAACCTTAAAGCGGCTGTTTGGCGGCGGCTTTGTCCCAACGGGCAAAGACCCCGCACAAACATTGCCGTTTTTAGGCTAGGCAAGCGGGATACAGCAGGACAAAAGTTTAGTGAACTTTTGGGCCAGATTGTGTGTTGGCAGGGCCTCTATGAAGCAAAAGGCTTTTCTGATATAACAAAGGCCTTTCTGCTTCATAGAGGAGGCGCCAAAAAAACTAACGGATGCGCAAAAAAAATTGCCAACGTCTCACCAACCTATACCATTGATCTCTTAGTTTTTGCGCTTGACTTAGTTAAGCCAACGTAATGGAAGATCTGCGTCTCGTATGCCAACTTAAAACTGTCAACCTCTTAATCAACGCATCTTATTTTTTTCTTTGCGCCTTCTGCATCTTTGCGAGAAATTTTGTGGTTCTCGAACCCTGGTGCTCCTGTGCGCAACCTGCCACCTGCGAACTTAAGCCTGCGACCTGATCATTCCCCCAACTCCAGATCCTTTTTCCGCTTTACATTTCGTTCTTTCATGTTAAAGAATTCGATAAGCATGGCAAAAGCCAGGGCGACGTAAGCATAATTTTTATTCAGTTCTAAATGCTCTTCTTCAGGAATACTAAAATTATAACAGTCTATAAGTCCTTCTGCTAATAGAATTCCACCGATAGCCAATAAGAATACAAGTGCAATCATTTTTATGCCTGGATTTTTGTTAATGAAGGTTGCTACCGCACCACTGTATAAGATCATCAAAATCATACTTATCACAACGGCTCCAATCATAATTAAAACAATCCCGCTAACGCCCACGGCAGCAAGGATACTATCGAAACTAAATACAAAATCAATAATAACAATTTGCAGAATTACTGCATTAAAAGTTGATTTTCCTTTGGTTGAATAATCCAACTCATCCTCATCCGTATAAATCTTTTCCATAATTTCCTGCCAGGTCTTTATCAGCAGGAAAACGCCCCCGCCTATTAATATCAGGCTTTTACCGCTTACTCCATAAACTCCTATATGAAATAAGGCTTCCTTCAAACCAGCTATCCATCCAATAAAGAGTAATAAGATACAACGCACCACAAGTGCCAGCGTAAGCCCTATTGTACGGGCTTTTTTTTGTTGGGCAGCCGGTAATTTATTTACCGCGATCGAAATAAAAATAATGTTATCTATCCCAAGAATGATCTCTAAAACGGAAAGTGTTATTAACCCAATTAAGCCTTCAATTGAAAAAAGTGCGGCAAAATCCGCAGACCAATTATGCATTTTGTTTAAATTATCCTACAAAGATACCAAATTAAATGCCTCGGCATAATTTTTTTACCTTTGATAATCAATGACTTAATAAAATTTATGTAAAATATTAGTACTATGTGTTGCATAGTACTGTTTTTATATTGTATGTTTGTATCGCCTAATAGCTATGGTAATTAAGTACTGATTAAATTAATCATCCTTACAATAAAATCCTTCTCCAAATGAAAAGGACTTAGAGTTGGAGCCTTAAACCAAAAACAATGACAACGAAAAAAATCACATTTACAAAGATCATCTTAATGACAAGCCTGGTCTTTACAACTTTGTTGGCCGTAGCCAATACAAGTCCATCATCTAAAACAGTAACTGCTGAAACAGAAAAAACAATTCGCACTTATTTTAAGTTCCCGCAGGTTTTACTTCCACGTTATGAATTAAAGTCGGCACAAACGAATAGAGTGGAGGTGCTCTTCACAACCGATAAAACCGGCAAAGTAAATTTTGTAATGGCCAAAACAACCGACCAGCAATTAAAACAGGAAATAGAAAAACAGTTTTCGAATCTCCAGTTAAACAAGCTCAAACAAAACGTGGTGCACAGCGTGGTCTTAAATTTTAGAACGCTATAGAAGGTTGTCACGTCGAGTAGAAAATTCCTTTTTGATACCGATAGCCATCGGGACGTATCGAGACGATCTTCGCAGCATAACGGTAAGGTTCTCGATACGCTTTTGAAGGAACGAAGCAAAAGCTACTCGAACTGACAGCATATTATTTAACTCTTAACTATAAACCAAAAATGACAAACACAGAGAACACATCAAAAACCGATGGAGCAAGTGAACGGGCCAGTGCCCAGGCTCAGATGCGTAAAGGTGTTCTTGAACTCTGCATACTTTCTATCTTGTCGCAAGGCGATGCTTATCCTACAGAAATAATTGAGAAGCTAAAAGATACAAAACTTGTGGTTGTTGAAGGAACGCTTTATCCACTACTCACCCGCTTAAAAAATACCGGATTACTCGGCTACCGCTGGGAAGAAAGCACAAGCGGCCCGCCCCGCAAATATTATAAGCTTACTGAAATTGGCGAGCAATACTTAAAAGAACTTCAACTCTCGTGGCAGGAACTGGTTGATGCCGTGAATAAAACAATTGAACTGGGAAAGAAATTTTAACAACTAAAAAATATTACAATGAACAAAACAGTCACAATAAATATTAGCGGTATCATTTTTCACATAGAGGAAGATGCATACAATAGTTTAAGTAAATACCTTTCTACCATCAAAGGATATTTTAGTAAAACAGATGGTGGCAATGAGATTATGAGCGACATCGAAGCCCGCATTGCTGAATTATTGCAGGCTAGGATCAATGTCTCTAAACAGGTTATTTTAATGAATGACGTGGAGCATGTGATGAACATTATGGGCAAACCCGAAGAGTTTGGTGGCGAACAACCCAAAGAAGAGAATACTGGAAAAGAGGAATACAGAGAATACAGCGAACAAAAAATAAAACGCAGGTTGTTCCGGAATCCTGATGAAAAGGCTATTGGAGGTGTATGCAGCGGCCTGGCAGCGTATTTTAATATTGATACGGTATGGGTTCGGTTAGCCATGTTCTTACTTATATTTTTCGGAGGCCTGAGTTTATGGGTGTATATTATTTTATGGATAGTAATACCCGAAGCAAAGACTACGGCCGATAAATTAGCCATGCGCGGTGAACAGGCAAATATAAATTCCATCTTTAAATCTTTCCAGGAAGAAGCAGAGGATATGAAGAACCGCGGAAAACGCCAGTATGAGGACGTAAGCAACACTGTGCGGAATAATTTTTCTTATGCACGCAATTCCGCAGCCGGCGTACTAAATGCATTTTTTAATATTATCGGTCGGCTCATCGGACTCTTCTTAATTTGTATTGGTGGAATTATGTTGTTTGCTTACATAGCTGGCTTATTCGGAATTTCTGTTATTAAGGATTCGCACAACAACCTCACACATTGGAGAAGGGTGATCTTTGAATCCCCTTCAGACTATGCACTGGGTGTTTGTGCTTTTATAATTGTGATCGGCATCCCTGTGATGATGCTGATATATGCGGGTGTTAAGCTTTTGTTCAGGATCAGGTACCACAACCGCTGGCTGAATGTTAGTCTTGGCATCTTATGGACCATTGGACTCATAATCGGATTTTATGTGACGATGTCAACCATAAAACAGTTCAGCGAAAGTTCACGCATAAAAGAAACCTACACACTGCATGATACTGGCGACACGCTTATCATAAAAATGAGTCCGGGGATTATGAATGTAAAAAATATGAAGTTTGAGAACAACGATGATATTGAAAATTACCTGGGTAATAATCACAATGATTATTTTTTCGGAGAAAGTAACGGACATCTAAGTGTTATTGGATACGCAGATCTGAACATCGCTGAAAGTGAATCAGACAGTATAGAAATGACCGTTACACGAAGTGCCAGAGGGGATACCAAAAGAGAAGCAAATGAAAATGCAAAGGCTGTAGAGTATTCTTACCGCCAGGATAAAAACGTATTAACCTTTGATGAAATATTTACTGCAGCAGAAGGTTCAAGATTCAGGGCACAGGACGTGGACATTAAAATAAAATTACCAAAAGGAAAAGTGGTTTATTTTGATAAAAGTGTAAAATATCTTTTAGATGACATTGATAACACAAGCAATACCTGGGATGGAAAAATGATCTCACGTCGTTGGAAAATGACCGAGAAAGGCCTCGAGTGCATTGATTGTGAGGGACTGGACCGGGACGACGATGATGATTACAACGACCATAAAAAACACACGCATAAAAAAGATAAGGTCATTATTAACGATGATGGCATTGAAGTAAATGGGAGTGAAACAGAAATAAAAATCGATGACGATGGAATTAAAATAAAAACTCCGGAAAAAAACATTGAGCTAAAAGATGATACAAAGAAAAATAAAAATTGAGTTTTAGAGTTAGCTGCAGTGTCTGGATTTGTTCATAAAAAAAAAGTCCGTTCGAGTAGGATTTGCGCCTCTTCTCAAATCCGTATCGGGAAGCATAGTGCATTCTCGATATATTCTGCGGGAAAAGCAGATTACTCGAACTGACTCCGCATTTTGTGACTAAAAAACAAACTAAGAAACAAGACTGAAGAGAACCAGGAAACAAGAAGTTTTTTCATGTCCCCGAACCGTGATCCTTGCTGCAATTAGGATCGCGGTTTTTTTATTGCGTTTTTTTTGCCACAGATTGCACATATTCCCAGAATCTGGATCAGTCCGAATTGTTAGGGACCAAACAAATAATTTCAATAAGTGCGTAGGAAAAGAAAATTAATCAGAAATGCTTGGAGAAATCGAGTATCATTGAAATGTCCGTTCGAGTAGGCTTGTCTGTCTCTTGCAAGCCGTATCGAGAACAGCGAGGTAAGCGTCTCGATACAGCCGTCGAAACGCAATCAGTGCTTACTCGACGAGACTTGTCATTTTAGTGAATAGTTTCAGATCTTTTTGATCCCCAATAATTCCGATTGATCCAAGAATCTCTGTTTGAATAATTATTTGCGTAATCAACCTAATCTGTGGCTTTATTTCTCTGCGCTCTTTGCGCCTCTGCGCGATATTAAATACGAATTACCAATCTTTAACACCTATTCATGGTGGTACTTTTCACCCTTTAAAATGCTATAAGCCCGGTAAAGTTGTTCAACAAAAAACAGCCGAATCATCTGGTGAGAAAAGGTCATTTTTGAGAAGGACAATTTAAAATTTGCGCGCTCATATACTTTTTGATCGAATCCAAAAGGGCCGCCAATGAGGAATACCATGTGTTTTGTAGACGCATTCTGTTTTTGCGTAATAAATTTAGAAAATTCTATAGAGGTATATTCTCTTCCTTTAGCATCGAGTAAAATAAGTAGATCATCCCCCGTAATATGGTTAAATATCAACTTCGCCTCTTCCGCCTTTTGCTCGCTGAAACTCCTTTGACGGGTAGCTTTTGGCATATTAATTGTCTTAATGCTAAGTGCAGTGTAGTTCCTGAGTCGCTTGGTATAAATTTCTATGCCTTCAGCCAGGTAACTGTCCTGCGTTTTGTCAATTTGAAGTAATGTGATCCGCATGTTATAAAATTGCAAAAATTAATTAAATTTGTGCTAATAAAATATGAAATAATTCTGTTTGCAAAAAACAACAACAAAAAGAAAACAGATTATACCATATGACAAATAAATAAAGTATAAACGTTCATATGAAACTATTAATCAATATATTCTATCTGGTATTCAGCCTTTTTTTTACAAGTGCTGAAATAACGGATGAAATTGTTTCTGCTTTAAAACAGGGTAAATCTTCTGAGCTTGTAAAATATTTTGATGAGAAGGTTTCTATAAAACTTATTAACCAGGAAGATGTTCTCAGTAAATCTCAGGCAGAAGCTAATTTAAAATATTTTTTTGAAAAACATCCGGTTAAAAGTTTTACCGGCTCACATACAAGCACTGTGAATAACAGTCAGCAGTACATTACCGGTACGCTGGAAACTTCAAATGAAAAATTCCGCGTTTCCATATTGATCAGGCGGAATTTAATTTCGCAATTTAGAATAGAGACGGATAATGACTGATTTTATTAAGCTCCACGAAAAGAACTTTAATTTCAAACACTTTATTTCAAACGCTTTTAAAGAAGATGTGGGCGATGGCGACCATACTTCTCTTTCCACTATTCCTAAAAATCAAAAAGGAAAAATGCAGCTCCTGGCTAAAGAAGAGGGGATCATTGCGGGAGTGGAAGCAGCTCACTATATTTTTAAACATGTAGATAAAAATTTTAAGATAAAGATTTTCATAAAAGACGGATCAAAAATAAAAAAGGGAGATATTGTTTTTGTGGTGGAAGGTAATACCCAAAAGATGCTTACGGCTGAACGCCTTGTTTTAAATGTGATGCAACGCATGAGCGGCATTGCGACCAAAACAAATTATTTACAAGGACTTTGCAAGAATTCAAAAACAAAAGTAATTGATACACGCAAGACAACTCCAGGGTTTCGTTTTTTTGAAAAATGGGCGGTTGTTATTGGTGGAGGAGCTAATCACCGTTA
>Ga0265327_10003803_pt1 | contig 13969 bp, 15 predicted proteins | sample 41621metaG_FD_202089 | JGI IMG/M metagenome (GOLD analysis project Ga0265327, IMG submission 202089) | Rhizosphere microbial communities from Carex aquatilis grown in University of Washington, Seatle, WA, United States - 4-16-21 metaG | ecosystem: Host-associated > Plants > Roots > Rhizosphere... | reverse complement strand
TGCGTGCACCCGCGCGCCAGCCACAGCCCGATGGGCGGCATCACCGTCGATCAGCTGGCGGCCAAGACGCTCAGCGCCGACACCACCTTCCCCTCGATCGAGGCCTGCACCGAGCCGGGCGCGACCGGCGGCAACGGCTGCGACCGCAACTACGGCTGCTCCTACGGCTCGACCATCTCGTTCAAGTCGCCAACCCAGCCCCTGCCGATGGAGAACGATCCCAAGAAGCTGTTCTACCGGCTGTTCGGAGTGGGCGACACGGAAGACGAGCGCTCGATCGCCTCCAACGAATACGCCAGCCTGCTCGACCTCGTCGGCGACCAGACCAAAAGCCTGCGGTCCAAGCTCGGCGGCGAGGACCAGTCGATGCTCGACAACTATCTGGACTCGGTCCGCGAGATCGAGAAGCAGGTCAAGAAGCGCCAGGGCAACAACCTTAGCAAGATCAAGCTGCCCCAGGCGCCCACCGGGGTCTACAGCGACTTCGACAAGCAGTTGAACACCCAGTTCGACATCCTGGCCCTGGCCTTCCAGGCGGACCTGACGCGGGTGGCCAACATGATGATGGTCAACGAGGCCACCAATCAGACCTACACCATGATCGGCGTCTCCGACGCCTTCCACCCGCTGTCGCACCACCAGGAAAACCCGCAAAAGCAGGACCGCCTGGCCAAGGTGCAGACCTACCATTCGGCGGTGATGGCCAAGTTCCTCGACAAGCTGGCGGCCATGCCCGACGGCGAGCACTCGGTGCTCGACAACGCGATCGTCACCTACGGCTCGAACATGGGCAACTCCAACGCCCACGACCACTACCTGCTGCCCACCGCCCTGTTCGGCGGGCGCATCAAGGGCAACCAGCACATCGTGCCGCCGGAGCACACGCCCCTGGCCAATGTGCACCTGACCATCCTCAACAGGATCGGCATCCCGACGGAGTCTTTCGCCGACTCCACCGGCCAGATCGCGGAGCTCTGAGATGAGGGCCTGGCTCCTTGCTTCCGTCGCCGTCCTCGCCTTCGCCGGGGCGGCCCGCGCCGAAAGCCCGTTGATCGCGGCGGCGTCCGCGGGCGACCACGCCCAGGCGATGAAGCTGGTCAGCCCGGCTTCGGCCAAGGAGACGGCCGAGGACGGAACCAACGCGCTGATGTGGGCCGCGCACAACGGCGACGCCGAACTGGCCGGGGCCCTGGTCAAGGCCGGCGCCGACCTCAAGGCCACCAACGCCTACGGTTCCTCGCCGATGCGCGAGGCGGCCACGGCCGGCTCGACCGAGACGATCAAGGTCCTGCTCGACGCCGGCGCCGACGCCGACAGTCCCACCGCCGAAGGCCAGACCAGCCTGATGATCGTGGCGCGCACCGCCAACCTCGAGGCGGCGAAGCTGCTGCTGGAACACGGCGCCAAGGTCAACGCTGCTGAGACCTCCGAGGGCCAGACCGCCCTGATGCAGGCGGCCACCCAGCGCCAGGAGGCGATGTCGCGCCTGCTGATCAAGGCCGGCGCCAACGTGAACACCCACTCCCGCGTGCACGACAACGACATCCGCGTCTCGGCCGAGCCGCGCGTGCGCTACCAGCCTTCCGGCGGTCTCACGGCCCTGACGATCGCCGCCCGCGACGACTGCCTGGGCTGCGCCAGGGCTTTGGTCGAGGCGGGCGCCAAGATCAACGACGTCGATCCCGACGGCGTCACCGCCCTGCTCAACGCCACGCTCAACGGTCATTTCGACCTGGCCAAGTACCTGGTCGAGGCCGGCGCCGACGTGAACCGCTGGGACTGGTGGGGCCGCACGGCGCTATGGGCCACGGTCGACTTCAACTCCCTTCCGCGCGGCGGCCGATCCGACCGTCCATCGGTCGACGACACGACCGGTCTGACGATGATCAAGCTGCTGCTGGATAAGGGCGCCAACCCCAACGCCCAGCTCAAGCTCCAGGCGCCCATGCGCGCCGTCGGCCCCGACCGGGGCGCCGACCTGATCATGGGCACGGGCATGACGCCCCTGATGCGCGCGGCGCGCGGCGGCGACGTCCAGGCCGCCGACCTGCTGCTCAAGGCGGGGGCCTTGCCGGATCTGCCGCTCAACCGTGAGTGGCGCGACACCATCGGCGGCCTCACGCCCCTGATGGTCGCCTCGGGCCTCGCCAACCAGGTCAACGACACCCGCGGCAAGCTGATCACCCAGGACGAGGCCGTGAAGACGGTCAAGCGCCTGATCGAGGGCCACGCCGACGTCAACGCCCGCGACGACCGGGGCAACACGGCGATCATGGGCGCGGTGTTCCGCGGCTGGAACGACGTGATCAAGACCCTGATCGAAGCGGGCGCGGATCCCTACCAGGCCAACAACGCCGGCAAGACCGCCATGGACATCGCCCGCGGAACCTTCGCCGGCGGCGGCCGCCAGCAGCTGGTCACCCTCGACCCCGGCTCCGCCGCCCTGATCGAGAAGCTGAAGCCGATCAAGACAGCGTCGAACTGAGCTCGGGCGCGACTAGAGGCGGGGTGCTCCGAGGCTCCCGCCGGGGCAAGCAGCGGTCAGCCGGCCGTTTCGTCGTACGTCATAGCGGTGAGCTTCCCGTCGGCGTTTGGTGGCGAAATCGTCCAGACGACGCGGCGATGCTCGTAGGCGGCCAGGTAGACGTACGCGCCATCGTCATGCTGACGCACGAAGCGGTACCCCTTCAGCGGCCCCCACGCCTTGAGCGCCGTCTGCAGCGCCGGCCATTGCGCCTGCAGCTTGGACGCGAGATTGGGAGCGAAGCCTGCGTACTGCGGCCGTCCTTGGTCAGTGGACTTCAGCCAGTCCTCGAACGGCTTGGTTGCGGGCTGCGGAAAGAAATACAAATAGTGTATCCCCTCAGTCATCTGGCGGGCGTTGAACGGCTTGACCGCCCACTCGAGGGCTCCGTCGGAGAAATCGACTTCAAAGTCGTCCCAGCCAGCCTGGCTGACGTGCAGGAATTTTATGCCTTTCAAGACGCCGAGGCAGGCGAAGACACGTCTCGAGCGAGGGAGTTGCTCTCGAACCAACTTCGCCAAACCTGGGTGAATATGAGTGAAATCGAAGTCGGTCTCTTCATGGGCGTCGACAATCATGGGGATCAACGCCCGTGTCCCTGCGCTCTCTTCGGTTCTCTTGGTCTTCCCGTCCGACGGTGCGTCGTGCCATTTGCCGATTGCATTGGGCCGGCGCGAATCCACAGGCGTCAGGCAATCTCCCTTGCGCCCCTCGACGGTGACTTCCGAGACTTCCGCCGGCTTGCCGTCTTGGGCGACAGGTTGGGCCTGGCCGCAGAGCGGAGCGGCGACCACGGCGAGCGAGAGAACGGCGCCGGCGCACCGTCTCCTCGACGCAGTAGGCCGCTGGCGGAGCCCACGGACGGACGCCGAACTGTTCGCTCCACCTCGACAATAGCTGCGCTTCATCCCGCCTGCTTCAGGCCTTCTGCCCCTTCGTCGGGAGCCCATTCCAGGATTTCGCCCGGCTGGCAGTCGAGCGCCCGGCAGAGCGCCTCCAGGGTCGAGAAGCGGATGCCCTTGACCTTGCCGGACTTGAGCAGGCTGAGGTTGGCTTCGGTGATGCCGACGGCGCGGGCGAGCACATTGGAACGGACCTTACGCCGGGCCATCATCACGTCGAGCCGAATGATGATCGGCATCAGATGAACTGGCTCCGCTCTTCCTCAAGCTCGCGGCCGAGCTGCATGACCTGGGCGATCACATAGACCATGGCGCCGAGGATCAGCTCCTGGATGCTGGAGCCGTGCATCCAGGTCTTGTCGATGGCCAGGTGCAGGCTGTTCAGGAAGGTGTAGCCAAGCCAAGGGGCGAGAGCGATGACGATCAGGGCGGCGCCGACGTGCTTCAGGGCGCGGGCGTTTTCGACGCTGAACACCACGCCCTTGGCGTAGAGGCCGAACAGCCGGCGCAGGCTCCAGAACAACAGCACCATGGGCGCAGCGTGCAGCAGGCCGACGGGCGCGTGAGCCAGCCGTTGGACCACCGGCATGGCTTCGGGAGAGACATAGCCTGCCGGCACAGGGGGGTGATGAAAGGGATGCGCCCATGGGACAAACAGGCGGATTCCGCTGCCCTGAGGTCCCAGGATGAAGGAGTCGCCAAGATAGGGGACGATGAAGTCCAGGATCAGGGCCGCGGCGGCCAGGGCCGTGGCGACCGCCAGGAGCAGGAACAGGATCTCCAGGCCCCGGCTGATCAGGCGGACACGCGGGAGCGGGCTCGGCGACTGCGGCGCCTCGGCGGCGAAATCGATCACGACGGTCTGGCTCATTGGACTCCTCCCTGACGAGACGCCCCACGATTCCGCGATAATGAATTATTGTCAAACGATAATATCAACAGAAATCGTTAAGAGAACATTAATAGAACATTGACACAGGGATTCGGCTGGGTACGGTCGAGCCGATTCCGCACGGACAGTGCGGGCACGCATGGCAGGCGAAAGTGCAAGGCGGTTTCGCCGGCCGTTATGCGGCAAAGGAAAATGGCCCCTTCGGGGGGCCGGAGCGAGGCGAGGGTCTGATGGCGGGTAGCGTGAACAAGGTCATCCTGGTGGGCAACCTGGGCAAGGACCCCGAGATCCGCACGCTCAACTCGGGCGACCGGGTGGCCAATCTGCGCATCGCCACCTCCGAGACCTGGCGCGACAAGAGCTCCGGCGAGCGCAAGGAAAAGACCGAGTGGCACCAGGTGGTGATCTTCAACGAGAACATCGTGAAGGTCGCCGAGAACTATCTGAAGAAGGGCTCGACGGTTTACATCGAAGGCTCGCTGCAGACCCGCAAATGGGCCGATGCGCAGGGCGTGGAGAAGTACTCCACCGAGATCGTGCTGCAGAAGTTCCGCGGCGAGCTGACCATGCTCGGCGGCCGCAACGAGGGCGCTTCCGGCGGCGCGGGCGGGGAGGACTACGGCTCTTCCTCCGGCTTCCAGTCCGGCGGCCGCGCCCAGGGCTCAGGTCCGCGCGAGAGCTTCTCGGCGGACCTCGACGACGAAATCCCGTTCTAGGCTGACGATTTCCACTGGGTGAACTAGGCTTGGGCCCGCTGAACGGAGGTCCGCATGGCCAAGCCTGTTACCTTGAAGGTCGGTCAGTATCTGCTGCTCTTGGCCGCCGCGGCCGCCACCTGCACGGGCGGCGGCATGCTGCTCCAGGCCATCTACTGGCGGCTGCCGTTCGAGGCCCGCACCCTTGGCATGGCCATCGTGCTCGGCGGACAGCTCACCCTGGTCGTGACCATGATCTGGAAGTCCGTGGACGATTGGACGGCCAGAACCTCAGGCAAGCCCCTGGGCTACTGATCAGCCGAATCTCACGGCATAGACCGGCGGTAATCTCGCCGGCGCGCCCGTCCAGCTCTCGCCGCCGTTCTCGCTGAACCACAGCCCGCCGGTGGTCGAGGCCATGGCCAGACGCTCGCCGCTGTCGTCAACGTCCAGCCCGTGACGGTAGATCAGGTCGTAGGCGTTCTCCTGCGGCAGTCCGGCGGAGAAGGTAGTGAAGGTCTGGCCGCCGTCGTCGGTGCGGTTGACCACCAGCTTGCCGTCCTTGGGATAGCGGAACTCGTCCTTCACCGCGGGAGCGAACCAGGCCGTGCCGGGCCTCGTCGGGTGGGCGGCCACGCCGAAACCGAATGCCGACACCGGCGGCTCCAGCTCGCGCCAGCGCCCGTAGCCCTCGGTCGAGGCGAACACCCCGTTGTGGTGCTGGATCCACAGATGGTCGGGGGCGGCCTTGCAGCGCGCCAGCCGGTGGATGTCCTGGTGCACCTTGTCGTACGCCTGTTCCGGCGGCAGGTAGGCGGCCCTCAGGCCTTCGCCGCCCAGGGTCCAGCTGTCGCCGCCGTCGGCGCTCTCCCAGACTCCGCCGGTGGAGATGGCCACGGTGATGCGGCGCGGATCGTGCGGGTGCACCAGCACCGAGTGAATGCCGGGCTTGTCATAGCCGCCGCCAAACCAGCCCTTGCGGCTCGGATCGTCCCACAGGCCGCGCACCAGCGACCAGCTTTCGCCGCGGTCGGCGCTGCGGAACAGCCCGCCCGGAATTGTCCCGGCCCACAACACACCCGGCTCGTCCGCGCCGCCGGGCTCCAGCGCCCAGATCAGCTTCAGGGCGGGGGGCTCGGCCTCCTCGGGATCGACCCCCGCATAGGAGGGCGCGGCGATCTCGGTCCAGCTGGATCCACCGTCGTCGCTGCGATGCAGCTTCACTCCGAAGTGGCCGAGGTCCAGCGCCGCGTAGAGCGCCCCGTCGCGCGGGTCGGCCAACATCATCGACACCGGCGAACCCATGAAAGTGGTCGACTTCACGTTCCAGCCGCCCCCGTTGCGGCGGAACTCGAACAGCCCCTTGCGGGTGGCGGCATAGAGACGGTCGGACATGACTATCCTCCGGAAAGGGCTTGGAAGACGTAGACCTCGGCCGACGGGGCCAGCGGCCGGGTGAGGGCGGTTTCGCGCGGGACCAGCGTCCCGTCGATGAAGATGGCGATGTGCTTGCGCAGCCGGCCCTGGTCGTCGAGGACGTAGTCCTTCAGGCGTGGATGGTCGGCCGCCAGGGCGTCGAGCATCTCGGCCAGGGTCGCGCCGGCGCAGGTCCGCGGCCGTGTCGGGCCGACGGCTTTCAGATGCGCGGTGAAGGCGATGCTGGCCAAGGGCGCGGCGCTCCTCTCTCCCCTGAAAGACGAGCAGGCGACCGTCCGCCCGACAAGACCCAATCGTTTTTTTGCAAACGAAGTTGAACCCCGCGCGGCGCGGGCTCAAGAATGCCCCTCCCAACCCCTTGCCGAAGGTGTTTCCCATGATCTCCAACGTCCCCGACCTCAGCCGCCGCCGCCTGGCGCAGACGGTCCTGTTCGGCGCCGCCGCCGCCGCCCTGCCGGCCGTCGCCAGCGCCGCCCCGGCGTCGCCCGAAGAAAACATCGTGTTCAGCAAGGATCATCCGGGCGCCTGGGCGGGCAAGGAAGGCACCCATGTACCCGTCGCCAAGGCGGACGGCGGCATGCTCACCGTGACCACCCCTCACGTCATGACCGACGCCCACTACATCGTCAGCCACACCGTGGTGCTGGAGGACGGCAAGCTCCTGGGGCGCAAGACCTTCACCCCCAAGGACATGCCGGTGTCCACCTACACTCTGCCGGCCAGCTACAAGGGCAAGGTGACCGTGACCTCGACCTGCAACCAGCACGACTTCTGGGTGTCCAGCCTCACCGTCTGAGGCCCCGGGGACATGCGCTTGCGCGTGTCCCCACGCCCACCTCGAACCGGGTCGCGATTCCCTCTGCAAAAAGGCCGAAATCCGGCCCGTTCTTTTGCGCTGCGTCGGGTGGAATGCTAACAAGGGGGCCTAGGGAGCGCCTGCGATTCCCGCATGCGCCAAGTGTCTGACAACCCTCAGATTTTCCGAGTTTTCTAGGTCACCGTGAGCGACGACGGCAGCATACCGACCCCGGAAGGGCCCGAGGATCGGCGAGGGGGCATCGCCCCGATCGCCATCGAAGACGAGCTGAAGCGCTCGTATCTCGACTACGCCATGAGCGTGATCGTTTCGCGCGCCCTGCCGGACGCGCGCGACGGGCTCAAGCCCGTGCACCGCCGCATCCTCTATTCGATGCACGAGCAGGGCTACGGCGCGGGCGGCTCCTACCGCAAGTCGGCCCGCGTGGTCGGCGACGTGATCGGCAAATACCACCCGCACGGCGACGCGGCTGTCTATATGTCTATGGTCCGCATGGCCCAGCCCTTCTCCATGGGCCTGGTGCTGATCGACGGCCAGGGCAACTTCGGCTCGGTGGACGGCGATATGCCGGCGGCCATGCGCTACACCGAGGTCAAGATGGAGCGAGCGGCCGAGGCCCTGCTCGCCGACATCGAGAAGGACACGGTCGAGTTCCAGGAGAACTACGACGGCTCCGAGAGCGAGCCGACGGTCCTGCCCGCCCGGATCCCCAACCTGCTGGTCAACGGCGCCGGCGGCATCGCCGTGGGCATGGCCACCAACATCCCGCCGCACAATCTCGGCGAGGTGGTCGACGCCTGCCTGGCGATCGTCGACAACCCGGACCTGCCGCTGGAAGAGCTGCTCGACATCGTGCCGGGTCCCGACTTCCCCACCGGCGGCGAGATCATGGGCCGTTCGGGCGCGCGCCAGGCCCTGATGACCGGCCGCGGCTCGGTGATCACCCGCGGCATCGCCACCGTCGAGGAGATCCGCAAGGATCGCGAGGCGATCATCATCACCGAACTGCCCTACCAGGTGAACAAGGCGACCCTGGTCGAGCGCATCGCCGACCTGGTGCGCGAGAAGCGCATCGAGGGCGTGGCCGACATTCGCGACGAGTCCGACCGGCAGGGCATGCGGGTGGTGGTGGAGCTTAAGCGCGACGCCTCGGGCGAGGTGCTGCTGAACCAGCTCTACCGCTTCACCGACCTGCAGAACTCGTTCGGCGTCAACATGCTGGCGCTGGACCGCGGCCGGCCCAAGCAGATGGGCCTGCGCGAACTGATCGACGCCTTCCTCGAGTTCCGCGAGGAGGTGGTGGTCCGCCGCACCAAGTTCGACCTGAACAAGGCTCGCGACCGCGGCCACGTGCTGGTGGGCCTGGCCATCGCGGTGGCCAACATCGACGAGTTCATCGCCATCATCCGCAGTTCGAAGGATCCGGCGGAGGCCCGCGAACGCCTGCAGGCGAAGAACTGGCCGACCGGCGACATGCTGCCCCTGATCGCCCTGATTCAGGACCCGCGCACCACCGTGGTCGACGGCGACCATGTGCGACTGTCGGACGAGCAGGCGCGGGCGATCCTGGCCCTGACCCTCAGCCGCCTGACCGGCCTCGGCCGCGAAGAGATCTTCGGCGAGGCCGAGACCCTGGCCGGCGCCATCGCCGGCTACCTCGAGATCCTGGGCTCGCGCGAGAAGGTGCTCGACATCATTCGCGAGGAACTGCGGGAGGTGAAGGCCGCCTTCGCCGTGCCCCGGCGCACCCAGATCACGGACGGCGACGCCGACCTCGAGGACGAGGACCTGATCACCCGCGAGGACATGGTCGTGACCGTGACCCACGGCGGCTACGTCAAGCGCACGCCCCTGACCACCTACCGGACCCAGCATCGCGGCGGCAAAGGCCGTTCGGGCATGGCGACCAAGGAAGAAGATGCGGTGGTGCGGCTGTTCGTGGCCTCGACCCACGCGCCGATCCTGTTCTTCTCGTCCGAGGGCCAGGTCTACACCCTCAAGGTCTGGCGCCTGCCGATCGGCCTGCCCAATTCGCGCGGCAAGGCGCTGGTGAACCTGCTGCCGCTGGAGCAGAACGAGACCATCACCTCGATCCTGACCGCCCCCGAGGACGAGGCGGCCTGGGACCGGCAGGACCTGATGTTCGCCACACAGTCCGGCGGCGTGCGGCGCAACAAGCTCAGCGACTTCCAGCGCATCAACCGCAACGGCAAGATCGCCATGAAGCTGGACGAGGGCGACCACATCATCGGCGTGGCGATCTGCACGGCGGACCAGGACGTTCTGCTGACCACCGCGCTGGGCCGCTGCATCCGCTTCTCGGTGGACGAAGTGCGGGTGTTCGCCGGCCGCGACTCCACCGGCGTGCGCGGCGTGCGCCTGGCCGACGGCGACAGGGTCATGTCGATGGCCATCCTGCGCCAGGTCAAGGCCTCGCCCGACGAGCGCCGCGCCTACATGAAGTACGCCACCGCCCTGCGCCGGGCCATGGGCCAGGCCGCCGACGACGCCGATGCTCCGCCGACGGACGATGTCGAGGATGTGGGCGCCGAGGCCGATCTGACCCCCGAGCGCATCGCCCAGCTTGAGGCGGCCGAACAGTTCATCCTCACCGCGGACTCCGAGGGCTTCGGCAAGCGCACCTCGGCTTACGACTACCGCCGCACCGGCCGCGGCGGACAGGGCCTCACCGCCCATGACATGGCGCGAGGCGGCCATCTGGTCGCCGCTTTCCCGGTGGAGCCTGGCGACGAGATCATGATGGTGTCCGACCAGGGCCAGATCATCCGAACCGCAGTCGACAATGTCCGCATCGCAGGCCGCAACACCCGCGGCGTCATCCTCTTCCGCACGGCCGAGAACGAGCACGTGGTTTCGGTGGAACACATCGAAAGCACGGGCGAAGACCCCGACGAGGGCGAGCTTGACGGCGGCGCGCCGGATGAGGCTTCTGGCGAGGCCGAAGGCTGAGCAGACACCTTCAAGGGGCGCGCATGATCCGGACTGGCCTGTACCCCGGCACCTTCGACCCGATCACCAACGGCCACATCGATATCGTCGAGCGCGCCACGAAGCTGGTCGATCGGCTGGTGATCGGCGTGGCCATCAACCGCGACAAGAACCCGACCTTCACCCTGGAGGAGCGGGTCGAGATCGTCAGGGCCGAAACGGCCCACCTGACCGGGCGGGCCGAGATCGTGGTGGAGCCCTTCGAGAACCTGCTGATGCATTTCGCGGAGTCTGTCGGCGCCTCGATGATCATCCGCGGCCTGCGCGCGGTGGCGGACTTCGAGTACGAATTCCAGATGACCGCCATGAACCAGCAGCTCAATCGCGAGATCGAGATCGTGTTTCTGATGGCCGACCCGCGCCACCAGGCGGTCGCGGCTCGATTGGTCAAGGAGATCGCCCGTCTCGGGGGCGACATCTCCGGTTTCGTCACCCCTGGCGTCGCAGCGCGCCTCAAGTCCAAGCTCTCCGGGACCCATTAGGATGGCTTCAGTGAAACGATTTGCGGTCCTGGCGCTGGCTTGCGCCCTGCTTCCCGTCGCCGGTCCCGCCGGCGCCCAGAAGAAGGAAGACAAGCCCAAGAACCCGCCGAGTCCCCTGGCCAATCAGCCGTTCAAGCCCAAGCTCGATCCGCCCACCGACGCGGATTGGCGCTCGGTCGATCCGGAGAACCTGCTGGTGATCGACACCACCAAGGGCCGCGTCCTGGTGGAGATGGTTCCCGAGATGGCGCCCAAGACCGTGGCGCGGGTCAAGGAGCTGGCGCGCCAGCACTTCTATGACGGCCTGACCTTCCACCGCGTGATCGAAGGCTTCATGGCCCAAGGCGGCGATCCCAAGGGCGACGGATCGGGCGGCTCGCCCCTGCCGGACGTCGTCGGCGAATTCACCTTCCGCCGCGGCCCCTCGACGCCCTACGCCAAGATTTCGCTCAGCGTTGGCGTCGAGGACGGTTACGTCAAGTCGGTGCCGGTGCGCGGCCAGTCCAGCGATCTGGCGGTGATGACGGCCGACGGCAAGGTGTCGACCTGGGGCATGTTCTGTCCATCGGTGGCCGGCTTCGCCCGGGCCCAGGACCCCAATTCCGGCAACAGCCAGTTTTTCCTGATGACGGCGCCCAAGGAAGACCTGACCAAATCCTACACCGCCTGGGGCCGGGTGATCGTGGGCCAGGATGTGGTCAAGGCGCTGAAACCCGGCGAGCCGGTGACCGATCCGGACAAGATGACCAGCGTGCGCGTGGCGTCCGACCTGCCGGCCGGCCAGCAGCCCAAGGTGCAGGTGGTCGACGGCGGCAGCGCCTGGGTGAAGACCGCCGCCAAGTACGCCCAGGGCCTGTGCGAGATCGACCTGCCCGCAAGGGTTGTGAACTAGACCCCCGGCTGTGGCTTTGCCGCACTAGACGGAACGACGTTCTGCGGGGATACCTCCCCGCCATGATGACCCTGCACGCCAACAAAGGTTCTCGCGAGCGCTTCCTCGGAAGCGTCGTGGCCGTGCACGGGTCGACCGGACCGAAGCTGACCTAGCTCCGTCCTCTCTTCCAGAAGCACCGCCCGACTCTCCCGCCAGCGCCCCGCTCGCGGGCCCAAACCCCTTTGCCCAAAGCCACGCCACCTCTCGCCAGAGCCGCCGCCATGCCGATCGCCTTTCCCTTCTTCCTGTTCGCCAAGCCGATCGAGGGCGCCCTCAGATGGATTCGCATCGACAAGGGTCCACCCTTGCCCGATCCGAGCCTGGCCGAGGCCCAGCGGCGCATCGCCGAGCAGCTGCCGCCACACCTGCGGCGCGACGTGCTGCGCGACGAGTAGGGTTTTTCGGCAGACAGATCGCTTCGCCGGAGCTAGAACCGCCCGCCTAACCACGGGAGCCAAGAAATGGCCGATCTGGAAAACACGCTGATCCTCGAACTCGACACCGGCAAGGTGACGATCGCGCTCCTCCCCGGCGTCGCGCCGGGCCACGTCGAGCGGATCAAGGAGCTGGCGCGCGAGGGCTTCTACGACGGCGTGGTGTTCCACCGGGTGATCCCGGGCTTCATGGCCCAGGGCGGCGATCCCACCGGCACGGGCATGGGCGGCTCCAAGAAGCCCAACCTGAAGGCGGAGTTCTCCGACACCCCGCACCTGCGCGGCGCCTGTTCGATGGCGCGCTCATCCAACCCCAATTCGGCCAACAGCCAGTTCTTCATCTGCTTCGACGACGCCACCTTCCTCGACGGACAGTACACCGTGTGGGGCCAGGTGACTGAGGGCATGGAAGCCGTCGACGCCCTGCCCAAGGGCGAGCCGCCGCGCAGCCCCGGCAAGATCGTCAGCGCCAAGGTGGCGGCGGACCTCTAGCAACCGGCTTTCGGCCTCGGCGTCAGCCGAGGCGGTCTATTCAACCACCAAGGACACCAAGGACACCAAGGACACCAAGAGGCCGGCGTGTCCGCGCCTTGTTCCGCTTTTCCTTGGTGAACTTGGTGTCCTTGGTGGTTCAATTCTTCTTCGCCTGTGGCGCCCCGAGCGTTTGATGCGCCTGTCCGACTTCGATTTCGAACTGCCCGAGGCCCGCATCGCCCTGCGGCCGGCGGAGCCGCGTGACTCCGCGCGTCTGCTGGTGCTCCCCCCCGAAGGCGGGATGCTCGATCGCGCGGTCCGCGACCTGCCGCAGTTCCTCAAGGCCGGCGACCTCTTGGTGTTCAACGACACCCGGGTGATCCCCGCACGGCTGAACGGCGTGCGGGTGCGCGAGGAATCGGTGGTGGCGGTCGAGGCGACCCTGCACCGGCGGCTCTCGCCCAGCCGCTGGACCGCCTTCATGAAGCCCGGCAAGCGCCTGAGGTCCGGCGACCGAGTGCGCTTCGGAGAGACCTCTGATCGCGCCTGCCTGCTCGGCGCGCTGGACGCCACGGTGCAGGACAAGGGCGAGGACGGCGAGGTGACCCTCAGCTTCGACCTGATGGGCCCGGATTTGGATATGGCCATCGCGGAGCGGGGCATGATGCCCCTGCCGCCCTACATCGCCGCCAAACGCCCCGAGGACGAGCGCGACCGCGCCGACTATCAGACCGTCTATGCGCGGGAAGACGGTTCGGTGGCCGCGCCCACGGCCGGCCTGCACTTCACGCCTGAGCTCCTGGCCACGCTGGATGCGATGGGGGTGCAGCGCGCCTTCGTCACCCTGCATGTCGGCGCCGGCACCTTCCTGCCGGTCAAGACCGACGACGTCGCCGAGCACCGCATGCATCCTGAATACGGCGAGGTCGGCCCGGCCACGGCGGCGGCGATCAACGCCGCGAGGGCGGAGGGCCGGCGCGTGATCTGCGTCGGCACCACCTCGCTCAGGCTGGTCGAGAGCGCGGCGGGCGAGGACGGCGTGGTCAGGCCCTTCGCCGCCGAGACCTCGATCTTCATCACCCCCGGCTACCGCTTCCGCGCCGCCGACGGCCTGATGACCAACTTCCACCTGCCGAAGTCGACCCTGTTCATGCTGGTCTGCGCCTTCGCCGGGGAGGCGCGGATGAAGGCGGCCTACGCCCACGCCATCGCCCGCGGCTACCGCTTCTATTCCTACGGGGACTCCAGCCTGCTATGGCGGGCGGCCTGATGGCCAGCTTTCCCTTTCTGATCAATGCGGTCGACGGCGCGGCGCGCACTGGGGTGCTGCAGACTGCCCGCGGCGACATCCGCACCCCCGCCTTCATGC
>Ga0265327_10003802_pt1 | contig 13970 bp, 20 predicted proteins | sample 41621metaG_FD_202089 | JGI IMG/M metagenome (GOLD analysis project Ga0265327, IMG submission 202089) | Rhizosphere microbial communities from Carex aquatilis grown in University of Washington, Seatle, WA, United States - 4-16-21 metaG | ecosystem: Host-associated > Plants > Roots > Rhizosphere... | reverse complement strand
GTGCCTGCGGCGCCTTCTCAGCATCCCGTGCCGGTACGGGGAAGATGATGAGCTGGCCCAGCGCCGCGGCGGCGTGATGGTTTATCGGGAGGTTTGGGAGGGCGCGATTTATACGCGGCCTGGGATTCGGCCACCTTCAGCAGGCGGCCGCTGTTGCGAAGATCATAGGCTGTCTGATCGAGGAGCCCCGGCTGGCGCTTTTCGATATACTCCGCTAGGGCGCGTGTGGTGAAATCGGAAAAATCGCGGATGGCCTCAGTGGGATGCTCAATCCGATAGGTATCAGCTGAGCAGGCTATCTTGGCCGGCACGGAGATCGTCCTGCGCATGGGCGCATTTTCAGGACTGGGGATCGGTCGGGCCATGTCTCCTTTTGAGGGTATCGAAATACCCCGGCAATTATTTTCTTGCGTTAGAGTATGATACTATCATACCCTATCATAATCAAAATATGGCCCCTCCCGTACTGACGCCCCAACTTTCCCCGCGCAGCCGGCTGGCTCCGATGGAACTCGCTGCCATCAAGGCCATCAAGACCGGCGGGGCATTCCGCTCGACGATTTCGATGGATCCGCTGATCGCCCTGGCTGGCATCCGGCTCGCCGATCGGGAGCAGCGGGATTTTTCCAACCTCTGTTCCGTTGCCCTGGCCGAACGCGACCAGCAGACGCCGGCGCCCGATCCGGAGCAAAACACTTTGTTTGCCGCGCTGGCTGTGGCCTTGGAACGGCGCCCGGCGATCAAGACTGAATTGGAAGGGATCATCGAAAATGCCGCCCGGGCCACCCGGGCGAAAAGGGGCAAATGAAAAATATCCTCAGGGAGTTTGCGGAATACATCGCATCTTGGAAGCGGGACCTGCTTTCCCGCCGTGACTTCCGGGGCGTCTTCGAGGCCTGCGGCCTCTGCGCGATCGCGGTGGAAGCCGAGCATGAGCGGGAGACCTGCTCCCGCGAGGCGCATGTGGCCGAGGTCGAGGAGGCCGAGGGCATCAACTGCATCGAGCACGCCATTGCCGACGGCTTGCAGCCGCGGGACCTCCCTGAGCTCAAGAGGGCGCTCCGGCACCTCAAAGGCAGTCTTCGCCATGAGCACAACGTAGTGGATCGCCTTGCCTGATATGAGCTCCACGCGTTTACACCCTGCCGACCTCGAGGCCCTGGCACAGCGCACGGCGCAGCTGATGCGCCCCACGTTGCTCGACACCGATCCGGAGATGACCAGGGAGGAAGCGGCGGCCTATTGCCGGCTGTCGGTGCGGGAATTCGACCGCGAGCGGGAGCGCTTTGCCGCTACGCTCAAACCCGCCCGGGCCAGCCGGCCGATCCTGTGGCGGCGCAGCACGCTCGATATCTACCGCGCCCAGCGGGGCGGGGCCTCACTGAGGAGACCCGCAGCATGAGTGGCCAGCGTATCTCCGATCGGCAGGTCAGGACCACGAAATGCGGTCTGCGCAGGCACGTGCGGACCGGTGACGAACAGGGGCTCCGGGCATCGGCCCGGCTCTTCAACAAGCACTTCATAACGGTCTTCTGCGCGAAGCGACCCTGGATGCTGCGCGGCTACGCCGAGTGATTTTCACCATGAACCCTGCCACACCTGAGCTCTTGTTCACGGCGGCGGAAGTCGCCACGGCCGCGGGCGTGCCCGAGCACGCGCTGCGTGATTTGCATCCCTCCGATTTCGGCGTTCCGGGGCATTGGCGGCTCACCAGGCAGGGCGGCGTGGTCTACACGGCCAAGGCCGTGGCCGTGCTCGCCGAGGTGCTCAAATGCCAAGGCAAGGACGTGGGCGCCCACTCCCTCTGCGTGCTCCTCCAGCAGGGTCAGGAGACGCCTTCGCGGGCCCTTATCCCAGCCGGGAGCAAATCCGCCACCGGCGAGCCGTGGTTCCGCCAGGGACAATTCGAATGAGCAAAGCACTGGCCATCCTTGCGCTCCTGCTTCTGACCTCCACGGCCCGTGCCGAGCGAGTGGGGGACTCCGCCTTCCTGCGGGCCGTCGCGATCGTCGAGGGTGCGCCGACGGGGCAGCGCGGCCTCCGGAGCGAGCGCAGCCCGTGGCAGCTGATGCCGCGCGTCTGGGCCCATTATCCGGGCACGGCTGAACAGCGGGCGCGCAGACACCTGGCATGGCTGCAGGCGCTGCTGCAGCGGCGCGGCGTGGCCGTGGTGCCCTTCAATCTCGCCCTCTGCTGGAACGCCGGGGCCGCCCGGGCCCTTGGCGGCCGGGCACCGATTTCTTCCTACGACTACGCGCGACGCGTGTGCGCCGTGCTCGCCACCCTGCCTTCCCCATGAGCTCGAAAAAATACGACCGGGCCGGACAGACGGTCTCCGGTCTCACGGTGGTCTATCGCCGCCTCAAGACTCCGATCGCGGAGTTTGTCTACGAGGGCCTCGACGAAAGGGGCACGCTGCACCTCTGGCAGGAGAACGGGCGCTGGCAGTGCGATCCGCACACGGACGCCCACCCCTTCGATCTCAATCTGCACGCCAGCCAATAACCTCCCCATGAAATCACCCGCCACCACCGCACTCCTGGCCGACGAAAAGCCCGCCCGGGCTGCGGCCGCCCCCAAGTACAGCACCGCCAACGCCGACGGCATTTTCGAGGATGCCGAGCAGATTTACCTGCCGATGTCGGCCGGCAATATCTGCCACTTCCTACTCGCGGCCGTGCCGGCGGGGTTCATCCCGGGTTTCCGCTTTTTCATGCGGTCGCCGAAGAACCGGACCGAATCGTTGCCGCGCAAGGACGGCGGGGCCAAGCGCCAGCGCGAGGCAGCCCTGGCGGATTGTGTCTCCGCGGCCATGGCGTTCTTCAGCGACCATCACAGCGCCGTGGAGCGGATCTGGGACTGGGCGGCAATGAACCTGCCGGCGGATTGGATCGACTACCTGCGGGCCGATATCGGCGTGTCCAGCGTGCTCGCCAAGATGAAGGCGGCGAAGGTGGAGACGCCCGCGGCGCCTGTGGCGGCCGCGCCCGCCACGGCACCGGTGGATCCCTTCGCTGACGGCGTTTTGCACTTGGGGGCGATCTCACTTACGCCTGGCTCGGGCGCGGACTATGTCCCCACTCGGCCCCACTACGCGGAGATACCGGTGGCCGACATCACGCCGAATCCGGCCAACCCGCGCAAGGACAGGAAGCCCGAGGACGTGGCCGAGCTGGCGGCGAGCATCGCGGCCGCGGGGCTCCTGCAGCCCATCGCGGTGCGGGACATGGGGACGAGTACGCCGGTGCCGAACGGGCGCGGGGAACTCGTGTCGCAAAAGCGCTACCAGCTCATCTTCGGCGAGGGGCGGCTCCTGGCCCACCAGGCGCTCAAGCGCGAGCTGATCGAGGCCAAGGTCTACACCGGAGTCGACGCCGCCCAGGTGCTAGCCTTCGCTTTGGTGGAGAATCTACAGCGGCGCGACATGAACGCCCTTGACGAGGCCGAGGGCTTCGCCGCCCTGTCCCGGCTCGGCTGGACTCCGGCCCGGATGGCCGAGCAGACCGGCAAGGACAAGCGCACGATCCGGCGCTCGCTCGCGCTCATGAAGTTGCCCGACCAGGTCCGGGAGCTGCTCCGCAGCCAGAAGCTCAGCCCCAGGCAGGCCCGCGAGCTCACGCGCTGGGTGGTGCCTCCGGGCTTTGTCGACGAGCAGAAGGAGAAGGCCTTTACGGCCCGCCCTGAGGTATGCGTGGCGATTGCGGCTGCCGCGGTGGCTTATCGCATTTCCTCCGACGAATTGGCGGCAGAGTCCATCCCGCACGGCGCCATCGGGTGGCTCCTGCAGACGAAGCTGCTTCACCGAGTGCCGGCGGAGTATTGGCAGGCCAATCTGCCGGCCCTCGACTCTGATTTCGTGCAGGTTGGCCAGGCGTTCTTCTGCTGGTCGGCGGAGAAGTGGAAGGCGCACAAGAAGCAGATCGACTCCGACAACCGCGCCGCGGCCGACGCCGCCCGGGAGAAGGCTGAGGCCAAGGTCCGCAACAAGGTGAGCGTGCCGGTGGCCGAGCTGGCCCGCGGCAAGGTCGCCGTGGTCGAACTCCATGGCGACGAGGCCAAGTATGCCGACTATCTGCCCGACGGCGCCTGCTCCACCGCGATCGCGGCAAACGGGGCCGAGGTGGTCGTCTGCCTCCGGCCGGCCGATCTGCGCAAGCTCAAGGATGCCGAAGGGGGCGCCCTGGCCAAGGACCGGGAGGACAAGGTTGGCCAAGCACGGATCCGTGCCACGGCCAAGCTGAAGAAGCTGCGGAAGGTTGGCCCCCGCGAGATGGCGCTGCTGATGGAATGCTCGATGGGTTCCTATGCTCCCGATTCCGGATTCGATGAGTCGGCCTTCGAGGAGCAGGGCATCCGCGCCAAGAAGCTGAAGGATGGCGACTTCCTCGGCACCGGCCGCGCCTACCTGTCCTGCTACACGGCCGAGGAGCAGGTGCGCCTGTATTTCCAGACCCTGCTGCTCCTGGCCGAAGACAAATTCCTGCTCGATCTGCTGCGGTGGATCCTCGAGACCGACAAGCTGGGGCTGATCGAGGAGGACAAGCGCGAGCACGTGAAGCTCCTCGAGCGCCTCAGCGCGGAGCTCTGGCCGAGGCTGGAGGCCGGTGTGAAGGTGGAGTACCACGGCGGAAACGGCCGCGAGATCGGAACGATCGTCACGGTGAAGAAGTACGAGTCCAAGATGGGCCCCTGGCAGCCCTCCTGGAACGCCACCACCCTGCCGGTCGAGTTCGCCGGGCGGGCCGGAGCTATAGCTGCCGTCTCTATCGAGGCCCTCAAGCCCTTCCTCGCAGGCGCCGACCCCTCGCCGGCAGCTGCTCCGAAGAAATCCAGGCGCTGAGCTATTTTCCAAGTTCCAACCCTCAGGAGAACCCAATGAAGAAGAAGACCAAGACCCCGGCGGCGAAGAGCGCGCCTGTGACCGAAGAGCACGTGCTCGTGCTCCGGACCTGCGATGGCGACATGCGTTCGTACAACCGCTTTCTGTGGCCGGAGAACGGCCCGGTGGCGGCGCCGCATTGGGATCCTGCTCCGGAGTGCGGCAACGGCCTCCACGGCCTGCTCTGGGGCGAGGGAGACGGTTCGCTGCTGAATTGGAAGCAGGACGCGAAATGGATGGTGGTGCGGGTCCGCGCCGCCGATGTCGTGCAGATCATCAATCCCCCGGGCAAGGTAAAGTTCCCTCGGGGAGAAGTGGTATTCTGTGGAGCCCAACAGGGCGCCACGGAATACCTTCTAACCGCGCCCGAAGGGCGCGGCCGCGCGATTTCGGGCGCTGCGGTCATAGCCAGCCGTCACGGCGAAGCCGCGACGGCTGGCTACAAAGGCACCGCGACGGCTGGCGAATCAGGCACCGCGACGGCTGGCGAATCAGGCACCGCGACGGCTGGCAACTGGGGCACCGCGACGGCTGGCGAATCAGGCACCGCGACGGCTGGCAACTGGGGCACCGCGACGGCTGGCGAATCAGGCACCGCGACGGCTGGCAAACAGGGGGTGCTCGTGCTGCGTCGCTGGGACGGTGCACGCTATCGCCTGGTGGTCGGTTACGTGGGCGAGGAGGGCATCGAGGCGGGCAAATACTACCGGCTCGACGATGCCGGCAAGATCGTGCCGGCGCCCGACAAGGACGCCGAGATGGCCGCGAAATCCCAGGAGGCAAAGAAGTGAAATCCATCACCTATCTCCAAGGCGATGCCACGCATCCGATCGGGGTCGGGCCCAAGATCGTCGCGCATTGCTGCAACAACCTCGGCGTGTGGGGTGCGGGCTTCGTGCTTGCCCTCTCCAAGCGCTGGCCGCAGCCCGAGGCGAGCTATCGCAACCTCGCCAAGGCCGAAGTCGACAACATCCCCCTCGGATTGGTGCAGTACGTGTGCGTGTGCGACGACATCACGGTCGCCAATATCATCGGCCAGGAAGGCGTGTCGATCCGCCGCGGCTTGCCGCCCATCCGCTATCGCGCCCTGGCCAACGGCCTGGCCTTGGTCTCCCACCACGCGATCGACTGCCGCGCCACCGTGCATCTCCCCCGCCTCGGCTGCGGCCTGGCGGGTGGCCGCTGGAACATCGTCGAGGCCCTGATCGAGGAAACCCTCTGCGGCTACGGCGTGCCAGTGTTCGTGTACGATTTCGCTCCGGGAGGTGTGCCGTGAACATCGCCCGACTCATTGCCCAGGGGCGGCTGGACCCCGTGCTCGAGCCCCGCGATGGCTATGAGCTGCTTGTCGGCTGGCGGCGTCCGGCCGGCTCGCGCAAGGTCGGCAATTGGAATCTACGGGTAGGGACGCCCTGGCAGGCGCCCATGGCCGTGCTCCGCCGCACCCGCGGGGCCGTGCTGGTGGCCGACGAACGAGCCCGGCAGATTGGCTTTGAGGGCTTTGATGGAGCCCGGGATGACGGATACACGGCTGGCGAACTGCTGATGGCCGGCCGGTGCTACAGCCTATGGGCGGCGCGCCAGGCCGGGGACCTGCAGGGCGAAGGCACGGATGATGAATTTCTCGCCTACCTGCTCAAGCAGTGGCCGTGGGATCGCAACTGGTGGAAACCCTCCACCGACATCGTCCGCAACCGGGTGAAGGCCGGCGCCCTCTACTGGGCCGAGGCTGACCGGCTCAAGCGGGCCGGTGTCACCGGCCCGATCCACCGGCTGGTGCTGAACGCCGTCGACGCCGAGGCGGCTTTCGTCGACGTGATCCTCGTGAAGCGAGGGGAGGCGATCGATGTGCCGACCCGAGGCAATCCCGCGCTCCAGTTCCGTGACCTGGTGGATAAGCTCGAAAACCCGGAGACAATCGAAGTAAGGGTTAAGCCTGCGGTGATCGAGGGAGGTGCGCAGTGAAAGACCAGATACTCCTTCTCTGGCTGGCTGATGGGGAAATTGTCCTCCGGCACCGCACGCTCCGGATTTGGGCATGGGGCTGGGTCGCAGCCATTTTCGTGGTCGACCGGCTCAACGACAAAAAGCACCGGACCCGGATCATCCGGATCATCGAGGAGCCCGTCGAGTGAGCACATCACTGGCCAACCCTCCGCGGTCGATCTACGACATCGCGGTCTCGATCGACACGCCGTTCCATGTCGACTGCTTTGCGGGCGGCGGCGGGGCTTCCGAGGGCTGGGAGCGGGCCACGGGCATCCCGGTGGGGCTCGCCATCAATCACGATCGGATGGCGATCGCCATGCACCGGGCGAACCACCCGCACACGCGGCACCTGCGCGAGAACATCATGCTGATCGATCCGATGAAGGCCTGCCGAGGGCGGCGGCCGAACTCGGCTTGGTTCTCGCCCGACTGCAAGCACTTCTCCAAGGCCAAGGGCGGCAAGCCGCGCGACAAGTTCATCCGGATGCTGGCCTGGGTGGTGATCCACTGGGTCAACGAGGTCCGGCCGGGCATCATCTACCTGGAGAATGTCGAGGAGTTCCAGGACTGGGGCCCACTGCTGAAGAACGGCCAGCCGAACAAACGGTGGAAGCGCTGGTTTTTCCGCTGCTTCATCGGTGCGCTCCGCCGGCGGGGCTATGAGGTGGAATGGCGCGAGATCCGCTGCAGCACGCTCGGCGCGCCCACGATCCGCAAGCGGCTGTTCCTGATCGCCCGATGCGACGGCCGGCCGATCGTCTTTCCCGAGGCCACGCATGCCCCCGCGGGCCCGCGAGCGGCCCGCACGGCGGCGGAGTGCATCGATTTCACCCTGCCGTGCCCGTCGATCTTCCTCGGCCGCCGGGCAGCCCGCAAGCTGGGCCTCAAGCGGCCGCTGGTGGCCGCCAGCTGCCGGAGGATCGCCAGGGGCGTGGAACGCTTCGTAATGAAGGCGCAGAGGCCCTTCCTCGTGAGCCTGACGCATCAGGGCAACGATGGGGTGGAGGGCGTGGCCGAGCCCTTCCGCACGATCACCGGCGCCCACCGGGGCGAGAAGGCCATGGTGCAGCCCCGCCTGGCTCCCTTCATCACGGAGCACGCCAACGCCAGCACGCAGCGCAACTTCTCGGCTGATGAGCCGCTCCGCACCCAGTGCGCCAGCGTGAAAGGCGGCCATTTCGCGGTGGTGGCGAGCAGTCTGGCTCGCCAGTTCGGCACAGGAGTCGGGTCGGAGATGGGAAAACCCATGCCGACGGTGATGGCCGATGGCGGCGGAAAAACGCTCCTGGTCTCCGCCTACCTCGCCCAGCACAACGGCGGCATGGTGGGCCACGCGGCCGCGGAGCCGGTCAGCACGATCAATGGCAAGGGAGCTAATCAGGCGCTGGTGGCGGCCGCGTTGGTGAAATACTACGGCACGGAGCAGGCGCCGCGGCTGGACGAGTCCATGCCGACGGTCACCACCAAGGACCGGATGGGCTTGGTGGAGGCATTTTGCGACGTGCCGCTGCTCACCTTGGAGAAGGCGGAAATGGCGCGCCGGGTCGCAAGGTTCCTCCGCCGGCACGGGGTGAAAGTGGAGGGCGAATTCGCCATGTGCGGCGAGTACGTGATCTACGACCTAGGCATGCGGATGCTGATGCCCCGGGAGCTGTTCCGGGCCCAGAGTTTCGGCGACGACTACATCATCGACCGCGGGGTCGACGAGCTCGATGACGGCTCCCTAGTGGAGATCCCGCTGACGAAGACCGCTCAGGTGCGGATGTGCGGCAACAGCGTCTGCCCCGTAGTGGCCGAGGCCCTGATCCGCGCCAACCAACCCGAAATCGCCCTCAAGGAGATCGCTGCATGAAAACCGGTATATTCAAAAAGCTCAGGCAATGGCGCTGCTCGCACAAATGCGACTTAAGTGACCTGCACACCATTCGGGATGGGATCGTTGACCAGCACGGAATGGTCCTCACAGAACGCATCGTCGGATGCCGCTGCTGGAAGTGTGGGAAGATGCTCACGGCGAGCTACGGCCTGGAACTCGACTGCCAATGGGAGAAAAAACCATGAAGATCGGCCGATTTTCTGAGAAAACTGTCCCGAGATATTTGGCTTGGGAGAAGAACCAGGCGCGCCTCGGCGATCTGGTTGTTAATATCCGAAAATGTCCGGACCTTCCACTGCAGGCGCTAGGCATCGTAACCGGTTTTTCCGCAGACGGAGTCCGAATAGACTTCCGCGGCTTTGGCACCTTTTGCTCCTTCCGTGGTGATATCAGGAGAGTAGGGCCAGGGCGACCCGTGGAGGAGGCCCTATGAAAATCCACTTCAACCAGGTCTTCGGGCTGGGCTGTATGTGGGACGTCTGGCCGATCGTGTCCGACGATTGTGGCGCCAGGTGGCAGTCGCTCCACTTCAAAATTGTCCTCCTCAACGTGTGCCTCACGGGGATGTTCCGGGTGCCGTTCACCACCCGAAGGGGGATCCGATGAAAGAGCGCCCCATCCTCATGAGCGGCCCGATGGTCCGCGCCATTATGAACGGACGAAAGACCCAGACGCGGCGGGTGGTGACCTCACGGAATAGCCTCTATGATGGCTGGGAGTGGACCTATGGATTTCCGTTGGCGGCGGCGCACGATTGGGCGAAGGCCTGGGTCGATCATGGGCCTTCTCCGGCTGAAAATCCCGGGCCATATCTCAAGCTGCCACTGCCGAGCGAAGACACCGTGCATCGGATTTATCCGCGTTGGCAGCCTGGTGGCCGGTTCTGGGTGAAGGAGACGTATTGCGAATGTGAGCAGCGACAGAGGTTTTATTACGCAGCGACTGATCCCCGCCCCCGGGTCTTCGCGGCCGGCTTTTTGGGGCACGGCGTCAATCCCCCGGATATGGATTGGGTGCCATCGATCTTCTGCCCCCGCAAGGCCAGCCGGATCACACTCGAGGTGACGGCGACGCGCGTTGAGCGGCTGCAGGATATTACCGAAGCCGATGCAAAGGCCGAGGGCGCCGATATTCAAAAGGAGTGCCCGGGTGGTTGCTGGGTTATCTGCGGCCCTAGCGTTGGCTCTCATCGTGAGGGTTATCGCTGGTTATGGGAAAAGCTCAACGGCCGCGGCTCGTGGGCCGCCAATCCGTGGGTCTGGGTGGTCGAATTTCGGAGGATATAATCATGGGCAAAAATACTCTCATCGAATGGACCAATCACACGTTCAACCCGTGGATTGGCTGCACAAAAGTCTCTCCCGGCTGTTTTAATTGCTACGCCTGGGCGATGAATCTCCGGTTCGCAGAAGGCGCCAACTGGGGCAAGGGTGCCCCGCGGCGCCGCACGTCGGTCCATAATTGGAACGAGCCGCGGCGTTGGGAGCGTGCCTACTCCGAGGAGCTGAATAAATTTGAAGGTCACAAGGCTCTGCATGGCGGATTCGCCCATTATCCAGAGCCGCGCCGGCCGCGGGTCTTCTGCGCCTCCCTAGCCGACTGGCTGGATGATGGGGTGCCGATTGAATGGCTGGCGGACCTGCTCGACCTGATCCGGCAGACACCGAATCTCGATTGGCTGCTGCTCACCAAACGGCCTGAGAATTGGTCGAATCGCCTCCACTCTGTGTTCGGAAGAAAGCGCCCCGAATCCAACGATGAGGCGGCACTGTGTGGGTGGATACTCGATTGGATAAATGGAGAGCCACCCAAGAACGTCTGGATCGGCACCACCGTCGAAGACCAGATACGGGCCGTCCTGCGCATCCCTCAGTTGCTCGTCATCCCGGCGAAGATCCGCTTCCTGTCGTGCGAGCCGCTGCTGGGGCCGGTGGATATTTGGAAGCCCGTCGTGGATTGCTCCGCGACGATCGCGGGTGATAAGTTCACAGATTTCATCAACTGGGTGATCTGTGGTGGCGAAAGCGGCGCGGGAGCCAGGCCGATGCACCCGGATTGGGCTCGTAGTCTACGCGACCAATGCCACGCCGGCCGCGTGCCTTTTTTCTTCAAGCAATGGGGAAACTGGACGAGCACTATGGCGCGACCGGCCTTCTGCGAGCGGGCTGACGCCATCCACGCCATGACTATCGATGGCTCGATACGTCCCTGTCCAAACCGTGAACTCCACTCAGGCGAGATCGCGATGGTGAGACGTGCCACGAAGGAAGGCAGCCAGCTCGACGGCCGAGAGTGGAAGGAATTTCCGAAGGCATGACCGACACCGTCCAGATCGGCCTTGAGATGATGCTCGCGGAGCTGCAGTCGTCGGAACTGCTGGTGGGGCTCGTGCCGTGCCGGCGTTATGATAACTGCGGCGGGTGCATCCGGGTGGCGTTCTCGAAGAACGCGGCCTGGTACCGGCATTTCTGCGGCCGGCACCTCTCCTGCCGGCGCCGGCGGAATCTGGCGCCCGACACGCGGATCAAGCGCGCGAATGTCGAGCGACTCCTGGAGCGCTTGCTCGCCCAGGACGGCCGGTCGCGGAGCAAATACGCCGCGGAGCTGCTCCGGCTCGCGGCCCGCACCGGTGCGCAACTGCTGGTAGCCTGAATGAACCATTTACCATGTCAGACACCCCTTCCAATGCCGCCGGCGCGGAGAGCGCCGGTCACATCGCCAAAATCCTCGCTACGCTGGGCGGCCGCCCGGTGCTGCTGCCGATTCCCCTCGGGGAAAAGGGGCCGCGCTACAAGGACTGGCAGAAAATCACCTGGGAGAAGACGCAGGATCCGGCATTCAAGCTTGGCGTGATCCGGCCCGGTGGCCCCCCGGGCGCCCCCCCGGTGTGGGAAAACCTGCCGTATGCCGAGCTCCTCGAGGGTGGAAACTGCGGCGTGCTCCTCGGCGAGCCGTCGCAGTTGGTGGAGGCCGGCCGCACCTGGCAACTGTGCTCGATCGACATCGACGACTCCGCGGCCGTCGACAGTTTCATCGCGGCGAATCCGACGATCGCCTTCACGCTGCAGACGGCCGGGGCCCGCGGTCGCAACCTCTGGCTCTGGATCGAGGGGCTGTATCCAAAGCTCACCAAGCTGTTTTTCACGGGCGCCGACGGGCATGAGGACAAGACCAAGCCCTTCGGCGAATGGCGCGCCACGGGCGGCCAGACGGTGATCTACGGGGTGCACCCAAGCGGGTGCCGTTACCAGGCCGTAGTGAAGAATCCGCCGTCGCGCGTGAAATTCGAGGAGATCGTCTGGCCGGAGGGCGTTGCCCTGCCGTGGAAGAAGGCCGAGGAGACGGCGGCGGAGGCAGCCGCGACGGCGGAGGCCAAGAAGATCCTCGACGAGCTGATCGCCGAGTACGGGCTGCCCTGGGCGAAGAGCGACAAGGGCAAAATCACGGTTAACCAAGCCTTTTTCGCGGCGTTTTACGCCAAAAAACACAAGATCCTCCATTCCCCCGAGGAGGGGCGTTTCTGGCGCTACCAGGGCGATGGGACGGGCCTCTGGATCAAGCAGACGGAGGACAGCATCCGCACTGAGCTGGCGGCCGACATCAAGACCATCTCCGACGAGGAAAAGGAAAAAGGCCTCATCAATGTGCGCACCACGCAGCTGATGAACCAGATCGTGGGCATGCTGCGCGGGCAGGTGGAGAAATGGGAGGCTTTCGCCCGGCCGGTCAGCGAAAAGACCCGGCGCCCGCGGGCCCTCGTGCACCTCCAGAATGGAGTTTTGGACCTCGACGAGGATCCGCCCGTGATGCGTGGGTTTTGTGCGGATTTCATGAGCCGGCACCAACTGGCTGTCTCCCATAGCGAGGGCGAATGCCCTCGCTTCCTGGGGGAGCTTCTGGGCCCTTCGCTGGGGGCCGAGGATATCGATCTGATGCAGAAATTTGCTGGGCAGATGCTGCTCGGAGTGAACCTTGCCCAGAAGCTGCTAATCCTCACCGGCACGGCCGGTGGCGGCAAAACGACCTTTGTGAATGTCATGGAGGGGGTGATCGGGGAGCGGAATGTTGGGCAGTTGCGGACGGAGCACCTGCACGAGCGCTTTGAGCTGTTCCGGATGATCGGCAAGACGCTGCTGGTGGGCGTCGACGTGCCAGGTAGCTTCATGATGTCGGACGGGGCCTACGTCATCAAGGGGCTGTGCGGCGGCGACCTGATGGACGCCGAGGCCAAGCAGGGCAACGACACGTTCCAGGTGCGGGGGGAATTCAACATCATCATCACGTGCAACAGCCGCCTGAAGGTGCGCCTCGACGGCGACACGGCCGCTTGGAGACGACGGATTTGCCTTGTCCCCTACGAGGCACCGCCGCCGAAACACCCGGACCCCTCTTTTGTCAGGAAGTTGTTGGCGTCCGAGGCGTCCGGCATCCTGAACTGGATGATCTCCGGGGCGGTGAAATTGCTCATCGATCTGGACGAAACGGGGGGTATCCGGCTCACGGCGAAGCAGAAGGACCGCGTCGAATCCCTGCTCTCGGAATCGGATAGTGTGCGGGATTTCGTGCGGCGCGGCTGCGCCAAGGCGCCGGTCGATGCCAAGGTCACCTCCGAGCAGATGATGCAGGCCTACGTGCGCTATTGCGAAGCGCGGGGCTGGACAGCCTGGCCGGGCAAGCAGGTCGAGAAGATATTGCCCGACGCGTTGCTCGAGATCCACGGTGCCACTAAGGCCAACGATATCAAGGTCGGCGGCGACGAGAAGGCCAAGCGCGGCTACCGCGGCGTGCGGCTCGTCGAGGCCGGTGTCGAGGGGGCGCCCACCGATGAGCTCCTATAACGGACCGGTCGGGGAGGTGAGCATGGGCGATCGCCAGCGGATCGTGGAGGCGGCCGTGGGCGGAGCGGTGCAGTGGGCCGAGGATGGATCGTGGGGGTATTGTGTGTGCCCAGGCGCGACGTTGGGCAAGGGACACGCACACGAGCCGCGGGCATGCAAGGCGTTCGCGGGCGAGACGAGGGTGGGCGGCAACACGCTCCCCCCCGGGGTCTACTGTGTTCACCAGGTGTGCGCATCCGTGGTGGATGAGACAAGTCGTCGCATACGTTCGGAGATTGGCAAGGCCAAGGTAAGGGCTGCGGACCCGCGGGCCCGCGCGTCTGCCCGCCCGGTCTCCGCCCCGCCCACTGGTTCACGGACGGCACGGACGGGTAACTGGGGACTTTCA
>Ga0265327_10003801_pt1 | contig 13976 bp, 8 predicted proteins | sample 41621metaG_FD_202089 | JGI IMG/M metagenome (GOLD analysis project Ga0265327, IMG submission 202089) | Rhizosphere microbial communities from Carex aquatilis grown in University of Washington, Seatle, WA, United States - 4-16-21 metaG | ecosystem: Host-associated > Plants > Roots > Rhizosphere >... | reverse complement strand
GCCGGCCTTGAGGTGCTCTGAACCTGGATAGATGCCGTGACCGATCTTGGCGCTCCATTCAATGTACTTGATCACCATGAAACCGGCGGCGCAGGCGATCGTTCCACACAGGAGACCGACGGCGCGGCGGCGATTGTCCTGTTGTACGGCGGTTACCGCCATGGCGGCAAAGAGGCTGCTGGTGAGCAGAATTCCGGTATTGGCCGCCCCCAGCATCCAGTTAAGCTGTTTGCCGGCAGTGGCAAACTCCTGCGGGTAGCGTCGGAAGTAGACAGAGTAGAGCAGAAACAGGCCGCCGAACAGCAGCAATTCGGTAAACAGGAACAGCCACATGCCGAGCTTGGCCCCGGAATAGTCCTTGTGCTGGCTCATGGTATGCCCGCCTTGGTGAAGTCATAGGGGCCGTGGGTAACCACCGGCTCCTCATCGAAGTTTTCCGTCGGCGGCGGTGAGGGGATGCTCCATTCCAGGGTTGCCCCGCCCCAGGGGTTGTTGCCGACCCGCTCGCCGTGAAACAGGCCGCGGAACAGGTTCACCAGCATGATTACAAGCCCGACTGCCAGAATCCAGCTGCCGATGGTGGCGACCAGGTTGAGGTTGGCGAATTCGGGCAGGTAGTCGTAGTAGCGCCGGGGCATCCCCTTCATGCCGAGCACCATCATGTTGAAGTAGAGGATGTTGAAGCCGACGAACATCAGGGCCCAGGCCACAATGGCCGGTTTTTCGGCGTAGCGCCGGCCGTAGAACTTGGGCAGCCAGTAATGCATGGCGGCGAAAAAAGCGAATCCCGTTCCGCCGAACATGACGTAGTGGAAGTGTCCCACCACGAAGTGGGTGTCGTGCACATGGACATCGGTGGCGGCCGCCCCCAGGATCAGCCCGGTCAGGCCGCCGATGGAGAAGAGCAGGATGAAGGAGAGGGCGAACAGCATGGGCGCATCAAGGGAGATGGAGCCCTTGTAGAGGGTGGAGACCCAGTTGAAGACCTTGATGGCCGAGGGGATGGCGACCACGAAGGTCAGGAACGAAAAGACCAGAATCGCGGTGTCGCTCATGCCGCTGGTGTACATGTGGTGCCCCCACACCAGGGAGCCGGCCGCGGCAATGGCCACACTGGAGAACGCGATCATCTTGTAGCCGAAGATCGGCTTGCGGGAAAAGACCGGCATGATGTCGGAGATCACCCCCATGGCCGGCAGGATCATGATGTAGACCGCCGGGTGGGAATAGATCCAGAACATATGCTGGAACATGACCGGATCGCCCCCCCGCAACGGATCGAACAGGCCGGTGCCCAGGAGACGTTCGGCCATGATCAGCACCAGGGTGATGGCCAGAATGGGCGTGGCCAGAATCTGTACCCAGGCCGTGGCATAGAGCGACCAGGTGAAGAGAGGCAGCCGGCCCCAGGTCATCCCGGAGGCACGCAGCCGATGAATGGTGGTAACGAAATTCAGGCCGGTCAGTATCCCGGAAAAACCGATGATAAAGACCCCAAACACCGCCAGGGTGACGTTGGTGCCGGTTCGGGCGCTGAAGGGGACGTAGAAGGTCCAGCCGGTGTCGGGTGCCCCGCCGCCGGTAAAGAGCGACGTCAGGATAATCATCGCACCGATGATGTAGAGCCACCAGGAGAAGAGGTTCAGCCGGGGAAAGGCCACGTCTTGGGCCCCAATCTGGATCGGCATGACCAGGTTGCCGAAGGCGCCGGGAAACGCGGGGAGGATGAAGAGGAAGATCATCACCACTCCGTGCACGGTGAACACCGCATTGTAGGTGGCAGGTCCCATGATGGTGCGCCCCGGAGCCATCAGCTCGATCCTGAGCAGCAGTCCCAGAAGCACTCCCACGATGAAGAAACTGAGCACCGAGTAAAAATACAGCAGTCCGATTCGTTTGTGGTCGGTGGAAAAGATCCAGGCGGTGATGCCGCTTTTGCCCGTATCACTCCAGAACCCGCCCTCCACGTGTTCAGCCGAATTCATGAATCCTCCGGTTTGCGTCGTTTACCTCTGTTGCCCGTCATGATCAGAAAGAGCAGGAAACCGACCACGCAGGTGATGACCACCGTAGCGCTCACCCGCAGCAGGTTGAAGACATAGGTCTTGTTGGTAGCGTCAAAACTGAAGCAGTAGTCCATTGCCGTGCGGATGGTCTTGCCCACCTTGCCGTCACGCGCCTCCAGCAGCGCCAGGCTGACATCCTTGGCCAGGAAGGTCGTGCCGTACAGATAGCGGACAATGGTGCCGTCCCGGGCAACGATGATGCTCGCCACCGGGTGGATGAAATCCCGTCCCTTGCGCTGGAAACGGTAGCCGGCGGCATCCGTGAGCCGGCGGATGCTCTGGCTGTCGCCGGTGAGAAACCGCCAGCCATCCTCCGGGAATGGGGTGTTCATGGAGGTCAGGTACATGCGCTTGGAGCGGGCCGCCTGCTGCGGGGTCTCGGTTTCATCAAAGCTGACCGAGATGACCCGGTACTCCGTGCCAGGTCTGTTTTTCATGGCCGGCAGAACGCGGGCCAGCCCCCCCTGGAGGTAGTTGCACACATTGGTACAGTTGTAATAGACCGGCAGGATGATGGTCGGTCCGGTGACCAGATCGGCCAGGCGGACCTGCTTGCCGGTCTCGTCGCGGAAGGCGAGACCGAGCGGGACCTTTGCACCAAGATGCTCGTCCACACCAATGGAGGTGGCTTCCTCCTGCTGCTGCGCTCCGGGATGCTTGTGCCCCTTGACCTGTTCTTCGCTGTGGGCCGAGGCCGAACAGGGGTGCATGACCATTGCGATGAACAGTAGCGCCAGCAGATGCCGCACGGGACGTGCCATATCCCCCCATTCAGTTCTGTTGCGTAGGAAAAAGTCGTTACTCATAGGTCTTTCTGAACAGGTGGAGGAACAACGCCGCCAGGAGCGCACCGGCCACGGCAACAGCCCCGGCGATCTTTCTCGTGTGCTGCGAATCGTCAAGGCCCTGGAGAACCGCCTCTATTTTTTTCAGCTCGGCCTGGATCTGCATGGACTCTTTTTTGACCAACTCCACATCCACGTTGTGGAACAGGGTATGGAAACGGTTGCGCACCGCAAACAGCCCCTTCTCCATCTTGTCCGTGTCGGTCCCTTTGGCCTTGTACGCCTTGATCCTGGCGTCGATGGCCACGATCATGGCCTCGGTCTCCTGCATGGCGGACTTGATGACCCGCGCCCGTTCAAAACTGTGGCAGCGGCTGCAGGACTTCTCGTTGATCAGTTCCAGGGAGGCCTTGAGCACCTGATGATTGCCGTGGCAGGTGACGCAGGTCGGTCCGCCCATTCCCAGGGCCTGTCCATGGGCGCTGGCCAGGTAGTCGGCCCGTACCCCCACATGGCAGCGGCCGCAGAAGTCGGGGATCGCCTTTTCCTTGGGCGCCCCCAGGAAACCACGGGCCGGGCTCATGGCATTGGCAGCATCCGCGGGGTCGCCGCCGTGGCAGGCATTGCAGGCGATGCCGTTCTCGGCATGGATGCTCCCCCGCCAGAGTTTGACCGGCTCGCCGATCTTGCCGGGCATGGTGCTGTGGCACTGGATGCAGACGATCTCGGGCTGCTCGGCAGCAAAAACCGCAATCGGCAGCATCAGGGAGAACACTAGCAGCAGGGAATTCGTAACGTGTTTAGCGTATCTCATGAGTAGTGCCCCCAGACTGTCAGGCCGATCCAGAGCAGGATGCCGCCTATGGTGCAGGCCATGAAAACAGGCCGTTTCAGGGGGTGCTTCTCAGGCCCCCGATCGATGAAGGGGAGCAGTGCCAGGAAGGTCATGGCCGCCCCCTGCACAGTCAGGCCGATAAGCTCGTTGGGGAAAATCTTCAAGGTCTGGTAATTGGCCAGGAAGTACCATTCCGGTTTGATATGGGCCGGGGTCACAAAGGGGTTGGCCGGCAGAAAGGCGTCCTTGGGGAAGAACAGGTAGGGATCGAAGAAGACTACCCCCAGGAAGCAGGCCAGGTAGATGGAGATGGAGGTCAGGTCCTGGAGGGCATAGTTGGGAAAGAACGGTATGCCGCCGGGATGACCCTCATACTCGAACCCCTTCCCCTGCCAGGGGTTTTTTGTCTCCTTGAGGCCGAAGGGGGGCGTGGAGACGCCGATCCGTTCCAGCAGAAACAGGTGCAGCCCGACCAGCGCAGCTATGGTGAGCGGGATGACCGCCACGTGCAGGGCAAAGAAACGTCCCAGGGTTGGGGGACCGACCAGTTTGCCCCCCCGCAGGAATTCCACCAGATGCGGGCCAATCACCGGGATGGCGTTGGCGCTGTTGGTTGCCACAGTGGTGGCCCAGAAGGAGAGCTGGCTCCAGGGGAGCAGATATCCGGTCAGGGAGATCCCCTGCACCAGGGTCAACAGGATGAAACCGGTTACCCAGTTCAGCTCACGCGGGCCTTTGTAGCTCCCCATGAAGAGTACGGAGAACATATGCAGCAGCAGGACCAGCACCATCATATTCGACCCCACGGCATGGCACATGCGGATCAGCCAGCCGAAGGGGACGTCGTTCATGATGTAGGTCACGCTCTTGAAGGCCTTGTCCGCATCCGGTACGTAGTAGATCAGGAGCAGGATGCCGGTCACCACCTGCAGTACGAAGATGAAGAGCAGGATGCTCCCCATGGAGTACCAGACGTTGATGTTACGCGGCAGAAGGTAATCGCCCAACTGCTTCTGCGCCAACTCGCGGGCGCCGATGCGCACGTCGATCCAGTCTATAAGTCGTTTTAACAGTGCCATGAAGCCTCCTGGTTATCAGCCTATGGTTATGGCCCCATTGGCCACGGTAAAGGGCAGTTTGGTGAGCGGCTTGGGGGGAGGGCCGGAGATGACGGCGCCATCGGCGGTGTAGTGTCCGGCATGACAGGGGCAGAGAAAGTCCTGTTTGTCCTTCTCCCACTGCACGATGCACCCCAGGTGGGTGCAGACGGCCGAGAAGGCCACCAGATCCCCCCCACGCTTCTTCACCAGGACCGCGGAAGAACCGGCAAACTCAAAGAATTTGGCCTCCCCATCCGGCACATCCTTGAGCGGAATCACGACCTTGCCCGCCGAGCTCTCAGTCTGCCGTGGTGCAAGGTAACGAAACAGGGGATAGATGATGGCAGCGAGCGCACCCGTTGCCACTCCCCCCAGGCATATGCCGAAGAATTTCCGTCTACCGATGTTCTCCATGCCGCCTCCTCGGAGTATAGGTTTACAAGATTTTTATAATAACAGCCTTGTCATATTATGCAAGCATTCAGCCACCGGCAAACCCGGTTCTGCGGGCTTGAAAACCGGCAAAGGTGGGGGCGACGCGGCTGAATGTTGGCAGATCGGTTTTTTGCTATTGACAGTGCAGACGACCTTGTGATAATTATCCTCTGCTTTTCGCCACATTCCCCATTAGCTCAGTCGGTAGAGCAGGTGACTGTTAATCACCTTGTCCGTGGTTCGAGTCCGCGATGGGGAGCCAAACACAACCAAGCTGGGCACTTTCTGCAAGCCAGAAAGTCCCAGCTTGTTTTGTTATGGCAAGAAGTGGTGTATCGCAAATCTGTAATCGCTTGATATAATGTCAAATACGGCTTGGCCGCTGGGATAACCAGCGACCAAGCCTAGTTAATGCACGGCACCTCCAACAAATCACCCCTAATTGTTGCATTTAAGGCGCCATTGCATGCAGCAGGAGGAACCCCGCCGCAACAAGTAATGCCCCCTGGTAACATGTTCATGTGCAGTGTCAAGCTTTGTTTTCAGTAGAGTCATACCATTACTTCGTCGTCCCTGCTAAAGTTTAACTTATTGATATTATTTGTTTATTTAGCAATTACTGTATGATATAATTGCCGGAAATTGGAGTTACACTTTCATTTTCCGGTGATTTCATGCAACCAAAACCAAGCGTTTCTGACCAAGGCGATCTGTTCCGCTCACGACTGGATCAGATCCTAAACCGCCAACATCCGCTTTATCGTCTGGCGGACACAATTGACTGGTCGTTCTTTGACAGAGAGTTCGGTTCCCTCTACACCGAGAACTTCGGCCGCCCAGGTCTACCGATTCGGCTGCTTGTTGGTCTCCACTACCTCAAACATGCTTTCAACGTGAGCGACGAGACGGTAGTGGCACAATTCATAGAAAATGGTTACTGGCAGTACTTCTGCGGCTTCGAGTACTTCCAGCATGAGTTCCCGCTCGATCCGACCACCCTGGTCAAATGGAGAAAGCGCATCGGCCCCAAGGGGATGGAGAAACTCCTCCAGGGCACGGTCGAAACGGCAAAGAGCAAAAAGTACGTGACCGAGAAAGACCTGGAGCGAGTAAACGTCGATACCACGGTACAGGAAAAGGCCATTGCCTATCCGACCGATGCTCGTCTCTACCAGAAGGCCCGCTGCATTCTGGTCCGGTTGGCAAAGAGACAGGGCATTGAACTTCGCCAGACTTACGAGCGCCTTGGCAAGCGCGCTTTCATCATGCAGGCTCGTTACAGCCATGCCCGTCAGGTGAACAGGGCCAAAAAGGAGCAGAAGAGGCTGCGCATCTTCCTTGGCCGGGTAGTCCGTGACATTGGTCGCAAATGCCTAGCCCCTGACAGACTGCTTGCCACCATGCTTGAGCGGGCACAACGGATTCTCAACCAGAAGCGCAATGACAAGAACAAGCTCTACAGCATGCAGGCCCCTGAGGTTGAATGTATCGCCAAAGGCAAGGCCCACAAGAAGTACGAATTCGGCTGCAAGGTTTCTCTGGTCAGCACCTCTGAAAACAGTTGGATCGTAGGCGTTCAGGCGGTTCACGGCAACCCGTATGACGGGCACACCCTGAAGGCCGCACTTGATCAAGCTGAAGACATAACCGGTTGGCGACCAGAGCATGCCTACTGCGACAAGGGTTACAAAGGAGCCCCGGCAGTACTAAACAACACTGAAGTTCACCTAGCCAACAAGAAAAAGAAGAGCATGAAACCCAGTGAGTGGAAATGGTATCGCAGACGCAGCGGCATTGAGCCGATCATCGGCCACGCGAAGTCAGACCACCGGATGGACCGCAACTATCTCAAAGGCGAAGAAGGCGATAAAATCAACGCTATTCTGGCTGGATGTGGCTTCAACATCAGGAAGCTCCTCAGAGCTATCCTTTTGTGGCTTATCAAAGAGCGGATCAGAGACATCGTAACCGGCTGGCCAGCCCTGGCTCAGCTATTAGGGCGACAGTTTCAACCCGTCTGAATCGAAATTCAGACTTATTCAGGGACGACTACTTCATTCGCCCACCCCTCAGAAAGCACCTCGGTTTGCTCAAGCACAATTTGTGTCGCTTTCTCCTGTTTGTCGGGTGGGTAGCCATACTTGCGCAATATGCGCTTGACCAGCACTCGCAGCTGCGCCCGGACGTTTTCACGCATCGTCCAGTCGATGGTGACGTTCTTGCGCACGGTGTCGGCCAACTCCCGCGCTATGGTCTTCAGGGTATCGTCGCCAAGCACTTTGACGGCGCTGTCGTTTGTTTCCAAGGCGTCATAGAAGGCCAGCTCGTCCTCAGTAAGCCCTAGCTCCTCGCCACGTTGTGCCGCTTCCCGCATCTGCTTTGCCAATGCGATAAGCTCCTCTATGACTTGCGCAGTCTCAATGGCGCGGTTCTGATAGCGCCGTAGCGCTTCTTCCAGCATCTCAGAGAATGAGCGCGCCTGCACAACGTTCTGGCGCCGCCGCGTTCTGATTTCACCTTTCAGGAGTTTTTGCAGCAACTCAACGGCCAAGTTGCGTTGGGGCATCCCCTTGACCTCGGCCAGAAACTCATCAGACAGGATGGATATGTCCGGTTTTTTCAGGCCGGCCGCCTCGAAAATATCGATCACCTCGTCCGACGCAACCGCCTTCGAGACGATCTGCCGAATTGCGTGGTCAAGCTCCTCGTCCGGTCTGCGCCCGTCGCTGCCACCTTTGGCCATGACCACACGTACCGCCTGAAAGAAACCAACATCGTCACGGATCGCCAGGGCTACCTCGTGCGGCACGGCCAGAGCGAATGCCTGTGAAAGCTCCGTAACGGCCCGTAGGAGGCGATTTTTGCCATCCTCCTGGCTCAGTATATGCTCCTGGGCTGCTGGCAGCAGAGCGAGCCGCTGAGGCGGCGTACCGTTCACCCATGCCGTCCAGTCTAAACCGTGGAACATCCCGAGGCATATCTCGTACTTCTCCTGCATCAGAGCGACGGCCTCGGCCTGGTCTATGGCGGTCTTACCGGTGCCGCCGCTTTCGGTGTAGGTGGTCAGCGCCTTGCGTAGCTCGTCGGCCAGACCGAGGTAATCGACCACCAGCCCGCCTGGCTTGTCCTTGAATACCCGGTTGACGCGAGCGATGGCCTGCATTAGCCCGTGGCCCCGCATCGGCTTGTCGGCATACATTGTGTGCAAGCTGGGGGCGTCAAAGCCGGTCAACCACATATCGCGCACAATAACCATCTTGAACGGGTCTTTGGCGCTGCGGAAGCGCTTGGCCAGCTCTTCGCGGCGTGGTTTATTACGGATATGCTGCTGCCACTCCACCGGGTCGGTGGCTGAGCCGGTCATGATAACCTTGATGGCGCCCTTGTCGTCGTCTGCATGATGCCATTCAGGCTTCAAGGCGATGATGGTGTTGTACAGGTCGATGCAGATACGTCGAGACATGCAGACAACCATGGCCTTGCCATCTATGGTTTCCTGCCGCTCTTCGAAGTGCCGGACTAGGTCTGCGGCTACCAGGGCGAGTCGCTTGTCCGAGCCGACCAGCGCTTCGAGTTGCGCCCAGCGTGACTTGAGTTTTTCCTTGCGGTCAACCTCTTCACCCTCGGTGACTTCCTCAAAATCCGGGTCAATATGTGGCTTTTCGGTCTCAATTAGTTCCAGTTTTGCTAGCCGGCTCTCGTAGTAGATAGGCACAGTGGCGCCATCTAAAACGGCCTTCTGGATGTCGTACACGCTGATGTAATCGCCGAAGACCGACCGGGTGTTTTTGTCAGTCAACTCGATGGGGGTACCGGTGAAGCCGATGAAGGAGGCATTGGGCAGGGCATCGCGCATGTGGCGGGCGTAGCCGTCGATGAAGTCATACTGGCTTCGATGGGCTTCGTCGGCGATGACGACGATATTGCGCCGGTCAGACAGGAGCGGGTACCGGTCGCCTTTCTCATCCGGAAAGAATTTCTGGATGGTAGTGAAAACCACGCCGCCAGCCTTTACATCAAGCTTGTCGCGTAGGTCTGCCCGGTTCTCGGCCTGCACCGGTGGCTGACGCAGTAGTTCAGCACAACGGGAGAAAGTGCCAAAGAGCTGGTCGTCGAGATCGTTACGGTCCGTCAGTATGACCAGCGTCGGGTTGGCCATGGCCGGTTCGCGGATGACGCGGCCTGCAAAAAAGGCCATGGTTAAGCTCTTGCCGGAACCTTGCGTATGCCATACCACACCGATGCGCCGATCACCGGGATCGCCGCCAGTGCGTTGTCCGGTTTCGTAGCGGCCGGCGTCCTCGGCGGCATGGCCGGCTGTAGCGCCGGCGCGAATCGTCTCGCTCATGGCGCAGTTGACAGCATGAAATTGGTGGTAACCGGCCATTTTCTTGATGAGGGCGCCGTCGCCGGCGTCCTCGAACACGATGAAGCAACCGAGCAGATCGAGTAGGCGGCGCTTGTCGAAGACTCCCTCCAGCATCACCTGAAGCTCTGGGAGGTGAGCGCCGGCCAAAGCCTCGCCGGTAACGGTACGCCATGGTTTGAACCACTCCTTACCGGCGGTTAGGGTGCCGATGCGAGCCTCGACACCGTCAGAGACAACCAACAGTGCATTGTAGGTGAATAGGGTCGGTAGTTCTGCCTTGTAAGTTTGGAACTGCTGCCATGCGCTCCAGATAGTGGCGTTCTCGTCAGCGGCGTTCTTCAACTCCACCAGCACCAGTGGTAGGCCATTGACGAATAGCACCACGTCCGGCCGTCGGTTGCTCTTGTTCTCAATGACGGTGAACTGGTTGACCGCCAGCCAGTCGTTGTTGTCCGGTATGTCAAAGTCGATGACTCGCGCCTGTGCGCCGGCGATGTGGCCGTCCTTGTGGCGATACTCTACCGTTACACCATCCACCAGATAGCGATGTACAGAACGGTTGCGTGCCTCGAGTGTTGGCCCTTCGGGGTGGGTCAGTTTTCGGAAGGCATCGTCGAGGGCTTCGACTGGGAGGAAAGGGTTCAGGCGTACAAGAGCCTGACGCAATCGATATTCAAGCACAACTTGGCCATAGTCCTGCCGCTCGGCAGCCGGCTCGCCGGGGGTGATGTCGAGGCCGTTCTTGACGGCGTAGCCAAGGCTATCCAACCAAGAGAGAGTGGCTTCCTCGATGATGGATTCGTTGAAAGTGGTCACGACTGGAACCGGTCTTTTATGTAAGAGTTCATGTCACTCAACGGTATTACCTGCGAAGAGTTGCCGCTACGGGCGTAGAATTTCTCTATCGGTTGCCCGTTTTTGTCTTTTGTCTTCAAGATTACCGGTTCCTTTGCAGGGGAGGTTTCAATCTGGCAGACCTCCTTGTCATCGACCTCATGAAACTTTATAGCAACCTTGCTCGTCACAAACCCGGTGCTGAATTGTTGGTTCAGCAGATTGCGGAGATGGAGTTCGAACTTATCCCTGTCGACATCGCCGAGTGAAAGATAGTCATGCTCCAGACCAAGTACCGTCCCATCATCAGCAACACCTATGAGAAGGGTGCCGCCTTGTGAATTAGCGAAGGCAGAGACGGTCTTCATGATGACCTCTTCGAGCATTTTGTTGACCACGCCTTCCTTCAAATCCCAACGGAGAGTCGATTTAAACTCAAGCTCGTCGCTCTCGCCCTCTGCAATCATATCAGCCAATGACACCGGCGCCACCGGAACTGCTGAGGCCGTTATACTCTGCAAAAATGTATTCAACTGGCCGGCCAGCATTTTCCGGCGTTCATCAAGGAATAGCTCGTAATTCTCTATTTTCCAAAGGTTCGGGTCATCTGGGATGCATTGCAGTTCAAGAGCTTGTGGAAACCTTGCCTTTACCGAGGCCAGGTAGTCCTCGGCATGTGTAGCCGATTTTGTTCGGTTGGCTATCTGCGTCAATATGGCACGGTTGGTCAGTTCTTGTGCCAGCGAATACTTATAACTGGTATCGGCGTAGCCGACCTCCTTCAGCTTCGAGTATGGGAAGATGTGGTCGCGCTCCAGCTGGTATTTGGCACCCATATTTTTTCGCAATGTCATGCCCGTTGTCAGACAGACTGCGCCGCGACTCTTCAGGTACCAGCGCATCATGCTGAACAGGGGATGTTGTATGGCGCGCCCTACAAAGTCTATTGGCAGGATGTCCAGACGACTTTCTTCTGCTATGGCCTGCAGCAATGCATCGAACGGCTGCGGCGACTCTGCCACCTTGCGAAGGTCTTTGTCTAGCTTCTGGTTCAACTGGCTGGCGTACCGTGCCTTCACCTGTGAGTAAAAGAACCACTTTATCACCTTACGGATTTCAGCGTGAGTCAGGTGTACCCCGTTTTTGTCGAAGCAGTAGACAATTATCGGTATCAGCGCATACGGGGAGTTTATCTCGTCTGTGTGGTCGACAAAGGCGTTAGTTCGCAAGAGGTTGACGACGTAATCGAGAATCTGCGTATCAAGCCGCGTCCATGCTGCACGTATCTTTTCGCTATTGTCGGCATCGTGCAGCTTATGCATATCCGAGCCTAGATGATAGAGGCATCCAAGGAGTGCATAGACAATGAAATCCAGCTTGAATACGAAGCCCTCTTTCTCCAGCGCTGCCAGTTTGGCCTTGAACAAGTCCCGCGCCTGAGGCCAGTAGCCGGAAATCTGAGCCAGGGCGAGCTCTGCTTCCGTTAGGGCGACACCGCTAGCGTTGACCTTATAGAATATATCAATTGCCTCTCTGATAGTCGCTCTTACCGGAATGTTCTGCTCAGGGAACTCTCTATCCTTGATACGTGTTATCGCATTGATGTTGTCGTTAAGCCCTTTGAGTTCGTCCATCGATAGTGTTCGTCCGGATGTGGCGTAACTTGTCTGCAAATCAAAGGCGTTGACCATGCCCTTGAAGACATGGGTGATGTTCTGCCACGCCGGGTTGTTCTCCATCTTGGTTTTCATGTAGTAGGACAGCTCAAGCGTCTCAACATTCACATACAGGCCGCGTGTGTCGTTCATAATCTCTGGCGCCGTGTAGTATGGTGGTATTTCTCCATTGATGAGCATGTAGAGCGTTGTTACGCGCTGCTGCCCGTCAAGGAGCAGGCGCACGGCACCTTGGCTCTCGTTGTATTTGTGGCTTCCCTTGAGCTCTGGCGGGTTTGACGTCTCCCATGTCAACATCGTGCCGGTAGGGTATTCCTTTATTAACGAGTCGATGAGCTGCTTGGCGTCGTCGCGCTTCCAAACATACTCACGCTGGAAGGCCGGGACGAACAGCTGCTTCTCGTCAATTTTGTCAAGGATGGTGGAAATCTTCATGCAGTTCCCTCTCGAGTAATAAAGTGTACCCGCTCTTTACCTACCCCTGTTAGGGTTTAATACTGGTGATTTCGAACAGACTACAAGCAATTTTGACCCACGGGTCATAGCTACATACAGGTTGGCTGCGTTAAGGCCATCAGCATTCAGAATGACAGCAACCTCCGATTCTAGCCCTTTCAATAGGAGGGTGCTTCCGACGGCACGTTTCGGCAATGGTCTGCCGATGAGGCGGCTCTGTTCACGAATGCGGATTGCTGCATCGTGAAAAGATACCGCATCTTGCTCACCACATAACTGAAGTGCCCTGATACATGCCTTCAGCACAGCCGGGCGGTGAACTCTCACTCCGCCCTCCTTGTTTATTTCAACCAACAAATCCAATGCAGCGCGATAGCTTTGCGACTTTAAGAATACAAGAGCCAGTTGCTCGACTTGTGATGGAGGTTTACGCGCTGTTCCATGTGTCAGAGACTGGACTCGGCGTACTAAATCATCTGCCCCCACGTTTGTCATTACGCTCTGAGCAAATTGTGCCAACTGGTCTAGGGCACCTGGTTTGTTTGGCTTGAATTGCCGCGCAAACGATACTAAGTCCTTAAGGTCAACAGCTTCTACCGTTATTGCGCCAGGCGTCTGACTTGCTATTTTGTGCTGACTAGTTGGGCTTGTGCTCTCTCCTATAATCAATACACAACCACTTCCGTCTGGTGGTGAAACGCGTGCAGCTATTAGTTGGCGTTTGTGGTCTTCAGTTCCGTCAAGAGCAACCCACTTCACGGATTCTGGAGGAGCCGTTCTGAGGTCAATGGGGCGGCCTTCCCAAAGCGTTCTACGCGCGTCGAGTAACCAACGCCCCAATGGTTCAGCATTGGCGTTAACCCATCGCCACGGAATATCAAGTTCCCCTACTATTGGAAAATATGTACAAACGTCCTCATTCCATCTTGCTAGTCCGTCATTGCCAAAGCCAAAAATTGCCTGTAATGGGTCGCCTAACACACACGTTGGCAAAATTTGAGCCGCCCAAGTAACAATGGCATGTTGACGCATAGAGCAATCTTGATACTCATCCACGATAATCCGTGAATAACTTGCTATCAGGATGTCAGCCACATTCCCTGAACGTAGCAGGTTTATTGCCGCTTCACGGATTGCCGGGTAGTCAGTGCCTGGATTTTGCAACTGCAAAATACTGGGGTTAATCGCGCTACGAGCCGGAAATGTCGAGATTATACGCATCGCCCATCCATCGATGGTTGACAATCGATAAGCATTGGAAGGAACGTGTGCACGATTGAGTCGCCCCCTCAAGGCGGCAACCCCAGCGTTTGTGTGTGTCAGTACAAGAATAGGCTTGCTACCGGTATGGCGAGTCAGAGCATCAGCAATCAAGTGTGTCTTGCCGCATCCAGCAGGGGCGGTCACCGTACCCCGGTCA
>Ga0265327_10003800_pt1 | contig 13982 bp, 7 predicted proteins | sample 41621metaG_FD_202089 | JGI IMG/M metagenome (GOLD analysis project Ga0265327, IMG submission 202089) | Rhizosphere microbial communities from Carex aquatilis grown in University of Washington, Seatle, WA, United States - 4-16-21 metaG | ecosystem: Host-associated > Plants > Roots > Rhizosphere >... | reverse complement strand
ATTAACCTGTTTGAACGGGAGGGTTCAAAACTCAGTTTGCCCAAGAAGCAGAACAAGGCCGCATGGGACGATGCTTACCGTGCCAAGGTCTTATTTGCATAAGGATTTATATGCGGTCGCCCTGGCCCCAAGCCCAGGTCGCGAAAAATTTTAGCACTGATAAAATACACTGCGCTTTTCCCCCAGCCGGTGCGTTGAACCACCAATAATTTTTGGCGGTGATTCACCAATGCATCAATGGCCTCCCACTGTCCATCACGAAAGTCAGCTTGCGAATCGGCTAATGCCATTTGTAATAGTTGTTGTGCTTTCAAGCGATTCATTCAATATCCCCTGTGTTAGTTTTACCCCGTAACGCCTATTCGTTTTACTGAATGCCGTGGGTTTTGTGCTTGTTGAGTTACAAACGAATATGTAAACCAAGCGCGTTAAATTCTAACACCCATACCCAGTAAATTTACTCTAAATTTGTATTTACTCTGTTCACTATAAAGTGACTCATTGATATTATTTTTAATCAAACCAGAAAATATCTGACTGAGAATATCCTCCAGCTTCCGCCGTAGAAAGATAAGCCTACAATCCTTCCCACTGCACCATAACAATGCACCAAGCCTTATTATGGTGCTCATTAGACAAGCCAACACAGCTTGTTTAATCCGGCTATACCGGCGATTTATATTTCTCCCCGCATCGATACCCTCATAGAGCGCCTAATTTTGGTGCTTTGTCTTCGACCCTGCGTTTTCTCAATAACTCCGCATTACAATGGTGCATAAATGGCATACAACCTGCTTCGGCTACTCCAGTAATCGTCATAACCGGAACTCTATCATGTCAGCTCAACGCCTTAACCTGCTCTCCTTCTCGGGCAAAACCAAAATCCTCCACATGACCTGGATGGCTTTTTTTATCAGTTTTGTGGTGTGGTTTAACCATGCACCCTTAATGATGGTCATCGCTAAAACATTGGGCATGAATAACTCCGAGATAAAAACCATCCTGATCTTAAACGTCGCCTTGACCATTCCGGCGCGCATCGTGATCGGTATTTTGGTCGATAAATTCGGCCCTAAGCGCACCTACTCAACCTTGTTGGCGGCAGGCAGCGTTCCCTGTTTTATGTTCGCTTTCGCGACCAGTTTCGAGCAATTGGCCTTGGCCCGTTTTTTATTGGGTTTTATCGGCGCCGGTTTTGTGATCGGCATCCGCATGGTCGGCGAATGGTTTCCGGCCAAGCAAGTGGGTATTGCCGAAGGTATTTACGGCGGCTGGGGCAACTTCGGTTCGGCTGCGGCGGCCGGTGTTTTGCCTGCTCTGGCCTTGATCTATGGCGGCGATGAAGGCTGGCGCTATGCGATTGCAACGACAGGCCTTATTGCGCTGGTTTATTCGGTAATCTATTTTTTCAGCGTGTCCGACACGCCTAAGGGTTCGACTTACTTTAAGCCTAAAAAAGCCGGGGCAATGGAAGTCACCAGCATCTGGGATTTGTTTTTCTATATTTTAATGAGCGTGCCTTTGTACGCCACCTTGAGCCTGTTAACCTGGAAATTATCGCCGACCGGGGCCAATTTACTGTCGAATGTCGCCGCCATCTGTATTTACATCGTCATTTGGACGCTGTTTCTCTATAACGTGTACAAAATCATCCACGTCAATGAAGAACATCTGCAACAGCCGATCGATGAGATTCATAAATACAAATTCAAGCAGGTTGCGATTCTGGACTTGGCCTATTTCATTACCTTCGGCTCGGAGTTGGCCGTGGTGTCGATGTTGCCGCTGTTTTTCTTCGATACCTTTCATGAATCGCACGGCGTTACTATGGTCGAAGCCGGTTTACTGGGCGGCAGTTTTGCTTTTATTAACTTGGTGGCAAGACCGATGGGCGGTTGGATTAGCGATAAATTCGGCCGTAAATTATCGTTAAGTATTTTTGTGTTAGGTCTGTCGGCGGGTTATTTCTGTATGTCGATGATTAATTCAAACTGGCCTATTGCGTTGGCGGTATTGATAACGATGGCTTGCTCCTGTTTTGTATCGGGCGGTTGCGGCGCTGTTTACGCCATCGTTCCGTTGATCAAACGGCGCATGACCGGACAAATCGCCGGCATGGTCGGCGCTTACGGCAATGTCGGCGGCGTGTTGTTTTTGACCATATTGTCGTTTGTCACGCCGACTGTGTTTTTTATGGTCATAGCGGCGGTGGCGTTAGGCGTGTTGATTGCGGTGCAGTTTATCGACGAACCTAAAGGCCACATGGCCGAAGTTCAGGAAGACGGGACTGTGGAAATGATTGAGTTGAATTGAATCGGGTGAAATATTCAATCTCTAAATAATTCACCACGAAGGCACGAAGTTCACGAAGAAAATCACGAAACTTCGTGCCTTCGTGGCGATATGTTTTTTCGTCATGCATAGATAGAAGCCATGCCCAAACCCACACTCAAAATCAGCATCGGCTCTGCCGGCGACAAAGGCGTCAAGCCGGATAACGAGGATTTTTTCGGTTCGTTAATCCCGGAAGGCCCGCAACTGACGCATAAAGGCATAGCCGTTGCGATTGCCGACGGCATGAGCGGCAGCGACGCCGGTAAGCAAGCCAGCCATTGCTGCGTGATCAGTTTTTTAAGCGATTATTACAGTACGCCCGACTCCTGGTCGGTCAAACATGCCGGGCAGAAAATCCTTTCCGCGACCAATTCCTGGTTATACAGTCAGGGCCAAAGCCGCTATGAATCGACCAAAGGCATGGTCAGTACGCTCAGCATCATTGTGCTTAAATCAACCACCGCGCATATTTTTCATATCGGCGATTCGCGCATTTACCGTTTGCGCCAAGGTAATTTTGAGCAAATCACCCGCGACCACCGCATCTGGGTCAAAGAAAAAAATTATCTGAATCGGGCCATGGGCATAGAGCCGCATCTGGAAGTCGATTACCATGCGCTGCCTTTGGAAACCGGCGACCTGTTTCTAATGACGACTGACGGAATCCATGATTTTATCGACGAAAAAAGCCTGAAAAAACTCGTTCAAAACGGCACAGATTTAACCCGGATTGCCGAAACCATCACGCAGCAAGCCACAGACAATCACAGCGACGACAATCTGACCTGTCAACTGGTCAGAATCGATGAACTGCCCGACGCTAACGAAGACGAGATTATTCGCCGCCACACCAACCTGCCCTTCCCGCCGCCGTTGGAACCGGGCATGGTGCTCGACGGCTACCGGATTGAAGCGGAATTGCATGCCAGCAAACGCACCCAAATTTACCGGGCCTTCGATACCCAAACCGACACTTTGGTTATTTTGAAGACGCCATCCATCCTTTATGACGACGACACTCATTACATCGAACATTTCCTACATGAAGAATGGGCCGGAAAACGCATTCGTCATGAAAACGTCTTAAAAATCCTGAATCCCAATCGGGAAAAAAGCTGCATTTATTACGTCACCGAGTTTCTCGAAGGCCCGACCCTCAGACAATGGATCAACGCCAACCCGAAACCGGACATTAAAGAAACCCGCAAAATCGTCGAGCAAATCGCCAAAGGACTGCGCGCATTTCATCGCATGGAAATGCTGCATCAGGATTTAAAACCGGAAAACATCATGTTGGATAAAAACGGCATGGTGAAAATCATCGATTTCGGCTCGGTGAAAATAGCCGGTATCGCGGAAATAACGCCATTGGATCATAGCGAGAATGTGCTCGGCACTTTGAATTACACCGCGCCGGAATATCATTTAGGCCAGCGCGGCACGGTAAAATCCGACCTGTTTTCATTGGGCGTTATTACTTATGAGATGCTTAACAGCGCCCTGCCCTTCGGCCAGGATATGCCTGAAAAACCTAATAAAATGAAGCTGGCGAAATTGCATTACGTACCCAGTTTTCATCACAACGCGATGGTGCCTATCTGGATTGACGGCGCCTTAAAAAAAGCGACCGCAATAACGCCGCAATTTCGTTATGACGATTTGTCGGAATTTTTGTATGACTTGTCCACGCCCAACCCCAGTTTTTTGAGCGCCGAAGAGGCGATACCGTTAATACAGCGCAATCCGTTGTTGTTCTGGAAAGGTTTGTCGGCACTATTGCTGTTCACGAATCTGATGTTGATGTATTTGTTGGTCTAAGAATCTGTCTGACTTGTAGGATTTTACGAATCTCATCTTCAAAAAAAACATTATAGAGTCCGGAGTGAATAAAGCGACATCGTTCCCACGCTCCGGCGTGGGAATACCGAAGTACCGCTCCAGCGGTACGGGACGCAGGAGCGTCCCTCACTGCATTCCCACACCGGAGCGTGGGAACGATAGCAAAGATTTTTAAAGGCGCGCCCTACGCGGCCTCACAACAACGCCTTAATCTCCGGTATGCAAGAACCGCAGTTGGTTCCCGCTTTAAGGCAGCGACCGACCTCCTGATGAGTTTTAAGACCTTTCTCCTTGATCGCCGCCTGTATGGTAAGTTCCCCGACATTGAAACAGGCGCAAACGATGGGGCCGACATCGGCGACGCCTAAGGGCGGTCTTCCGGTCAATAAGGCCATGCGCTCCGCTTTTTCCAATTCCGTTTTTGCAAACAATCCGGTCAACCAGTTACGGTCCGGTAGCGCAGATGCGGCGGCGATAAAAACCACGCTCTCCAAGCGATTATTGAGCAAACGCGCGGCCCGGTAATTACCCCGAGCGGAATCTTGATATTCCTGCCATTGCGCAGTTGCGCCCTCGTTATCGCTGAGTTTTTTTTGCGCCCACTCCTGCCAGTTTTCCGGCAAGCTAAGTCCGGCCAATTCATAGCGGTAAAATTGCTCGCCTTTGATTTTGACCCAATAATCCGGTTCATTAATAGCCAACTCGCGTCGGGACAGGATAAAACCTTGCCAGACCGGTTGATAAGCTTTGATCCGCACCGGCGTATGCTTGCTTTCCGGCTGATTGGAAATCGGATCGGTAACCGCATTAACCAATGCGCCCATGCGGCCTCGACCGGCATATTGTTCGGTCCAATGCATCGGCACAAAAAGGCTGCCTGGAAGCTGGCCGTCGGTGATTTGCACCCGAGCAATCATTAATCCCCAGCAACTTTCCAGACTTGCCAACGTGTTGGCAAGCAAACCGTAACGCTGGGCGTCGGCCGGATGAATCTCGACAAACGGCTCGGCTTTATGCTGATTTAATTTGGCTGCAATCGCGGTTCGGGTCATGGTATGCCACTGGTCGCGCAATCGGCCGGTGTTTAAAATCAGCGGGTAATCGCTATCCGGCGAATTAACCGGCGGTCGCGGAGTCACAGCAATAAATTTGGCTTTGCCCGATGCGGTAAAAAATCGCCCGTCCTCGAACAATCGGGCTCTGCCCTCCGGATAAGCCCGATTGACCGGCCATTGGGTCGGCAGCAAACGGTCGTAATCGCGCGGGCTTATATCCGCAAACGCCGATATATCGAAATCACGCGAGCCGTTGTTTTCAAAACCGGACAGCGCCGCATGTTCGCGAAAAATCTCTACCGGGCTTCGGTAATGAAACGCTTGTTCAAAACCCATACGCCGCGCCACTTGGGTGATAATCCACCAGTCCGGTTTAGCGCTGCCCGCGGCTTTAAATAACGCGCGTTGCCGTGAAATGCGCCGCTCCGAATTGGTCACGGTCCCGTCTTTTTCGCTCCACCCTTGCGCGGGCAGCAGCACATGCGCCAAAGCGGTGGTGTCGGTATCGGCGATGCAATCGGACATCACCACAAACTCGCAGCCTTGCAAAGCGCGTTTGACTTTATCGGCATTGGGCAAGCTGACCACGGGATTGGTGCCCATAATCCATACCGCTTTGACCTTGCCGTCGTCAATAGCGTCGAACAGGTCGACGGCGGGATAGCCGGGTTTTCGGGCAATATTTTTAGTGTTCCAAAAGCGCGCAACCCGATCTATATCGTCGGCATTGGAAAAGTCCATATGCGCGGCCAGTTGATGCGACAAACCGCCGACTTCGCGCCCGCCCATGGCATTGGGTTGACCGGTCAGCGAAAACGGGCCCATGCCCGGCTTGCCGATCCTGCCGGTCGCCAGATGGCAATTGATGATGGCGTTGACTTTATCGGTACCGGATGAGGATTGATTGATGCCCTGGCTGTATAAACTAATGACTTTTTCATGGCCGGCAAACCATTGGTAAAAGCGATGCACGTCGTCTTTGCTTAAGCCGCAACGATTTGCCACCTGGTCAATAGTAATACCGGCGGCATTCAGGGCTTCGGCAAAGCCCTCGGTATGAGCTTCGATATAAGCCGAATCCACTGCGTTGTGTTCGTTCAAAAATTGCAGCAGGCCGTTAAACAAACTGGCGTCACTGCCGCTCGCCAAGGCTAAATGCATATCGGCAATGTCGCAACTGGCGGTGCGACGCGGATCGATCACTACTACCTTTAATTCCGGATTGGCTTCCTTGGCCGCGCGTATGCGCTGAAAACTGACCGGATGGCACCAGGCCGCATTCGAGCCGATCAACACGATCATTTCGGCTTGTTCGAAATCTTCATAACAGCCCGGCACGGTATCGGAACCGAACGCGCGTTTATGCCCGGCGACCGACGATGACATGCACAAGCGGCTGTTGGTATCCATATTGCCGCTGCCGATGTAGCCTTTCATCAGCTTGTTGGCGACATAATAATCCTCGGTCAGCAATTGCCCGGAACCGTAAATCGCCACCGCGTCGGGACCGTATTTTTCGATAATACCGATAAAAGAGTCGGCAACCAGATCCAGCGCTTGGGTCCACGTGGTTTCGCGCCCGTAAACTTTGGGCTGTAGCAACCGGCCTTTCAGTTCAATGGTATCGCCGAGCGCCGAACCTTTGGAGCACAGCCGCCCGAAGTTGGCCGGATGCGTGGTATCGCCGCTGATTTTCAGGCGATGATGGGCTGCATCGACTTTCGCACTGATGCCGCAGCCTACGCCGCAGTAAGGGCAAGTGGTTTGTATGGGTTTATTCATTAAATCTAAAAATACTCAATAATTAGAAAATAGAACACGGATGACACTGATTTAAACGGGTTCAAACGGATTTTTTACCGTATTCCATTGAAAACCGGCATCTGCTAAGGAACATGCACAATGTGTTAAGCAATTACCATGAAGAGCATGAAAGACATGAAGACTTAAATCCTTCATGCCTTTCATGTTCTTCATGGTTTAAAAAGAAAACGTGCTCATGTTATTTCATGCACGTTTCTAAGTAACTGCATAAGCCTGACCAAAAATCAGTGCATCTCTTATATCGGAAATATTGTCTTTTTGTTCCAGCAAGTGCTGATACCAATTACCGTCGGCGGTTTCACCGTACAACACCGCGCCGATCAGCTTGTCGGCTTTAATAACCAGCTTTTTATAAATACCTAAAGCGGGATCGGTAAAATGAATGCTTTCACAGCTGTCATCGCCTTGAAAATCGCCGACCGAAAACAGGTTGATACCGGTTACCTTCAGCTTGGTTGCGGTCGGCAAAGTGATGTATTCCGCCGCGCCATGCGCGCTGAGATGATTGGCGCAGACTTTGGCCTGTTCAAATAACGGAGCGACCAAGCCGAAGGTGGCGCCGCGATGCTGAATGCATTCGCCGACCGCATAAATGCTGGGATCGTAGCTTTGCAAAGTGTCATTGACGACGATGCCGCGCTCGCAATAAATGCCCGCCGCTTGAGCCAGCGCCATGTTGGGACGCACGCCGATGGCGGTAATAAATAAATCGCAGTCAAGCCGGCTGCCGTCTTCGAAGTTGACCGCGGTAATGTGGCCTTTTTCATCGCCCGACAATTGCGTGGGCTTAGCGGCCATTTTAAAGTTCAGGCCGCGTTGTTCCAGTTCCGTTTGCAGCATTTTTGCCGCCGGTCTGTCCATTTGCCGGTTCAGCAATATTTCATTGCTATGAATCACGGTCACGTCCATGCCTCTTGACACCAAGCCGTTAGCGGCTTCCAAACCTAACAGCCCGCCCCCCAAGACCACGGCTTTATGATGGCTACGGCTATAAGCCAGCATTTTATTAACATCGACAATGTCCCGAAAACTGATCACGCCGTCCAGGTCATTGCCCGGAATGGTCGGTATAACGGCTTTAGAACCGGTCGCGATTAACAGCCGGTCATAGTCGGCCAAAGTGCCGTCTTCGGCATAGACCTTTTTGCGTTTGCGGTCTATGCGCACGACGGCTTTATCTTCGCCCGCATGCAGCGTTATGCCGTTATCGCTGTACCACTGGCGGTTGTTGATCACGATATCCTCGATGGTTTTCTCGCCACACAGCACCGAAGACAGCATGATGCGGTTATAGTTACCGTAAGGCTCGGCGCCGAACACGGTAATATCGTATTTATCCGGTGCGGCGGTCAGCAATTCTTCTACGGTACGCATACCCGCCATGCCGTTCCCTATGACGACCAAGCGTTGTTTCATCGAGTTATTCCTTATGATTGAATGCCATCAAATCAGGCTTGTTGCAATTCATAAGCAAACCGTATGCCGACTTTAATCTTGCAGGTCGGGATAAACCTGTTCAAGTAATAGCAAGAACCGGCTTATTCCGGCGGGTTTGAGTCATGCTTGCCGGAGCGCTACGCCCTTCGGTAAGCTCAGTACAGGCCTGGACAAGCTTATTAGGCCTACCTCCAAATCTTTTACGCGCTAAAATGGTGCGCTAATAATTTGCAACCCAGTTAAACGAGCAATAACAGTGCAAGACGAAAGACAAAAGCTATGCAGGGGGCATCGCAGCCTTTTTTAATGACGCTGATACCCTGAAATCCGTAAAGAATTCGCCCAGCGCAACCTACATAACTTTATATAAACCGGCCGTGCTCGCCTCTTCTGCGCCCGGATTAAATCGATATTTAACCTTAACTCAGCATCGCACGCATGGCCCGTCCTATTTTAAAACGACCGTTCTGATTATTCGGCCTGCAAATTGCTATGCAAACTATAACGCCCTTACTTTAAACGACTTTAAAGCCCATCATGCATAAACGTATACTGGACCATCTTAACGGTGCAATCTTACTATTCGATCGCGACCTCATCCTGACTTACCTTAATTCCGCCGGAGAAATCCTGCTTGCCGACAGCTCGCGCCACTTGGTAGGCCTTAGCGCATCCGAGTTATTCAAAACATCCGATCCTGCTTTGCTGATGAATTTACAGCAATGCTTAACGATGGCGGAACCGCTGGTAGACCGTGAGCTTGTTCTGGAGCGGATGAGCCACAGTGTCACCGTCAATTTGAGTGCAACGCCGCTCTTGGAAAATGAGCGGGTCAACGAAATTCTGGTTGAATTGCAACAAGTGGACAATCACCTGCGTATTTCCAAGGAAGAGCAGCTATTAACCCAGCAAAACACCGCCCGATTACTGGTCAGAGGCTTAGCCCATGAAATCAAAAACCCGCTAGGCGGCTTGCGCGGCGCCGCGCAATTGCTGGACCTGGAATTAACCGACCCGGAACTGAAGGAATATACCCGAATCATCATTGCCGAGTCCGACCGTCTGCAAGGCTTGATGGATAAAATGCTGGGGCCCAATAAACTGCCCAATAAAAAGGCCATCAACATCCACGAAGTGTTGCAGCGGGTCAGGCAGTTGGTGCAAGCCGAATCGAGCCTTACCATCAAATCCGACTACGATCCCAGCATTCCCGACATCTTGGCCGATAAAGACCAGCTGATCCAGGCTATTTTAAACATCGCTAAAAATGCGGTGCAGGCGCTCAACGGTGTAGGCGACATTACCATCAAAACCCGCATTCACCGGCAAGTGACGATCGGTCGCAAGCGCTATAAATTGGCGGTGAAATGCGACATTATCGATAACGGACCAGGCATCGACGCCGACATGATGAATCAAATATTTTATCCGATGATTACCGGACGCGCGGACGGCACTGGCTTGGGTTTGTCCATAGCCCAAGCGCTGATCAACCAGCATAACGGCCTAATCGAATGCAGCAGCGAACCGGGAAGCACGGTATTTTCAATTTTCTTACCTATTTTCACATCGGGAGAGACTCCTAATGACTAAGTCCGAAACCGTCTGGATCATTGATGACGACAAATCCATTCGTTGGGTCGTGGAAAAAGCCCTGCAAAAAGCGGACATCAGCACCCGCAGTTTTTCCGGCGCAACCGATTTGCTGGGCGCATTGCAAAACGATCTGCCCGATGCGCTGATTACCGATATTCGCATGCCCGGCATGGATGGGCTGGAGCTTTTGAACAAAATTCAACTCAGCCACCCGAATTTGCCGGTGATTGTGATGACCGCTCATTCCGACCTGGAAAGCGCGGTTTCGGCATTCCACGGCGGCGCTTTCGAATACCTGCCTAAACCCTTCGATATAAAAGAAGTCGTCGATTTGGCTCATAGAGCCTGTATTCACAGCAAGCAACAGCAAGTTGCGGTGGCTCCCGATATACACACGGAAGAATCGACGCCCGAAATCATCGGCGAAGCGCCCTCCATGCAAGAGGTATTCCGCGCCATCGGCAGACTGGCCCGGTCGCATATCACTGTATTGATCAACGGCGAATCGGGCACCGGCAAGGAATTGGTCGCCAAAGCCCTGCACCGTCACAGTCCCCGAGCCGCCAACCCGTTCATCGCGCTGAATATGGCCGCTATTCCGAAAGACCTGATGGAATCGGAACTGTTCGGTCATGAAAAAGGCGCTTTTACCGGCGCCCAATCACGCCGTGCCGGACGCTTCGAGCAAGCCAACCGAGGCACCTTGTTTCTGGATGAAATCGGCGACATGCCCGCCGAACTGCAAACCCGTTTATTGCGCGTATTGGCCGACGGCGAGTTCTATCCGGTCGGCTCGCACGCATCGATAAAAGTCGACGTGCGCATTATCGCCGCCACCCACCAAAACCTGGAAACGCTGGTAGAACAAGGCCGGTTTCGGGAAGATTTATTTCATCGCTTAAACGTCATCCGCATTCATATTCCGCCGTTGCGCGAACGCAAACAGGACATCCCGTTGCTGTTGCGCCATTTTTTAACCCAAGCGGCGGTTGAACTTAATACCGAAATTAAAATATTGAAACCCGAAGCGGAAGCTTTTTTAAGCACCCTGGACTGGCCGGGCAATGTCCGGCAATTGGAAAACAGCTGCCGCTGGCTAACGGTGATGGCTTCGGGCCGGGAAATTCATCTGCACGACCTGCCGCCCGAGTTGCTAAATAGCAGCTCGGAAAAAAATGCCGCCGAAACCGGCTGGGAAGCTTTGCTCAGAAACTGGATCGACCAGCAATTATTGCGCACGCATGTCGCGCAGGATAGCGAAGGCGAAATCGCCAAGCAGGTTATTCCGGCTGTTGAGGCCATTTTAATTAAAGCCGCGTTAAATTTTACCCATGGCAAGCGCCATGAAGCGGCTATTTTATTGGGCTACGGCAGAAATACCCTGACCCGGAAAATTCAGGAGTTGGGCATATAAGCGGGTTAATTAAGCTGCGCCGGTTTTTGCCTCGTCCTCGTGCTACGCAAAAACGCAGTCAGTGCGCCACGCCGCGATTTTTTCCTGATCCTATTGAATGTTATAACGCTCTTGGAATAGGCCCGAGCCAGCCTGTCGCACATTAAATGCGACACAGGCGTTTCCGGCTTCAAGCATCAGTCATCGCTCACCCAAACCGAATCCAAATTAAGCGCCTGCTTGATTCTGGCTGTATTTGCGTTCGCTTCGGCTTTAGTTTTAAAGCCTTTGACGCGCAGCCGGTACATTGTTGAATTGTTTCCTTGGATAGGCACTATTTCGGCAATAATACCTCGTCTGGCAAACTCAGCCACTTTGCTGTTGGCATACCATTCCTGTTTAACCGCGACCAAGTTGACCCCCCATTTTCCAGGTGACGCTTGCGTTTGTCCCTCTATGAGTACAGGTTCTTCTTTAACGACTGCTTTTGCGGCAGCGATGGGCTTAGCTCTTACCGGTTCAGCTTGAACTTTTACTTTAGCCGCCGGGGCTTTGTAGGCGGTTTCAACCTTGGCTGGAGCTGCTTCATGCACAACCTCGACTTTGGCGGGTGCGGCTTCAAGCAGCGCCCTTTCTTTGGTGGGCGCTGTTTCATGTGCGGTTCCTTCCTTGACTGGAGCAACTTCATGAGCGGCTCCGCCTTTGACCGGTGCGATTTCATGGGCGGCTCCAGCTCCACTCTTGGTCGATGCGATCTCATGCGCAGAAACCTCTTTAGCCAGCGCACTTTTACGCATGACGGTTTCTTTGGCCGAGGCAATTTCATGCGCCGATATGTCCTTAACCGCTGGGATTTCATGCGCGGCAATATCTTTGGCCGCTGCCGATTCTTGTTCGGATACTTCTGTGCCGGGCGCATGTTCATGCCCAGCTTCGGCTTTGGCGGGTTCGGCAACGGGGTGCGCCGATGCTGATTTTTCCTCTCCTCCCATTTTTGCCTGAACGCTGTCCAATGCCTTGCTGACGCTTTGCAGTTCCGTTATAAACCCGCTAAGCTGCTGATTCAACAGGGCGATAGAGTTCTTCACCGAATTGATATCGTCATGAGGATTGGCCGTCGTATCCTTGGTTTGCTTTGCTTCAAGAGTTGAAGCGGCGGCAGCCTGTTTTGAGGCTTCGTTTTTTGCCCCATACGTCATGATCCCCAAGCCCACAGCGGCGCTTGCCGCCACGACGCCGAAGCCGAGTGCGATATAACTCAAAAGCCTAGCTTTCTTAACCTTCTTTTCTGCCTCGTCCAGTTGTTTTTTAAGATCTTCTTGTTCAAATCCGAATGGACTCAGTTTTAGCTTGTCCTCGTCTTTTGCTTTCGCCTCGCTATCCTCCGGCTTAAGCTTTGCCATTTCCGGTTCAATAGTTTGCTCGACGTTATCTTCATTCAAGAAATCATTCGCGAACTCGTCTTCTATTCCGGCATTATTTCCCATCTCGGAAAAATCCATTTCATCGGAAATTTCGGTGTCGGCAGTGATGTCAAAGTCGGGCAGCAGAAAATCATCTTCCAGATCATCTGGAGCCGATGTTTCTTGCGTCTTTTCCAACTGAGCGTCTTCGTTTTCCTTGGAAAAATCGTCGCTCACTTCATCCAGCTGGAAAAAATCATCCAAGTCCGCATCATCGAACTCATCGGTTTTTTTCCGCGCATCCTCTGTATCGGGCTCGGTCTCCATCAGTAAACGGTCGATGTTATTTTCATCGGACTCATCGTCCTGGATCAGGTCCGATACGTCGAAGTCATCGCCAAAACCGGAAAAATCATCCGTTTCATCGGATAGATCGGCAGTAGCCGGCAGTTCAACCGGCGATTCCGGCTCGTCGGGGGGCGCTACATTTGCCGCGGCCTCGGCGTCATCGTCCTGAATCAAGTCCGATACATCGAAATCATCGCCAAAACCGGAAAAATCATCCACCGGATTAGATAGGTTGACGGTTAACGGCGGCTCAACCGGTGGTTGCGGTTGATTGGAGGGCGCTAAATCAGCGGCAACCTCATCTTCATCGTCCTGAATCAGGTCCGATACGTCAAAATCATCGCCAAAGCCTGAGAACTCATCGACCTCGTCAGATAGATCGGCAATGGGAGGCGGCTCAACCGGCTGTTCCGGCTTGTCGGCGGGAGCTAACTCCGCCTCGGCTTCATCGTCCTGGATCAGGTCCGATACGTCAAAGTCATCGCCAAAACCCGAGAAGTCATCGACGTCGTCAGATAGATCGGCAATGGGAGGCGGCTCAACCGGCTGTTTCGGCTTGTCGGCGGGCGCTAACTCCGCCTCGGCTTCATCGTCCTGGATCAGGTCCGATACGTCAAAATCATCGCCAAAGCCGGAGAAGTCATCCACTTCGTCAGATAGATCGGCAATGGGAGGCGGCTCAACCGGCTGTTTCGGCTTGTCGGCGGGCGCTAACTCCGCCTCGGCTTCATCGTCCTGGATCAGGTCCGATAC
>Ga0265327_10003799_pt1 | contig 13987 bp, 15 predicted proteins | sample 41621metaG_FD_202089 | JGI IMG/M metagenome (GOLD analysis project Ga0265327, IMG submission 202089) | Rhizosphere microbial communities from Carex aquatilis grown in University of Washington, Seatle, WA, United States - 4-16-21 metaG | ecosystem: Host-associated > Plants > Roots > Rhizosphere... | reverse complement strand
AGCAATTGTGCAAAAGCTTGCCCGCTACGTTTCAACCCTTCGAGCAGCAAACTTGCTACTCAGAGCGGGCTTCTTTCAAGAGCAAGCTGCACTTCAAAGAATACTTGATGAAATTCAGGAAGACGTAACGTTCCTTGCATTCTCTGTCATATTTGAAGAACCAACACCATTACATTCTGCTTATCTTGAATCATTTTTTGAAGAAGAGTTTGATGCAGCAAGCGCTATAGACTCAACACAGCTTCGCCCAATGATTCCAAGGAAAAAGATTCGAGCTTATATTGCTAGGGTAGGCAACAAAGCCGCAAGTCCTAACGCTGGGTTGGAGGCAGCAAGAACTGTCAGTAAAGCTTATTCTGGCTATGTACATGCAGCTTCTCCACAAATAATGGATATGTACGGAGGAAATCCACCTCAATTCCATACTTCAGGGATGAAAGGCACTCCTCTTGAGGATGCACACCGAGACGACCTATGGAACTATTTTTATCGTGGAATATTGGCATTTGGATTTGCTGCAAGTGCTTTTGGTGATGAAAAAATGTTTACTAGTATTTTTGCTTTTGCCGAAGAATTCTCAAAGACTGAAAATAGTAGCTATTAATTGAGCTAATTGAGCTAGCCAACTAGTTATTCAGTTCTTCCCAGTTCAGATTCTTCTCTACAGCATCTGCAAGCCTTTCCAAACTTTTTTCTCGCAACATGGCGTAATCAAAAGCCTCGCTTCGCTCACCTAACCCACCCCAAGCCAGCCAAGCTGCTGTTGCTTCAGCATGATCAAACAAGCCATGCAGATAGGTGCCAGCTATCTGCTTATCAGCTGATATAGCGCCCTCTGGCTTGCCATCCAAAATCATCACAGGCTGCTTGAGTGCTGGACCTGTGCTGACGCCCATATGTATCTCATAACCTTTCACCGCCGCATCGGCAAACGTCAGCTTGCCGCTGAGCTGTTTGAGCTGTTTTTCTTGCTCTAAAGTCGTTTCCATCTCCAGCCAACCGAAGCCCGTACTTGAGCCTGCTTCGCCTTCGACACCATGTGGATCGTGTATCTGTTGCCCTAGCATCTGGAAGCCGCCGCAAATTCCTAGCAGCTTGCCGCCGTAGCGCAGGTGCTTGCTGAGGTATGTATCCCAACCGAATTCCTTGAGCCTTTCCAGATCGGCACGCACATTCTTGCTGCCGGGGAGGATGACGAAATCAGCCGAGGGGATGGGTTCATCCAATCGAACAAAGCGGAAATCGACATCAGGGTGCAGGCGCAGGGCATCGAAATCGGTATGGTTGGAGATATGCGGCAACACGGGAGCGATGATGCGGAGTTTGCCTTCGGCTTGTGGCTGGGTGTTTTGCGGCACGGCATCTTCTGCCTCGATATGCAGGCCATGTAGATAAGGCAGCACGCCGATGACGGGTTTGCCGGTTTCTTTTTCCAGCCAATCCAACCCCGATTGCAGCAGGGCGATATCGCCACGGAATTTGTTGATGACAAAGCCGATGACACGCGCCCGCTCGGACTCTGAGAGCAGCGCCAGCGTGCCGACGATGTGGGCGAAGACGCCACCACGGTCGATATCTGCCACCAAGATCACCGGGCAATCAACCGCTTCGGCGAAACCCATATTGGCGATGTCGCCCTCGCGCAGGTTGATCTCGGCAGGGCTCCCCGCGCCTTCGACCACGATGTAATCGTATTGCGCTTGCAGACGTTGGTAAGAATCGAGCACCGCCTGCATGGCGATGGGTTTGTAGGCGTGATAATCCAGCGCCTCCTGATTGCCGAGCACTTTGCCCTGAATAATGACTTGGCAGCCGGTATCGGAATTGGGCTTGAGCAGCACCGGGTTCATATCGGTATGCGGTGCCAAACCACAGGCTTGCGCTTGCACGGCCTGTGCGCGGCCTATCTCGCCACCATCGGCGGTGACGGCAGAATTGAGTGCCATATTCTGCGGCTTGAACGGGGCGACGCGGACACCTCTGCGGTACAATACCCGGCATATCCCAGCCACCAGCGTACTTTTACCGGCATCCGATGTGGTGCCCTGAATCATCAATGTTCTCATCACTGGATTATCTCACACTGCCTTTGCTTGCCACCCTTGCTGTGGTGCTGGATTTCATATTCGGCGAACCGCTGCGCTACCACCCATTAGTGGGCTTTGGCTGGCTGGCGAACAAGCTAGAAGCATGGCTTAACCCAGCCGCCAAACAAACGCAAAGTAGCCAGCGTTTGGCGGGTGCCATCGCACTCATCTTGCTACTCGCCCCCTTTGGCCTCGCCGCTTACTGGCTATGTGAGTACAAGCTCACCAGCCTGCTTGCCAACACCTTACTGCTCTACTTTGCCATCGGCCATAAAAGCCTGCATGAGCATGCCCGCGCCGTGAGCCAAGCCTTGGAACGTAACGATATCGAAAGTGCAAAAACTGCGGCCTCTTATATGGTCAGCCGTGATTCATCTGCCATAGATCCTATCCCCGCCACGGTGGAATCAGTACTGGAAAACGGTAACGATGGCGTGTTCGGTGCGTTGTTCTGGTTCTTTATTTTTGGTGGCACAGGTGCACTACTATTCCGGCTGGCGAACACCATGGATGCGATGTGGGGCTACAAAAACCCACGCTACTTTTACTTTGGCTGGGCGGCGGCAAGGCTGGATGATGTGCTGGATTACCTACCAGCCCGGCTCACCGCTTTGAGTTACACCATGCTCGGCAAAACGAGATTGGCATTGCGATGCTGGCGCACCCAAGCACCGCTGTGGGATAGCCCAAATGCCGGACCGGTGATGTCAGCTGGCGCAGGTGCCTTGGGTGTGCGACTGGGTGGTGCTGCGCGCTACCACGGCGAGTGGCATGAGCGCCCGACGCTGGGGGTGGGTGAACCGCCGGTGATGACAGACATAGAACGTGCCTTGAAGTTGGTGCGCCATGGGGTGTATGGCTGGCTAGCAATCGCCTGGCTGATTGGAGTGGCTTGCCATGCTTGAACACGGCGGCAACTTGCAAGCAGCGGCTGAGCGCTATGGCATCCCCATCGATGAATGGCTGGACCTCTCCACTGGCATCAACCCGCACAGTTACCCATTAGCCAATATTCCCGCCCAGATATGGCAGCGATTGCCGCAAGAAACGGATGAGCTGAACAAGGCTGCAGCTGAATACTATGGCACACGCCATTTGCTCGTCACCGCTGGGTCACAGGCTGCCATACAAGCCTTGCCCGCTTTGTACCCGCCCAGCTTGGTGGCGATACCAAGCGTAATGTATGCAGAGCACGCGAAAAACTGGCTAGCACATAGACACAAGGTAATGCCGCTGCATAATCTGCCGGAAGGTGATTTACCCGCCGAGATCGAGATACTGGTGCTGTGCAACCCGAACAATCCGACGGCGACCACTTTGCCGACATCCACCCTGTTACGCTGGCACAGGCAACTGGCTTGCAAGGGCGGCGCGTTGATTGTGGATGAGGCGTTTATGGACACCTCCCCTGAGCAAAGCCTATGCAGCAAGGCTGAGTTGCAAGGGCTGGTGTTGCTGCGTTCTCTGGGTAAATTCTTTGGGCTGGCTGGCGCGCGAGTGGGCTTTGTGATGGCTGAGCCCAAGCTGCTGGAAACACTGAATGAAAAGCTGGGGCCATGGGCCGTGGCAGGGCCAGCTCGCTATGCCGCACAACTCGCCTTGCAGGATATTGCCTGGCAAACCAACATGCGAGGGAAGCTAAGAGAAGATAGCCAGCGACTAAAACTGTTATTGACCCAATACGGCTTGCCGCCAGCAGGCTCACACGCACTGTTTCAATGGGTGCCGACTGAAGAAGCGATAAGCCTGCATGCGCATCTGGCCAAGCATGGCATCTGGGTACGGCTATTTAGCGAATGGTCTGCCCTGCGCTTTGGTCTACCATCAGACTACGGTTGGGGCAAACTTGAGAGTGCGCTAGCGACTTTTAAAGATTGATAAAGTGGATGTGGCTGGTGAGGTCATCAATCGATACATGACTGATGCTGCCATAACGAAGCTGCAACTTGAAGGCGTTCTGCAAAGGTAAGCCAAGTGCTTCGGCCAGTAGCGCTCGGATGACGCCAGCATGAGTCACCACGACCACTTGCTCACCCCTCCGGTTAGCGCTTACTTCTGCTAAAAACTCGCTGGCACGTAGGTGCAGGGCATGGAACGACTCGCCATTCGGTGGCGCTTGTTTGACGTGCTCTTCTGCCCACACATCGATCGCCCCACGCGGGATCTGATCCCAAGGCAGCATCTCCCAATCGCCAAAATCCAGCTCTTTGAGTCTGTGGTCGTGTTGCACTTGCGACTCAGCAGCTAGTGCATTCGCCAACTTGGCGCAGCGCTGTAAAGGACTGCTGTAGATATAGGGTGAATCCAGATGCGCGACCTTTTCGCGGATTTTTGCTAGCTCAGTTTCAAAGCTATCAGCGACATCCAAATCTGTCTGCCCATAACAGACCCCCATGCCGACTTGGGGGGTGGTGTGGCGGATAAGATAGAGTTCCATTAAGCCGTAAATCCAAGTATCGAGATATAAAAAGTAAGCTCGGTTAACTGCTGCATGGCGCCCAGACAATCGCCCGTGTAGCCACCAAGACGCTGTTTGAGTTTACGGCTGAACCAGAGCCAGATGATAGCGACTGGTAATAATGCCCAGAGCGCAGAACAAGCAAGCAAAGCCAACGGCGCCAAGCCGAATATGCTGGCAAACACTAATTCACCAAATGTCAGCTGCGTGGCTAATGGTTTGGCTTTGCCACTGCTACGCACATATTCTTGCGTGTAGATCACCAGCGTGGCCGCCCAACGACTCAATGCGTGAGCCGCAATTAATACGAACGGAATCTGCGCGATTGGCAAATGAATCAGCGCCTCGAACTTGGTCAGCAAGCCCAGTATTAAGGCGGCAGAACCATAGCTGCCGATGCGAGAATCAGTCATGATGGTGAGTACCTGCTCTTTATCCCAGCCGCCACCCAAGCCGTCTGCCGCATCTGCCAGACCATCTTCATGGAAGCAACCAGTGATATAGATGCTGGCGATCATGCTGAGCAGAACCGCGACTTCTACCGACAGATATTTTGCGGCCAGCCAGAACACCAGCGCAGCCATTGCGCCAACCAAAATGCCGATCAAGGTGAAATATTTAACGCTACGGTTAAGCTCGGACTCGTCAAAATCTGGCAATGAAGGTACTGGAATACGCGTGAAGAAGCCGATACCTAGCAGGAAATAACGCCACTCACGCATCATGTGCTTTCCCTGCTCACATTGGCGGATTCAAACGAGGCCATCTGATTAAGAAAATTGACCGCTGCTTGCAACAAAGGATAAGCCAGTGCTGCGCCTGTGCCCTCACCCAAGCGTAACCCCAGATTAAGCAAAGGGGTAGCGTTGAGGTGTTGCAACATGAGGCGATGGCCGGATTCGTCGGAGCAGTGCGAGAACACGCAATATTCGAGTACGGCTGGTTGCAAGCGAGATGCCACCAGCAAAGCGGCAGTCGCGATAAATCCATCAATCAACAACATTGCACGTTGCTGCGCAGCACCCAACATGGCGCCCACCATCATGGCGATCTCAAATCCGCCAAAGGTGGCAAGCACTTGCAACGCATCTTTGCCATTTAGTTGGTGCTTGCTCACTGCCTGTTCTATCAGTGCAGTCTTCTTCTGTAACCCTGCATCATCCAAGCCCGTGCCACGGCCCACGCAGCTAGCGACTGGCAAACCGCAAAGCACGGCCATGATGGCCGCTGCGGCAGAGGTATTGCCTATGCCCATCTCACCAAAACCCAGCACATTGCTACCTTGTGCGATCTCAGCTTGTGCAAGCGCCACACCTTGATTCAATGCTTGCTCACATTCAACAATGGTCATGGCGGGTTCATACAGGAAGTTACGCGTACCCATGCCGATTTTGGCATTAATCAATTCTGGATGTGGCTCGAATTGATGATTCACCCCTGCATCGATTACGCGTACCTGCATCTGGTTTTGCTTGGCGAAAACGTTAATGCCTGCGCCGCCATTTAAGAAATTCAGCACCATCTGCATCGTGACTTCTTGCGGATAAGGTGTGACGCCCGCTTTGACAATGCCATGATCGCCCGCGAATACCATCATCACTGGGCGCTGCAATTGCGGGGCAAGCGTTTGTTGCACCAGCCCAGTTTGCAATGCCAGCGCTTCGAGCTGGCCGAGCGCACCTAGGGGCTTGGTCTTGTTATTGATCTTGTTGACCAATGCTGCGGCAAGGGTTTGGTCTGGGGACTGGATGGTGGTTTTATACATAGTTGATAAGCGACTTTATGGACACATGAGCATACAACAGCACTGCTTTTTTACAAACTTTGATTTTGCCATGACACGAATGAACGAAGTTTGCTATAATGCGCGTCTTGTTTGGGCTGCAATGCCTTGCAAAAGCTGGCCGGGTAGCTCAGTTGGTAGAGCAGCGGATTGAAAATCCGCGTGTCGGCAGTTCGATTCTGCCCCCGGCCACCAGCCAAAAACCACCAGCTTACGCGGTGGTTTTTTACTTTCAGCTACTTGAAATTGAGTTGCGCTTGAACTCTGATTCATTCAGAGTTTCATAAGTACTCTAAATTAAACAGGTTTTTTTATGTCCGCATACTTGGAAATAGATGCAAAAGAGTTATTTGAGATGATGGCTTCTCAAAAACTGCTGCTGGTCGATGTGCGCAACGATGACGAAGTTGCACGTGGTGTAATCCCCGGCGCACAACATTTGCCTCTTGCCATGTTGCCGGTAAAATTTGAAAGCCTGAACGGCAACGAAGCACTGGTATTCTACTGTCACAGCGGGATGCGCTCTGGCCAGGCTGCTGCTTTTGTCTCCAGCAAAGGTCGCAAGAATGTCTATAACCTACGTGGCGGTGTCCTAGCCTGGGGCAAAGCTGGCTACACATTCGGCAAGAAAGACTAGGAGTCATTATGGATTTCGACAAAGAACTTGATGCGCGCGGCCTGAAGTGCCCTCTGCCTATTTTGCGCTGCAAGAAAGCTTTGTCCGAATTACAAAATGGCCAAGTATTGAAAGCTGTGGCGACTGACCCCGGCTCTGTGAAAGATTTTCAGGCATTTTGCCGCCAGACTGGCCACGAGATGTTATCAAGCGAGTCTTCAGATGGTCTCGAACCTGAATTCACTTTCCATATCCGCAAACGCACGAGCATGTAATCCAGCCCCAAATAATTGTATTATCAGTCATAGTTAGAGAGCTGTTTAGTCGAAGTATCGCACTCTACGCATCTAGCCGAAAATCCTTTCGAATTCCAGCATCAAACATGAACGCAGGCGCAAATCTGCGAAGAAATTTCAGGCGGCATGCGAGACCACCTGATGTGTATTTCAATTTGGGGCGAGTAGCGACTGCAGCTTTCAATATGGTATCTGCTACGACACTAGGCTCATCTCCACCTTCCACTGCTTCCTTGACTAGAATATTTAATGCCGCACGGTTTTTTTGATACTCAACAAGCTTTGCATCCGGCTCTAGTAAATTCGAATCGAACCCTGTTTTAGTGTATGCAGGTTGAATGGTCGAGACACGGATTCCTCGCGTGCGCAATTCATGGTCTAACGATTCCGAGTAGCCCTCTACCGCATGTTTTGTTGCGGCATAGAGCGCCATATATGGCGCTGGCAAGAAACCCAATACTGAACTGATATTTAGAATGCGGCCACTTCCTTGTTTACGCATTTGAGGCACGACAGCACGTGTCATCCTCACAATGCCATAAAAGTTGGTATTGAAAATGGACTGTGCTTGCTCAATGGTGCTCTCTTCTGCGCCAGCAGGCGCAACACCAAAGCCAGCATTATTCACCAGTAAATCAATTCTACCTTCGCGCCTTATCAAATCCGCAACCGCTGCTTCGACTGATTGATCATTTGTAACATCAAGTGCCAACATCTCGAAAGATTGCAGGCCCGCTTGTGCTGCTCGTCTACTGGTGCCATAAACCTTGTAACCAGCCTTCGCTAGGCGCTCAGCCGTGGCTTTGCCTATGCCGGACGAAGCGCCTGTTACTAATGCAATTTTAGTTTTAGTCATATCTATCCTTTATCCCTTGGGTGATTACTCATTTGTTCAAGTAGCCATTTATATGACAGATATCATATTTAAGGCCGCTAAATAAGCCCAATCAGTCATTAGAACCCATGACTTAATTGAGCAACTTTATAATATGACGGCCATAATATAATAAGACAGAATCGTACGCAATCTTTTATATGATTACTGTAATATAATATGGCCAAGCATTATCATGCATGACCAACTTATGGAAATTTATGCGTTACGACAGTGAACACAAACAGCGTACTCATCAGAAACTATTAGAAGAGGCGTCGGCCGCGATTCGTGAGCATGGGCCTAACAACATAAGCGTTGCAGCGCTCATGGCTAAAGTAGGTTTAACCCATGGTGGCTTCTATGCACACTTTAAATCAAAGGATGACCTTATCGCAGAAGCCATCAGCTACGTACTTGAGGAACGTGCTGAAGCCTTCGAGAAAAATCTGCAAGGTGAGGATCTTTCTGCAGCCTTGGCAAATTATATAGACCTATATTTAAGCTCAGGGCACCGAGATTTGAGGGATAAAGGATGCGCCGTAGTCGCGCTTAATGGGGATATTGCCCGCATGTCTGATGATACAAAAGCGCGTTTTGAGTCAGGTATACAGCGCACAATCAAAATCCTCTCCGGTATTTTAATTAAGTTAAATAAAGAAAATCCTGACGAGCTCGCTTGCTCCATTCTGACTGAGATGGCTGGTGCTCTTGCAGTTTCACGCACACTCTCAAACTCAGCATTATCCGCATGGGTGCTAGACAATGCACGTTCCAGCGTTAAAAAAAGAATTGGCTTAGATATCTAAATTAAAGTAATTGTTAAGAGGTCAACTGGAGAAGACTTGATGGTCACTGCGGAGTACGATGAGTTAAAACATTTGCTCAAACTTCAAGGCTCTTTCTGCTGTTCAGCAAGCCCTTTAACGAACTGGCCGATATCCCACTCACAACCACCGCACCCTGAGAGCGCACCCGTCCAGCGCGAGATGGCATCAAGATCCTTACCCGCCATGAACAGGTCATAGATCTCGCCACAAGTCGTGCCGCTGCATGTACATATGATGACATCTGCTGGATTATCGTTTTCTTCACTCATGGCTTTAAATAATTAACGCTGACCTGACTAAAGACTTTATTTTAACGCCTTGAGTTTCACCACTGTTCGTAAATATCACTGATATGGATATCTTACTGAAACCGCTTTAAAGCCTACTCTTCAGTTTTTCATGATCTGGCTCTAAATGGCAGATAGTCTGCGACGACAAACAATCCGGAAAGAAGCGCAAATATCCAACCCAGGGGGATAGGTGAATCTCCATGCCCAGAAGGCGGTAGTTTCTTAATTGCCGATAGCAAATGCTTGTGCGAGGCAGCTCTTATATAGCTCGCCCCAATATCATGAGCCATTTCTTTCAGATATTCTTCCTGCAATACAGATAGGTAGTATTCGTGAGGATCTGACGCAATTGAGTCATCACGCTTTCCTACGGAGTCCTCATTCACAATCTGGCTTGGCTCGATCTTGGTAGCATATTGTGACCAGTAGCCTATTACTTCATTCTTACTATTAAATTTCGGCACAGGCGATGGCTTCAGCGAGCCTATGCCAGCCAGCAGCCACCCATCACTACCTGGGGTAGGTAATAGATCTATTTTAGTGATCGCATTAATCGGGGCAGCCTCATCACCATCAGTAAGCAGAATGATTTGTGCGGGCTCCGGAAGCATCAACAAGACCTCGGCTGCATCTTGCAAACCCAAACGCAGATGACTGCTGCCACGCCACGCCATGCGCCACTCTATGTGGCTCAAGGTATCCTGAAAAATCCCAAAGTTAGCGCACACCTCTATCGGGATATAAAGAGGCACTATCTCGGCATTTGCAAATAGCGCGATGCTTACTTTAGTTCCGCAAGGTAGCTTTTTGAGCGTTGAGTCTACCAAGTTAATCGCATACTTTAACCTGCTTGCAGGTCTACCATTCAGCGACATATCCTCCACATTCATACTTTGTGTAATATCAATGACAAACAAGTAGTGATGAAAATCCAATGGCAGAGTTATTTTAGGATTCAGTATGGCGAGCCCTAAACCAACAAGTGCAACGCCGAGATAGAGCCCTTTTTGAATCATATGCGTATGCAGAGTTCTGATAACGTGCATGTGTGTGATCCAGATTCCGGCTAATTTGATTAGGCATCAAATCAGGACTGATTGATGCCCATCGGAGAAATATCAGGGCTGCTTAAAGGTTGAGCGCAGAATATATACAGCGGCCTTACCAAACCCATAACTGGTGGTAAGAATGCTTGCAAACAGGTAGAACTTGAATAGATCAGGTGGTGGCGAAGTTGGGCTATCAAGCGAAGGGAATATGGACATCAACAAGAACAAGCTGGAATTGGTAAAAGCCCCGACAACCATGGCCCAACGGACATGCCAGGGCAGAGGCACTTTGGCAGCATATACGCCCAGAATTAATGCCGTCATTAATAGAAAATCAATATGCGCTTGCAGTAAGCGTGTAAATTTTCCAGCAAAGATCGCCTTTAATGGATCAACGCCAAAATTTAAGCCCACCATGCACCATGCCAGCAGCAGTGCCATTAATAGCCACATAGCAGCACCACGAATCAGTACAATATTTCCAGCATGTTTTTGATCTTGTTGTGTCATAACTTTCTCCCTGAATTAGTAAAATTAGCTTAAGTACTTTGTGTTTATGAGACTTGTATCTATCGGGGGGAAAACTTGACTGAAACGGTGTTTTGAAGATTTACAGCGCTTACACATTCTGACTAAATACTGTTTAGCCTATTGCGAGCTCGCTTAAATTGGGGACAAAAATTGGATATAGCGACCAACAAGCCCGACATATTTACGACTGAAGTTATCCCAGCATGGAACAGGCATGAATGGCTGCGTGAAGTGATAGGCCGTGAATATGCAAATGTTGACATCACCCCCCCGGCCAAAAGCCCATTGTTTAACGAGATGAAGATTTACCCCTGGGATAATCTGCGCTTGTCAGTCATTCGATCGAATTCGATCACCATAGAACGATTACCCCAAGAACCACATATGACAGCCCAGGATACTTATTTCGGGGTGATTTTGCTCTCAGGCGAATATTTACTTGAGCAAAGCAATCGTGAAGTCTTTCTCAAACCTGGAGACATGACGATCTATGATGCTACTCGGCCACATCGCGTTTACTGTCCTGGCAGTTTTTCTAAGCTCATCGTGTCTATCCCGCGGAAACTCATGCGAGAGCGGCTGGCTGGAATCGAGCATTGCACAGCGCTAAAAATTGCTGGAGATCAAGGGGTAGGTGCTGTCGCCACCAACTTTATTCAGTCTGTAGCATTACAAGCAAATGAAATGGCAGCAAACTCCTTTAGTGCTTTATCTGAGCATTCCTTAGATTTATTTACCCTCGCCCTCAATAGCGTACGTCCCCAGAACTATTGTCTTTCTCGTAGTCGTTCGCTCTCACTCAATCGTATCAAAGACTTTCTCGAACACAATCTGGCAAACCCCAATCTGGATACCTTAATGGTAGTCGCAGGCACAGGCCTTTCGGCAAGGTATATCAATGAATTATTTTCTGATGAGGATACATCACTCATGCGCTATGTGTGGCAAAGGAGACTGGAGCGATGCCATCAGTATTTAACCAGCTCATTGCACACTGGAAGCAGGGTGTCTGAAATCGCCATGCATTGGGGATTTAATGATTTTTCGCACTTTAGTCGGGTATTCAAACAAAAATATGGCGTAACGCCAAGAAATGCCAGAGACATGAGTAGCCTTAAAATAACTCCGGGCTAGTGCATTACCCATAATAAAAAAGCCTCCAGCTGGAGGCTTTTTTATTTCACTACTATTTTTTGAGAATTACTTGAGTTTGGCGAATTGCGCCTGTAGTTTTTCAACTGTCGTAGTAAAGCCTGCCAAGCGCTCCTTCTCCTGCGCCACTACGGCTGGCGGGGCACGGTCAACGAAGCTGGCATTGCCGAGTTTGCCTTGCGCCTTGGCGATCTCGCCGTTCAAGCGGGCGATCTCCTTGGACAAGCGCTCTTTCTCAGCCGCCACGTCAATCTCGATTTTGAGCATCAACTTGAAATCACCAGCCAATGCCACTGGCGCATCGGCTTCCGGCAAGTCGGCCACAATCTCTACATTCTCCAACTTGGCTAATGCTTTCCAGTATGGCGCGTAAAGTGCCAACTGAGCTTGGTCACCGGCTGCAATCAATGGCACTTTGGTCGCGGGTGAAATATTCATCTCACCACGCAGGCTACGGCAGGCATCCACCGCTTGCTTGAGCAAAGCCACCCAGGCTTCAGCAGCTTCATCAATTTTCTCAGGCTGGCTCTTTGGGTAAGCTTCGAGCATGATGCTTGGACCTGTGCGGCCCGTCATCTTGCCTACGGTCTGCCAGATTTCTTCGGTGATGAATGGAATGACCGGGTGTGCCAGACGCAGGATAGTCTCCAACACACGCAGCAAGGTACGGCGAGTCGCACGTTGCTGCGCCTCCGTACCGCCCTGCAGCTGTACCTTGGCGAGTTCCAAGTACCAATCGCAATATTGATCCCACACAAACTCATAGATGGCCTTGGCAGCCAGATCGAAACGGTAGTCCTCGAAGGCTTTCTCGACTTCGGCTTCTACTTTTTGCAGCAGGCTCACAATCCAGCGGTCGGCTTGTGAGAACTCCAGATAACCCTTGGGCTTGGTATCGCATGGCTCAAAGCCGCAATCCTTGCCTTCGCAATTCATCAGCACAAAGCGGGTGGCGTTCCACAACTTGTTACAGAAATTGCGGTAGCCTTCACAGCGCTGCATATCAAACTTGATATCGCGACCGGGCGAAGCCAGTGATGCAAACGTAAAGCGCAAAGCATCGGTACCGAATGCCGGGATACCTTCAGGAAATTCCTTGCGCGTGCGTTTTTCGATCTGCTCGGCTTGCTTGGGGTTCATCAGGCCAGTGGTGCGCTTTTTCAGCAGTTCATCCAGACCGATACCGTCAATGAGGTCAATCGGGTCAAGCACGTTGCCCTTGGATTTGGACATTTTCTGGCCTTCGGCATCGCGGATTAAGCCATGCACATACACATGCTTGAACGGAATCTTGCCAGTGATGTGCTTGGTCATCATGACCATACGCGCCACCCAAAAGAAGATGATGTCAAAACCTGTCACCAGCACAGTGGAAGGCAGATATTGTTGCAATAGCGGATTTTGCGCATCCAGTGCATCATCACCAGTCCAATCCAGTGTGGAGAACGGCCACAACGCTGAGGAGTACCAGGTGTCGAGCACATCGTCGTCACGCTTCAAGTTACCGCTATAGCCATCTTTCGCTGCCAGCGCTTTAGCTTCAACTTCATCATGCGCCACATAAACCTGACCAGCGTCACCGTACCAAGCTGGTATCTGGTGCCCCCACCACAACTGGCGGGAGATACACCAATCCTGAATATTGTTCAGCCACTGATTGTAGGTATTGACCCAGTTTTCAGGGACGAACTTGATCTCACCATTGGCGACCACTTCCAGCGCTTTTTCGGTAATGCTCTTGCCATCAGCAGATGGCTTGCTCATCGCCACAAACCATTGGTCGGTGAGCATAGGCTCAATAACGACACCAGTACGGTCACCGCGTGGCACTTTGAGTTTGTGCTTGTCGATCTTGGCGAGGAAACCTTGGGCTTCAAGGTCAGCTACGATTAACTTACGGGCTTCAAAACGGTCTTTGCCTTGATATGCTACTGGAACAACAGTGAAATATGGCTTAGACATCGGTCCGTCAATTAATCTTGGATCGATAGGTATGTTTTTTGTTACCTCACATTTCAACC
>Ga0265327_10003798_pt1 | contig 13988 bp, 5 predicted proteins | sample 41621metaG_FD_202089 | JGI IMG/M metagenome (GOLD analysis project Ga0265327, IMG submission 202089) | Rhizosphere microbial communities from Carex aquatilis grown in University of Washington, Seatle, WA, United States - 4-16-21 metaG | ecosystem: Host-associated > Plants > Roots > Rhizosphere >... | reverse complement strand
TTGGCTGTTTCGTTTAGGAGCTGGGCTTTCTTGACAAAAGACTCCTAAGAAATCGGTTGGCGTCGCGTTATACAAGTATGGCTAGGATAGGGAGTTCAACTGCTTCGATCAATAAGTGCGGCTACCTACCTAGCGCTCCGACCGCAACTTCTAGTGAGGTTTGGCGATGTTGGCCGATTCCGTTCAGAGGCTGCCATAACGAGGCTGTATTTCGCCGTCGAATTTCTGTACTGTAGACCTCTTGCTTTTGCTCGAAAAATGACGCATACGACCGATTCAATATCAACCCATAGGCTGCAACCCCATGAACCAAACCTGCTCTGTCATCGATGGCGATAATCGCTTCATCATTGATCGCTATAACGATCTTGCCCCTTTCGCCGGCTTTTTGCCCGGCATCGCCGGTACCTTGGGGCGCCCGGCCTGGGCTTTTTATGTCAATCGGGGGCAGGGCATAGCCTGCTGTGGCGTGCGCAATAAAGACGGCGCTTTTTTGGAGTTTTTTCCGGCCGACAAAGCTTATCAATTGACGCCGTCGCGGGGGTTCCGAACTTTCTTAAAAATCACCGATGGCGATCACGCTTTAACTCACGAACCTTTCCAGCGCGGGGCGGGAGCGGAAGTCAAACAACGCCTTTACGTCTCGCCTCATGAGCTCGGCGTGGAAGAAATCAATCCGCAGTTGGGCTTTAGTATTCGAGCGGATATGTTTACCTTGCCCGAAGCGCCGGTGGCCGGTTTGCTGCGGCGGGTCGAGATCGTCAATACCTCCGGAACAGCCAAAAAGATAGAGATCGTCGACGGTTTGCCGCAAGTGCTGCCTTTTGGCATGAACCAATGGCTTCTCAAATTCATGAGCCGAACCTCCGAAGCCTTCATGCGCGTCGAAGGCGTGGCCGAAAATCTGCCGTTTTACCGGCTGAAAGTATGGCCTACCGACAATCCGCAAGTGGAGCCGGTGATAGCTTGCAATTTTTTCGCCGGTTTTTTGAACGGCGGGCGCCCCCGTGTGGTCGTAGACGCCGAGAGGATTTTCGGCTTGGCCGGGGATTTTTCCAGGCCGGAACGGTTTTATGCCGATACCGGGTTGGATCTTGATAATCAAGTAGTGGCTAATCAAACGCCCTCGGCTTTCCAAACCTTCACGGTCGAACTTCAGCCCGGACAAAGCCAAGTTTTTTACGGCTTTTACGGCCATGCAGAATCGCAGTCGGTGCTTGAGCAATTCATCGTGGAAGCGGATCAAAAAGATTATTTCGAGACCAAGCGAGAGATAAACCGAGGCTTGATCGAAGGCATCACGCAACGGATTTTCACCGCGACAGCCAAGCCGCTGTTCGATGCCCATGCCCGGCAATGTTATTTGGACAACGGTTTACGCGGAGGTTTTACGACCCAAGTGCCGGGCGGGGCGCGCCTGTATTTGTTCGGCCGCAAGCACGGCGATCTGGAACGGGATTACAACGACTTCCTGTTGCAGGATACGCCGTTTTCCGAAGGCAACGGCGATTTCCGCGATGTGCTGCAAAACCGCCGGATGGATTTGTTTTTCGAGCCGGCGCTGGATGCCAAAAACATCCGCTATTTCTTTAACCTGATTCAGGCGGACGGCTACAATCCCTGCTCGTTGCGGAACTCGCGTTTTGTCGTCGACGCGGTCCAAACCTTAGCGCATTATTTCGCGCAGTTTAAAGATCTCGAACAACTGTTGTCCCGCGAGTTTAAATACGCGGAACTCTGGCAGGCGCTTGAAGGCGCTACGGCAAACCCGGAGCCGGTTATCACGGATATTTTGGCGCAAGCGCAGGAAGTGGAGGATGCCGAATTCGACCGCGGCTATTGGTCGGACCATTGGACTTATTTAGTGGATTTACTGATTAGCTACGCGGCGATTTTTCCGGATCGGCGCTCCGCTTTGTTCCGGGAAAAGACTTACACCTTCTTTGATTCGACCCATTTTGTCGTCCCGCGCGCCCAAAAATACGTAGTCACGCCTAACGGCGTTCGTCAATTTGGCTCGGTGCAGGGTAGTCCTGAGAAAGAATCCCTGATTAATTCCCGTAGCCGAAGCCGCCATCAAGCCCGTGCGCAAGGCGGTCACGGCGACATCGTTTACACCACGCTGCTCGGAAAAATCCTGGCCCTGGTCGCCAACAAGCTGGCTACGCTGGACCCGTTCGGCGTCGGCATAGAAATGGAAGCGGACCGCCCCGGCTGGTGCGATGCGTTGAACGGCTTGCCCGGCATTTTCGGCTCTTCGGTCAATGAAACCATTGAACTTAAGCGTCTGCTGGAGTTTACCTTAAAAGCACTGGCCGATGATGTCGACGGCGCATGTTCCTTACCGGCGGAGTTGGCGGATTTTATAGCCGGATTGGAAGCGCTGTTAAATCGCGCCGACTTGAGCCCCGAGCTATTCTGGCGGGACAGCGGAGCCCACAAGGAAGCCTATCGGGCCAAGGTGTTCATGGGCTTTGACGGTGCCGAACGCGTTCTGTCTGTTGCCGCGGTGCAAAACTTCCTGACCACGGTTTCGAGCTATCTGGATGCGGCAATCGACAAAGCCCGGATGCCGGAAGGCATCGTCACTTATTTTTCTTACGAAGCCGAGCAGTATCGGGAGGACGGCGAGGGCAGGGCGGTTGTGACCCGCTTCCGGCAAAAATCGTTGCCGCTGTTTTTGGAGGGTTTCGTCCATGCTCTGCGCATCGCCGAACCGGAGGAAGTCAGGCGGCTTTACGATGCCGCGCGTAACTCCGAACTGTTCGACCGTAAATTGGGCATGTACCGCGTCAATGAACCGCTCGGGGAAAATGCGCTGGACCTGGGGCGGATCGGGGTTTTTAACTACGGCTGGCTGGAGAACGGCTCGATCTTCCTGCACATGCATTACAAGTTTGTTTTAGAAATGGTTAGGGCCGGATTAATCGAAGAGTTTTACGAACAAATCGAGCGGCTGCTGGTGGCTTTTCATGATCCAATGGAATACGGACGCAACCCGGTCGAAAACTCCAGCTTCCTGGTCAGCAGCGGTTTCACTATCGACTCAAGGCAGCACGGACGGGGCTGCGTAGCCCGTCTTTCCGGTTCCACGGTGGAATTTTTGCATCTTTGGACGCATCTTTTCTTGGGATCTGCTCCGTTTGTGTTCGAGGAAGGAAAGTTGCTGTTCAGGCCCGCGCCGGTTTTGTCGAAAACATTTTTCTCGGCGAGCGAGCACTGCGTTAATCCGTTCGGTTTTGAAGAAATAGTGCCGGCGGACAGCGTAGCCTGCGCTTTATTGGGGGCAACCTTGCTGGTCTATATCAACCCTTCGCGTCAAGATACTTTTGGCGATGCGGGGGTAAAGCCCTGCCGCTATCGGTTACATGGGCGGGACGGCGGTATGCAGACCGTGGAAGGATTGCATTTGGCGGGGCATGTCGCCAAAGCGTTACGCCTGGGGCAATTCAGGCGGGTGGATGTGCTGCTTGCGTGATCAGGTTTGTAAGTTAGCCTTTTCCGATGGGAAAATACGACAAATTAATCGATAAAATTCTTCGCGGGAGTTCGGATGCGAACATTCCATTCGATGATCTTCGCGGCTTAGGCTGGATACCGCAAAAGAGTTCGGTGATCAGATTCCTGAACCTAAGGGGCGGCGGCTTATGTATGCTTAAATGTTGGGCAACGATAAAGTGCATGGAGCAAAATATCCGCCCATGCAAGTCGTCCAGCAGGAGAGGGCGGCAGTTGCCGAAATTATTTCATGGGTGTTCTTAACCCGCAAAAATAACGGCTTCAGCAAAACGCTACCAGCCGCTTTCCCTGATCACTATCGCCACCGCCGAACGCATCACGCGCCCGGCCAGACTTTCCGGTGGCGTGTTCAGCGCCAATCTGCCGCGCACGGTAATGGGTAGCGTTGATGAAGCATTTTCGGTTTTCAGCAGCAAGCGGTAAACCCCTTGCTCGGGAATCAAGCGATGCTGTCCGTCTTCGCGTACCGCAATGGCTCCGCCGTAGCGTGAAGACAACTCCGCCAGCGCCAGTTGGCGGCTGCCGGTTCGGTCGATACTGATGACCTGCACCGGAAATTCCGGAAAATCACCGCCATCCGGATAAAAACGGCCCTTTGCGCCCGGTTGTAAACGTTCCAGGTCGGCCTCTTCGGCATAAGCGATCACCTGCATAGTGGTACTGACAACAGCCCCCAATGCTTCGTCCTTGGCCAACCATTCGCCGGGCCGTAATGTCTCCGCCAAATCCCGGACTCGGCCGTTGAAGGTAGCGCGTAAAGTAAGCTGTTCATGCGCGGCACGCAGGCCTTCCAGTTGTGCCAAGGTTGATTGCAAAGCTTCCATATCCATCGGGTTATGCCGTGCCAAAGCCAGTTCCAGACTTTGCGCTTCCAATTGTTGAGTGAGTTCGGCCCAATGCCGCTCGGCACTGGCGATCCGAAAGTCAAGGTCGGGCGAAGTCAGCTCCACCAGAACCTGACCGGTCTCGACAGCCTCGCCTTCGTGTATCAGCACCCGTTTAACCTGTGCCGGTTCGGTGCTGTACAAGGTGAACTCGGCCTCGGTACGCAACAATCCGGGAACCAGTAAATGCGCTTGCCAAGGGATGAACAACACGGCCAAGACGATAAGGGGTAGCAGCCAAGCGGGACAAGGACGCAAGGGTAAGGAATAAGTGCTGAATAATTTTCGCCAAGCGATAATTTCTTTAATCATGGGCCGCAGTATAAACCAGATAATTTCAACGGCGAACAGCCCCAGACCTAAGGCCTTAAAGAAAAAATGGTAAACCGCCCAAGCGATGCCGGTAAACAGCAGTAAACGATAAATCCAGGTCGCATAAGCATAAACGATCAGCAAACGGCGGCGATTTTTCGGCCAAACCTCGGGCGGCGATAAATTGAAGCGAAACAGGCTTTCCCGCAGATGCCAGCGCGCTAAAGCGAACGAGCGGTCTTGCAGGTTGGCAATATCGAGGGTATCGGCAAACAAATAATAGCCGTCAAAGCGCATGAGCGGATTGAGATTAATCGCCAGCGTAATCAGCCAAGTCGTGCTGGATAAGACATAAACGCCGCTACGCAACGCGCCGTCGGGCAACACTGTCCATAACAAGGTGGCAAAGGCGGCCAGCGCCAATTCGGCGAGCATCCCGGCGCCATCGATAAGCAAGCGCTGATGACGATCCGGCAGACGCCAGGCATCGGTTACATCGGTCCACAACACCGGAAAACCCAGCATCAGCGCGAAGCCCATGGTCGGCACCCGGCAGCCGAAATGACTGGCCGCGAAAGCGTGTCCCAACTCATGAACCACTTTGGCTAAAGATAGCATGACGGCCGTGGTCAGCATGCCTTCCGGCGTCAATACATATAAAAAACTGTGGCTGAACGTGCTCCATTGCTGGGCCACTAAATAGCCCGCCAGGAGGGCGATGATCAGCAAAAACACCACAAAGCGGCGCTGGAACATCCAATTGACTGAAGCTAAGGTCCGCTTTAAAAAAGCATCGGGGCGTAACAACGGAATGCGCATAAACAGGTAGTTATGCAACAACCAGAGCCAGAAACCGGTCTCTGACGCTTTTTTCTGCTGGGCCAAACGCTTGCTGGCTTCCGCACCGCGCGGCTTGGCTAACTGGTGAATATCAAGAAAATCGGCGAACGCCTCGATTTCGGCCGTTTCCACATGCACAGGCGTAGCCTGCGCAATCGCCTCGGCGATGCGTTCAGGATCGGCCAGCGTCCAATGCTGCAAACATTCGAATTCCAGCCAGCCCAGCCGGTAATACTTATGCGCGGCCGGATCGTGCAAAGTCCAGGTCGGTGCGCCGCCCGGCGCTCTAGGCCCCGGATAAAGCGCCAAATCTTCCCGCAGTACCGGCCACTCGGCTTTCTCTGTTACCACGCCAACCATAATCGTGCGGTGCGCAAAGGTTTACGCAACAGCCATAATAAAAAAGGCCGCCGTGTCCCGTAAAGCTTGGCGGTACCGTGATAACCCAAGCGCGGCAGCTGGGCGCTATCGCTAAATTCGGCCTTGAGCCGGTAAGCCATCACTTCGGCCGGGGTGGGACTGGTGCGATAACTGAAATAACTCAGATGGGCTTGCAACGGACGATGCGGCGTCACATTGGAAAAAAACAGCACCTCGGCGCCCGCCTCCAGCCTGATTAAATCATCCATCGGCAGGCGAATCTCCAACTCGACCGCTTGCGGATTGGCCACGGCCAGAATTTTTTCGCCCTGGCTAACCGGACGGCCGAGCCAATCGTTCGGATCGTCGAATACGGTGACGCCGTCCTGGTTGGCGGTGACGATGCAACGCTCCAACAAACTGCGCACATAATCGACCTCGGCCGCCTGTTGCTCCGATTTACTCTTCAAACTGGCCAACTTGGCTTTCGCGGCAGGGTCCAGCAAGGCTTGCTGGGTAGTTTGCAGGTATTCGGTTTGTGCAATATCACGGGTTTCCTGGGCCACTTTAAGACGGCTTTGCAATTGGTTCATATCCAGCGAGAACAGCTTCTGCCCAGCTTTTACCTGTTCATTCGGTTGGACATAAAAATTTTCCACCACGCCTTCCAGCGGCGCACGCACCATATTCGGCCGATGTGCGATGACTTCCGCCTCGGCCAGCACCGATTGCCGGATCGGGAAGAAAGCCGCGGCCAATACCAGAGCGCCGATAACCAGCTGACGCTTATGTCCGTGAACGTGCTGCCGCCAAGGTTTAGTGGGCTTGGCGGCTTCGGACAAGGCCAGCGCGTAACCGTAGGTTTCGGTCAGGTAAGAGAGTAAATGGATCTCCGCCTCGTTCCAGGGCGTATCTTTAAAAAACGCCAGCACATGAGTGCCTCCGGAAGGCGCGGGTAAGGGCACCCATAAACCGAATTCAGGCGCCCAATCCGGCCAGTCTTGGGCAAGTTCCGACGGCAGGTCGTCGGCAGCGAAAGCCGTGATTAATTCGGCGCGCGGATCGCGGGAGAAAGACTGCAACATCGGCATTAACCACAGCGCATAAGGACTGTTTTTGTCCAAACTCGCGACGCCGGAGGCCGCGACCAATCGGGCCGGTTCCTTGCGCCAAAGCACAGCTTGCCGGTAAGGAAACAGCTCGCTGGTCTCGTTGACCATGACATAAGGCAATTCCTCAGCCGGAGCCAGCCGCGCGCGCGACTCCAGTTGCAGTAATAAGGTAAGTCTTAGTAAATGATGACCGGGATAGGGATGTTCGTTCACTGGCTGTTTACAAACTCGATAGCGCCGCTCATGCCGGGCAACAGCTCGTCGGCTTTGTCAATAATACGTCCGTAGACTTTGATGGTTTGGCTGACCGGATCGACCTTGCCGCCGATCCGGGTTATCTCAGCCTGATAAGACTTGGCGACCTCATCCAGCGTAACGCGAAACCGCTTGCCGGTAGTCAAGTTGGGCATGGATCGGGACGGCGCCATGAATTCGACTTCCAGGTCTTTGTCGTCAAGAATTTCCAGCAGCGGATCGCCGGGACGTACCGATTGATAAGGACGGGCGATGACTTCCGCGACTTTGCCGGCGAACGGCGCATGGATTACGCAACGATCCAGCATGGCTTGGGTTATGCGCAGGTCGGCTTTGGCTTCTTCGGCCTCGGCTTTAGACACCGCCAGCTCCAAAGCACCGATTGAACGCCGGGCTTCCAGTTGCTGATTGACTTCGTAGGTTTTCAGTTTTTTTCCGAGTGTCGCTTGGCTTTTGCTTAATTGCGCTTCCTCAAGATTACAATGAAAACCCACCAGAACCTGTCCCGCCGCAAAACGTTCGCCGTCATGCAGTTTAAGTTGGCTGATTCTGGCGCTTATTTCGCTGGAGATCAGCGTGCTTTGCCGCGCTTTCAGTTGCGCGCGAAGATGCAGGTCGGTTGGGTTTGCGGGCGGTTCAGCCAACACCGGAATCGGCGTCAACATTAACAACAGAACTAATCGCTTCATTGATAACAAATAAATTTAAGATTTTAAGGGCTTGCACTATGAAGGACATGAAGGATGCAAAAAGTAAACTTCGTGTCTTTGTGATGCATTAAGAGGCTTAGGAATGAGCATGAAATAAAGTGGACAACTGTGTGCAGCAGGAGTGCAAGCTTCGCCTAGAGCGCCTACTGTTGGTGCTTGCGCATGCAGGCGAAGCTTCCGCTCCTGCTCACGCCCCTTATCTACATCCCTGTAGGTAAAGCCTGCACTCCGACTATTAGACATAGTTCCCACGCTCCAGCGTGGGAATTCAGTCCGCAACGCTCCAGCGTTGCGGAACACCGACTCGCCGACAAAAATACTCGCCTCACACGGTTTCGGGACGCTGGAGCCTATATTCCTGCATTCCCACGCCGGAGCGTGGGAACGATAAAATACTTTCACAGTCTCCGGAGCCTGGGAACGATAAAGCACCTCACGATTTATCCGGCTTATCTTTAGGCGCAACCGGCGTCTCCGGCAATTTAGGCAAATCGCCCGCATACCAGCGGTTTAAGGTTTTTTCCAATTGAACCGACAGCGTGCGCACGGTAACGTGTTCGATGATGCCGGTGGCCGGGTCCAAACCGATGGACGCGTAAATATTGCCCAAGGCCGCATACACATCCGACATGCTTTGCTCTTTTTCCAATTGCGAAGCGAGTGCGGCGGTAGCCGCATGGATGCGGTCGAGTTCGGAGCCTGCGTCCACTTCGGTATTATTGGTTACCGCTTTGAACAAGCTGTCGTCGACCTTGCTCAATTCATTGGCGCTTTGATAACCGTCTAGGGCTTTAAGGTATTGCTGATAACCGATGTTGATTTGCACCAACGCAGCGACACTCAAGGCTTTGCGCCGGGTTCTGGCAACTTCGACCTGAGTTTCGGCGGTTTTCCACATTTTCGGCGCCGCCAACAGGTTCACCAGGTTGAAGGTCGTCCGGGCGCCGGCTTCCAGCCACATCGAATGGACTAAATAGGAGTTGCTGTCCCAATTTGCCGATAACGGGATGGTTAAGCCCGGCAACACTTTCAGCATTTCTTTCCAAACTTCGTTACGACTGATGCGTTCCTGATATATTTCTTCGCGTAATTCAGGGCGGAAAAACAGTCCCAGATTTTCCAATTCGGCCGGTGTGGTTTTCAGCACAGGCGGTTCCGGCGTTTGCTCGGGTTGCGCCAGTTTAAAGTCGGCATGTACCGGCGCGTTAATCAGACCGGCCAGCTTGGGCTTGGCGCTGGACAAATCGGCCTTCAGTTTTTTTAATTGGGCAATAACACGCAATAAACTGCGCTGGTATTCAAGCACGCCGACCACCGGTTGCAAGCGGTCTTCGCCCAGTGCTTTGCTCATTTTCAGCGCTTCTTCGGCTTGCGCCAGCACCGGCACCAGTTTGGGCAGCAAACGGTCGGCAATATTGGCGCTCCAATAAGCCGACAGGATTTCTTTGATCAGATTGTTAATTACCTTGCGCCGGCGTTCTTGCGCAATTAATACCCGGTCGGCCTGTTGCTTGGCCTGGAAATAACTGACGCCGAAATCCAGCAGATTCCAGGTAAACGATAAATCGGCCACGCTGCGCAAAGTATCCTGCGAAGTCGATGGCTCCAATGATTGTCTTCTAGTGATGACCGATTGGCTGGAAGACGCCAGTTCGCTTTGTCGACCTTGATAGCCTGCATTAATAGCCAGTCGCGGCAGCATATTAAGGGTAGCCACTTCCAGCTGGGTATCCTGCAACACCGCTTCCATCATGGTCAGGCGGTGATCGAAGTTGTACTTCAATGCCCGCGCCAAGGCATCGTAAAAAGTTAAGGGCTGAGTGATAGGTTCCTGATTACGGTACATTTCCGCTTGATCGTTCAACATGGTGCTCAAGCGAGCCTGCGGATCGATGGGTTCGGGCGCAATGGCGCAACTGGTCAAGGCGACGGATGCGACCAGCGCCGCACCGAGGGTTTTGTAATAACGCATAGCTAAAATTTATCTAAATTGAAAAGTTATAATTGCTTTAGGCTATCAAGTAGAGCACGGCTTTCTTGCAAGCGGCTCAACTTGCCTACGGAATGCACCTGTTCGGTGAGGCTGGGTTTACCTGGACCGACACCCAAGTTGTGTTTAATACTCGCCTGCGGTTTATTGGCCTTGGGCTTGGTGTCGGTTGGTTTGATCGGCGCAATTAAGTTACGCTGGTTAGAGACATCCTTATTAACTCCGATAGTGAAGCTGGTACGCACTTCTCGGCCATTTGTGTCTTTCACAATCACCATCACGGTTTCGCTTTTGGTGCCGACAGGCGGTATCCCGGAAAAGGTTTTGGTGTTGTGATCGAAATGAATCCATGACGGCAGCGGCCCGCCGGAGGGCGAAGTCGCTTTAAAGTCCAATATCTCGGTTGGATTGGTATGGGTGAACACGCCATTCGGAATCCTGAACGTGAACTCCTTGTTTTCCAATGCTAATTGGTTTTTTATCGAGCCGGTCAGCGTCAGCTCGAAATGCATCGAATCGCCCTGCGAATTGAACATCTTGGCCGGTGTAACGGCCGCCTCTACATCCTCGCTAATAGTCCCGGCTGCGGGTGCGGAGCTGCTTGATTCGGCAACCGGCGTCGAAACAACCGTAGGCACTATGACGATAGGGGCCGGTGGGTTGGCGATCTGGATGATGGAACCCGGCGTTGTGGTGCCGTTAACGGTAATCACCAGCGTTGTGTAAGCACTGCCGCCATGGCCGTCGGCAATGGCATAGCTAAAGCTATCGGTGACGGTAACCGCGGCATTAAGCATATTAGCTTGATAACTGTAACTGCCGTCCGCAGCCAAAGTCAGCGTACCGTAGCTTCCGACCAGGGCCGATCCGACATTAGCCGTACCTACCGCTGTAATATTATCGGCAACGCCGGTCCTCACGCCGATAACAGTCAGTTTATCGCCGTCGGTATCGGTGCCGGTCGGCGCATTGCGGCTTACAATGACGCCATTGACGGCACTGACGGTAAGTGTCGAGCCTTCACTCACGGTATTGATATCCGGATTCGCTACCGGATCGTCATTAGTCCCATTAATAGTGATGGTCAAGGTGCTGTCGGCGGTATCGCCGTCCGCGTCGGTCAGCGTATAGCTGAAGGTCTCGGTCAGGCTGTTGCCGACTTGAAGCGCATTGACGACGGCGTTGCTGTTGTCCACCGTGTAGCTATAGCTGCCGTCGGCGTTCAGCACCAGACTGCCGTAATTGCCGCTCAATTCTTGCCCTACCGTGCCTCGGGTAGCGCCGAAACGCACGGCCGTTACCGGGATTTCGGTGCTGTCCGCGCCGATCCGGTCGGGTATGTCGCCCGCGCTGCCCGCCGCAAAAACATTGCCGTCGGTCGTCGCCGCGAACAGAATGCCTTCATCGACACTGTTGGTATCGGGGTTTGCGGTCGGCAGGTCATCGACGATACGGACCGTTAAGGCGTCGCTGCCGGTACCACCGTTCACATCGCTAATACTCAGCGCAATCACATCGGTATTTTCGGCCGCGTTCGGGGTGCTCTGTACTTCCGTCAGCGTGTAGCTATAGGTCAAGGTACCGCCGGTTGAAATGCCGCCATTATTCGATGTTGAGGTGTAGCCGGTCAGAGTGAGTAAACCTTTCGCAGTAGCCACCAAAATCGGTGTATCGCCCAGCGTGGTCAATTGCGCCAAAGTCAGCGCCGTACCGCCGACATTGATGCCCGACAGCCCGTCCTCCGCCGTTACGGCGATAGTGCCGATGCCGGTTTCACTGGTATCGTCGAGAACTAAGCCCGCCTCTTGTACCGTGACATTGCCTGTGGCGTCGCCGTTGCCGTCCCTTGGCGTCAAGCCGGGGACGCCATCGGTAACGCCGTTGATGGTAATCGTCAGCGTGGTGCTGCTGCTGTCCTTATCGGAATCGGTAATGGTGTAGCGGAAAACTTCAGTCAGGCTGTTGCCGGTTTTAAGCGCATTCACAGCCGGGTTGCTGTTATCCAGACTGTAGCTGTAACTGCCGTCGCTGTTCAGGGTCAGGCTGCCGTAACTGCCTTGCAACGCTTGCCCTACGCTACCCTTAACATCGCCAAAGCCGACTGCGGTGACCGGGGTCTCGGTGCTGTTCGCTCCAATCCGGTCTGGGCTGTCATTGGCGCTACCCGCGGCAAAGACGTTTCCGCCGACGCTTGTTGCCGCCGCGCTAAGCCCTTCGCTGATACTATTGGCATCCGCATTGGCGGTCGGATTGTCATCGACGATACGGATTATCAACATATCGTTGGCTGTGCCGCCGCCCGCATCGGTAATGGTCAACGGAAACGCGTCATTGTTTTGGTCCGAGCCCGGTGTGTTCTGCACCTGCGTCAGGGTGTAGCTGTACGCCAAAACGCCGCCGGTCGAAACACCGCCGACGCTGGAGGTGGAAGTATAAGCGGTCAGGGTCAGCACGCCTTTTGGCGTGGTCAGAAGAATTGGACTGCCGCCCAGCGCCGTTAATTGCGCCAAGGTAACCGGAGTGCCACCCACGCTGATACTCGCCAACCCGTCTTCAGCCGTTAGCAGGATGGTGCCGGTATCGGTCTCGCTGTTATCGCTAAGACTGGTGAGACCCGCTTCTTGTACAGTGGCTTGGCCTATCGGTGTACCGTTGCCGTCCACCGGAGACAGGCTCGGGTCGCCGTCGGTAAAGCCTTTAATGTCGATCGTCAAGGTCGTGGCGCTGCTGTCGCCGTCATTATCGGTCATCGTGTAACTGAAGATCTCAGTCAAGTTATTACCGGCTTTAAGCGCATTCACCGCCGCATTGTCATTGTCCAAGGTATAGCTGTAGCTGCCGTCGCTGTTTAGCGTCAGGCTGCCGTAGCTGCCTCTCAAGGCCTCGCCTAGCGTGCCGTTCACAGCGCCGAAGCTTACCGCCGTCACTGGCGATACGCTGCTGTCGGCACCGATCCGGTCGGAGCTGTCGCTTGCGCGACCTGCGCCAAAGACGTTGCCGGTCGCGATTCTTGCGGCCGAAACAGTGCCTTCGGTTACGTTATTAAGATCCGCGTTAGCGGTTGGCGCGTCATCGACGATGCGCACTGTCAATAGATCGTTGCCGATGCCGCCGCCTGTATCGGTGATGCTCAATGCAATCGTATCGCTGTTTTCGGTCGCGTTCGGGGTGTTTTGTACTTGCGTCAACGTGTAGCTATAGGTCAGGATGCCGCCGGTCGACATATCGCCGATGTTCGACGTTGAGATGTAAGCGGTCAGGGTGAGGCTGCCTTTCGGCGTGATCACCGTGATCGGTGCATCGGCCAATGTTGCCAATTGCGCGGTCGAGACTTCGATTCCTCCCACATTGATACTCGCTACGCCGGACAATGCCGTCAGGGTGACAGTACCGGTGGCGGTCTCACGGCTATCGCCGAAACCGGTTAGCCCCGCTTCAAATACAGTCGTTTGACCTGTGGCGGCGCCATTACCATCTCCTGGAGTAACTACCGGTAACGGGTTTGCGCTCAGCGTAACAGTAGCAGCATTGGATGTGTTGCCTTGAGCATCTTGCCCGCTATAGCTGATCGGAGTTGGGTCGCCGGTAAAGCCGGTGTCCGGGGTAAAGGTAATAGCCCCGTCCGGATCGACCGCCCAGACGCCTTCGCCGGGTACGGTCAAGGTTTTGCCGTCCGGTGACAGGATGCTGCCGGTTGGGTTATTGACGATTTTCACGGTGCCGGGAACAATCGTATCGCCGCTAGTATCGTTAGCCAGCACGGTAACGGTTTTCGCAATGCCGGGCGTGTAAACAATGCTGTCATCGCTTGTTACCGGCAATGGATCTGCGGTCAGGGTAATCGTTGCGGTATTGGAAGTATTACCTTGCGCATCTTGCCCGCTATAGCTGATCGGAGCTGGGTCGCCGGTAAAGCCGGTTTCCGGGGTAAAGGTAATAGCCCCGTCCGGATCGACCGCCCAGACGCCTTCGCCGGGTACGGTCAAGGTTTTGCCGTCCAGTGACA
>Ga0265327_10003797_pt1 | contig 13989 bp, 17 predicted proteins | sample 41621metaG_FD_202089 | JGI IMG/M metagenome (GOLD analysis project Ga0265327, IMG submission 202089) | Rhizosphere microbial communities from Carex aquatilis grown in University of Washington, Seatle, WA, United States - 4-16-21 metaG | ecosystem: Host-associated > Plants > Roots > Rhizosphere... | reverse complement strand
TGCGTGTTTAATAATGTGCTCTTTTACTACATCAATCTTTCCTTTTCCAATAGGTTTGGTTTCACGGGTACTGTATTCCAGCCTGATCAGAGTATCATTACATTCCACCAGGGCGCCTTCCAGTTTTGTCCCATCAAGCATTTTCACCTCAAAAGTACGTCCGATGTGTTTTTTATATTGGCGCGGCATAATCAATGGGGTAGTTGCTCCGTGCGAACTCACATCTAAAGCGTAATCTTCTTTGTCGCGATCCAGATTTCCTTCAATAGCTCTGCTAACCGCAACGCAATCTTTAATGGTTACACCTTCATCTCCATCAAGAAATACATTAATGTGATTATCTGAACCAATTTTTATACCGGTAACATAGATGTTAGAGCCGTTTAAATGCTGGTTTGCCAGGGAAAGAATATGTTCTTTTGTAATCAAAATTTTTGTCAATAAAATGGGGGACTTTAGTCCCCCATCCGTTTAATCTTATTTTCAGGGCACAAATATAAGCAATAATTTATATAAATAAAAACAAAAAAAACTGTAAAAGCTTAGTCTTTAGACCAAACCTTTTGCCCAAAACCTACGTCTAGTATTTAAAGGCAGGTACTAAACCCCGAAAAAAATGAAAAAAGGCACCTTAAAAACGATTATTATATTGGTTTGTTTATTATTTATAAACATAGAAGCAGCTCAGGCAGGGCTCGTGAGTAAATTTAAGATTTATATTCGTCACGAATTTCCAGATTACCAACTGGTATATTTTGTATCGGTGATTTTGTTTCTTAGCTTTTTAAGTTACATCGTTTTTACTCCGGTTAATATTGGAAAAGAGAAATGGGCCTGGTTAAAATATTACACTTACAACCCGAATCGCCACGATTATCAAAGCAAACGCGAAATGGTTCAAAAAATATCGGGAATTCTCAAAAACAGCGACTTTAGCGACCGCGCTCATTCTTAAACAGTTAGGCGTTTTTCCTTGTTAAAATTAAAAAATTTATCAAAAAAGATCTGCAATTCTCAAGTTAAAGTTTTGTTTTAGCACCGATATTTTTATTTTTGTGGCAAATTTTTAAATCTAAAAATAATGTCTGACATTGCAAACAAAGTAAAATCAATCATCGTAGATAAATTGGGTGTTGATGAAAAAGAAGTAACTCCAACGGCTAGCTTCACTAATGATTTAGGCGCTGATTCCCTAGATACAGTGGAACTAATCATGGAATTCGAAAAAGAATTTAACATCGCAATTCCTGATGAACAAGCTGAGAAAATTGGTACTGTGGGCGATGCTATCTCTTATATCGAGGCTAACGCTAAAAACTAATTCCAACTTATGCAACTGAAACGTGTAGTAGTTACAGGTCTGGGCGCTGTAACCCCATTAGGCAATAGTGTTAATGACTATTGGAATAACCTTATTAATGGAGTGAGTGGAGCTGCACCTATTACACGTTTTGATGCATCTAAATTTAAAACCCGTTTTGCATGTGAAGTAAAAGGGTTTAATCCTGAAGATTATTTTGATAAAAAAGAAGCCCGTAAACTGGACGCTTATTCCTGGTATGGGATTGCCGCCAGTGCACAAGCCGTTGAGGATAGCGGGTTGATGGCTGAAAATATTGATAAAAATGAAATTGGTGTTATTTGGGGTAGCGGTATTGGTGGGTTAGATACTTTTCAAACTGAAACTTTCGCTTTTGCAAAAGGAGATGGAACCCCACGTTTTAATCCTTTTTTTATTCCTAAGATGATTGCTGATATTTGTAGTGGTCATATTTCCATGCGTTTTGGCTTCAGAGGCCCTAATTTCACAACAGTTTCGGCTTGCGCATCGTCTACCAATGCAATGATTGACGCATTTAATTATATTCGTTTAGGCAAAGCCAATGCAATTGTTACCGGTGGAAGTGAAGCGGCCATTAACGAAAGTGGTATGGGAGGGTTTAACGCTTGTCAGGCCATGAGTACCCGCAATGAGGATTCTGCAGGAGCTTCCCGACCTTATGACAAAGACCGTGATGGTTTTGTGTTGGGTGAGGGTGGCGGCGCTATTATTCTTGAAGAACTGGAACACGCCCTTGCAAGAGGTGCAAAAATTTACGCAGAAATTATTGGCGGCGGTATGAGTGCGGATGCACACCACATAACAGCCCCGCATCCTGAAGGATTGGGCGCTACACTCGTAATGAAGCGCGCTTTGAAAGATGCAGGAATTACCGGCAATCAGGTAGACTATATCAATACCCACGGAACCAGCACCCCGCTTGGTGACACGGCCGAATTAAAAGCCATCATCAATGTTTTTGGCGACGACGCCTATAAATTAAACATCAGTTCTACAAAAAGTATGACCGGCCATTTATTAGGTGCTGCGGGTGCTATAGAGGCTATGGCCGCTATTATGGCTGTTAAAACGGGAATCATTCCTCCAACGATTAATCATGTTACTCCAGATCCCGAAATTGATCCAAGGCTAAATTTGACACTTAATAAAATGCAAAGGCGTAATGTGGATATTGCGATAAGCAATACCTTTGGCTTCGGCGGACACAACGCTGCCGTGGTGATTAAAAAATTTAATCCGTAATATTTTGGCATTAAAAAGACTATTATCGCTATTAAGTTCTAAGGATATCAAAAGCGATAAGGGTTTTAAAAACTGGATCAAAACCACCACGGGTTATTCTCCGAAAAATATTTCTTTATACCAACAAGCATTTTTTCACAGCAGCATTTCTGTAAAAAGAAGCGGTACTACAGTTAGTAATGAACGCCTGGAGTTCCTGGGCGACGCCATTCTCGGCGCCATTGTTGCCGACTATCTTTTTAAAATGTATCCATACAAAGATGAAGGGTTTTTGACTCAGCTACGAAGTAAAATAGTAAATGGCCAGAGTTTAAAAGAACTTGCACTTAAATTCGGGTTCAATAATTTTTTAAAAGCGAGTTTGACCAAGGATGAGAAAACAAAATCAAGTGCTTACGGCGATGCATTTGAAGCCTTTATTGGTGCGGTTTACATAGACATGGGCTTTAACAAAACAAAAACATTTGTTATTTCCCGTATTATAAAAATTCATGTAGATACTGAAAGTCTTGCTAAAACAAATGAAGATTATAAAAGTCAATTGCAGATCTTTTGTCAGAAAAATAAATATACACTTGAATACAAATTACTTAGCGAAGAAAGACAAGGCGCAAATAAAATGTATGTGATAGAAGTTTATATAAATGGAAAGCCCTACACAAAGTTTGAAAGTTACAGCAAACGCACAGCGGAGCAGAAAGCGGCGCAATTAACGCTTGAGCAATTAGACAAAGAAGGTGGCTAAGCACTTTTTAAATACAAACGAAGACGATCTTGATTTTGTTTTAATCGGGATCACCTGTCTTGAAAATCAGTATTCAGTTGCAGGATTAATTGACAGTGCTCTTAAAATAAAATTATTTCTTAGCGACTATATTCCTTTTAATTTAAAAGAAGGCCGAATTTTTAAATTCTCCTTGTTTCGCTTTCCAGACGAAGAGCTTGGGCTTGAATATTTTTTTATTCCAAACGCAAGTAATTTCGAAGAACCAAATATATATCCTTCTGAAAAGGATGATCTCTTTGCGGGCATCGACGTAGACGAAAGTGTAAGGCTTATTAAAGAGTTGCCCAAAACAGATTATTTCCTTATTTTAAAGGGAGAAGACCTTCATAACTATCAATATAAGATCATTGATAAATTGAAAAATTACCCTGAGATCATTCAGATTCAAGCCATAGAACCCCACGATCTTCCGAGCAAGAGAAATTTGATCTTTTAACCATTCTCTTTAATTTTTCTAAATATCTTTACGGGATGGATGATCTTAAAAACCATATTACCAAATTAAGGGAGGATTTCATAAAAGGAACTTTGAGCGAAGCGGATGTAGCAACCGATCCTTTCGATCAGTTTACAAAATGGCTGCAACAGGCTGTTGAATCAAAAGTTCCCGAAGTGCAGGCTACAAATCTTGCTACCGTTTCAGAAGCAGGAAGGCCTTCTTCGCGAATAGTTTATTTAAGAGAATTTGAAAATAACAGCTTTTCATTTTATACAAATTATAATTCTAAAAAAGGACTCGAGCTTCAAAAAAATCCTTTTGCAAGTCTTACCTTTTTCTGGCCGGAAATAGAAAGGCAAATAAGAATAGAAGGTCGCGTTGAAAAGGCAAGCTCTGTACAGAGCGACGCTTATTATAACGCACGCCCTTACGATTCAAGAATAGGCGCCTGGGCCAGTGCGCAAAGTCATGAATTGTTTTCCCGCACGGAATTAGAAATTAGAATAGAAGAATTAAAAAAACAGTATACTCCCGAGAACATTAAACGTCCGGAGTTTTGGGGCGGGTATGTTCTAAAAGCAGAGTATTACGAATTTTGGCAAGGCCGCAAAAGCCGGCTCCACGATAGAATTTCTTATACCTTAAAAAATAACGATTGGTTAATTTCAAGATTATCACCCTAATTATAATATGACAAAAGAAGATAAGATAAAAAATTTTGACGCTAACGGTATCGGACAGTTGAACGATGGCATGTTTGGATTACCTTTTTCGCTGGACGAATGCGAAACCGTTTTAATCCCTGTTCCTTGGGAAGTGACGGTAAGTTACGGTGGTGGAACGGTTGATGGTCCAAAAGCCATACTCGATGCGAGTTACCAGGTGGACTTGTATGATCCGCTTGTAAAAGATGCCTGGAAAAAAGGAATTGCCATGGACGAAATGAGTGCGGAGATAAGATCCAAAAGTGAGAACTTGCGACAATCAGCTGAACGTTATATAGAGGCACTCGCGAATGGCGCTAATGAAAGAAACGAAGATCTTATAAAGGTTTCCGCTCATATTAAACAGCAATGTTTGTGGTTAAATAATTGGGTTAAAAACCGCGCACTTCATTTTTTAAATCAAAATAAATGTGTTGGACTTGTTGGCGGCGATCATTCAACGCCTTTAGGCATGATGCAGGCTTTGGCAGAAAAATTTGAGAACTTCGCGGTTTTACAAATTGATGCGCATGCCGATTTAAGAGATGCCTACGAAGGATTTGAGTTTTCTCACGCCTCTATCATGTTTAACGCATTAAAAATTAAACAGGTTGAGAAATTGGTGCAGGTTGGGATTCGGGATTATTGTGAAGAGGAATTAAACCTGATAAATAGTAGCAATGGCAGGATTAGAACTTTTTTCTACCGAGACATTAAATACGCGCAATACACTGGGGATAGTTGGGACAGAATTTGTAACCGCATTGTGAATGAACTTCCTCAGAATATTTACTTGAGTTTTGACATTGACGGACTTGACCCTAAATTATGCCCAAACACGGGAACGCCTGTAGCGGGAGGATTTGAAACCGATCAAGTGTTATTTCTTCTTGAAAAAATCGTAAACAGCGGAAGGAAAATTATCGCTTTTGATTTGAATGAGGTGAGTCCTGCCAAAGACAATGACTGGGATGCAAATGTGGCGGCGCGTTTACTCTATCGTATTGCGAATATGGCTGCAATGAGTAACGGACACTAATTATCACTAATGAGGGCAAATAAAATATACTTTCTACTTTTCATGTTACTTAGTTTCTTTATGTTTTCAAAAAAAATAAAGGAAGGTACTTATCGTGGAGTTTTATTTCTAAATGAAGAATCGGGTATTGAATTGCCGTTTAATTTTATTGTGAAGTATAAAGATAAAAAACCAAACATTGTCATCAGCAATGCCGACGAACGCATAGTTATAAATGAAATAACAATCAAAGGCGATTCGGTAAATTTTAAAATGCCTGTTTTTGATACTGAGTTTAAAACGCTTCTTGTTGGAGATACGCTCAAAGGCCTTTGGATTAACAATTATAAAACTTCAAAGAATACCATAAGATTTAAAGCTACTTATGGGGAAAAAAAACGCTTTTTATTTACGCTGGGAAAACCGAATCCTATTTTTGAAGGGAAGTGGGAAGTTTCGTTTTCACCTGATAACAAAGATAGTTCTAAAGCCATTGGAGTTTTTCATCATACCGAACAAACAGATTATGTTACAGGAACATTTTTAACAGAAACGGGTGATTACCGGTATCTGGAAGGAATGCGGTCAGGCGACAAATTATATTTGTCATCCTTCGATGGCATTCATGCTTTTTTATTTACAGCAACGTTTAGTGGTAATGAAATTGTATTAGGAAAATTTTATTCGGGTGCAAGTTGGCAGGAGGATTGGATTGGAAAAAGAAGCCCCGATTTTAAACTAAGAGATGCCGAAGAAATAAGTTTTGTAAAAAATAAAGATGAAAAAATAAATTTTACTTTTCCAGATCTTGAAGGAAAACAAATTTCGCTGAATGACAAAAAATTTGAAAACAAGCCGGTGATTGTCCAGATCATGGGCACCTGGTGCCCTAACTGCATGGACGAGAGTGTTTATTTTTCTACTCTCTACAACCAATATAAAACACAAGGTCTGGAAATCATTGCTCTCGCATTTGAAAAAACCGCTGATTTTGAAAAAGCAAAAAGCCAGGTGATGCGTTTCAAAACCCGCTTACATATTGACTATACCGTTTTAATAACACAACAAACTGGAAGGGAAAAAGCAAGTGAAACACTTTCAGCACTTAATAAAATTACCGCCTTTCCAACAACTGTTTTTTTAAACAAAGAACATAAAGTGGTGAAAGTACATACGGGTTTTAGTGGTCCTGCAACGGGCAATGAATATGAAGTATATATGCAAAGAACCGAAAATCTAATTAAGAATTTATTAAAAGAATAAATGTTTACAGGGATAATAGAAACACTTGCCAAAGTAGAAAGGATAGAAAATGAAAATTCGAACATTCATTTTACTTTTTTGAGTTCGATAACAAGTGAATTAAAAATTGATCAGAGTGTCTCGCACAATGGTGTTTGTTTAACAGTTGTAAAAATTGAGGAAAATAATTACACAGTTACCGCTATTGACGAAACTTTAAAAAGAACAAATCTCGGCGAGTTAAAAATCGGCTCACTTGTAAATCTTGAACGCTGTTTGCCTGCGAATGGCAGATTTGACGGCCATATTGTGCAAGGGCATGTGGATACAACCGCTGTATGCAAAGAAGTAAAAAACTTAAACGGTAGTTGGGAATTTGTATTTGAACACGAAAAAAGCAGAACAAATATTACTGTGGAAAAAGGAAGTATTACTATTAACGGTGTAAGTTTAACCGTTGTGTTATCTGCAGAAACTACTTTTTCGGTGCATATTATTCCTTATACATTTGAGCACACAAATTTTAAGGATTTTAAGCCTGGCACTAAAGTGAATCTGGAGTTTGATATTGTTGGGAAGTATGTAGCTAAGATTTTAGGAAAAAATTAGTTGCTTTTTAGCATCCCAAAAATTTGAAGAATAGCATATAAAAATAGCGCGGATAAAAGCAGAAAAAACAAACCCTTTAATCGTGCTTTGAAAGTTCCCGGACTCTTTTCCAGATTCTCATCACGAACCTGCTCTTCATGTGGGCTCGTCATTCCCTGTTCTTTCCTGATTCTGGCGAGGTATTCTGCTTTGGTTTCTTCAAGCATTTTATTTGACGTATTTCGTAAACAAAAGTAATGATCTTTTACCAGCAAAAATGGAATAAAAAAAGGTTGTCCATTCCTGAACAACCCTTTAAAAAGAACAAACTAAAATTTATTTTTCAGCAACAATCATTCTTTTTGAATCCACAACTTTACCATCAGCAACAATAGAATAAATGTAAATTCCCGCAGCTAATTTCTCAGAAGTAATGGTTATGGAAGAAGAACCTTTTAGGTTAATTGGGAAAGTTGAGATTTGTTTACCGGTTAAATCATACACAGCCATAAAGGCGTTAGAGATTGTTTCAGGCAAAGTATATTTTACAACTGTTTCATGTGTAAAGGGGTTTGGTTCGTTTTGCGACATTTGAAAACCTGTTTCAATTGGATTAATCGAATTGATACCGGTAGTCCCCGATGATTTTTGAGAGAGTTGATCTGTTATCTGTTTTTGTGCATCCAATTGGTTTTGTAAAGATTGGATTGTTTTTCCCAACGATTCTATGGTTAGCTCTTGCTCTTGAATACCTGCAATTAAGACCGGAATCAGGTTCGTATAATTTATCGATTTATGGTCAGGGTTTGTAACTATCCTTTCTCCTGCACGGTTTTTATAAGACGCTTCTTTAACTTCAGCTACTATTTCCGGAAATATCGTTTCAACCTCTTGTGCTATTAATCCCATTTGTCTCCCTTCAGGTAAACCCATCTGACTATATTCTTCAGTTTTAAAAGTGTATGTACTAGGCTTTAATAATTTGATTTTATCCATTGCTCCTGTGAGTGGTTGGATGTTGTTCTTAAGTTTTTTATCTGAACTGGAAAAGACTCCAGCTGGACAATAAGTGCGTCCATTAAAATAGCCTGCCCAATTGTTTGTGCTAGTTGCATAGGCAACAACCCCCCAAACACCAATATTAAATACTGAGCTGCCACTATTAGAACCTCCGAGAAAAATTCCTCCGACATTAGTATATGTTCCATCAGCTTCACCTCTTACACCTTCTACTTGCGTTCCTGATGTGTTTGAAATTGAAAAGTAACCGCAAGTACTATTTGCAATTGTAGTTTCGACAACATTTAATTTGCCGTAAGGACTTGTTGTTCCAATACCAACGTTACCTGTTGAATTAATGAATAGCCTATCTTTGCCTGCCGTGTTATCATAGATAGTAAAATGCCCAACACCTTGTCCATTAGCGGTGCCAGTAGACTGGAGTACATAGTTATGTCCGCCGGAGTTTTGATTGTTTAAAAAGATAGAAGCGCCTCCCGTGCCCGTTGAAGGCATAGTGATCCTCATTCCATCATTTATTGCGCTACCATTTATATCCAAAGCATATCCGGGGCTGGTCATGCCGGAACCGATGCCCACATTGCCTGAGCGATAAATATTTCCAGTTGTACTGCTAGAGCCAGACCATTGAGCATGAGCAGCGCCTGCTAATGCCAAAAAACTTCCTATTATTAATTTTGTTTTCATTGTTTGGGAGATTAAGTAATTCCTACTTTCGTTTAAAGCGTTTGTTCGGATTATTCCGCTATTGCAATATTTTATGAATTTGAAATTTTTGAAAACGATTGGGTATACTTTACAACAAAGTAATAACAACTTAAAAGAATTTGTAGAGTAAGTTTGTGAGAAGGTGGATTAAGTTTGTAGGAATTTGAATTCAGTTTATCGCTAACCCAAAAACCAATCAAATGTTTTTTAATTTTTCGAGGAATAGTTCCTTGTTCTTTCTGCCAATCTCTGGCATAGAGCCATCACTCATCTGGGCAAAAAGGCCGTCAGAGCTTACCATTTTAACGACTTTCTGAAGGTTAATAATGTGTGATTGATGACACCTGTAAAAAAGTGTGGGGTCAAGCATCGGTTCGCACTCCTTTAAATTTTTGGAGGCAACATGCTTAATATTGTTTGTTAAATAAAACACAGCATAACTTCCGGAGGCTTCAATTCGGATGACATCTTGCGGTTTAATAAAGATAATTCCGTCTTTTACTGCCAACTCAATTATATTATATGATTTAGATTTTTGCGCGCCCAATATTTTCTCAGACTCAACCATAATTTTACGGATGCAGTTTTGCAGCTCTTGTATATCGATAGGTTTCAATAAATAATCCTGTGCTTTGTTTTTTATAGCTTTTATAGCATACTCGCGGTGTGCTGTTGTAAAAACCAATTTAAAATCTTTGTAATTAACATATTCTAATAATTCGAAGCCGCTCATCTTAGGCATGCTAATGTCTAGAAAAACTATTTCGGGTTTATAATCTTCTATGGCGGCTATGCCTTTGGCCGGCTCTGTAGCTGTCGCAATAATTTTTACTCCCTCGGTATGTTTTTCGATGAGTATTTTTAGGGCATTCACACCAATTTGTTCATCGTCAATAATAATAGCTCTTAACATGCTTAATTTTTTAAAATTGGGATAGTCGCAATAATTCTTGTTCCCTGACTTTCACCGGTGTGATTTATTTTGTCAACTATCAAAATGCCATAGTCGGTTTTATAGATCTTGGCCATTAATTGAAGCCTTTGTTCTATAAAAGTTATGGCCAAAGATTTTCCTTTCCCAATTGTTTCTCTTTTTTTTGCCTCTTCTCTACCTACGCCATTGTCTTCAATTATGCAAGATAAGGCCCTTTCATTTACTATTTTGAAAGAAATGCTTAGATGCTTGCTCCCCTCTTTTGGCAACAAGCCATGCCAGATGGCATTCTCAATAAAAGGTTGGATTAAAAAACGAGGCAAATGAATTTTATCTGGTTCCATTTTTTCATCAACAACTATGTCGTAATTAAAAACATTATTAAATCTCAGCGATTCAATTTCAAGATACTGTTTAATTAATTCAATTTCTTCTTCAAGGCTAATAGAATCTTTCAAATTATTTTCTAAGATCATGCGGAGCAATCTCGAAAACTTTGTAAGATATAACTGTGCTTTTTCATTATCATTAATAATAATAAACTGCTGAATGGTATTGAGCGAATTAAATATAAAATGAGGATCCATTTGTGCGGTTAAAACCTTATTTTCCTGCGCGTACCAATTATTGCGCAACTGGTTTTTTTCTTTCTCTTTTATCACTGCTTTATTAATCCGCCATTTAATTAGTAGTAAAATGAGCATTAAAAAAAAGAGAGCTCCGGCTGAATAGAAAATCCAACGTGTAATTATTGCCGATTTATTTGGATTTGGGGCATTGTACAAATCCATAACTTCTTTAGGAGTAAGCACTCTGTTGTATATGCTTACATCATCAATCGTTCCCTGAAAATACCGCTTGTTTTTAGGACCATGTTCCATTCCAAGTATTACAGAAATTTACTTTCGAAATTTTTTACTGCTGATCCTTCTTTAACACCGTCTACATAAAAAGTCAGCATCTTGTCATCATAAGTCATTGCCAGATGGTACCATTGCCGGAAATAGGTAATAGCTTCCGGATAAATTGTTGTCTGGTTTAATTCAGAAAGAGACGTATTGCAATTTAGTTTGCGCACATTAAACCCGTAAAAAATGGCGTAGCCTTCATTAAAATCGTCTTCAATGTGAGATCTTGTGTAAATAATGGGGTTGCCGTGAACCCCTTCGCCTTTATAAATTGCCTGATCTATTTTTACCCACAAAGATATCGTTCCTCTTCTTGGCTTCAGAACAGGATTATTCCCAAGGTTGAGATAAGAATCCTGGCTCCCATGGAAAAAATATGCAGAGTTTTTATTTCCAAAACGATCTTCTGTTAACTTAAGACCATAGGCTTTTGCGTCATTTTTACCAATCTCGTCTTTTGAATTTCCTTGATTAAAAGTATATCTGGCAACGACGCCATTTTCTTTCTGGGCATTGCAAAAACAAATAAGTAAAAAGAAAACATAGCCAAGAGAATATTTAAACATCCTGATAAAGTAACTGGTTTTTAGCGAAACTTAAAACTATTATTATTTTAATAATTGTTTGTAGCGAGTTTGTGAAAGGTATGTTCTGGTTTGCGAAGTAGTGTTTTGAGTTTATATCGAAAACCGGTTCTAAAGTGCTAATCGAAAATACTCGGAGTTACTTAATCACTTTTTTTATGCCTTCAACTATTTCTAGAACGGCCGGACAAACCATAGTATTTCTAAAAGTGAGGTCTAAGATCTGGTACATTTTTCTTCGATCTGTATGTGGGTATTCGCGGCATGCGTTTGGTCGGTCTTCATAAATAGAGCAATAATTTTTTGAATCTAAAAAAGGACAAGGCGCTCTTTTTAAAACAAAGTCTCCTTCTTCATCCATAAATAGATATTGCTGTATAAACTCTCCGGGTTTTAGTTTTATTGCCTTGGCGGCGCGTTCAATATCGCGCTGATAAAATATGGGTGAAGTCGTTTTACAGCAATTAGCGCAATTTAGGCAATCCGTTTTGGCAAACACTTCATCGTGTTCCCGATGAAAAAGCGCATCTAAATTTTTCGGAGGTTTGCTTTTTAATTTTTTAAGAAAAGACTGGTTATCTCTTTTTCTTTGCTCTGCTTTTTTATTAAAACTCTCAAGGTCCATGTTATTTCCCTCAATTAAAAACCCCGACCAGGGCCGGGGTTAATTTGTAATTTTTTATTCTGCTTTTTTCGCAGCGGCCTTTTTAGGAGCAGCCTTTTTCGCAGCAGCCTTTTTAGGAGCGGCTTTTTTCGCAGCTTTTTTCGCAGCTTTTTTCTTTTTTGGACGTGTTACACCGGTTGAGCCGATATGAATTTTACCACGTTTAGTTCTTTTATCTCCTTTTCCCATAATAATAGTTTAGTTTTATGTAAAAGTAAAAAATTATCTTTACCAAACAAAAATTAGAATCGCACTAAATTGCTCCGATCATAATAGAATTAACCTTAAGCGACACGTACGATCAAAAATACCTTTCATAAACAAGAGCGCTTGTGTAGCAGAAAACAGATGGAAGTTCTTTTTGGTAAAGGAAAATCTTTTATTGCGTATCCCGTTAAACTAGTTTATACCGAAACCCCAGTCGATCTTATTTTCCCTGCTCAGGCGATGTTTGTTGCTCCAAAGCGCAGCTTTAAGAGAGCGCACGACAGGAACAAATTAAAACGTAGGATGCGCGAAGTATACCGCTTAAATAAAAATACTTTTTACGAAGATCTAAAATTAAAAGAGAAAAAATTTCTTCTTGCTTTTATTTACGTAGGTAAAAAGCAGGAAGATTATTTAGTTATAGAAAGATCGATATTAAAGTTAATCACAGGGCTTTTAAAGCCAAAAGGAAAATAGAAGTCGGCCCTTAAAAAATCTTTTTTCTTGTTCATTAAACACTCGTCCGAACCCCCGATAGAAATCTATCGAAATTGACCATCAAAGTAACAAAAAAAGATGCTGGATTTAGAGCGGCATTTTAAAACTTGTAATCACCAGGGTCTAAATCAATCCAAAATACCAAGCTTCACGGGGTATTTAGAGAATTTGAAGGTTGACTAATTACTTTTTATTCGCCTCTTTAATATAGGTGTCTAAGGCCGCTGTCATACTTGGGTTCTTAGGATTTGGCGCAAAAAGGTCTAGCCGGAATCCCAGGTTCTTAACCATGAGAGCAGTTGCATAACCAAACGCAGCTATGCGGGTATTACCTTGTTTAAAATTAGGAAAGTTTTGTTTTAAAGACTTAATACCTACTGGCGTAAAAAACACGAGTATATCATAATCGGCAAGCGATTTAATATCACTTAAATCGGCGCTTACTGTTTTATAGAAGGTTGCTTTTGTAAAAGTGATTTTTACTTCATCCAAAAAATCAACAATTTGTTCTTTATGAACATCGCTTGCTGGAAGAAGAAATTTTTCCGCCCTGTTTTTGCGAATCACGTCTACAAGATCAATAATTGTGCCATGACCGAAAAATATTTTACGTTTGCGGTATTGAATATACTTCTGCAAATAATAAGCAGTTTGTTCGTTGATGCAAAAATATTTCATGCTTTCAGGAACTGTCAAACGCATTTCGTTGCAAATTCTGAAATAGTGATCAACCGCCAATTTACTGGTTAAAATTACTGCGCCATGCTCTAAAATATCGATCCGCTGTGCCCTGAATTCCTGAGAAGTTAAGCCTTCTACCTTAATAAATTGTCTGAACGTTACCCCAATGTGATATTTTTTTGCAAGATCGAGATAGGGATTCTTATCATTTTCTGCCGGTTTTGGTTGCGAAACAAGTATTTGTTTAACACGTGTTTTGGGATGGTTGCTAATTTCGATGCTTGGAGGCGGAGGCAGTGTGATTGGTTGTTTTTTTGAAGATTTGCGAATGCGTTTCACCGCAAGGGCTTTTTCAATATTCTCCTTGTCTTCAGAGTGTGTAATAACTTTTTTTTCTTTAAGCGGCTTTTGCGCCAAAGGTCT
>Ga0265327_10003796_pt1 | contig 13991 bp, 9 predicted proteins | sample 41621metaG_FD_202089 | JGI IMG/M metagenome (GOLD analysis project Ga0265327, IMG submission 202089) | Rhizosphere microbial communities from Carex aquatilis grown in University of Washington, Seatle, WA, United States - 4-16-21 metaG | ecosystem: Host-associated > Plants > Roots > Rhizosphere >... | reverse complement strand
CCTGACTGCAAGGGGAAGTGCTCACAGCCCGGTACCTTGAAAGAAGGGGGCCGGATGGCAGCCACGGGAATGGCGCTGCTGGCGTTCCTCGGTGGTGGTCACACTCACCAGAACGGGGACTACGAGAAGGAAGTGAAGAATGGAGTGGAGTTCCTCCTGAAGAACGGGAAGCCGACTCCACAGGGCTTTGACTTGTGTCCACTGGTGACCGCCAACGAGAAGATGTACACGCAGGGCCTGTGCACGATCGCCTTGTCGGAACTGGCCGCATTGACCAAGGACAATCGAGTCAAGCAGGCTGCCGTTTCCTCGGTCGCGTTCATCGTGGCAGGGCAAAACACCAAATCCGGGGGATGGCGATATACTCCGAACACCCCGGATCCGGGCGATACCTCGGTGGTGGGCTGGCAGATCATGGCCTTGAAGAGTGCCAAGAACGCCAATCTTCCCGTTGCACCCGGCGCATTCAAGGGGGCCGAGCAGTTCCTGAATGCGGCCCAGCTTCAAGGTGGGTCTCAGTACATGTACGACCTGAATCAGAAGTCCGCGACGCCGACCATGACCGCCGCAGGCTTGCTGTGCCGGATGTATCTTGGCTGGGACCGTAAGAACAAGGCTTTGCAGGAAGGGGTCAAGTACCTCGCGGCAGCCAAGCCCGCTCCAAACAACATGTATTACAACTACTACGCCACACAGGTCATGCACCACTGGGGCGGCGACGAATGGACCACCTGGAACAGCGTGATGCGAGATCAGTTGATCCGTACCCAGAAAATGGCGAAAGACGGCCACATGCAGGGGAGCTGGGACCTGGCAGATCCGCATGGCGCCGTCGGTGGCCGACTGTACATGAGCTGCCTGTGCATCATGACCCTGGAAGTCTACTACCGCCACCTGCCGATCTACCGCCGCGAAGGCCTGAAGGTCGAGTTCTAACTTGGGTCGTTCTCAACCGAGCCGTTTTCAACCGGGCAGACACGCAGGCACAGGACAGGCAAGTTGAAGGGACGACGAGATCGTCGCCCTTCTCACTTCGCATGTCATCACATGCCATGCGAGACTGGTTGACCATCACGGGTTCAGCGTCGCGAAGGGCGCGGGGTCGACCTGCGGCTTCCGATTCGACAACAGGTCCGCGACGAGTCGCCCCGTCCCCGGCGCCATCGACAGCCCAAGCATGTTATGCCCGGCCGCGACCAGGACATTGGCCAGCGAACGGGGCGTGTCGATGATCGGCAGACTGTTGGGCGTCATCGGTCGCCAGCCATACCATTTCTCAACGACCGGTTCGGCGGTTGGTTCGTGCAGGTAGTGGCTGGCCCCGGCCCGCAGCAGCTCAATTCGTCGAGGAGAAATCGAAGAATCATAGCCCGCGAATTCCATGATGGATCCCAACCGATAGCCTGATTGCATCGGTGTCACCGCGACCCGGTGTTCTTCGAACATCAACGGAATCACTGGGCATCGGGCAGGACGGGCCATTGTCATGGAATACCCCTTTCCTGGCTGAATCGGAACCCTGCATCCGAGTTGCTGATTCAGCTTGGGAGTCCAGGCGCCGGTCGCCACAACGAACGCATCCGCTTCGATTTCGCCAAGGCTGGTGACGACGCGAGTGGCGCGGCCATTGGCGACCACGAACTTCTGGAACTCGCATTCTTCATGGATCGTCACCCCGCGCGATTGCAGCAACGCTCGCCACGAGGACATCAGCTTGTCCGGGCGCAGATGCGCATCCCCCTCGTAGTGCCATCCCCCGGCCAATCCGGTCTTCAGAGCGGGTTCCAGTTTGACAACGTCGTCACCATCATAGCGCACGGCCCTGAGCCCGAACTTCTCGCCCAAAAGATCATCCGTGTGGGCATGATGTTCCATTCTCTTCCTGGACTGGAACACGAAGATCAGGCCGCGCGTCTGCCATTCGGCATCGAGAGCCTCCGTGGCAAACAGATCGTCATACAGTCCGCGGGATTCATTCAGCAGCGACTGGATCGCGCGACCTGCGGCCAGCATATCCCGCTCATTGCAGCGGCGGGCAAATCGGAACAGCCAACTCCAGAGCGCCGGATCGAATCGCGGTTTGATGGAGAAGGGAGAATTCGGGCTGAGCATCGCTTTCAGTGTTTTTCCCATGACGCCCGGCCCTGCCAGCGGCAGGACATGGCTTGGGCTGACATAGCCGCAATTGGCGTGCGACGCCCCACTGCCAATTCCCTTCTGTTCAACAATCGTCACGTCCCATCCGGACTTGTTCAGATAATGAGCGCAGGCTGTCCCGATGACGCCTCCGCCAATCACGATCACTCGCTGCGACACAAACAACTCTCCTGACTATGCGCTTCGAATCCCCATCTGAAAGGGATCCTTCGGGTCCAGCAACAACACGGCATCGGCGTTGACGAAGGCACTGCCAGTGATCCGTGGGATCAACCGGTCCCCCTCCAATCGCACCGAACCTTCAAACACGCTCCCCAGAATGCTTTCCTGACGCCAGGTCTCACCCGGTAGCAGTTTGCCATCGGCGTACAGGCAGGCCAGCTTTGCGGATGTCCCCGTTCCACACGGCGATCGATCGTAGGCTGACCCCGGGCACAACACAAAATTCCGGCTGTGGTTGGCAGGGTCCCCCGCGGGACCGAAGAGTTCGATATGATCGATCTCACTCCCCTCGGCGCCGGTGATTCCATGTGACTGCAGCGCGCGACGAATTCGCTTCGTGACATCCGACAAGCGTTCGACATCGGCGATGCCAAAGGCCACAGGGTGGCCGCTGCGGTCGGAACGTGTCCCCAGCACAACGGTCTCAGTACCCAATCCCTCGGTGGTGTCCACCAGGAAGAACCAGTTTCCTCCCCAGGCCACATCGCCTGTCACCTGGCCAATCCCGTCAACGTCAACCGTCACACGATGAGAATGGCGATAGCTGGGGACATTTTCGAGACTGACCCGGTTGGCCCCATCGTATTCGAATGTGATCACGCCAACGGGGGTTTCCAACCGGTGTGTACCCGCCTGGATCCGGCCGAGATATCCCAGTGTGACCCCCAGGCCGATGGTTCCATGACCACACATCCAAAGGGGGCCGGCATTGTTGAAGAAGACTACTCCCGCGGTATTGGCGGGGTCAGCAGGTTCGCAAAGCAGCGCCCCCACAATGACGTCTGATCCACGCGGTTCATTGACGACGGCCGATCGGAAATCGTCGTGCCGCTGGCTGAACAGCGCCCGGCGTTCCGCCATGGCGCCGCGTCCCAGATCCGGGGCGCCATCAATCACCACGCGTGTTGGCTCGCCCCCCGTATGCGAATCGATGACGCGAACGCGATGGATTGGTGAAGTCTTCATAACACGGATTTCCGGATCAACTGAACAGCCTTGATGAACGAAGTCACGTTTCGTTCAGTCCATGGTACGGGCTTACGAACCGGAAGGAGGCCACGGCAGTTCACGCCCCACGCACAGGATGAACTGCCCCTGCCGGACACGGGCCGCCCAGGCCTGGCCGACAACCACGCCATCCACCCCGGCACGGACCGGCCACGCAGGCTCGTCAATTCGAGCGAAATCGTGCAGACGTCCCACAACGTCTCCCTTTTTGACGCGTGCCCCGCATGGAATCACTTCTTCATAATGGCCGGCAAACGGAGCGGGGACGTAACACTCGAAATCGACGATGGCGCCGCACTTCTGAGTCCCATCCGCATGATGCCCGATCGGGGCAATCCGACCTTCCATCTGACCATGATGAATCGCAGCGGCCAGGACTCCCTGACGGCTGTAGGTGACACCCTTTCTCAAGACAGCCTCACCCCAACCGAGTTCCGTACCGACGGTGATCTTGCCCAGTCGCTCCGCTTCGCTGGTCAGCAATCCCGGCGTGTTGTTCTGATAGACCATGATCAGGGGAACGCCAAACCATCGCGCGGTCTCAGCAGTCAGGCGGCTTTGCTCGGGATCCTCAATGGGATGAAAGCTGGCACAAATGTCAAACCGGATCTGGTTGCCTCCGGAATGCAAATCGATCACGACATGGACCTGGGGCCAGATCTTCTCGCGGACAAATGCAGCGATCCGGTGAGAGATCCCTGCCAGGGTTGGTTGCTTCCCGGCGCCATCAATGAAGGCTCGATTCAAGTTGACCCGATCCGCCTCGACACTGTCGCGCGTCCCGGTTCGGAACGCTTCCACATTCAGCACGGGAATGAGAATGATTCGCCCCGTTACCGCAGAGGTCTCGATTTCGCCCAGCAATTGTCGCAGCGCGACCGGTCCTTCGTATTCATTCCCGTGCGTCGATCCAAACGCCACAAGTCCCTTACCTCGCTCGGCCTGGGGACCAACCCAGACCGTCAGGGGAATCAGTTGAGCGCCCCACATCGTGTCGTGCTCCAGGGCGACCCAGTAATCACGCCGCCCCGGGGATTCCAGATCCAGATCGGCCGGTTTGACGATCACGCGTGTCATGTCAGATCTCCTGATCTCGATGTGCTGCATGTCGCCAGAGGGGGGCGAATGCGAAGTCTTCTGCTTCCAAATTCTGTGCGAACGGGGAATCGCCCCCGTCGAAGCGTCCCGCGAAGTCGCAACTCAGCGAAACACGATTCAGCGAAACACTGTCCGTCGACCCGCGAATCGCTTCAGCTTGTCTGGATCAATGTCGACCCCCAGACCTGGCAGCGTGGGAATCTTCAAGTTCCCCTCGGCGTCAATCTGAAACGGTTCCGTGGTCAGTTCGTCGATGTAGGCGCACGGCGTCAGGTATTCGACATACCTCGCCCGGGGGATTGCCGCACTGAACTGCAGATCGGCGGCGAGGCCCATGGCGGTGTTCCAGCCATGTGGAACCAGCGTGATGTTGTGGTCGAAGCAGAGCCACGCCAGCCGCCGCGATTCCGACAGGCCACCGTTCTTGGTGCAGTCAGGTTGCAGGATGTCGACCGCACGACGCTCGATCCAGGGAAGGAAGGATTGCCGCCGCGTCAGGACTTCGCATCCCGCGATGGGAACTGGCGAGACTCGGGTCAACTCGATGTATCCCTCGATATCATCCGGGGGAAGCGGTTCTTCGAACCAGGTGATTTGATAATCCGCCAGCATCTTCGCCGTTTCGCGCGCCCAGTTCGTCCCATGCGGCCAGAACTGTTCGCTGCCTCCGGCATCCACCATCAACTCGACGGAATCGCCCACGGTTTCTCGAGCCGTCTGGACGAGCAATTCATCGAATTGGCGGTTACGACGGCCGAATGGGCGCCACCCCATCTTGATTGCCTTGAAGCCGCGGGCAACGACGCTTTCCAGGGTCCGACGGAGTGCTTCAGGCTCATCAAACAGGATGGAACCGTAGGGCTTGATCCGATCGCGGTAGTTTCCCCCCATCAATCGCGAGACCGGCTGACCACAGGCCTTCCCCATGATGTCCCACAGCGCGATGTCGAGCCCGCTGATGGCGTGCTCCACGGCCCCGCCACGTCCCTGCCAGAAGCTGGCCTGCCGCAGTGTTTCCGAAACTCGCTCGGGTTCGACGGCCGACTGTCCCTTCAACAGCGGCCACAATAGCGCCACTGCCCCTTCAACCAGCGTGCCCGAAGTAAAGCATCCCCCCCAGCCATGGAGCCCGCTGTCTGTTCGGACTTGAACCAGCGTATGCAGGTTTTCCTGGGGTTCGTGTCCCTGCGGCCAGCCCCCATCCACGGTGGCGCCAGTCAGCGGGACGACTTCAACTTCGACAATTCGCACGGCTCAACTCCGGTAACAGTCTTGAGACTTCCATCAGTCGCGTTTGGCATCTACTGCCGAGACAGCTTCAGCCAAACAATTCGGCAATCGGTTTCCCCGATTCCAGGATCGGGATCGGACGGTTCTGGCGATCTCGGATCGTCGCCTCAGGATCGATTCCCAGGACCTGGTAAATGCTGGCAAGCAGGTCGCCGGGGCCAAGCGGCCGGTCGACAGGCGTTGCCCCCATGGCATCGGTGGCTCCGATGACCTGGCCTCTCCGGATGCCGCCTCCCGCCAGGACGGCACTCATCGCCCCCGGCCAATGTCCGCGTCCGGCGCCGGCATCAATTCGGGGACCGCGTCCGAATTCTCCAAACACGGCAACCAGCACATTGTCCAGCTGCCCCCTCTGATCCAGATCCCGGATCAGGGTGGAGACGGCCTGATCAAACGGAGGCAATCGCTTTCGCAAGTTGGCTTCGATGTTCGTGTGGTCATCCCACCAGTCGATGTCCCGTTCGTACAGATTGATCGTCACGAACGAAACACCCGCCTCGACCAGGCGGCGAGCCAGCAGCGCCGACTGGCCATAAGCGTGTCTGCCATAGGCCGCTCGCAATTCCTCGGACTCTTCCGACAGGTTGAACGCCTTTCGCGCCGATGAGCCTGTTGTCAATTCCAGCGCCTGTCGCTGAATGTCATCCAATGCCCCGTATTCAACACTCGCTTCGACTCGACGTGCCAGTCGATCCAGGTGCTGATGCAGCGATCGACGATCTTCCAATCGATCCATCGTGACATCGGCGGGAAGCGAGAATCCCGGAGCGCGATAATTCCCCAGGCTCGGGTCACCACCTGCATCCAGAGCATTGTGCTGCGAACTGAGAAATGCGGCGTGTTCATAGAATCCCATGTGACGCCGGTAGTCTTCCGGGATGCAGACGTAGGGGGGAATCCCTGTTGAACGACTTCCCTTCAAGGCTGAAACGATCGATCCCTGCGACGGATGTTTCTGCCCCTGTTGCCGGGCATTCAGCAGGGGATATCCCGTCTGCAGCCAGTGGGTCGCGTCGTCATGGACAGAAAGGTGATGCCGGATCGAGCGAATGACGGCCAGCTTGTCCGCCACGCGGGCGTGTCCCGGCAGCAGGTCACAGACAGAAAACCCGGGCAGCCGGGTGTGGATGGGTGAAAACGGGCCGCGGACCTCGGCCGACATCGTGGGCTTCGGATCGACCGTATCAATCTGCGAGGCGCCGCCCGCCTGAAAGAAGAAAATCACACTGGTGGGACGTCGCGTTTCACTGGCCTGAGCCTGCCGGTGACGCAGCAACTCCGCCAGCGTCAGCCCTCCCGCCGCCAGGGTTCCCACCGATAGAAACCCGCGTCGCCCGAACGAAGTCCGGGCGCCCGATGATTCGCCAACGATGTTCAGCATGGCGGACTCCCCTGTGCAGGAAGGTTTGATGACGCTCGCGTGCGGGTCAGTCTCCCAGCGCCTGGGCGAAATCGGCAACGAGATCATCGGGATGCTCGATCCCGACGGAGACTCGCAGCGTCTTTTCGGAGATTCCTGCCTCGCGACGGGAAGCCTGGTCCATTGAGGCATGGCTCATGGTGTCAGGATATTCGATCAGAGATTCGACACCACCGAGTGATTCGGCCAGCTGGAACATGTGCAGCCGCTTCAGCAGCTTCTCGACGGCGGGGCGCCCCCCACGCAGATCAAAACTCAGCATCGCACCGAAACCGCGCTGCTGGCGTTTGGCGAGGGCATGCTGCGGATGATCCGGCAATCCGGGATAGTAGACGTGCTCGACCTGCGGATGAGCGTTCAGGTACTGAGCCACGGCCATGGCTCCCCGTTGATGAGCCTCCATTCGCGGCGCCAGGGTCTTCACACCTCGCAGAACCAGCCAGGCATCGAACGGGGAACAGGCGAGTCCGAGGGCATTGACCAGGTAGCTGATCCGTTCGGCATGTTCCTTGTGTCGCGTGATGATGCAGCCACCGACCACGTCGGAATGCCCGTTCAGATACTTCGTGGTGGAATGAACAACGATGTCACACCCGTGGTCGAAGGGTCGCTGCAGGTAGGGAGACAGGAACGTGTTATCGGCGATGCTGATCGCTCCACCCGCCCTGGCGACTTCGCAGATGGCCCCGATGTCAACGATGTTCAGCAGCGGGTTACTTGGCGTTTCGATCCAGACGCATTTGGTGGACGGCTTCATGGCCTTGCGAACATTTTCGGGATCACCCATCTTCACGAATGAGAATTCGATCCCCATCTTGCGAAAGACGGCGTCAAACAGGCGATAGGTTCCGCCATAGATGTCGTGACCGGTAATGATGTGGTCACCCGGTTGGAACATGTGCATCGTCGCAGCGATCGCCGACATGCCTGTACAGGTGGCGCGGCAGTCGATTCCCCCCTCCAGTGAGGCCAGGTTTTCTTCGAGGGCCTTGCGGGTTGGATTCCCGCTGCGAGTGTAATCAAACCCGCGATTGGTCTGGAGATCATCCCATCGGAATGTGGAGGAGGGATAGATCGGAGTCGTCGCGCTCAGATAGGCCGAGTCCTTGTCGACTCCCGTATGAACGCACCGAGTTTCAAACTGCATGGCAAGAAGTCCTTCGGAGATTTGTCAGTCATCAGTGGATGGTCATGGTAGCGACAGGCGGGTTTTGAACCAATTCCGGACGACCAATATGATGGCCTGCCGGATGTGGATTGCCGCAATCAGGGGCGTCCGCCGGTACGCAACATCGTTTCTGCCAGCTCGACCACGTCTGGAGCCAGCCCGGCGTTTTTCAACGCCGATACCGCGGCATTAATGTCATATTCCACTCGTTTCAGTTCAACCCGGTCCCCTTCGATCACCGCATAGGCGGCGCGCGGATCCCCGTCGCGCGGCTGGCCGACGCTGCCGGGATTGACAAGTTGAATCGAATCCAAGTTCAGATGAAACTGCAGATGGGTGTGCCCCACGCAGACAAAGTCGGCATCCACACCTTTCAGGCGGTGCTTCCAGACCTCGGGATCCGTTGCCAGGTACTCATCCATCGGATCACGCGGTGTCGCGTGGACCAGGTGAAAACGACGCTGATCCAGTTCCAGCGTCATCGACACAGGCAGGCGGGACAAGTATTTGAGGTGACTGGGGGAGAGCACATTCCAATGCTGCTGACGGGTCGCGCCTGCCAGACTTCGCAGACCGGAACCCTGCGGAGGCGGGACCCGCTGGGCTACGGAATGGTCGTGATTGCCCCGAATGACGGCCGTCGCATTCTGGCGAACCCAGTCGATGCACTCGACCGGAGACGCACCGTATTCCACGATATCCCCGAGCACGAAGCAGGCGTCGTGAGGTTCGCGGATGGCGGAGAGTGCCGCCCAGTTCGCGTGAATGTCGGCCAGTACCAGAATTCGCATGCGATGAGTTTTTCCGATGAATCCTGGTTTAACGAAAGTTCATTCGGGAAGGAACGATGTGAAAGTCAAGGTTTTTTCAAGTTTTTCGAAAAGTCCGGAAACGCGGATCGGGCGAGATGCGTCTTGACTGCCAGACCCTTGTGACGATTTAATGATTTCTTCGCCACCTCCGACAGGGAAACGTCCGATGGCCAGAACGCTCAATCTGAGCCAGCTTACACTTCGAGACAAGATTCGCGAAGCGGCGCGCCGTTCGCATGATTTGAACGAGCATCTCGATCAGGCGTTTGTACCGAAAGTCCACCAACTGCGAAAGTTAACGCGGTCGCCCGATTCCGAGCCAGACGTTATCCCCGTATCCGATTTGACGATACGACAACAGGCGGCAATCGTCCTCGACAGCGAGAACTACACGGCCGGATTAGAGGAAGAGTGCTCGGCACTGTACGCCGCGATCGTTGAAGACGTCGAACAGGTCCTGCACAAAAAGTCATTTCGATAAGCAGGACTGCGCGAGAATCCACCACGCCCCTCGTTCCGGCGCGGTGACCAGGTGACGTGACGGCATTCTTCGGAATTCTGCACCTCTGGGAAAAATTGAGGGGATCTGGCAGATTGTTCCACGAACTTTCCAAAGTTTGCCGTAGAATTGGGGCCGGGCGAATCAGCCTGCATGAACACATCGACAAATCAACGTTCGTAATCAGTTTCTAGTGCGCGAGTTGCGATATTCCATCCACGGAGTGGTTTCCCCACTCCCGCTCGGGTATGGTTCGTACGCCGAGTTGATTGGCGCGGTTCGAAGGATTGTCCGTTCCAGACTACAAAGCCATCGGAATTCGAAATGGCAAGCAGCCAGATCAAATCGGAACCGATTTCCGGTCCAGGGCCGGGAGGGTTTCCGTTTGCATGGAGCAGCCCAGCCCTGCCCGGCAGCGAAACCGTAATCACCTCATTGCGTTCCGATTCTTTGATTTCCATCCCTGAAGTCCCCGCGAAAGAACAAGCGGCCCCCGAGCTGATCCGTCGACTATTCCCGACCGCTCCGGACACCGATGACGCCTGGGGAATTCGACTGGGCCACTTCCTGATCCAGCGCCGAATCGGCGTTGGCGGAATGGGGTCGGTGTTCCTCGCGACCGACGAACAGCTGCGCCGAAATGTGGCGCTCAAAGTTCTGTCACCGGCGCTGACGACGGATCCTGCGGCCGTGTTGCGCTTTCAGAATGAAGCCCGCGCCGCAGCCCGGCTGGATCACGACAACATCGCCCGAATCTTCCTGTATGGGGAGGATGCCGGACTGCATTACATTGCGTATGAATACATTCCAGGTTCCAACCTGAGAGATGTGATTCGCTCCAAGGAAAGACTGGCCCCCGCCGAGGCGGTCAATTACGCGATGCAGCTGGCCGCCGCATTAAGTCATACCGCTGCGATGGGCGTCATCCATCGCGACATCAAACCGTCGAATGTCCTGATCACGCCGCAAGGTCGCGCGAAGCTCGTTGATCTCGGATTGGCGCGGAAGGAATCGGCCGATGCTTCGGTCGAATTGACGGTTGCCGGAACGACCCTCGGAACATTCGACTATATTTCGCCCGAGCAGGCCAAAGATCCACGCAGTGTTGACGTCCGCAGTGATATCTATTCGCTCGGCTGCACGCTGTATCACATGCTGACCGGCGAACCGCCATATCCCGAGGGGACGGTCCTGCAGAAGCTGTTGGACCATCAAGGGAAGGATCCACCGGACCCTGCGAGGAAGAACCGGCGAGTTCCCCCAGCCCTGTCGGCCATTGTTCGAAAGATGATGGCGAGCGATCCGCGCCGCCGATATTCCAGTCCTGCCAAGCTGCTCAGCGATCTGCTGAAAGTTGCCCGAATGCTCGGTTCTGGCGCCGTGCCGATTGACGGTCAGGTCTGGCTCACGGCAACTCGATCGGATCACCCGGCGTGGCAGGGGAATATCGGGTGGATCGCCACCGCGGCCGCGCTGCTGTTCCTGGTCATCGCCATGGAGCGGTTCCCGGGCCTGTCGCGAAGACTGGATCCACGCGCATCCGCCGCCTCTTCCAACACGAATTCGGCAGCTCCGACAAGGTCGACTGCCATTGAACCCGGCCGCATTTTTCCGGCAGCATCGCTCCCTCAGCCAACGACGGCTGCCCAGATGGATCCGCGAACAGCGAACTTTGCAGGTTCATCGACAACGTCCCCCGGAAATGTCATCTCCAATCCCCTGGTGCAGCCTGGCGACCCGGTCTCGCCCTTCAGCATCTTCGACAAACTTCCGATCCTCAGCTCGCGAATCCCCGGCAGTCCCGAATTCGTCAACAGCTCGATTCCCGAGCGAATCCGGCCGATTCCTCCTGATTCGCCGCCGGCCAACGAGCCGCCTCAGGAACCGGCTCCCCCCACGCGAGCGACAAATTCGATTGGAACCACATCCGTTCCTGCAGCCGCGGAAGCCCGTCCGGTGATCTCCATCGTCGGCGGAAAATCCTATGCCTCACTCGAGGCGGCTTGCTCGGAAGCCAAAGACGGCACCGTCATCGAATTGCGTTACAACGGGAAGCGTGGCCAGGCTGAGACTCCCATCCGGCTGACCAACAAGGACAACGTCGTCATCCGCAGTGCGGCGGGCTTTCGACCGATCATCGAATTCGCCCCCGTGGATCCCCCCACTGACGCTGAATCGCGAATGATCACGGTCACGGGCGGGTCACTTCAGTTGATGAAAGTGGACGTCATGCTGACCGTCCCCGAGCGCGTCACCGCGGATCGATGGGTGGTCTTCTCGTTGGAAAAACCCCGCGAATTGCAGTTGCATGATGTGACAGTGACCGTCGCCAATGCGGCCAGCCAGCCTGCCTGCATCATCGAGCAGAAGGCGGCGCCCGGCCAGGGGGTCGGGAACATGGGAATCATGAAGAATGGTTCTCCCGCCGAGCCGCCGCGGGTCAGTGTGTTTGACTGCCTGTTCCGGGGACAGCAATGCGATCTGATCCTGCTGCGCGATGCCGTCTCGGCCCGCTTCCAGCTCAAGGACGCCGTCGTTGCAATGCAGGGCGCCCTGCTGCACGCCGCCTGTCAGACGGAAATGAGCAACTCGGAAAGCGACCGAGTCTGGCTCGATCTGGAATCCACAACTTGCCTGATTACGGATGGGCTGGTGCTCACGGAAGGGGTCAACCAGCTCGACGATCACACTCCCCCGCTGTCCGTATCCGCCCGCGACAATATCTTTTCGTGTGCGCCCAATCGCCCGCTGATTGCCATGATGGATGCCGGCGACCTGATGGAGATGCAGCGCCGGTTCGTCTGGACCGGTGACCGCAATCACTACGATGCCATGAACATCTTCTGGCAGTTGGGTGGACGCCAGGGACCCGCCCTCTCGCGACAGATCGACTTCGATGGCTGGCGAAGTTACTGGGGCGCCGCGGAAGGAACCGGTTCCGTGAATGCACCAGTCAAATGGCGAACAAAATCCACGGACCGCAACTGGACCCGGATGGACTTTTCTTCCGTGGAACTCGACCCGACGATGCTTGTCACGACAACTGGTCGCGTCCCGGGGGCAACGATGGGCAGGATTCCAGCCGCGCCCACAGATCGCCCCGCCGGCACGAAAGAGACGGGGCCCGATTCCGAGTAAACTGGTGACTCATGGCGCGGTACCCGATTGGCCGCCTGGCCATCGAATTGGCTGCTCCTTCCCAAAGTTGAGTTCCTGTCCATAGGGTGAGTTCCTGTCCATGCGGTGGCCTCGCTTGACTGCCGAAGTTCTGCCGCTGTTGACAATCATCTCGCCCCTGATTGGCCTGACGACGACCCTTGTCATGTCACGCTGGAATCAGTTGCTCGTCCGTCCGATGGCCCTGTCAAACAGCGCCATGACGTTGTTGCTCGCGGCTGCCACGCTCTGGTTTCATTCCCTGCCTGAATCGGCCCCTCTGGAGCAGGGCCGGATTCACGAACGGCCAGGAATTGCCTGGCTTGCCGAACGTGGAGTCGCACCTGCAGACAACAAACCCGCAATGATCACAGGGATGCATGTGCGACTGGAGTTTCAGTCAGACGGATTCTCCGCGTGGACTTCGCTGCTGCTGTCACTGGTCGTCTGGTCCATTCTCTGCCTGCCGGGGGGATTCAAGGGAGCGTCGTTTTCTTCGGGGTCCGCTCTGCTGATGATCAGCCAGGCCCTGTTGCTGGCATCCTGTTTTTCTACAGACGCACTGACCGCATTGGTGCTCATGGAGATTTCAATCCTGCCGGTCGCCGCGCTGGTCGCGCAGTTCGGTGACGATGGACGGCGTTCCGCTGCCGGTTCCTGCTGGATGTGGCAGATGACTGGTTGCAGCCTGTCATTGCTCGGGATCACTCTCCTGGGAGTCTCTCAGCCCTGGATGCAGTCGGATCTGGTCCCCACCCGAGGGGCGGCTCTGTTTGAGATGACCCAACTGACAACCAGCGTGCGACAGTTGCTGGCCCGCAGCGAAACGGCCTGGCAACTGTGGAGTTTCCTGGCGCCATGGAGCGCTTCATTGCTGCTGCTGGGATTCCTGATCAGGCTGCCCACCTTTCCGTTCATGGGGTGGTACCAGTCGATTCTGATCTCCGCACCCGCCGAGATCTCGGCGTTGATCGCCGCCATCTTTCCATTGGCAGCATTTTCGGGTTGGGTGCGTCTGGGAATGCCGCTGTTCTCGGATGATCGAATTGTGGCATCGATCCTGGGGGCGGCATCCTTGCTGGGCCTGCTGCAGGCGGTGTTCTCGCTTCAGTCTGAAACCGACATGAAGCGGTTCCTGGCGATCTTTTCCTCTGCCATGCT
>Ga0265327_10003795_pt1 | contig 13994 bp, 12 predicted proteins | sample 41621metaG_FD_202089 | JGI IMG/M metagenome (GOLD analysis project Ga0265327, IMG submission 202089) | Rhizosphere microbial communities from Carex aquatilis grown in University of Washington, Seatle, WA, United States - 4-16-21 metaG | ecosystem: Host-associated > Plants > Roots > Rhizosphere... | reverse complement strand
CGTGCCGTTGAGCTGCTGGTGCGCGACTGCCTGCACCAATGATTGAAAGGGCGAGCGCCAGGGTTCGTGCGCCAACCGGCACGGGCCGACTTCGCGGATGAGCCGGGCCATCACGGGATCAACAGCGGAGAGATGCTTGAGCGCGGCGGCGGTCATAATTCAAATCCGGTTTGTTTCAAGGGTGACACGATTGTGACGAGTTAGGTTGGCGGCGAGTGTTTCTCCCTCGCCCAGCGGGAGAGGAAACGCGCTCGCAGCGTCACCTCAAATCGCAATCATCTCATGCTGCGGTCGCGCCAATATGTTCCTATACCAGCGATTTCACAACTTGCTCAATGATGGAAATGCCCTCGCCGGCTTCCTGCGGCTTGAGATTCAGGGGTGGCAGCAGACGGACGATCTGGTTTCCCGCCGGAATCGTCATTACGCCCGCCGCATGCAGCCGGTTGACGAATTGCAAAGCCGCCGGCTTGTCGCTCGCGGCGAACGCAGGGATTTTTTCAGCCAATTCGATGCCGAGCATGAAGCCCATGCCGCGCGCCGATTTCACGACGGTCGGATAAGTCTTGGCCAGCCGCTCGATTTCGGATTTCAGCCACGCGCCGAGCTTACGGGCATGTTCCGCGAGATTTTCTTTTTCGATGACCTCGAGAACCTTCAATGCGACAGCGCAGGCGAGCGGCGTGCCACCATAAGTTGTGCCATGCGTGCCGGCGCTCAATAAATCCGCATACGGCGCCCGCACCCAGAATGCGCCGATGGGAAAACCGCCGCCGAGCGATTTGGCCATCGAAAGTCCGTCAGGCAGGAATTTTTCGCCGCCGGGAACGCCTTCTAGAATTTTTTGAAAACTCTGGAATTTCCCGGTCCGGTAATGGCCGCACTGCACGCCGTCCATGAGCAACAGCATTTTCTTCTCGTCGCACAAAGCGCGCAAGCCGAGCAGATATTCCGGCGTGGCGGGCGTGACTCCGCCTTCGCCCTGCACGCCTTCGATGAGAATGGCGACCGTAGCGGGAGAAATGGCACCGCGGGCAGCAGCCAAATCGTTGAACGGGATGTGCCGAAAACCGGCGACGGCCGGCTCGAAACCTTTTTTCACCTTGTCCTGACCGGTGGCGGCGATGCCGGCGAGCGTGCGACCGTGGAAGGAATTCGTCGCCGTCAAAATTTCAAACCGGCCTTCGTCGTGGCCGAATTTCCGCGCGAGCTTGAACAAGCCTTCATTGGCTTCCGCACCGCTGTTGCAAAAGAAAACCTTACCGGGGCCGATGCGTTTGACAAGCTCGGCGGCGAGCCGGCCTTGGGGTTCCGTGAAATACAGGTTGGAGACGTGGATCAGCTTTTTGGACTGCTCGACGAGGGCTTCGGTGATGGCCGGGTGGGCGTTGCCAAGACAATTGACGGCGATGCCGCCGCCAAGGTCGAGGTAGCGCTTGCCGGCGACATCAAAAACATAGCTGCCCGCGCCGTGGCTGAGGACGAGTTCAAAGCGGCCATAGCTGGGCACGACATTCTTCGTGAACAGTTCGCGGATGGATTCGTAGTCGTTCCGCACAATCGCGGGCGGCACTGGGACAATTTCTTTCATTTTCGATTTTAGATTCACGATTTTCGAGCTAAAGCGAAGCCCGGAAGTCGCGCGTCAATCGTAAATCGAAAATTGAAAATCACAAGACCACTTCCACGCTTGCGCTTATGTCCGCGAATCAAATATTACACCTGAGTTTGATGGCGATGGGCATTGCCGGTTGCCCACGCCGGACGGAAATCCCTCGGAGCGCAACCAAACTGCTGCCGGAACAACTTGGCGAAGTATTGACTGGAATTGAAACCGGAGGCAAACGCGATGTCGATGATGCTGCGTTTCGGCGTTTCCGCTAGTTGACGGAGGGCCGCCTGTAATCGGCATTGGTTCAAGTAGCAGATGGGCGTCGAGTTGGTGATCTGCTTGGTGTAATGGATGAAATGAGTCACACCCAGCCCGCACTGACGGGCCATGGATTGGACCGTCCAATCGGAGGCCAGATTGATGGAATTCCGTCGCATATCAGCCCAGAATAATTCCACCGTGCGCTGGGTGGTGATGAGGGATTCATCGCGCTTTATCCGCTGCTGGCGGAACATTTCGAGCACCAGCACAAACAGTTCATTGAGCAGCGCGGCAAGCCGGGAAAGGTTGCTGCCTTGCCGGTCGGCTTCCACCGCGGCCGAAATGCGCTGGAAACATTGGCGGATTTCCGACGTGGCGCGCCAGATGGGGCGTTCATTCTTGCGCAAATTGTCGGTCAATTCCTTCAGATCAGCTTTTGTCAGCACCAACCAAGACGGCCATTGCCACGGCTGATGCGGACGCCGCACGCCCACATCGAGGATGAGCCAGTGGAGCCGGCCGGCGCCGATGTTCGGGTCGCCGACGCGATGCCGCTGCCACGGGCGCGCGACGGTCAGGTCATCCGGCCGCAGGCGGCACCGGTGATTATCCACGGCATAGGCCACGCCGCCGCGTTCGAGAAAAGTCAATTCGACGCCTTCATTGTAATGCCAGTCCAAGCCCCAGTTCTGGGCGCTCTGTGCATCCCAGAAACCCACGGTCTTGACGCCGGGCAGGGCGGCGCGGGCCAGCCGCTGTCCGGGATATTGGTCGCGGGCCAGCGCCGTCAACCGCATCCGGCCGCGCCGGGCGGCCTGCACCAGGGGCGCGCAGTTGTTCGCCTGGTAAGTTTCCCCCCGTTCCTGATAAATGGGCAAGGCCATGATGGTAAATATATTTCAGTGTAGGATGTTGCACGACGAGCTTTGCCAAACCGGTTAGAATTTTCAACAATAACCCATCCAAGCGTTGACAACCATACACCATAAAACCCATGGCTAAGTTTAAAATTTCTCTCAACATGGAATTCTGCCGCGCGGCGGATAAATCGTTCGAAGGCGGCGTCAAAATCGCGTCGGAACTCGGCTACCGCTGGGTCGAACCGATGGTGCACACCGGCTGGGAACTCCTGAGCGAGGTGAATTACTTCCATTCCTTCTCGATGGAGGAAGACCCGCTGCTGATGAAGGAAATCTGCGGCCGCCACGGGGTGCGCGTCTCCAGCCTCTCGGCGCATTCGCCGCTGATGAAACCCGAGGCGGCAGTGGCCCGCCTCACCCGCGCCGCCGTGCTGGCGTCGTTTGTGGGCTGCGATTTTTTGAATTCCGACGAGATGATTAAGCCCGCGTGGATGGATGATGCCTTCGCCCACGACACGATGCGCTACACGCTGACGCGCGCCGCACAGGTCTGCGCCCGGCACAAAAAATATCTCTGCCTCGAGCCGCACGGGGTTTATACCAAAACCACCGCCGGCCTGCTCAAGATCGCGAACCTCGTGAAATCGCCGTGGATTCAAATCAACTGGGACACCGGCAACAGCTATCTCGCCGGCCTCGAAGATCCCTATGAAGGCCTGCAGAAAGTTCGCAACCGCGTTTTCCATATCCACGCCAAGGACATTTCGCTGGCGCACAGTTCCAAGGAACGCGGCAAGGTCACCGGTACGCCGGTCGGTTGCGCCTGCGGCGAGGGCGTCGTGGACTGGAAACGCGTGGCGAAGATCATGGAGCCAGTGAACCGGGAGATTTTCCTGAGCGTGGAGTGCGGCAAGATTGACGAAGCGGGCCGCAGCCTCGCTTTCCTGAAAAAGGAGCTGAAAAAATGGCTGGCTTGACGCCGCTCAATATTCTTTCATGAAATCCAACCCCTTAAACATATGAATTCCTTCAATTCCACCCGCCGGCAATTCATCAAAAACACCGGTCTTGCCACGCTGGCGATGTCGGCTTTTCCCACCATCATTCCCTCCTCTGCCTTGGGCAAGGACGGCGCGGTTGCACCCAGCAACCGCATCAATGTGGGCGTCATTGGCTGCGGCCCGCAGGGGCGCGGAGACCTGCGCAATTTTCTCAACCAGAGCGACTGCCAGGTGGTGGCCGTGTGCGATGTGAAGCCTGACCAGCTGGCGCTGGCGAAGAAAGCCGTTGACGACCAATACAAGAATCAAGACTGCAAAACTTACCGAGATTTTCGCGAGATCATCGGGCGCAAAGACATTGACGCCTGCCTCATCGCCACGCCGGATCACTGGCATGTGCCGGCCTCGTTGCTGGCGGTGAACGCCGGCAAGGACATTTACACGGAAAAGCCGCTCGGCCTGTCGCTGGAAGAAGACCAGGCGCTCCGCGCGGCGGTGCATCGCAAAAAGCGCGTGTTTCAATTCGGCACCCAGCAGCGCTCTTCGCGCAACTTCCGGTTCGCGGCGGAACTGGCCCGCAACGAGCAAATCGGCAAATTGAAACACATCAACGTCTGGTCGTATGGCAGCACGCCGGGCGGTTCGCGCAAGGAAGTGCCGCCGCCAGAGGGGATGGACTACGATTTGTGGCTGGGCCCGGCGGCATTCCGGCCGCACACCGAGAACCGCTGTGCCGCCGAGGGAAATTACAAAACGTGGTGGTTTGATTCGCAGTATGCGCTCGGCTTCATCGCTGGCTGGGGTATACACCCGATGGACATCGCGCTGTGGGGCGGCGGTGAATTGCTCGGCGGCTCGGTCGTTGTCCAAGGACGCGGCAATTACCGGACCGCCGAAGGCATCTGTGACACCGCCACCATCTGGAATGTGGACTATACGTTCGCCAGCGGCGTGACGATAAAGTTTGTCGGTGTGCCCAACGGCGAGAACCGCGGCAAGCCGACCGGCGAACCGTTTCTTTACGAGGCCGAATGGAAGGCGCGTTACCGTCAGATCACCAACCACGGCACGGCTTTCGAGGGCGATAGCGGCTGGGTCCATGTGGATCGCGGCAACCTCAACCTGCAATCGGAGGAACTGAACCGAGTCAGCGAGGACAGTTTTCGCACCAAGCTGATCCAGAGCAAAAACCACGCGCGCAACTTCCTCGACTGTGTGAAGAGCCGCGCGGAAACCGTCAGCCCGATTGACGTAGCCGTTGCCGGGGACGCCCTGTGTCACATCGCGGACATCGCCTGCCGCCTCGGACGCAAGCTCACCTTCGATTTGAAAAAAGAGCGGTTCGTCAATGACGACGAGGCGAACCAGCGCCTCAAGACCCGCCCGATGCGGAAGCCGTGGCATCAATGATTCATCGCCCATGAAATTTTGCGCGCTGATTTTCTTGTGGCTGGCGGTGCTGCCAGGCTTAAACCTCGTGCCACACGCGGCAGCGGCCGACACCCACCCCGCCTTCCGGGTTTTGGTTTTCTCCAAGACGCTGGGTTATCGGCACGCTTCAATCCCCAACGGCATTGCCGCCATCCGCGAACTCGGTGTGGCCAACCGGTTCGCCATGGAGGCGACCGAGGATTCGTCTGCGTTCACAGTCACAAACCTCGCCCGCTTTCAAGCCGTGGTGTTTTTGAGTGTGACCGGCGCCGTGCTGGATGCCGATCAAAAGCGGGCATTACAGAATTATATAGAAGCGGGCGGCGGATTTGCGGCCATTCATGGCGCCATTTTTGGCCCCAAGGCCTGCGAGGACAAATGGGTATGGTATGGCGAAATGTTCGGCTGCACGTTCACCAACCATTCCAAAGTGCTGCCCGCAACGGTGGTGCTTGAGGACGCCGCTCATCCTGCCAACGTCGGTCTGCCAGCGCGCTGGGAGCGCACCGATGAATGGTATAATTACACCGGCACTCCGCGCAGTTGCGCCCACATTCTGGCGACCGTGGATGAATCCACCTATCACGGCGGCATGGTTGGCAAAGATCATCCGATTGCCTGGTGTCGTCCGGTAGGCCAAGGGCGGATGTGGTTCACGGCCATGGGACACACGGAGAGCAGTTTCAGCGAACCGCTTTTCTTAAAACATCTTCTGGGAGGAATTCAATATGTTGCCGGCAAACCGGCCCATTAGGTGTCAACCAAACCATTTATCATACCAACACCATGAGATCACATGAACACCACCAGGACTGAAACACGGCGGCAATTCATCAAGACTACCAGCTTTGCCACGCTGGCCACGCTATCGTTGCCAGCGCTGCTCAAGGCGCAAAGCGCACCCGCCATCGTCTCCGGCACCAACTTGAACAGCCGCCTCGGCATCGGATTCATCGGCTGCGGCCACCGGGCTGGTTCGCATATGCGCATGCTGAGAATGCTGAAAGACGACGGGAAATTGCCGATTGAATTCGCGGCGGTCTGCGATATCTATCGACCGCGCTTAAACAAAGCCAAGTCCCAACTGAATGCGGGCAGCGCCTATATGGACCATCGGGAACTGCTTGCGGACAAGAAGGTGGACATGGTTTGCATCGCCACGCCGGATCATCATCACGCTTATCAGGCGATTGACGCCTTGCAGGCGGGCAAGCATGTGTATTGCGAGAAACCGCTCACGCATTGGCGACAGTTCGAACTGACCAAGAAACTGGCCGCAGTTGCCGAAAAGTCCCACTGCGCCTTCACCTGTGGCGCGCAGGCCATGAGCGATGGCGCGTGGGCCAAGATGAAACAACTGGTCAAAGAAGGCGTGATTGGCCAGCCGTTGTTCGGCGAAACCAGTTTCTTCCGCATCGGTGACTGGGGCGAGCGCGGCATGCAGGTAGATGATCCGAACGCCACACCGGGCGCGGATTTGAACTGGGACGCTTTTCAAGGCGACGCGCCGAAGCACAAATTCACCGTGGACCGGCTTTTCCGCTGGCGGATGTTTGAGGATTATTCCGGCGGGCCGGTCACCGATGTCTATCCGCACAGCCTCACGCCGGTGGTGGATATTCTTGGCGTCGGCTTTCCCGACACCGTCGTGGCCGTCGGCGGCATTGACCGCTACAACTACGACGACAAACTGCGCGAAGTGCCCGACACCTGCAGCCTGCTGGCCCATTACCCGGAAAAAATCACCATCTCCGTCCTCGGTTCGGAAGCCAACGATTACAACACTGCCCTGCCGGCTCGCGGCGCCGGCCAGCGCTCCCCGACCATCCGCGGCTGGGATGGAACGCTTACCGTTGACCGCAACGGCAAGGAGATTCTTTTCACAGCGCTCCGCACCAATGACGCCAAGCCCGACCAGCGCTTTCCCATCGAGTATGGCGAAAACAACACCGAACTATGGCGCAACCTCATCCAGTGCGCCCAAAAGGGCACCAAGGACACCTGGTGTCCGATCAATCTGGCCTTCCGCACCCAGACCGTGCTGCAAATGGCCGCGCTGGCACACCGCAAGGGCGCAACCGCGCATTTTGACGCGAAGAAACAAAAAATAATCATCTGACCATGAAGCCGACGTTTTGGCTTGCAGCCATTCTTGGATTGATGCTGGCGATGGAGGTTTCCGCAGCGCCGACAATCCGTCTCATCAAAGAGAATACGGCGATCAAAGCCACCATTGCGGAGCGGCCGTTGTTTGAATACCGGTTCGCCCCCGAGGCAGCTTTCAAGCCTTATATTTTCCCGCTATATTCGCCAAGCAGCGTGGCGGTTTTGCGCGACGCGGTGCCCGACCACATTCATCATCACGGCCTGATGTTCGCCATCAGCGTCAACGGGGTGACGTTCTGGGAGGAAAAGACCAAGACTTTGAACGGCGGCTACCAGATACCGATTCAAACCGATGTGAGCGGCGGCCTCATCACGCAACAACTCGACTGGCGGAGCACCAACGGCGCGGTGCTGTTACACGAAACACGTACAATTCAGCCGTATACCAACCAAAACGTTACCCTGCTGACATGGCGTAGCCGGTTGGAAACGCCGCCGGGCACGAATGCCGTGACCTTGTCCGGTCACCATTACTACGGACTGGGCGCGAGATTGCTCAAATCCATGGACCGGGCATCCCTATTTATGAACTCCACCGGACAGGCCGGCGAAATTGTGCGCGGCGACGAGCGTTTGGTTCCGTCCGTCTGGGTGGCCGGCACCGGACCGGCGGCCGACGGCAAGCCCGTGACCATCGCCATCTTTGACCATCCCGACAACCTGCGCTATCCGGCAAAAAAATTCACCATGTCCACACCATTCGCCTACCTCTCGACGACGCTAAACTGGGAAGAACCGTTTCAACTCAAGGCCGGCGCGCCGCTCGACCTCTGCTACGGCGTGGCGGTGTGGGACGGGAAAATGGACGCAGACCAAATCGAACAGGCTTTCCAGTCCTGGCTGAAGTCAACCAAGACACCCTGATCGGCAACAAAATTTAGAGCACGACTTCCGTGCCCACACCCTTGTCGGTGAAGATTTCAAGCATGACAGAGTGCGGGGTGCGGCCGTCAACGAAGGAAACTTTTTCCACGCCGGATTTGATGGCGGCGACAGCGCTATCCACTTTCGGAATCATCCCTTTGTCCACGATGCCAGCTGCTTTGAGGCCGGGAACTTCGGCGGTATGGAGATGCGCAATGACGGTGGAAGCATCTTTCGGGTCGCGCATCAATCCAGGCACGTCGGACATGAAGACGAGCCGCTTGGCGTTGAGCGCAATGGCGACCATCGCGGCGGCGACATCGGCGTTGCAGTTGTAAATCTTTCCATCCTCGCCGCGCGCGGTCGGGCTGATGACCGGCGTGTGGCCGCACCAGATGGATTCTTTCAGCGGAGCGACATTAACTTCAATGACTTCGCCGACGTAGCCGATGTCGATTTTCTTGCCCGGATTCTCCTTGTCGTCGAGGTAAAGCTTTTTGCACTTGAAAATGTCCGGCCCGGCGAAGCCGACCGCCTGTCCGCCGAGCGCGTTGATGGTTTTGACGACCTCGGGGTTGATTTCGCGGGAGAGCACGTCGTCCACGATTTGCACCGTGGCCTCGTCGGTCACGCGCTGGCCCTGGATGAAATTTGCCTTCAAACCGGCCTTTTCCATCGCACGGGTGATGGCCTTGCCGCCGCCGTGGACGACGACGGGGTTGATCTCGACGGCTTCGAGAAACACGATGTCGCGGGCCACCCCGTTGCGAATGCTTTCGTCCGGCGAATCCATGAAACTGCCGCCGTATTTCACAACGAACGTTTCGCCGCTGAATTTCTGGATATAAGGCAACGCTTCCATGAGCGTCGCGGCTTTGGCAATGAGGTCTTGCATGATGACGGCAAAGATTTAGCCACAGATGAACCGCAGATGAAACATTGTTTTTCAAAATTAAAAGAAAGAGTTGAGTCAGGACCAATCCCAGCGATAATCCACCTCATTCCACATGCCTATGAAAACATCAAAATTTCGTTCGCTTTTCTTCTGCCTCGCTGTTTTTTTCGTGTCGCCGTTGCTGGCACAAGACGGCTGGGTCAATCTTTTCAACGGCAAAGATCTGGCGGGCTGGGAGGAGCACAGCGGCAAGGCTAAATACACGGTAGTGGATGGCATATTGACCGGCGAATCGGTTGCCGGGAGCGGCAACAGCTTCATGTGCACGAAACGGACGTTCGGAAACTTTGAGCTGGAATTGGAATTCAAATGCGACGCGCTTCTGAATTCCGGCGTGCAAATCCGCAGCGAAGTTTTTCCCGAAGCGCGGGTTTTGAACATCAACGGGAAGGAAATCAAAGTCGCGGCGGATCGCATCCACGGCTACCAGTGCGAAATTGACATGGACACCAACCACAACCGGATGTGGACGGCGGGGATTTATGACGAAGCCCGGCGCGGCTGGCTGTTTCCGTCGGATGGCGAGAAAGGCAAACAGGGGACGACGTTTTCCGAACAGGGGCGAAAAGTCAGCAAGAACGGCGAGTGGAACAAACTTCGCATCGTCGCTGACGGCCCGTCCATCAAAACGTGGCTGAATGGCGAGACGCGTGCGGAAATCTCCGACAGCCTGACGCCGTGCGGAGTGATTGGCCTGCAGGTTCATGGCATCGGCAAAGACGCCAGAAAAGTGGGGCTGAAAATTTGCTTCCGCAATATCCGTATCCGCGAGCTCAAACCGGATTCTTCCGGCACACCGCCAATCGCTGCCGAGAAATGATGGAAAGCAGGGCCCGTTTGCTTAAAAACAGTTGTTTCGTAACCAGTTCTTGTAATAATCCGTCCAATTCCGCAACCAAATGAAAACATCAAAATTCTATCCGCTTGTATCCACCCTCCTGATTCTGTTCGTAGCCATGACGTTCACCGCCTCGGCCGCGCCCAAGAAGATTCTGTTCTTCACCAAGTCCAGCGGCTTCGAGCATTCGGTCATCTCTTGGAAAAACGGCCAGCCCAGCTTCGCGGAGAAAGTGCTTTTGGATTTGGGCCAGAAGAATGGCTGGGAATTTACTTTCTCCAAGGACGGCTCTAAATTCAGCCTTGGATACCTCGCGCAGTTTGACACGGTGTTCTTCTACACCACCGGCGATTTGTGCAGCGAAGGCAACGACAAGCAGCCGCCCATGACGCCCGCAGGCAAACAGGCGCTCTTCGATTACGTCCGCGGCGGCAAAGGCTTCATCGGAACGCACGCGGCCACCGACACTTTTCACACCGCCAATGAGTCAACAAAAGGCCCCGACCGCTATTTGAATCACGGCACGAACGCCGATCCATATTGCTGTTTCATTGGCGGCGAATTCATCATCCATGGCGCGCAGCAGGTCGCGACGAACCGGGTGATTGACTCGAAATTTCCCGGCTTTGAAACGGTCGGCGACAGTTTTGCGTTTCTCGAGGAATGGTATTCGCTGAAGGATTTTGCGCCGGACGACCATGCGTTGACGGTGATGGACGCCCCGCACATGAAAGGCACGATGTATGACCGCCCGCCGTATCCAAACACCTGGGCGCGCAAAGAGGGTAAAGGCCGCGTCTGGTATACCGCGATGGGCCATCGCGAGGATGTTTGGACGAACCCAACTTTCCAGAAAATCCTCGTTGGCGGCATCAAGTGGTCGCTCGGCGAAGTTTCGGCGGACGCGGCGCCTAACCTCCAAACCGCCGCGCCCGGCGCCTACAAGAATCCGGCTTATGTGGAACCTAAGGCCACACCCGCCAAGAACAAATCCGTTTCCACTCCCGCCGTCCCCAATACTTTGACCGCGCAGGAAAAAGCCGTCGGCTGGCGACTGCTCTGGGATGGCAAAACTTCGGACGGCTGGCGCAGTGTGAAGTCGGAAAACTTCCCCGCCAAAGGCTGGGTGATCAAAGCCGGCGTGCTGACGGTTCAAGCCAAAGACGGCGAGGAGTCCGGCGGCGGCGGCGACATCATCACCCGCAAACGCTATGCCAACTTTGAACTCACAGCGGATTTCAAAATCACGCCCGGCGCCAACAGCGGCATCAAGATCTTCGTGCAGCCGAACCTTTCGCCGATTGACAAGAAAACCGGCAAGCCGGCCGCCGTTGGTTCCGCCATCGGCTGCGAGTTTCAGATTCTCGATGACGTCCGACATCCCGACGCGAAGCTCGGCAAAAACGGCAACCGCACCATCGGCTCGCTTTATGATTTGATTCCCGCGCCCACCAACAAGCTGGTCCTGCCCATGGGCGAATGGAATCACGCCCGGATTTTGTCGCAGGGCAAACACGTCGAGTTCTGGCTGAACAACCAGAAGACGGTCGAATTCGAACGCGGCTCGCCCGAGTTTCGAGCCATCGTCGCGGGGAGCAAATACCACAACATTCCCGATTTTGGTGAATGGGCGGACGGACACATCCTGCTGCAAGACCACGGCAATGAAGTTTCCTACTGCAATGTGAAAATCCGCGAACTCCCGGCAAATTAAACCGCAAATAAATCCAAAGATATGAAATCAAACAACCTCCAAAAACTCTCCGTGGCGCAGATGCACCGTCGTGCGTTTCTAAAAGGCGTGCTCGCGACGGGTGCCGCATCCCTGTTTGGGCCGCACCTTTTGATGTCGTCTGGCGCCAACAACAAAGTCAACCTCGCCTGCATCGGCATCGGCAATCGCGGCGCGGAAGATATTGCGATGTTTCACAAAACCGGCATGGTGAATTTCGTCGCGCTTTGCGACACGGACATGGGGGCGCCGCACACGCAAAAAATCTTGAAGTTGATCCCGGACGCGCCGCGCTTTCAGGATTTCCGGAAGATGTTCGACAAGATGGGCAAGGACATTGACGCCGTCTGTATCGGCACGCCGGACTTTTCGCATTTCCCTATCGCGATGCTAGCGATGTCCCTCGGCAAGCATGTCTATTGCGAAAAACCCATGGGCCACAGCTTCCGGCAGGTCGAGCTGATGATGGCGGCGGAAAAGAAATACAAAGTTGCCGCGCAGATGGGCAACCAAGGCCATTCCGAGGCGAACTACTTCCAGTTCAAAGCTTGGACCGAAGCCGGCATCATTAAGAATGTCACCAAGATTACGGCCTACATGAACAATTCACGCCGCTGGCACGATACACCGAAATTCGCCTTCAGCAAACTCACCGACTACCTCCCCCAAGAACCGGTGCCGGCGAGCCTGGACTGGGATACCTGGCTGGCGACCGCGCAGCAGCACGCCTATAACAAAGGCTATGTGAACGGCGAGTGGCGTTCATGGTTTGACTTCGGCAACGGCGCGCTCGGCGATTGGGGGGCACATATCTTCGACACGGCGCACGAATTTTTGCAGCTCGGACTGCCAACGGAAGTGGAGGCGGTGAAGCTCGACGGCTATAGCCCATTCATTTTCCCGCAAGCCTCCACGCTGGCGTTCCGCTTCCCCGCGCGCGGCGCAAAACCGCCGGTGGAACTCACCTGGTATGACGGCCAGGAAAACCTGCCGCCCCTGCCTGACAACATAGGCGATGCCGTCCTTGACCCGAACATTCCGCCGCCTTCAAAGGGCTCCGCCGTGCCCGCCGATAAAAAGCGTCCGCCGGGGAAGGTGATTTACGGCGATGGCCTGACCTTCAAGGGCGGATCCCATGCGACGACACTGGAAATTCTGCCTTCGGAAAAGGCGAAAGATATTGTTTCCAAGCTTCCAGTCGTGCCCAAAAGCCCGGCGAACCACTACGTCAACTTCCTCCGCGCCTGCAAAGGCGAGGAGAAATGCCACTCCAACTTCGCGGTGGCCGGGCCGTTGTGCCAGGCGATGGCCATCGGCATCATCGCGCAGCGCGTGAATGCCAAGCTGACGTTTGACCCGGCGACCAAACAAATCACCAATCATAAAGTCGCCAATGCCCTGCTTGACGGCGTGCCGCCGCGCAAGGACTGGGAACAGTTTTATAAGCTGGCTTGAGCGTGCGGATAATTTCCGCCACCACCACCGCCGCCACCCGTCACAGGTGGCGGCGTTTTTTTGCTCACAATTTCACTTGGACGGCCCTGCCGCATTCACTAGATTGCCGTCATGCCTGAAATCGCCAAGTTCGTCAATCACGGTGCCACCACCATCACGCCAGCCGTCGCGGAACAAGTTCTGCGGCATCTGCCCCAGTGGAAACTGGAGTTCACCCAGATTACCGCGCCAAAATTTCCGCACCTCGTGGACCAGCTTGAATTTCTCGCCGATGCGGTCGAAGACGCCATGGAGGGCGCTTATAAAGACCTGCCGTTCGTAGCCGTCGCCCAGGCGGTGTTCGCGTTGATCTACGCGCACAAAAAAATGGGGGTCATTCCCGACAGCATTTTGGATTTGGGCCGCGCGGAGGATTCCAGCGTCGTGCGCGTCGTTTTGATTCAGAATGAAAAAGCCTTTGCCATCTACGCCGGCAAACAGGGCGTGGACTGGCGGAAAATCACTAGCCAAGCTTAATCTTCTACCATGTCAATTCCCTTTGTCATGACCGTCATCAGCCCGGACCGCACCGGGTTGGTGGAAACCATCGCCCGCGTGGTGGCGGAACACGGCGGCAACTGGCTGGAAAGCCGCATGTGCCGGCTTGGCGGTGAATTTGCTGGAATTTTGCGCGTCGAAATCCCGGCGGAGAAAAAAAACGCGCTGCTGGCCGCCCTGCAAAAACTTCAGGCCAACGGACTGCAAATCCTCGTCCGGGTGGATCAATCCACCGCCGCCGCTATTTCCGGCAAACAGACGAAACTGGAAATTGTCGGCAGC
>Ga0265327_10003794_pt1 | contig 13994 bp, 11 predicted proteins | sample 41621metaG_FD_202089 | JGI IMG/M metagenome (GOLD analysis project Ga0265327, IMG submission 202089) | Rhizosphere microbial communities from Carex aquatilis grown in University of Washington, Seatle, WA, United States - 4-16-21 metaG | ecosystem: Host-associated > Plants > Roots > Rhizosphere... | reverse complement strand
TCAATAAAGAAGAGCTTTGGCTGGGCACTACTGAGGGTTTGGTGTTGTATAATCCCGAAAAAAATTTTTATAGGTGGTATAGGAGTAATGATAAAGACAGTAATCATCTTCCAAAAAATTTTATTGCACATCTTTTATTAGACGGCTATGGAAAACTATGGGTATTTCCATGGCGGGAAGGTATTTGGAAAATGGACGAACAGCAAAAATTTTACCGGGTATTTGATGGTTTTATAAATGAAGGGAACCAGAAAAAAAAATTGGTGATAGGCGATGCAGTTGAAGATGTATCAGGCAATATTTGGATGGCTGATCTTGATGAAGGCATAGTTTTATACAATGCTGCTACTAAACAATTTTCAAAACCATTTGCACATAATAACGAACATACCAATACCAACCGCATTTATCATAAAAACGGGTTTTATTATACTGTTGCCGATCGAACACTTATTAAATGGACAAATGATCTTCACACATCATTACAGTTTAATCTTCCGGCTGATATGGATAGGGATGTATATGATTTTACCCTGGATCAAGCAGGGCACTGGTGGTTGGCAACAAAAAAAGGTTTAATTGTATTTGATGAAGTTGCTAATAATTTCCGCCAGTTTACTACTGCAGACGGCCTTGTTTATAATGATATGAATGGCACTATTTACAACAATAGCAACACCGGCGAAATTTCTTTTACAAGTAATGCAGTTATAACCACCTTTAAACCAGAAGAACTATTGCAGGCTTCTACAACAGTTCCATCAACATTGCTCACTGGCATATTGGTAAATGGTAACCCTGTTTCATGGTATAGCGGCAATCCTTTACAACTTAGTTATGAACTGAATAATCTTACATTCCGGTGGAGCATACCCGATTTTACAAATCCATTTAATAACCAGTTTTATTATAAACTGAGCAATATAGATAAAGATTGGAACCAGTCTATTGCCAAGGGCGAAATTCAATATGCTAACCTTTCTCCTGGAAAATATACCCTAATGCTGCAAGGTGCCAATAGCAACGGTATAAGGTCAGGCAATATCATCACTATTCCATTTACCATACTGCCACCTTTTTGGAAAACCTGGTGGTTTTTATTGTTAAGCATTGTCCTTATTGCATTGATAACCTATTACTGGTATAGGTACAGGATTCGGCAGGCACTTCAACTGGAAAGGATACGCACTAAAATATCTACCGATCTGCATGATGATATAGGCTCAACGCTTAGTTCCATTTCTATATTAAGCGAAATTGCTCTAAAGCAAAATAGTGCTTCGTCATCAACAGCAATGATAACGGAAATAAAAGACAACTCTTTATCGCTGATGGAAAAAATGGATGATATTGTATGGAGCATAAACCCTGTAAATGATACCCTTGAAAATTTATTGCTGCGTATCAAACGGTTTGCAGCAAGGTTGTTTGAAGCAAAAGATATTGAGTACAATATCGATATTCATGATGATATTAAATCGGTGCACTTACCAATGGAATATAGACAACATATCTATCTTATTTTAAAAGAAGCAGTGAATAACCTGGTTAAATACAGCGATGCTACCCATGCAGAAATAACCGTAAGTTTTTCCAATAAATTATTTCAGATAACAATTTCAGACAATGGCAAAGGTTTTGAACAAACAACTATTGCCAATGGCAATGGCAATGGTATATTGAATATGAAACACAGAGCTGCTTTGATGAATGGTACACTCAACATTCAATCTGCAACTGCAAACGGTACACAAATACGATTATGCGTAAAAATCAAATGAATATCCGATTGTAATTACCAGATTAAAAATGCAAATTTGATGTAATGATAAAGGTAGCGATAGTAGAAGATAACAACACTTTGCGAAACAGCCTGGAAAACCTGTTTAATTTAACGGACGGTATGAAATGTGTGCTATCGCTAAACAACCTGTTGAATGTAGTAACCGAAACTTCAAAAGCAAAACCGGATATCATTCTTATGGATATTGGCTTGCCCAACATTTCGGGTATTGAAGGTGTAAGAACGGTTAAAGCAAACTTTCCTGGTATCCTCGTAATCATGTTTACGGTTTTTGAAGATGATGAAAAAATATTTGAAGCCATACGTTCCGGCGCTTCTGGCTACATGTTGAAAAAATCTTCGGCCGAAGAAATCATTGAAGCCATCCGGGAATTATATTATGGAGGCGCACCCATGAGCGCCAGCATTGCAAGAAAAGTGATTCATTCTTTTCAATCGCAGCCTACCACCAAGCAAGATTACAGCCTTACTACAAGGGAAAATGAAATATTGTATTCGCTGGTAGATGGCCTCAGCTACAAAAAAATAGCAGAAAAATATTGCGTTAGCATCAGCACAATCCGCACACATATCTGCAATATCTATCTCAAGCTGCACGTAAATTCCAAAGCAGAAGCAGTGGCCAAAGTACTCAGGCCAAAATCATAAAATCATATATTTATCCGATTGGAGACGATGGTATTTTTCTCTTATTTAGGGGAATTAAATTTTATTCGCCATGAAAAAAATAGCCACTTGTTTTTTTATTATCAGCATTCTCCTATTAACATCAATTTCTGTAATGCATGCGCAGGGCATACTGGACCGTCTGAAGCAAAAAGCAAAAGATAAAGTGAATGACCGTGTAGACCAAAAAACGGATAAGGCAATGGATAAAGCGCTCGACAGCACCGAGGCCGCTACCAAAAATAAAAAAACTAATAATAGCGCAGACACTAAAAATAACAGCAGTACGAATACTGCTAACAATACGCAAAACGAAAATACTACTACGCTGCCTGGTATAAAATCATACGCCAATTATGATTTTATACCAGGCGACAAAATTATTTTTCAATCGCAGCTTGTGGATGAACAGGTGGGAGAAATTCCATCGCAGTTTAATCTTTCGCATGGTCAGATGGATGTGCAACTGGAAGATGGTGAAAATGTAATACACGTTCCCAAGGGCGAAGGCGCAACGATTACTCCACGAATGAAAAACCAGGCATCTATGCCCGATCAATTTACTATTGAGTTTGATTTTAAAAATGAAGGGTTTGGCATAGGGCATTTGATGGTTGATTTTGGCAGCAGGGTTTATTATGCTGCTACCGAAGGAGTGATGCCTGGCATGACCTTCGGTACTGATAATTCAATGGACTGGACATTAGGTGATGTTACTTTTCCGCAGGGGTTGGATATAAATTATAACCATCCCATGCAGTGGCACCATGTTGCAATTGCAGTAAATAAAACAACCGGCAAAGTTTATATCGATCAATACCGCGTTACCAGCGTAAACAACCTTAGCGGCAAAGCCAATAATGTAACTATTGATGTAAGCGGTTATGAGAATTCCTACATAAAAAATGTACGCATTGCTTCCGGAGGCATTGATATTTATAAAAAGGTAACTACCGATACAAAAATTGTTACGCATGGTATTTTGTTTGATGTGGACAAAGCCACATTAAGACCAGAATCGATGGGTACGCTGAACGGTATTTATAATATTCTTAAAAAAGACCCGTCGTTAAAATTTGAAATTGACGGTTATACTGATAACAGTGGTACTGCGCCGCACAATCTTACTTTATCACAGCAAAGAGCAGACGCAGTAAAAGATCAACTTATAAAAATGGGTATTGAAGACTCCAGGCTAGCAGCAAAAGGTTTTGGCGATACCAAACCAATGGATACCAACAACACCCCCGAAGGAAAAGCCAACAACCGCAGGGTAGAATTTGTAAAAATGTAACCATAAATTTTTAACGTTATGTTGTATAAAAATTTATCACTGCTGGTTATTGTATCTTTTTTATATAATTTTTCATCAGCACAAAATAGCCGGCCAGCCACTGATACAGAAATTGTAGTAATTAATAAAGCAGTAAATGCAATTGTACCGCTTATCGATAGGTTTCAAAATGAAACCTGGAGAAAAGATGAAGGTGGTGCAGATGCACCACAAGATTATTCGGTACAAATGCACCCCAATGTTGTAATGGGTGTTGCACCTTTTAACGATTGGCATTTCAACATAAGGCCGGGCAGTGATTATTACAATCAAAACATAAAACCATATTATGACAAATTAAGCAGCAATCAAATTCCTGTAAATGATGCCAAGGCTATGGAGAAATTACAAAAGGAAGGGCAAAAAATAAAACAGGAATCGAACCTTTATGTGGAAGTGCATGTAAATGAAGCCGGTATTCCTGTAAACCCCGTTAAAAACAGTGCTGCAGATTTAAAAATACCCGGTTGTTATTTCGCTTACAAACAACAGACAGATAATTTAATTGGAACAGATAGAAATATACCTGATAGCTATGTGCTTGTTTTTGGCAAATGGGAAAACACAAAATTAGTAGCTGGCTTAAGTGAACATTATTTCAAATTCAAGCATGCTATTGGTTCGCCTTACATAGAAAATATTGTAATCATTATATCAGGGTCGCCAGAGCGCTTTAAAGAATTATTAGCTACTACTAATTGGCAAAGCGTAAATGAAGGGCTCACCAATTAAAAGATGAAATTAAATGGCAAATTTTTATTTTAATAAAACTTCATGAAAAAAATGAGCATCAAAAAAAGCAATATAATTTTTATAATTGTTTTTTTTATTTTACCTGCCAATAATTTGTTTGCACAATCAACTTCAGACAGTAATACTATTGCCTTTGACCATGCTCACCAGTTTCTTTGGTTTAAAGGGCATTGGAACCCAATTAATAAAAAGCAATTTATCCTTGATAAAGACACAAGTGCCCCTGGCGGAATGGCGCCAACAGGCGGAACTATTCTTATAGAACCAGGCGGCGGTGTACAAATGAAAACAAGTAGCATTGAAGAATGGAATAAAAAAATGGATGCTGCCATTAAAGTTGCTGGTGAATGGGAAAGCAACCTGGAAAAACCTGGCAGTGCAGATCTTGCATCTTACGATTTGAACCAGTTGTTGCTGCCCGAAGCAAAAGCTGATAAAGCAACTTATACCAATTATAAAATAGACCCGAAAACAAATATCCTTAACCCTGAAGATGAAAAGCAGGCTATGAATAGGCTGGTAGGCAATGTGGCAGCTTATTGCGAAAAGTTTAAACCAAAATATGATGAGATTATTGCTTTTTGGAAAGCACACAAAAAGGATAAAGATGCCGACCTGAGTGTGCCGCCGCCGCCTGAATTTGAATACAATTGTTATGCCTGCGATTCCAACCTGCGCAAAGTATATGATACAACCATTGAACATTATGTCCGTGATTTTTTTCACCCGGAAGATAACTATATACGTGAAGGGTTAGATGCCATAAGGTCATTTGCATTGATGGGTATTGGCCCTGCGGGAGAAGGCACAACAGCCGAGTTTGACCCTGTTATTGATCTCTTTCATACCAATAAAAAAGACCCTTCCAAATCTGGTGTTTGTTCTTATCTAGACATATATCAGCTAAACACTGCTGTAGGCGATATTTTACTTCATGCCTACCGCAGGTCGATGGAATTGTTAAGAAGGTACCACAAAGATTTCAGGGCAGTAACATCTATTGCAAAAGTTGTACTTGCTGCTTTAAGAGATTGGGCGCTCTTTGGCGGCAATTGCAATGAGCAGGATGCTTTTGATCAACTGTCGGGTTTACTTGCATCGAATATTGATTTTTATATGAGCAAACTAAGGCAGCATGATTGGAAACAACTCGCCAATATTCCATTTATCCTTGGCTTAATGCGGGAGCAAGCATTGCTGGCAGGAAATAATGGAGATGGCGGGTTAAAAGATCTTTTATCGCTGGTGACAAAGATTATGAACGGTTTTCACCTTAGCATTGATATGGATATTAAAATAGGAAAAGATGGCGGTTACATGCTTTGCCATTTAAAAGGCGAAAGCAAGATTGCTATTGATTTTGTGCAAAATGAAAATCAATGTTACCGCTGGGTGGTGGTAGAAGACCAGCCAAAAGAAATATTTGAAGGCTTGAAAGAGCCCGTAAAAAAACAATTGCAAAAAATAGAAGTTGACCTTTTGGCCAACGAAATTATTGCACCCAGTGCGCTTAAGCCTGTGTATGCGGGTACAAAAAAATATTATGCATTGTTAAAAAACCTTAAGATGGATTTTTGTAACCCAGGAGATGATTCTATTATTGTATCTGGCTTTGTAGCAAGCCCTAATGTTAGTGCTGGCACCTGGACGATTCCATACTCACCCCCGGCTCCATTAGGCATTAATGGGTTAGACCACTTTTTTCAAGACCAGCAAAAAATGCAGGAACTTGCAGAATCGGGCCAGGCGCAGGCTGGTGCCGATAAAATGCAGCAGCAGGCAAAAGAAATGACCGCCAAAATGAAAGCGCTGGCCAGCCAAATGGGAAATGGTAGAACTCCGGCCGATTTAGAAAAATTTATGCAATTGCAAAAAATGGCTACCCAGGAGATGGATCTTTCCAATGCTACTTCTATAAATCCTATTCTTGCAATTTCATTTAAAATACCAGTTGAAAATAATATTACGCTGGTGGATAAACGCTTTGATGCGAAAACATTAAGCCCTAAAGAAGCTGAAGTGATTGTATATGGAAATTATGCAATTAAGATTGAGTATAGGAAATGAAGATAAGTAAGAAAAGGATTGTTTGATAGAATAAAACTGCCTTTTTCGGCTAGTATTTTTAATATGTATTTGCAAAGTGAAAAATTTGTTAATCGTATTTTTAGCATGGTAGCTTTCTTAAAAATGGATTGATTATTGTTGTACTTTGAAAAAAAATCAAAACTTATGAAGCTATTTTTACTTAGCATTTTTGCTTTCTCCTCTTTTACAACATTTTCACAAACTAAAATTGACACTTTAAAAAATGAAACCATCATCAGGCTTTCAAAAAATAAATTGTCCGAAAGTGTTATAACGCAAAAAATTAATCAATCAATTTGCAGTTTCGATATTAGTATTGATGCACTAATCAAACTAAAAGAAAATAATGTGAATGACAATGTGATTAATCTGATGGTAAGTGTGCAAGACGAGATGAATAATGCGCGAAATACAGCTTTAAAAAATTACTCAAAGGAGGATAATTTTAAATTTCCTGAGTCAGGGATTTATTTTTTAAGAAACGACTCCTATATTTCTTTGGATCCTTCTATAGTAACTACAACTACTCCATCGGGATTTGGTATCTTATATAAATCAAAAATTGTAGGCGAAGAAGCAAATTATCAACTTGAAAATAAACGGCCCGAATTCTATTTTAATTTTGAAACAGTTAAAAGAAGTATAAACGATGCAAGTATAAATGGCAGTTCCATTAACCAAAATAATTATTTAAACCAATTATTTAATAGCGGCGGCGGTTATGGCTATAACAGTAGCGCCTATCAAGCAGTTAGCCCCAATGATTTTAAATTAATAAGAGTTGAAAAAAATAAAGGTAAAAGAGAGTTCGTATCAGGAAGGGTAACCGCATTCGATGGCGATGATATGTCTCCAGAGAGCAAAAGTGTAATCAATTTTAAATATGAAAAAGTATCAGCTAGCACCTATAAAATAATATTTGATAAAGACCTCGCAAGCGGAGAGTATTGTTTTCTTTATTTAAGCAATAATAAGGCAACTAATAAATATTGTTACGAACAAAATAATATGAAGGTTTTTGATTTTGGGGTAAAGTGATTGACCACTATGCCGCCCACTCAAAAACAAAAACGCCTTGATAATATTAACTATCAAGGCGTTTTTAATTTAACTCGTACTCGGGATGGGAGTTGAACCCACACTCACATTGCTGTGAACAGGATTTTAAGTCCTGCGTGTCTACCAGTTCCACCACCCGAGTGTCCATTCCCTCCTAAAAGAGAATCTGGTAAAGAAAAAAAATCCCAACAGTTACTGTCAGGATGATTTTTTGGAGCGGAAGACCGGGCTCGAACCGGCCACCCCGACCTTGGCAAGGTCGTGCTCTACCAAATGAGCTACTTCCGCTTGAGTATCTGAAAGCTAAGCTTCTAGTATTATTAAAGAACTTTTTATTTGTGTTTGGAAGTTAGAACTTCCGAGTACCGTTTTTCGGACGGCAAAAATAAGGGTTGTAAACGTCTACAACAAAAAAAATCTTATTTATATTTTGGATTGTACAAAGTATTTTCTGGCACATGCACTTCAGGCTTGCCTTTATACCTGTGTGTGTATAGGTTATAGCACATTCCCACAACAAAAGCAAGCGCTAAAAAAACCTGGCAAAACCATATAAAACGAGAGGATGATACCCAGTTATGCGTAAAATCTTTGTGTGATGTGTCTATTATTTCCGGTTCCATGTATTAATAATTTGCAGTGCAAAAATAAGGTGTACTATTCAAAAAAACTTATTTGTTATCAACAATTTCTGAAAAGGTTTTTTTCTTGTTTATAAAATATTGCCATACCACCGAGCCATGGTACCAGCCATGCGTTATTTTTTGCTGCTTAACTGCAAATAAAGATTGGCTTCTTTTAAATAACCGCCATTGTATAAAATGCAGGTGCGCTTTTAATACAGCAATAAAATAACCACCATCGCCTGCAAACAATTCTCTCCACGCAGCCAGCCCGTCCAAGCACATGCGTAAAGGGATTTTATATATTGCTGCGCCAAAAGATAAATTTTTGCTCAGCATAATAAGGTTGTTCCTGAAGTTGAGGTAGTTTTTTTTGCTGTTGCCTTTGGGCAGTGTACCGCCACCAACATGGTACACTACAGACGCCGGTTGCACAAAAATTTTATAGCCTGATAATTGCAGCCGCCAGCAAAGGTCAATTTCTTCCTGGTGGGCAAAAAAGTATTCATCAAGCCCGCCCATTTGGTGATATGCAGCAGCTTTTATAAATAATGCGGCACCGCTGGCCCAAAAACATTGTTGTGGCGTATCGTATTGTCCGCTATCAGTTTCACAAATATCAAACAGCCGCCCTCGCATAAATGGGTAGCCGAGGTTGTCAATCCAGCCGCCGCAGGCACCGGCATATTCAAACTGCGTTTTATTATGGAAAGCCAATAACTTAGGTTGGCAGGCAGCAATGGCTGCATCAGTTTCCATCAATTCAATAACTGGTTTTATCCAGTTGGGGGTTACTTCCACATCGCTGTTCAATAAAACATAATAATCGCTTTGCACTTGCTGCAAAGCCATGTTGTAGCCTTTTGCGAAACCGCCATTGATGGGGTTGATGATAATTTCTATTTGCGGATAGTGTTGTTGTACAAAAGCCACCGAATCATCTGTAGAAGCATTATCAGCAACAATTATCCTTTTATTCTCGTATACCGATGCCATTACCGAAGGAAGAAATTGTTCTAAAAATTTCTTGCCATTCCAGTTTAAAATAACAATTGCAACAGATGGAAAACGGTTCATTTATATGCAAACATAAAAGATTTTAGTTTTCAGATTTAAGATTTTAGTTTTACAGTAATGGTACGTCAATTTTTTAACTGGAGGTCGGCACTGGCTGTAGTGGCCATAGCTATTGTAACAGGCACTGTTTTTTACAGTAATTACCTGGCAAAAAAAATTGCTGCCGATGAAAGAAAAAAAGTGAATGTGTGGGTGCAGTCGTTAAAAACAAGAGGCAGCGCTACCGAACAATCTGCTATTGAACTTACCAATATTATTACTACCGAAAACTCGGAGATTCCCATTATTGGTACTAATGAAAAAGATGAACCATTGGGGCCAAATGATGCATTAAACCTGGACTCGAATAAAATAAAATCTAACCCCAACTATTTAAAAGAAAAGGTAGAACAATTTAAGAGCGAGCATCAGCCGATAATTTTGGAGCTTAGCAAAACGCCTTTGTATATCAATAAATATTATTACGGCGATTCGGAGTTGCTGCAGGAAGTTCGTTATTATCCCATCATTCAGCTTTTTATTGTTGCCTTATTCATCATCATTACGCTGATAACGGTTTCTACAAGAAATAAATCTACTCAAAACCAGGTATGGGCGGGCATGGCGAAAGAAACAGCTCACCAATTGGGTACACCGCTTTCTTCTTTGCAGGGCTGGGTAGAAATGATGAAAGATGACCCTAAAAATGAAAAGATAGCCATAGAGATGGCTAAAGACGTTGACCGTTTAAAACTGGTTAGCGACCGATTTGGAAAAATTGGCAGCATTCCACAACTGGAAGAAGCGAATATTGTCGGGCAGATAGAAAATATGGTGTCGTATATAAAACGGAGGGCCAGCGATAAAGTAAATTTTAGCGTAAACAGTTTTAATGAAACCACTATTACAGCCATGGTAAATCCGCCATTGTTTGATTGGGTGATAGAAAATTTATTAAAGAATGCACTGGATGCTATGGAAGGCAAGGGCAGCATTGGCATTATTATAAAAAATGAAACAGCAAACATTCTTATTGATGTAACCGATACCGGCAAAGGCATCAGCAACCAAAATATCCGTAATGTATTTAAGCCCGGCTTTACCACTAAAAAGCGTGGATGGGGGCTGGGGTTGAGTTTGTCGAAGAGAATTATAGAGCAATATCATAAGGGAGAATTATTTGTAAAACATTCGGAAGTAGGGAAGGGAACTACTTTTAGAATTGTATTGAAGAGGTAGGTTAGCCACAGATTACGCAGATTTTGATATACATCATTGAACGACAGGATAGTTTATTGTAAACCTTTTGTCTGTTTTAAGGTTATCCGTTAGATTTGCAATCCCAAAACATGGCCGGGTGGCGAAATTGGTAGACGCACCACCTTGAGGTGGTGGCGCTGGAAACGGCGTGCTGGTTCGAATCCAGTCTCGGTCACAAAGTACAGCGAAGTTTTACTTCGCTTTTTTTGTACAGTAAAGTTTTACTTCGCTCTAAACGAAATGAAAATTTCGTTCTAATTAAGCAAAATAAAATTTCGCTGTACTTTTATTTATCTTGTAAAAAAATAGAGCATGGCAAATAATATTAAATGCCCCAATTGCGGACATGAATTTGATGTGGAAAATGTAATTGCGGCTGAATTAGACCAGAAATATAAAGCGCAATACAAATCGGAATTGCAAAAATCTTTAAGCGGTATAGAGGAAGAAAAGAAAAAATTGCAGGACAACCAGTTACGTTTTGAAGAAACTAAAAAAAGAGAGAATGAAATATTTGCTCAAAAAATGCAGCAGGAAAGGCAGAAAATAGAAAACGACCTTAAAGAACAGATTACAAAAAGTACAGCAGCCGATTTTGAAAATAAATTGCGCATGCTGGAGAATAATAATAAAGACACCGAAGAAAAATTAAAGGAAGCAAGAAAAAAAGAACTGGAATTTTTACAGAAAGAACAGGAGTTGAAGAACAAAGAAGCTGAAATGGAAATTTCGTTGCAAAAAAAATTACAACAGGAAAGGGAAAGCTTGTCTGAACAGATACGAAAACAGGAGGTTGAAAAAAATACCTTGAAGGAAACTGAATTTCAGATGAAGCTGAAAAGTTTGGAAGTACAGCTGGAAGAACAAAAAAAATTAGCAGATGAAATGAAACGCAGGGCTGAACAAGGCAGTATGCAACGTCAGGGAGAAGTACAGGAATTATTATTGGAAGATATCTTAAAAGAAAATTTCCCTTTTGATATAATAGAAGAAGTAGGCAAAGGCGTTGAAGGGGCCGACTGCATACAACTGGTGCGTAACAACAGCGGCGTTATTTGCGGCAGGATTATTTATGAAAGCAAACGCACCAAGGCATGGAGCAATGGCTGGATAGATAAATTAAAAGCGGATAAGCGTAACAGTGGAAGCGATGTGGCTATCTTGGTTTCGCAGGTTTTTCCGAAGGATATGGATAAGTTTGGCGAAAAAGATGGCGTATGGTTATGCAATTTTAATGAAGTGGGCAGCGTTGCTTATTTATTAAGAGATGGCATCATAAGAATTCATGAAGCCAATAAGGGACAGGAAAATAAGGGGGAGAAAATGCACATGCTGTATGATTATTTAACCGGCAACGAATTTCGTGGTCAAATGGAAGCCATTGTAGAAGGCTTTGTTGCTATGAAAAGTTCTATTACCAAAGAACGTATACAGATGGAAAAGATATGGAAAGAAAGAGAAAAGCAACTGGAAAAAGTTTTGATAAGTACTAGTGGTATGTATGGCAGTGTTAAAGGTATTGCTGGTTCATCGGTAAATGATATTCCATTGCTGGAAGGCGGGGACGAAAATGAAAACGACGATTAATTTTTATGCCTTTCGATACCACCTATTATATTCCTGCCGGAGAGAACAGGCTTGACATTAAGTACTTTGCCTCAGGTGGAAGGGATACTGCTATCTATTTAAAGAAAGGAGAATTGCCTCCTCATATAGATAAGCAGATGGCCTATTTTATTAATAAGCAAATACAAGTGCCGATTCCTAAAAAAGTAGACCATTATACACCAAGCGGTACAATGGTGGTTATTTTTGTTGCTGCATTAATTTTTATTTTACTGCGTGTAAAAAAAGAATTAAACACCAAAGATGAAAATGCTTCCGGCAATTTTAATATTGAAAATAAAAGCGCTCCTGTTGTTAAGCAACCTTATATGGTTTATTACGGGGAAGAACTAAATTTTTCTGATGAAGAATTAATAATAATACTCAACAAGCACTTTCCTTATTTTACTGCATTAACTGCAATCCAGCAATCAAGATTTTTGCAGCGGCAACAAGATTTTATTGCGACTAAAACTTTTAAGATACATGATACGATAGGCTATAAAGAAATGCCTGTATTGATAAGCGCTGCAGCCATTCAATTAACTTTTGGGTTAAAGAAATACCTGTTGCCTAATTTTGAATTCATTCATATTTATCCAGAGGAATTTATGAGGGTGCAGGATACCATTTGTTTTTTGGAAGGTAATGTGTCTGGTCATGCCATAAATTTATCGTGGAAGCATTTTTTAAAGGGTTATCAAAATCCTACCGACGGGCAAAATGTGGGATTGCATGAATTATCGCATGCATTATATTATCAAACTTTTATAGTAGCAGAAAATGTAGATAATAACTTCAGAAGCACATTTGACAGCTTTAACGAGTATGGCAACAAAGTGTTTAACAGGGAATTGCAAGTTGGTAACGATTTGTATTCTGATTATGCCTTAAAAAATTTCCAGGAGTTTTGGGCAGAGAGTGCAGAAATATTTTTTGAAAAACCTGCTGAATTGAAAGCCTGTTATCCCAAACTATACGACATCATTAAATTATTGCTCAACCAGGATCCTTACAATAAAATTGCATCAGTGATCACTTAGTACCCAGGTTAAAAAATTATCATTCAGAAAAAGATAATGCACTTGCAAAGCAATCTTGTTTTTAAACAAGCAATGTACAATGCCTTTATCCAAATTGCCGGTGTAGCTTTCAATACGAATATGTTTTTTAAAATCGGTGCCGCCGCTGCCTTGCCATTTATAAATACTTTCTTTTGCGCACCAGAATAGGGTAGCGTTTTTTTTAGTCGCATCCTCTGGCATTAAAAAACATTCTTCAGCTGTTAAAAATTTTGGGATGATGCGATCGATCTTGTCATTTACCAATTCAATATCTACACCGCAGCGTTGATTTTTGCTGATGATTACTGCTGCATAATCTTTGCAATGTGAAATAGAAAAATGATAAGCTTCATCTTCTAAAAATGGCTTTCTTGTATCGGCTATCTTTATTAACTCTAATGGAAAATCGGGATGCAATGCTTTCAATAAAAACCTGCCTGCCAAATGCTGTAATCTTTTATGTGGATGTGTTATCTCGTTTTGTACAGGAACAATTGAAAAAAAATCTTCAGCTTCACTAATATGCCAAACACCCATTTGAGTTGCAGCGTTAATATTTTGTTGATAAACCAAAGGCATAAAATGATTTTAGATTTTAGATTGCAGATTTAAGATTGAATATTTGTGAAAGATAAGAATTCACGAATTTAGAAACAATTACACTATTTAAGTATACTAATAAA
>Ga0265327_10003793_pt1 | contig 13998 bp, 15 predicted proteins | sample 41621metaG_FD_202089 | JGI IMG/M metagenome (GOLD analysis project Ga0265327, IMG submission 202089) | Rhizosphere microbial communities from Carex aquatilis grown in University of Washington, Seatle, WA, United States - 4-16-21 metaG | ecosystem: Host-associated > Plants > Roots > Rhizosphere... | reverse complement strand
GTCGCGCCGCTACGGCCTTGGCCATCCGGGCGAGTTCCTCAATGAAGGCTTCATCGCCAATTTCGAGCATCTGTTCCCGACGCCGAGCCTGTCGGACTTCCAGCGCTTCCTGCTCAACAGCTTCACCTCGCCGGACGGCATCTTCGGCTTCAAGGCCGACTGGTTCCGCTACGCGCGGGCCCGGGAACTGGAGTATCTGCCCCGGGTCTATGAGAACATCGACCTCTATATCTACATGCGCCGCCGCGACTTCGTCGCCCAGGCGGTGTCCCTGGCGGTGGCGATGCAAAGCGGCATCTGGCACGAGACCAATATCCGCTTTGAGAACGCAGCGAACGTCTATGCCGGCCTTGTCTATGACGAGGCGATGATCGCTGAGAACGTGATCAGCCTGATGGAGGCGGAGTATGGCTGGGAGACCTATTTCGAGCGGGTCTCGGGCCGGGTGATCCCGGTCTGCTACGAGGATCTGACAGACTCCCTGGACGGCATCCTGGGCCAGATCGGACTGGCTCTCGGGGCGCAGCCGGCGGTCGCGCTCCCCCGCAGCTTCGACACCACCCTGAAGCCCACGCCCTCCACCGTGAACGCCGAGTGGCGCGCCCGGTTCATGGAGACCCGGGGCGAGCTGGTGGCCTATTGGCAAGCTCACCGTGGACGGGTTTCGACCGTGGGCTGAGGCCTATTTGCTGATGCGGGAAACCTCGTATTCCACGAGGCCCGGAATGGCCTTCAGCTGCCGGGCGAGATCCTCGAATCCGCCAGGGGCCCGGGTCTCCAGATTGGTGCCGTACTCGAAGATCCGACCGTCCCGGATCAGCTTGTAGCTCATCTCCCGGACGGAGACGGCGGACTGGCCGAACAGGGCCGCGAGCTGCCGCTCGTCCGGAGCCTGGGCCGCCTCGAACCGGAAGATCCCGAGCGCATAGATCCGGAACGGGATGCGGTTCTCGATCCAGCGAAACACCAGCAGGGTGACGAGCGCCGCGGCGGTGACCAGGGCGGCCGGCCCGCCCAGGCCCGTGCCGAACAGCAGGCCGATGGCGGCGGTGATCCAGATCGAGGCGGCGGTGGTCAGGCCCTGGACGCTGACCCCTTCCTTGAAGATCACGCCGGCGCCCAGGAAGCCAATGCCGGTCATCACCCCCTGGGCGAGGCGGCTGGGATCCAGGGCCTGGCCGCCTGCGGCGCCGGCGCCGAACATCGGCTGCAGGGCGATGGTGACGGTGGCGGCCGAGGCGAGGCTCACCAGGGCGTGGGTGCGGAAGCCGGCGGCCCGGCCGTTATAGGTGCGTTCAAGCCCGATCAGCAGGCCGGCGGCCCAGGCTCCGCCAAGATTGAGGGCCACCTGTCCGGCGAGATGCATGTCCATGGATGGAGGGGAGCACAGACCGGGCGCGAAATCGATCCGCGCCCGGCGCCGCGGCCGCTATTTCGGCTTGCGGAACTTGTAGATGAACTGGTCGGTCTTGCCCTTGATGGAGGCGTCGAAGACGTTGGCGGTGCGCGGGTCGGCCGGGTTGCGCAGGTCCTTGCTTTCGCCGGCGAACTTGAAGCCGGCCGCCTCGACCTCCTTCTTCACCTGGGCCGCGTCGATGCGATGCAGCTTCTCGGTGGCCGCGAGGCCGGAGCCATCCACCGCCGAGTGATCGAGCACCACATAGACGCCGCCGGGCTTGAGCGCGGCGAACACCTTCTTGTTGACGATGGCGAGGTCGGCCGGCTTGGCGAAGCCGTCGTGCAGGTCGTGATAGTTCTGCGAGGTCCAGACGGCGTCCAGCTTCTCGGGCGCGGCGAACTCGTTCGCCGGCGCAGTGAGGAAGGTGACGTTGGGCCGGTTGGCGTCGGGGTGGGAGCCGTTGGCCGGCAGCGGCGCCTTGGAGAACTGGGCGAATTCCGCGGGGGTGAACGCGTAGACCGCCCCCTTGGGACCCACCGCGCCGGAGAACAGTCGGGTGAAATAACCACCGCCGGGGATCAGGTCGGCGACCTTGTCGCCCGGCTTCACGCCGATGAAGGCGAGCATCTCAGCCGGCTTGCGGTCCGCATCGCGCTTGGTGTCGGTGTCCGGGCGAGACTTGTCGGCGACGGCGGCGGCGATGTTGGCGGGGATCTTGTCAGCGGCCCAGGTCTGGGAGGCGGACAGGGTGGCGACGCCGAGCACGGCGGTGGCCAGCAGGCTCATCGCAAGATTGCGGGACATGAGAGTTCCTTTGGAAGGCGCCGCGTCTGGGCGCGCGCGCATTCCTGCCATGAGGCGCCGCTTGGCGTAACGTGAATCTTCGGAAAGGTTCGGTGGCGCCGTCAGGCGCTGGCCAGGGCGCTCTGGAACAGGATCGCCCCGTCGGCCGAGCCGAGTTCGGCCTCGAACGCCCGGTCGGGGTGGGGCATCAGCCCCAGCACATTGCCGCGGGCGTTGATGAGGCCGGCGATGCTGGCGGTGGAGCCGTTGGGATTGTCCAGGTAGCGGAACACCACCTGGCCTTCCCCCTCGATCCGGGCCAGGGCTTCGGGATCCACGAAGAAATTGCCCTCGCCATTGCCCACGGTCATCGTCACCTCCCGGCGGCCGCCATAGCCGGCGGTGAAGCGGGTCTGGGCGTTGGTGACCTCGAGGTCCACGGCCTTGCAGACATATTTCAGATGCTCGTTGCGCAGCAGCGCGCCCGGCAGAAGCCCGGCCTCGCACAGCACCTGGAAGCCGTTGCAGATCCCCACCGTGGCGACGCCGCGATCCGCCGCCGCCTTGACCTCGGCCATCACCGGGGACAGGGCCGCCATGGCCCCGCACCGCAGATAGTCGCCATAGGAGAAGCCGCCCGGCAGGACGATCAGGTCGAGCCCGTGGGGGAGCGTGGTGTCCTGGTGCCAGACCATCTCCACCGTCGCGCCGGTGGAGCGCTCGATGGCGACCTTGCAGTCGCGGTCGCAGTTGGAGCCGGGGAAGACGATGACGGCCGCTTTCATGGGCGTGCTCTTAGTCTGCGTCGGCCGGAAAATCCAGCCGGGGCGCGTGGGGCGTGAGGCCATATCGACAGGATGGCGCACCTGGGTCACACAGCCTCCCGATGGCGGCCGGAGCAGGACCGATGACCGAGGACGAGGGCGGATTTGACGTGGACGACTGGGGGCGGCTCAAGCCGTTCACCGGCGCCCTGGCGACCCTGGAGGACGTGCAGGCGCGCGCCGCCATCTTCGCCCTGGGCGACACCGAGGGCGGCCGGGTGCTGGACATGCCCCTGCCGCAGCCGGTGATCTGGTGGAGCGATGACGGCGAGCAGGCGGCGGTGGCGGTCCAGGCTGAAATTCACCTGAGCGACGACGAGACGATGGAGGTGCTGGGCCTCATCCTGCCGGACGGGGCCGGGGCGGTGGCCCTGCTGGAGGATGTGGACCTGGTGGACGACACCGATCCCATGTGGCGCAGACTGGTGGCCGAGGCGGTGGGGGACGAGACGGGGGACGAAGATCCCGCCTGAGCCTCAGACGCCGGCCAGGGCCCCGGGCGGCGGGACCCGGCTCGCGAAGTCGAAGGCGCGGTCGCTCGGGCCGTTGGCGGCCAGGTCGGCCAGCCGCGCCTCGCCCTCGGCGTCATCGGGGACATGGCCGGCCGGGATCCACCACAGGACGAAGGACGGGCCCTGGCGCGGCAGGAACCATTCGCCCCGGCGGCGCACATAGTCCCGGTGTTCGGTCCGATAGGCGAAGGCCGCCAGGGCCTCGGCGCTCTCCCAGATGGAGAGATTGACGATGTAGAGCGGGTCCTGGCTGGGGGCCGGCGTCGCGGAATCGAAGCCCTCGCCTTTGGCGCGCCAGATGAAGCCGGGCTGGGCCTCGGCCAGGGCGTTGATGTGATCCAGAGCCTCGCGGAACGGCGCGCTCTCCGGCGCCTCCAGCGGCGCCCGGAGCGTGGTCACATTGTACTGGGCGAGATGGGCCTCCCGCATCCCGCAGGCTCAGGCGCACTCGTCGAGGATGGGGGCCGGCGGGGCGGCGGCGTCCGGGGCGGGGAAGGGCTGGCGGAAGGTGAAGGCCTCGGCGGTGGGACCGTTGTGGCGCAGGATCTCCAGGCGCGCGATGCCTTCCTCCGGGGTCGGCTGGTGGCCCACAGGGACCCACCAGAGGCAGGTATAGAGCTCCATCTTCTCGAACCATTCCGCCCGCCTGCGCATGATGTCGCGGTGGGCGGAGCGATAGACGAAGCCGGCCAGGGCCTCGGCGTCGGTCCAGACCGACATGTTGATGGCCATCAGCGGGTTTTCGAACGGCTGGATGTCGGTGGCGTCATTGCCCTCGCCGGTGAGCCGCCAGACGAAGCCCGGCATGGATTCGGCGAGCGCATTGATGCGGTCGAGATTGGCGACGAATTCGGCGATCTGCGGCGAGTCCACCGGCGCCCTCAGGGTCCCGATATTGATCTCGGCGAGATGGTAGGCGGTCATGGGCGACGAGCTCCGGCCAGGCTCTTCAGATAGGCGACCAGCTGATCATATCCAGCCCTGTCGCCGTAGGAACACCCGGTCTGCCGCATGCCATCCGAACCTGCGGTCTGCTGGATCACCGCCGGATGCCCCGCGCCGCCGGGCAGGGTGACCACATAGGAGGCGTGGCCGTCGGCGGTGTTGAAATAGTGATAGGGCTCGCCCGGCGTGCGGGCGAGCTTCACCTCCGGGATCGCCGCGATCCGCGCGGCCAGGGCCTCATAGCCCAGGGCGCAGTCGATCGCGAACTCCGCGGGCGGCGGCGGCGGCTTCGGCGCGCAGGCGGAAAGGAGGAGCGCCCCTGCCAGCAGGACCGCTCCAGGCCTCACGCCACCTCGACCCGGTAGCTTTCGATCACCGTATTGGCGAGCAGCTTCTCGCACATGTCCTTGACCTCGGCCTCGGCGGCGGCGCGGTCGGCCGCCTTGAGGTCGAACTCGATGGTCTTGCCGACGCGGACGCCATCGACCCCGCCCCAGCCCAGCCCATGCAGGGCGCTCTCGACAGCCTTGCCCTGGACGTCGAGGACGCCGGGCTTGAGGAACACATGGACTTTCGCGCGCACTAGTGCAGGCCTCCTTGGATCACGGTGGGCATCTCCTTCATGATGCCGAGGCGCCGGGCGACCTCGGTATAGCTCTCGATCACGTCCCCCAGGTCGCGGCGGAAGCGGTCCTTGTCCAGCTTCTCATTGGTCTGGGAATCCCACAGCCGGCAGCTATCTGGGCTGATCTCGTCGGCCAGGATCACCCGGGCGAAATCGTTCTCCCACAGGCGGCCGAACTCCACCTTGAAGTCCACCAGAGTGATGCCGACAGCGCCAAAGGCGCCTGACAGGAAGTCGTTGATGCGCAGGGCCAGGGCCATCATGTCGTCGATCTCCTGGGTCGAGGCCCAGTTGAAGGCGGTGATGTGCTCCTCGGTGACCATGGGGTTCGAGAGCTTGTCGTCCTTCAGGTAGAACTCGATGATCGAGCGCGGCAGGGCCTGGCCCTCCGGCAGGCCGAAACGCTGGCTCAGCGAGCCGGCGGCGACATTGCGCACCACCACCTCCAGCGGGATGATCTCCAGCTCGCGGATCAGCTGCTCGCGCAGATTGAGGCGACGGATGAAGTGGTTCTGGACTCCGATCGAGTTCAGTCGCACCATGAAGTATTCGCTGATGCGATTATTGATAACACCCTTGCCTTCCAGTACGGCTTTCTTTTCGGCATTGAATGCCGTGGCGTCGTCCTTAAAGTATTGGATAAGTGTTCCGGGTTCAGGCCCTTCATAGAGAATCTTGGCCTTGCCCTCATAAATCTTCTTCCGGCGGGTGCTCATAGACGCCTACTCCGCGAAGCGAGGGCTAGGCCGGCGCCGGAAACGAAAAGCGCGCGCGGTTCATTCCCAACGCGCGCGGCAATGGCTGCTCGGCCTCTCGCTCTTTAAGAGGCCAACTGAAATTAGCGGAAGCGCGCCCCGGGCGCAAACCCGTCCGCGCCGACCCGCGGCGGGAGACGCCGTCGCCGCACCCCGCGCGTTTCCATTGCGGGGGTCGCCGCCAAGCGATAGAGGATCAGCAGAGTACGCTCCCTGGGGGATATATGACGACCTTCGACGATCGCGAACGGGGCTTTGAGGGCAAGTTCGCGCTGGATCAGGAGCAGGAGTTCAAGGCTCACGCCCGGCGCAACCGGATGCTGGGCCATTGGGCCGCCGGACTGATGGGCCTCGAGGGCGCCCACGCGGACGACTACGCCAAGGCGGTGGTCAAGTCCGAGGTGGACCTGCCCAGCGAGGACGACGTGCTGCGCAAGGTGTTCGAGGACCTGAAGGGCTCCGGCGTCGCCGTCGGCGAAGGCGAGGTCCGCCGCCGCATGGACGAGCTGCTGGCCCAGGCCCGCGAGCAGATCAAGGCCGGCGAATAGGGGCCGAGCGCCCCCGCGGCGCGGCGCCTGCGGGCGTCGCCGCAGGATCCTTTCATGCGACGACCCACGAACGCGCCTGTGGCGTGGTCGCGAGGTCGCGCGGCCAGGATGGCCGGCCGGCGCCGGATCTGAACTCCGGGGGACCGCCTGCGGGGGAAACGGCGAGCGCCACATTCACGGCGCGGGGGAACCTGCTGGCGCCGGACTTGCGAAGGTCTCAGACACAAACCTGCCACATGTCCTAACCTGGAACAGAGCCCGATCATGAAGTTCGCCGTCGCCGTCGCCACCCTGGCGCTCGCCACCTCCGCCGCCGCGGGCGCTTCCGCCGGCGTGCTGATGAGCAATAATTTCGACAGTGAAGCCGGCGGCGCCAGCGCGCTGAACTATACCGGCTTCTCCAACCTGACCGTGACCGCCGGGACGGTGGACGTGGTCCACACCCCCGACTACGGGATCACCTGCGCCGGCGGCGCCGGCTCCTGCGTCGACCTGGACGGCTCGACCCTGCAGAGCGGCACGCTGTCCACCGCCACCTTCGCCTTCAACGCCGGCGACACGGTGACCTTCTCCTTCGACCTGTCGGGCAACCAGCGCACCGGCGGCTCGGACGACTGGTTGGTGGGCCTGACCTTCGGCGGCAACACCGCCCTGGCCAGCTACAATCTCGGCGGCGCCTTCGGGACCTCCACCCCGTTCAGCAACTTCATCACCAGCGGCATCACCACCTCCACCTCGGCGGCCGGCAGCGACCCCTTCGCCTCCTATCAGGTGAGCTTCGTGGCCAACCAGGCCGGCACCTTCAACGCCTACCTGCAGACCTTCGGCGACGACAATGTCGGCCCGGTAGTGGACAACCTGCTGCTGACCGACGTGGCCGCCGTGCCGGAACCGGCCACCTGGGCCCTGATGCTGGGGGGCTTCGGCCTGGCCGGCGCGACCCTGCGCCGCCGCCGCGTGGCGCTGGCCGCCGCCTGATCCCAGGCGCGCCGCTAAGACGGATTGACGCCGCCCTTCGGGGCGGCGTTTTTCGTATGGGCGGACGGGCAGGCCGCGGCGGGGATGCAAGGCCATGGATCCGGCGACGGCGATCATCGAGCGGCTGGGCCTGGCGCGGCATCCGGAGGGCGGCTGGTACCGGGAGACCTGGCGCGCGGCGGCGGACGCGGCCGGCGGCCGGGCGGCGGGCACGGCCATCCTGTTCCTGCTGGAGGCCGGCCAGGCCTCCCACTGGCACAGGGTGGACGCCACCGAGCTGTGGATCTTCCAGGCCGGCGCGCCCCTGGTGCTGAAGACCGCGCCAGGCGATGCGGGCCCGGTGAGCGCGGTGCGGCTGGGCGCCGACATCGCAGCCGGCGACGCGCCGCAGGCGGTGGTGGCGCCGGGGGCCTGGCAGGCGGCGCAGGCGAGCGCCGAGGGCTGGGCTCTGGTGGCCTGCGTGGTGGTTCCGGGGTTCGAGTTCGCTGGGTTCGAGATGGCGGAAGCGGGGTGGGCGCCGGGGTAGGGGGGCTCGTTTCGCGGAAACGCGACTCCCGTCAGTATCCCAAGATGGCCATCGAACCTGACTTCCTGAATGCAGCACAGACACCGAACGAAGCCAGGGCTTTCGTTGAAGCGTTCGCGAAGGTGACCGTGCATAGAATTAGGGCGGCGCTTGGCGTGCCGACGATGGAGATTAGCGCCGCCGAGCAAGGTGTCCGTCCGGATTGGAGTGACCAGGCCAAATTGGAGGCGAGCGGCCTTCGGTCAGAGCAGATAGATGACCGGGCCCGGGAGGGACTCAAATACCTGCACATTGACGTGGCCTCGACGGCAGGGAGTGTCCGGGCGCGGCGCTTGTTCCTTGCGCTTAGTGGGTTGTCGGAAAAACAGCAACGGGCGTTGTTTCCGCTGCTCCGCTCGAATAGGCCATCAATGAGTGCGCTACTGTCTGAAGAGGTTGCGCGACTAAACGCCTGGCTTGATGACGTGCGAGACGGCGGCTTCGATCCCACCGCCTTTATAACTTACCAAAGAAGTATTGGCATACATGGTGGGAGCCAGAACTTGAGCGGTTCGATCGGCGCCGCCGGGGCGGCGATTGCTTTTGTGGATGCCATTCGTGAGCTCGATCCCGCTGCTATTGAGGATAGCGTGGGTGAATTGCCGCCGTCGTCCGTGCGCTCTCCGAGCGAAGTCTATGAATGGATGTGTGCTGGTGAAAATAGAACAGTCAAAGCGATATTGTTGAGAAACAATAGATGTGTCGTATTCGCGAGTAGTAAAGATGCTACCATATTTATGTCGCTTGAGTCGAGGTTCTCGAGTGCGGCTGATGCCTTGAGGCGGTATTCAGCCGTCTCAAATGATCAGAGGCAGAGATCGCAGGTGTTGCATGAATTCGCTGTTGGTGAAGTCAAGACCGCGACGGACCCTGCCAATCTCCACGAACGAATGGGTCTAGCGTCGCGCGAAACGCAAACCGAACTTCGGACCGATCGATTCCTGATTATGGCTCTCCTGAACGCGCAAATATTGACTGGTGGAATTCAGGGTCGAACGTTAAACAATCGAGATCTCACAAGATTTACTCAGGTATTTAATCTTCATCATTGCTGGGGTTGGGACGGGGGGCGTACGAGAAATCCCGTGCACTGGGAATTCTTCAAGAGTAAGATGAAAGAATGGTGCGGTATTTAAGCGGCTGCCTTAACGTCGGCGCGGCGAAGGTCATCAATCCGTAGGGTTGTGTTTTCCATCACCCACTCTTCCGGTGCAGGTTTCCGATTGGTTACCATCCAATCGACACAAGCGGCGATCTGCCATGCAATGAGCGGCGGTACCGCGTCGCCGATTGCCCGGTAACGATTGGCGACGGATTTGACGGGAAACTGATAGGTAAAGGGGAAGCCCTGCAGTGTGGCCATCTCCCTAACCGTCAGCAGTCGATCGTGCATGGGGTGTGCATAGCGCCCGTTGCCGACATGAGCGCATTCCCGCTTAATCGTTGGTGCCGGGCGATCCCACCACATTCGTCCGTAAACGTCGGGATGGGATCCCAAATTCTTGCTCTGCCAACGCCGAAGGCATTCCGGCGTCAGATGGTGTCGAGTGGCTTCATTGCGCGCTACGTCCACCCAGCCACCGCCATCAGGAGGGGTCGCCCTCAACCGCAACTTGACCGGGTCGCCGGTCCCCGGGACCGACGCCCCCGTCGGGTCGCTCGGGTTGTCGGCGCGCCATCGCTCAAGGCGATCCAGAGCAACGCGAACTGTGACTGCATCCTTTGGAACGACCCAACCATCCCAAAGGTCCTCCAGCGTTCGCGCCGGGCCGATGCGAGACGCCACGATGAGCGCCCGTTCGCGAACTTGAGGTAAGCCGAAGCGGCTCAAAAAATGAACATCAGCACGCACGTCGTAACCTAACGCGATGAGCCTTTCGCGCAGCTGGGCCCAATGCTGAGGGTGATTACCAGTAATCAATTCTCTGGCGTTTTCCATTATGAAAACGTCAGGAAGCAAGGCCTCAACGAAGTCGCCGGAACGCCCGACCAGTGTGTTCCGATCACGGTCAGCAAGGTGGTTTTCCGGATTTGCTCGCGAAAAATCCGTGCAGGGTGCGCAGGAAATCAGGCATCCCACTTCGCCTCTCGTCAGACCAACACGTTCCAGAAGGTCGACCGGGGATAGTACGTGGAGGTCTTCAGATACGGGGCGTAGCCCATGATTGGCCTCGTAAATGCGATTACACCCGGTCTCGCCAACATGCTTTCCCGACGGCTTTGCGACTTCAAGGTCAACGGCTGCGGCTAGGCGCCAGCCATCGCGACCAGAGAAGCCCGCGCTCATACCTCCACCGCACGAGAATAAGTCCACGACGGGGGCGCCTAGCGCCGGACGGATTGCCATATTTGAATCCAACTCCACTTCACCCTGGTATTAACAGAGTCGCTGCGCGTGGGAATGTGTTCCTGTTATGTTCCCATACGCACGGGCGGTCAAGCCTGATTCGGGCTTTTGATCTGGCCGCCGAGGAATGCCCTGAGCCGGTGCTCGATGAGTCTCGTATCGCTCAGCTCACACTCCCAAAGGACCAAGAGCATCCACCCAGCCATGCTGAGCGCTTGTTCATTTCGGCGGTCGCGCTCGACAGTCGCAAGAAGCTTCGTCTGCCACCACTCCGCGCGGGTAGCCGGAACGGTCGCCTTTCGGCAGTGAGGATCAGGATGGCTGTGCCAGAAGCACCCGCGAACCTCCACCACTTTCCGGTAGCGAGGCAGTACGATGTCCGGACGCCCAGGCAAATCTGATCGGTGGAGACGAAAGCGATAGCCGAGACGATGAAGCATTGATCGGACGATCATCTCAGGGCGGGTGTGCTTGCCTTTGACCGCTTGCATATTGCGCCGTCGGCCTTCGGAAATTGGTGGTCCCTGGACAACATCGGTTCGGGTCATGTTCGCACTCAAATGCAATCCTCCAAGATAGCAGTGGCGCATCTCCTGTCCGTCCTGCTTGCAGTGAGCTGCGCGCCTCAAGCCTTTTTGACGAACTCGGTCCTGAGGACCAGGCCCTTGACCTTGTCGGCGTTGCACTCGATCTCGCCTTCGTCGCCGGTGAGGCGGATCTTCCTGATCAGGGTTCCGCGCTTGAGGGTGACGCCGCCGGAGCCCTTGACCTTGAGGTCCTTGATCAGGGTGACGCTGTCGCCGTCCGCGAGGAGGGCGCCGTTGGAGTCTCTGACGTCCATGGGGGATCCTGGGGCTGGCGAGGGGATGGCGCGGTTTAGGCGGCGGCAGCCTGAGGGGCAAGGCGGGACGCTGCGGAGGCGCCGGATGTTCGTGATTTGTTCTTGACGGCTGCGCGCAGATCGGCTAGGGTTTTCGGCAGGGTGGAACACCGCGCCTGAGGCTCAGTCCGGTGCTCGCCTCTTGGAGGAGCGGGCCCGAAGGGCTTGAGCGGACTCATAGGGCTCGGGGCTTCAGCCGCGTCGAGGCTGGTGGGCTTCAGCCCCCTCCGCCTCACCGCTTCGCGGCGATCCACCTCCCCCAAGGGGGGAGGATCTTGAGGCCGTCTCGCCGGGCGATCTTGCTTTTTCGACCCTGACCGGCTCGCAGGCGCGGGCCCGCATGCGCTGGAATCCTTCCCATGACCCATGATGAGCCCGACCCCTTGCCGGGGCCGTCCGGCGTGCGCCCGTGGCGGCGGTATCGGCCGGAGCTGGACGCCACCATCTGCGCGCGGCTGGAGCTGGGGGAGAGCACCCTGGAGATCTGCCGGGACCCGGAGATGCCGGCGCGGGAATCCCTGCGGCGGTGGGGCCGGCAATATCCCGAGTTCGGCAAGCGGATGGCGGAGGCCAGGCGCAAGGGCGGGCGCTCGGCGCGGGGGCATCGCAAGGTCTGGTGCCCGCATGTGGCCCGGCTGATCCTGCACCGGATGGCCAATGAGGGGCTGAGCCTGGCCAAGGCCCGGGTGGGGGTGGGCATGCCCGCCCTGGCCACGGTCTATCGCTGGATCCATGAGCGCGAGGCGTTCGCCCGCGGCTACGCCCAGGCCTGTGCGCTGCGGGCCGACGGCCTGTTCGACCAGGTGTGGGAGATCGCCGCGGCGGTGGAGCCGGGCACGGCCATGGTGGCGCGGGTGAAGATCGACGCCCTGAAGTGGCAGGCGGCCCGGCTGGCCCCCAAACGCTATGGGCTGCGGCCGGAGGGGGCGGCGACGCCGGTCCCGGGCGGTGTGGGGACGGGGGCAGGGGCGGAGACGGACGCCGGGCCCGCGCCGCCCCTGGTGGTGATCCGGCATTTCGGGACCTGCCCGGAGGAGGAATATGACTATCTGGCGCCGTGCCAGCCGCGGGGACGCCCGACGACGGAGGCGCCGCCCGGGCCCCCGGAGCCGTGGGAACTGTGAGGCGGATCCGCCCCCGGGCGGGCGGGAATGTCCGCGTCGCAATCCTCGTGGGATCCCGAGTTTCGGCCCTCGAGACTCAGAGTTTTACGGTGGGGCGCGGCTTCTTGACGGAAATCAAGGCATCTTGGTCAAGGTTTGAGATGGTCAGAAATCTCAAAAGACCCGATGTTGAACAGGTCTTCGTTGGTCAAACGCCGGATGTTCATCATTGGTAGAACGCCTGACAACTGGAGATTGCTTGGTATCGAGGAGGCATTCCGGTGGATGACGACCCGCAGCAAGGCGCAGGCGGCGTGGTCGTTCGACTGACGAGCTTAGATAGCCCGCGCGAACCTTCGCCGGACTATCTGTCGGACCTGCTCGCCCTGGCGGAGACGACATCTCAGGTCGGGACCTGGGTGCTGGACGTGGCGACGGATCGCCTGACCTGGTCCGACCAGACCTTCCGCATCTTCGGGTTCGACCCGGCGCTGCCGCCGCCGGATCGGCAGGCCTTGCTGGCCTGCTATCATCCGCAGGATGCCAAGCGGCTGGCGGATCGCGTCGATCGGTCGATCGGACAGGCCCAGGACTATGAACTTGTGGCGCAGATCACCCGCCCAGACGGCGCCGTCCGGCGCATCTCCAGCCGTGGCTTTCATCGCTGCGATGCGCGCGGCGAGGTGATGGCGATCTATGGCACAGTCCAGGATGTGACCGACATCATGCGCGCCGAAGACGCCCGCCGTGAGGTCGACGAGACCCTGGTGCGCCAACGCCTGGAAACCCGGGCGGCCCTGAAAGCGCTTGAGCAGAGTGATGCGCGCTATCGGCTGATCGCCGACCACGTGGCCGACATCATCGTGCGCTACGACATCCATGGCGTGGTGGAATATGTTTCGCCGTCCGTCCGGCATGTCGGGTTCGACCCGGAGACGATGGTTGGCCGCACCATCGCCGAGTTCGTCGATAACACCGAGCGCAGCATCCGGGTGCTCGACGCCTTGCGGGAGGGGCTGCCCCTGCCGACCGGCCGGTCCAATGAACTGCGCATCCGCCGCCCGGATGGCGCAACGCTCTGGATGGAAGGCAACCCGTCCGCGATCGAGGACGAGGCGGGACAGCCGATCGGAATCGTCACGATGTTGCGCGACGTCACCGAACGCCGCGCCATGGAGGATGAGCTTCGGCGCAAGACGGTTGACGCGGAAGCCGCCGCGGTCGCCAAGGCGCAGTTCCTGGCCAATATGAGCCACGAGATCCGCACCCCGCTCACCGGGGTGATCGGCTTCGCCGAGCTGCTGGGCAAGCAACAGGGCCTGTCGGACAAGGCCAGGACCTATATCGACCGGATCAATGCCGGCGGCCGGGCCCTGCTGGCCATCGTCAATGACGTGCTGGAATTCTCCCGGATCGAGGCCGGGCGCATCAAGCTCGATCCGCAGACCTGCGAGCTGGAGGCGCTGATCGACCAGGCGATCGGCCTTGTGCAGAACGACGCCATAGCCAAGGGCCTGGCGCTGGGGCTCGAGCGGCGCGGCGCCTTGCCGGCCATGGTGACGGTGGACCCGGTGCGGCTGATCCAGGTGCTGCTGAACCTGCTGAACAACGCCATCAAGTTCACCCATGCCGGCGGCGTGACCCTGGCGGTCAGCCACCAGGACGGGCGCCTGCGGGCGGAGGTGTCCGACACTGGCGTGGGCATCGCCCCTGACCAGGCCCGCATGCTGTTCC
>Ga0265327_10003792_pt1 | contig 14001 bp, 12 predicted proteins | sample 41621metaG_FD_202089 | JGI IMG/M metagenome (GOLD analysis project Ga0265327, IMG submission 202089) | Rhizosphere microbial communities from Carex aquatilis grown in University of Washington, Seatle, WA, United States - 4-16-21 metaG | ecosystem: Host-associated > Plants > Roots > Rhizosphere... | reverse complement strand
CCCAAATCGGACGAGCCTGCTGCCAAGCCGGAAGAGAAAGTGCCCGCCGCGGAACCGAAAGCAGACAAGGAAGAAGCCAAGAAGGATGCGGACAAGAAGGAGTAACCCTTCAGTCCATTGCTTCCTCCGGAAATGAAGAATTCACCTGGCCCGGCATCTGACATGCCGGGCTTCCTTTTTATTACTGGCCACTGCCATGACCGACGAAATCTCAGAAGCCGACCTTGATGAACCCGCAGATGAAGGCAGCGCCGCCTCGGAAGTGATCAAACAGGTTGTCGAGGCGCGGGCTCACGGCTGGCGAGTCGATCATTACTTGTCGCGCCTGCATCCCAACTTCAGCCGCGCGGCATTTCAAAGGGTCATCGAAGATGGTGGTGTTGTCGTCAACGGGCTTCCAGTCAAAATTGCACGTCGGCTGCGCGTGAACGACTGCATCGAGTTTCGATTGCCGACCAATCCGGACCGGACTCTGCCGCCGGAAGATATTCCGCTGGACGTCCTCTATGACGACGATTCGCTGATCGTGATCAATAAATCCGCCAACATGATCGTGCACCCGGGACGCGGCAACTACATGGGAACGCTGGCAGGGGCCCTGCAGTTCCACTTTGACAAGTTGAGCGATGTTGCCGGCAAGCACCGCGCGGGGATTGTTCACCGACTGGACCGTGACACGAGTGGCGTGCTGGTCGTTGCCAAGGACAACACCGTTCATGCGAACCTGAGCAGCCAGTTCGAAGAGCGGACGGTCGAGAAGGAATACCGCGCCATCTCGTGGGGCGAAGTCTCATTCGATCGTGACTACATCGAAACCCATGTCCGGGTCAGCCAGCGCAATCGCGAACGGATGATGGTCTGCCCGGAAGGTGGCAACGCGCGGTTTGCTTCCACGTTTTACGAAGTACTCGAGCGACATCGCGGCTATTCGTTTCTCAGACTCTGCCCGCAAACAGGGCGGACTCACCAGTTGCGAGTGCACTTGCACCACCTGGGTCACCCGATCGTGGCTGATCGACTGTACGAGGGACGTTCGGCACTTAAGTTGTCGGATCTGGTGGAGAACCTTCCTCCCGAGCAGGATGAAACCTTGATCCAGCGCCAGGCGTTGCATGCACTGCGACTTTGCTTTAATCATCCAGTGACAGGCCAGCGCCTGGAATTCGAAGCCCCCCTTCCCGACGACTTTCAGCGGGCACTCACAGCGATTCGTACGCATCGCGCCAAACCCGCACGACGCTCAACGTAGCCGTCTCCATCTGAACGGACGCCTTCGACAACCAGGCCCGCCCCATTGGGCGGGAGGTTGGTTCCCTGCGCGGACCAGTCGCCGCACTCCCTACGATCGTTCTGTTCGCAGAAACTGCACAGCGGTCTCTCGCACTTGCCCATCCCAGAGAGGAATGGGAATGGTACTCGCATCAATTGCGGACGCTAATCTCACCGTGCTTCGCGAACGAACTCGCATACGCATCTGCGATCACGGGACTTGCAAATTCCCAGGGAGTTGCCGGAACTTTTTTCGACGCAGAATCGTCAGACCTCGCAGTGCTTTCAGTCCCAGACCAATTCCGCGTACGCCCGCAACGCAGGAGAATTTCCATGTCTCGACGCCTCCTTCCGATTTGGGGCCTGTTTCTGGTTGCTGTCTGTGTCTGGCGTGCGACTTCGGCCGAGAATCCACGCGACAAGATTCCCCAGCAAAAGCACGAGGCAGGTCAGGCGGGGACTGCCGCGAGTGGCGATGGCTTTTTGACTTACATCAGCACCGACAAGCCAATCTATCGTCCAGGTGAAACGCTGTATGTCCGCAGCATTCCCCTGAATGCTCACACTCGGCAGCCCGTTGCCAATGGGCAGGATCTTCTGGCGCTGGTTGAGATTCGGGGGCCCAAAGGTGACGCGGTCGCGGCGGGTCGTTCCCAAATTCAGGATGGTGTCAGCGGCTTCAGTTGGTCGATCCCCGCGGCCCAGGCGGGTGGTGAATACAAGATTCAAGTGAGCTATCCGGAAACGGGCCATCCCCCTGCCGAACGTCGATTCGACATCCGAGCCTATCGTGCACCACGGCTCAAGACACAGATTCGGTTCCTGCGCGATGGATACGGCGCCGGTGACGACGTTGTGGCATCGCTCCATGCAGTCCGGGCCGAAGGGGGAGTCCCAACGGGCGCGACAGTGACTGTTCTCGCCCGCATCGATGGAGTCGAAGTCTTTCGGGGAGGCGTCCTCATCAATGAACAAGGGTCGGGGGTGGCGCGATTCTCACTTCCGAAGGAGATTCGTCGAGGTGAAGGGACCTTGGCATTCGTGATCGAAGACGGGGGCGTGGTTGAGACCGCCAGCAAGACAATCCCAATTCTCCTGCAGACAGTGGATCTGTCCGTCTATCCGGAAGGGGGCGAACTGGTGGCGGGACTCGTCAATCGAGTCTACTTCGAAGCATTCACGCCGAGTCGGAAACCCGCGGACCTTGCGGGTGTCGTGCTGGACTCGGACGACAAAGAAGTCGCGACGTTTCGAAGCGAGCACGAAGGACGTGGCCGATTCACGTTGAAGCCAGTTGCTGGTGGCAGGTACAGGCTGAAAATCACCGAACCGTCTGGCATCAAGACCCAATACGAATTGCCTCCGACACAGCCGTCTGGCGTTGTCCTGACTTCGTTGCAGGACGAATTGCCTGGGGATATCGGGGTAGCCCGCCCACACGTCGATGCGGCGAACGTGGCCGCTCCCTCGGCGATGGCCGATATCAAGGTCGCTCTCGCTGCCACGGAAGCAGGGGTCTATCGAGTCTCCGTGCATCAACGCGATCGGGAAGTTGCGATGCAGCAGGCGGAACTGAGGGTCGGGGAAATTCGAGAACTGGGATTCGCCACAGGGGCGGCAGATGGTGTCTTACGGGTCACAGTTTGGAATTCGGCGGGAAAGCCAATGGCAGAACGCCTGATCTTCCGACAGACAGCTCATTCAGTTCACGTGAAGCTGACTGCGGATCTGAATCAGTACGTCCCGGGGGGGCGGGCCAAAATCACGGTGAAGACCTGCGACGAAACGGGCCAACCAATCAGTGCCGTGGTCGGGATCACAGCCACGGATGAAAGTGTCCTGGAGTTGATTGACAAGCGCGAGCAGTCACCACGACTGCCGGTCATGGTTTTGCTGGAAGGCGAAGTCAGGGAACTTGCGGACGCGCATGTCTATCTGGATCCAGCGAACCCATCGGCTCACACGGCCGTGGACCTTTTGCTGGGGACCCAGGGCTGGCGTCGATTTGCCTATGTCGATCCCGCCAGATTTGCCCAGACGCACGGCGATGCAGGTCGCCGCGTCCTGGCATTGCGAGTACCAGTCGTCGCGACAAAATCAAGCGATGCATTTCATCCCATGTCCGGAGGTTTCCACAAGAAAGCGTCCGGAATGCCAGCAGCGGCCCCTGCCTTCGGAAATGCCATCGCCCCGCCAGACGATGCGAAACACGCGGTAGACGAATTGCATCGTCGGAAGGACGAAGCGCCCGTCGCTGACAAAGCCGATCGAGACGAACTCCTCCCGCACGAGGAACTGGCAAAAAGAGGAGGTTTTGCTATGGGTGGCCGCCGCGCACTCGCGCTCCCACATCGAAATGACTTTGTCCCTGTCCGAGTTTACGCCCATCAAGTTCGCTCGAACCGCCAACCCGGCGATCGTGCTGATTTTGCAGAGACACTTTTCTGGAATGCAGGAATACGGACGAACGACCAGGGTGAAGCAACTGTCGAATTCGGACTCAATGATTCGGTCACGAGTTTCCGCGTCACGGGTGAGGCGTTCACCGACCAGGGAACTCTGGGCGCCGGATCCCTGGCGATCGAGTCAGTTGCCCCATTCTATCTCGAACCGAAGCTGCCGCTGGAAGTCACAACAGGGGATGAGATCCGTCTTCCACTGGGAGTGGTGAATGCGACGAATGAGGCTCTGGAACAGGCGTCTGTGCGATATCAGATGGCAATCTCATCGCATGTCCAGACTGGCAGCGTTCAATTCCAACTACCGGCAAATCAGCGAGTGCGACAGACAATTCCACTCCAGATCGGCAGGGATGTTGGTGAATCGCGCATCACACTCGACGCCACCGCGGGCCCTCACGTCGACAAGGTGACCAGGACAATGATGGTTCGGCCGCCTGGCTTTCCAACACCCGTTGGATTTGGTGGATTGCTGAAGCCGGGCGAAACCGCATCCCATGAGTTCTCGATTCCGAAGACGCTGGTCCCCGGCAGTCTCGATGCACGGCTTGTCGTCTATCCAACGCCCCTGGCCAGCATGAACGAATCACTGGCTGCCCTGATTCGCGAGCCATCCGGTTGCTTCGAGCAGACCAGTTCCACCGTCTATCCGCTCGTCATGGCTCAGCAATACTTCCTGTCCCATCAGGGAGTTGACCCGGCACTCATCGAAAAAAGCAGTCTGATTCTTCAAACGGGTTACGATCGCCTGCGCGGGTTTGAATCGCGCAGCGGGGGCTTCGAATGGTTCGGCGCTGATCCGGGACATGATGCCTTGACCGCCTATGGACTGCTCGAGTTTACAGACATGTCCCGGGTGCGATTCGTTGACCCTGACATGCTGGAGCGGACTCGCAAATGGCTGCTGGATCAACGCGATTCTCATGGTGGCTATCTTCGCAGAACTCATACATTGCACACGTGGATTGCCGATCCGGAATGTGCCAACGCGTACAACACCTGGTCGCTGCTGGAAGCGGGCGTGAAAGTAGATCTCGGGACTGAGGTCCGCTGGATTCGCGATGCCGCGGAGAAATCACAGAACAGTTACGCGATTGCCCTCGGCGCGAATGTCCTGGGTTTGGCAGGTGATAAGGAAGGCGAGGACCACCTGCTGGACAAGCTCGCCGGCAAACAACTTTCGGACGGATCGGTCGGGGGAGCGACGACCAGTGTCATTGGCAGCGGCGGGGATGCCCTTGTGATCGAAACGACAGCGCTTTGCGTGCTCGCCTGGCTGAAGAACCCCAGCTATGCATCCAACGTGGAAAGCTCAATCAAGTTCCTGGCGGAAAGCTGCAAGGGAGGGCGTTTCGGCTCGACCCAATCGACAGTACTGGCACTGAAGGCGATTGTTGCCTATGACAAGTCGCGAGCTCAACCGACAGTGGCGGGACGACTTCAGCTGGTCGTGGACGGCAAGCCGGTTGGTAAACCCGTTCCGTTTGATCGTCAGTCCACTGGAACGATTGAGATGCCGAAATTCTCGGAATTGCTGACGCCAGGACGCCATCTGGTTCAGGTGACGATGACCGATGGCTCACAGATGCCGTATTCGCTGGCCATCAACTACCACAACTTGACGCCAGCTTCGTCCGACAAGTGTCAACTGCATCTGGAAGTCGGACTGCGCGACACGCAGATCGAAGAAGGGTCGGCGACCGAAGCGACAGTCGTCGTTGTCAATCGAACCAACGAAGTCATCCCCACCCCGATTGCAATTGTCGGTATTCCAGGTGGACTGGAAGTGCGACATGATCAACTGAAAGAACTTGTGAAGAGTGGCAAGATTGCCGCGTACGAGGTCCTTGGACGCGAGGTCGTGCTGTATTGGCGGTCGCTCGATAAAGAAGCCCGCGTTGATCTGTCGCTCAGCCTGATTGGTGCGGTGCCAGGGACGTACACAGGACCAGCCAGTCGCGCGTATCTCTATTACACCGATGAACATAAACAATGGGTCGATGGTTTGAAGGTCCAGATCGACCCCAAATGACCGACCGGAAGACGGTGGGAGTTCTCATCGCGGATTCGTGGTTGCCACGTTGTCTTGCTCGCGGCAGAATTTTTTGGAAATTGCCGGAAGCGATGTCGATCGGACTCACTCGTGATTCGACTACATCGCGGCGGGCGATTTCCAAACTTCTGTTTAACTGGATCGAGGAGAGACGATGATGGTGCGACAATTCCTGACCTGCGGACTGCTGTTGATGGGCATAACGTGTTTGTCTTTTGCGGAAGACAAGCACGACCATGCCCCCTCGGGCGCGAAAAATGCCGGGCTTGAGAAACTGAAAACGCTGGTCGGCACTTGGGTTACGGCCGACAAGGACGGGAAGCCGACCGACGAAGTGGTTTCCGTGATAAAGTTGACGGCCGGGGGTAGTGCCATTCACGAAACACTCTTCCCCGGTCAGCCGCACGAGATGGTTTCCATCTACACCGCAGATGGTCCCGATGTGCTGATGACGCACTACTGCATGCTCGGTAACCAGCCGCGCATGAAGGCGAGCACGAAAGCACTGGGCAACAAGTTGAATTTCGAATTCGCGGGGGGAACCAACCTGGATCCGAAGAAGGATAAGCACATGCACGCGGCAACGCTGACCATCATTGATGCCGATCACTATGAAGTTGACGGTGTCGGTTGGGAAAATGGTGCTCCGGCAAAGGAAATGTGCAACGGCATGAAGCTCGTTCGCAAGAAGTAGAGCTCCATAGCCCCGGGCGATTCGCGGGACGCGATGTTCCGCGATCGCTCACCGTTCGGGCGAAGGATCAAACTGGCTGACAATCGCGAGATGTCGCGAAATCGCGTCACACGCCGCGGAAAATCCCGTCGATTCGAATGATAAGGGAATGTCAATCTGGTGGTTGACGTTCCAATTTCCTCGGATTCGGGGTTCATCCCGTGATAATCCGCAGAGCGTTTCCCGATGTCCGACTCGCCGCGTCAGTGGTGTTGATCGTGCTGGCGTCGGGATGTGCCTCGTCCCGTTGGGCCTGGGACGACGATCGATATGCGAACTTGCACAGTGTTCCCTACAGCTCTGTCCCAGCAAAGCGAATGTGGCAGAAATGTGGTGAGATGATGGATGCTCGTTTCCAGGAGGGAAACAGCGGTCTCTATCTTGGCGGAGCGGGGACAAGCGGCCCCTGGCCTGCCGCCCTCGGGGAAATCGGCGGGTTCTCGATGCCGAACTCCTGGTCCACGTTCCGACTGGGGGCTCTGGGTCTCGACAATGGCGGGACAGGGGTCGCTGGTGGAATCGCAGGCGGTCGAATTCATGCCCCGACCCGGCTGACACCGTATGTGGGAGTTTCCTCTGTCCTGGGATTCACCGGACTGCATTCCGGTATCGCTTCGCACAATTCTCGATCTGCGCGCCAGGGTCAGAAGATCTCGACGGTGAGCGGCCTGTTCGCGTTTGCCCCGGAAGCGGGACTGTCGTATTGGATCACTTCCAGCGTTCGGATCAATGCCGGCGCCAGCTACTACATCACGGATGGTGGCAAGCCCGACTTCCTGCTTTACCAGATCACCATGGATTTCTCGACACGAGATCCGATGCTGCCTCCATGCGATCCCCCAGGGTTGGACTACAGTCAGTTTCCTGAGCCCCCCGATATCGAAACTCCATTGCCAATCGTGGTCGACCGGGTCATCGATCCGATTCTGCCGCAGAGCGATGCCGAAGAAGAAATCAGTCGCATCCTGAAAGAAATCGGTTCGGCGCCGTCGCAGGGAGGTTCAAATTCGACGCTGCTGCCAGTGCCGAATGCGATCGAAACGGATCCGGATTTGGATCGTCTCTCGCGGTGACCGGGCGAGTTGAGGCCGAACCGCTCCCACTTCAACTCATCGACACCAAACACGTCCTCGGTTGCATCGCCGACGCCGGGTGGAGATTCTTGTTGGACGTCACGATCCTCGTCTCCTGCTCAGTTCGTGCTTGTGGGAATCACCCGTGCGATTGGCCGAGTGATTGCGATGCATCGACCGATGGCCCCAGGGGAGTATACGAATGCGATCCACAGTGCGCAAGCTTCTGCTGGCCGCAGTGAAGTCTGATTCCATTGCGGAAAGGATTGATCAAACGTGGCGCACCCGCTGCCTGCACTGCCGCGCGGCGCTGTACGTTTCGGACGATGGTGTTGCGACGAACGGTGCGACCCTTGAGCACATCATTCCGAAAAGCTGGTTCGAAAAGCGGGCGGCGGCAGATTTGATAAAAGATCTGGCGGGCCCCGATGACGTGCGTAACCTGGCGCTTGCCTGTCCACGCTGCAATCAATCCAAAGGGCATGGTCACGATAAGGCAGGTCCCTCTGACGCACGTGCGCGTGAAGTGGTCCAGACCTTGTTCGACAAGCGACAGGCTCGCTTCGCTCTGACTGACGAGGAATGACATGCCCGCTTCCAGGGGGTTTGTCATATGGATCGCCGCCGAATTGATAGCTTTGCATTCCGGATGTCGTCCAAATGCTCCGCCTTCGCTCCCGGCGACGACAGAAAGTGCGCCGGAGCAGGAAGCACTTGCGTTGCCAGTTGAACCAACCGTGGCCCCCAAGGAAGTGACTCCGGTTCCCAAAGCGGCTGATCCCGAGATCCTGGTGCTGACCCCAGCAGACCTGAGAGTGAATCGGCAGAACCCGCTCGTGATTCCCAAGGGATACATCGTGCAATGACTCGGACGCACATGTCGTTCTGGAAGGAGACAATGTCGAACTCGCCCGCATCGACCTGGCTTCACCTGCTCATGCCCGGCGAATCAAGTTAGCCGATCATCCCTTGGGGGAAAGCCGGAAATTTCTCGGAGTCGTCAGCGGGCTCGACAAGAAACAGATTTATCTTGAGAACGCCTGGATCATCGAGTAACGTCAGCGTCAGGACGGCACGTGAGCGTGGAAGAAAGTATGGCCGCATTCGCACTTGAATCGCCGAACGGGATGCACAACCTGGCACTTTGGACATCGCTTCTCGTGTCGGCGAAGCGAGTTGCTGTCGGCCGGTGGAGCAAGATTGCTGAGCCGTTGCGCGGTGATCCGTTTCGTGAGTGTCCGGTCTTCTGCCGCCATTGCGCACTGCGGATGAATGCCTTCGCGGGAATAGCTGGCGTGCCCGCAGATGGGGCACATCGGGCGAATCTGGACCTCAAGCAGGGGCAACGGCTTCTTGTTCGGATTCGACACGTGGCCACCTCGGTTGGATGAGAACTTGCGAAATTCAGCAGCCACTGTCAGCAATCTGCGGACAGTGGCTGCAACGCTCAATGACCTGCAATCCACCGGTTAGTAGCGCGAACCACCTCCGCCGTATCGGCCGCCGCCGCCGCCGCTGCGTCCACCGCCGCCGCCGCCACCGCGATCTTCGCGAGGACGAGCTTCATTGACCGTCAAGGCACGTCCATCGATTTCTTTGCCGTTGAGCGCATCAATCGCCGCTTTGCACGATTGATCATTGCCCATCTCGACGAACCCGAATCCCTTGGAACGACCGGTGTCGCGGTCCATGACAACCTGGGCCGAACGCACTTCGCCGTACGGCGCGAACAACGATTCCAAAGTTGCGTTGGTTGTGCTGTACGTCAGGTTGCCTACATACAATTTCATCGCCATTGACATTCCTCTCCGACACGCCCTGCCAAACCTGACGTCCTGACGAACCGGCCTGCGAGACGAAACACGAACTCTTGTCAAATGCAACATTGCAGTTGACGCTCAACGTAGTCTCCGCAGACGCCGCCGCCCGCAGGTAAGTTGTTCTCACTTAGTCTTGTACAAGCCGATGAATGGTGTGTCCGTACGCGGACAACGACAGTCGCGCAGGAACGAGCCCTGCATTCAAGTGGATATGAAGTACGACTCCCGGAGAGAATCTGCTGGGGTCGTGAAATCAATCGGAAGCGGAGGAGACCAGATGCCTCAATACTCGGCCATCGTCATGAGAAACGATCGAAGCGGATTTTCGTAACGAAAACACCGTTAACGTCGCCGACTATAACACATTTCCATCCATCGGCCGTCACGAAAACGTCCCGGACACTGCAGAATTCTGAACTTCATCGTCACTCATCAACTGAGTGATGACCCTGACATGCCCGGGGTCGACGTGTCTTCGATGTCAGAAGCGGCTCGTTCATCGAGCGGCAGGCAATCGGTCGCGTGTGGAGAGTCGGAATCTCCCGAAGAGCCTTTGTGGGCGCGCTTCACGCGCTTGTCCTGGGCCCGCTGTTGCTTTTCTTGTTCTCGTTGACGTTTCGCGTAGGTGTTTCGGTTTTTAGCGATTTGGATTTCTTTCCCAGAATGTCGAGGAGATCACAACTCCGGGAGCGTACCACGAAACACCTTCTGCATTTCACGAAATCCCGATTGGGAAGACAATTCGCCGAAGTTTTCTTCAGGCGAAATCGCGCAGTTTTTGAGTTTAGACATCTCTTGTACGCCCGAACCCAGCGATTCCCGGTGACTGCCACCGATTGTTCCCTGACAATCTCTTTCGATCTTTGCGAAATCAAATCGCGCCCATGCGAACGCAACTTATTCGGCATGCCACCTCATTGAGTCAATCGACGCTCAATAAACCGCTCCAGGGTGCCCCGTCGGCTTTCGTCGAGACTGAACGTGACAAATTGCACGGAGCCATCGTCTTCGATGTCGAAATGAATTTCGATCCCGCTTCTTGCGGCACCATCGCCATTTCGTTTGCCCGACCGACAAGCATTCCAATACGCAGGCTTTTGGAAATCGGAAAGCGATGACGTTGTGCCGGATAGTTTGTGGATTTCCAGAATCTCGATCCTGGCCTGAAATTCCCCCGCTCGAAACATGCGTTTCCGCAGTTCCACACAGAAATCATCCCAATTGCGATCTTTGATTGCCACGAGAGTTGCCTTTCAGTAATCAGTACGAGAATTGACCGCGTTGGAATGGACTTGTCCGGATCATGGTAGAGAGTCCCCGTCGTACTTGCGCTGAAGAAAGCAGAATTCAGCGAAATCCCGGCTCGTCGGTATCATTCAAGAATCCCGCCACAATCACGTGCAGCAAGGTGTCACCGGACTCATTGAAAGGAATCCGGCCGCGACTCAAAGGCGATAACCTGAACTTCGGAGAGGGACTTCATGGCGTTAATCGACATCGTGTTGATGGGAATTCTGCTCGCATCCCAGTCCTCACCCGAGCCCGCCAAGGGCTCTGAACCGCGAGAACCGCAACTCGCGCAGGAATTGCGAAAACGCGTCGTCGAGGATCAGCATGTTCGCCAACTGGCAGTTGATTTCCTGATTGCTCACAAAATCAATGATGGCGTTCTTGATGAACTGGAGCCGAAGGCGGCCGCCGAATTCCAGGCGTTGCAAAAGCGATTTGAAGAGGTGGATCGGCAGAATCTGAAATGGCTCAAGGCCATCGTCGCAAGACATGGCTGGCCGGGGAAATCCCTTGTGGGAGGGCAAGGCGCCAAGGACGCCTGGATCCTGGTTCAGCATGCCGACCACGATCGCGAATTTCAGCGGCAGTGCCTGGATCTGATGGAAGCACTTCCCAAGGGCGAAGTTGATCCGCGTGACGTGGGATATTTGATCGACCGAGTCCTCGTCGGAGCCGGAAAGAAGCAGAAATACGGAACTCAGGTTGAACTGAAAAGGGGCAAGGCCGTTCCGAAGCCAATTGAAAATGAAGCCGAAGTTGACGCTCGCCGACAAGCCATCGGAATGGAACCTTTGAGCGACTACTTGAGATCAGTCGAAAAGGCGTACACGGCTCCGAAATGATTCCGCGGTTAATATCTGGGACAGTCAATTCCAGTGGACGCAGTCAGTACCAGGGGACATAGACGAACGGAATATCGCCTTTGATCTGTTGCGCCGGTTGTTTGCCAACAATGATCCCAAAGTTGTTAAACCCCGCTGGCATGGCGCCGTAACCAAGAGCAGCCCCAAGACAGGTCATTTTTCCTCGGTAGTACTGGAAGGGGGATCCCAGCATTCCGACGATGTCGCCGTAGAAATAGATGGCGAAGGCCGCACTGTCACTTCCCCTGAGGGCGCCCTCCCCTCGCCGTGGTGAAACCGACGTCTCGATAGATCGGGGTCGAAGATCTCATCCGATCCATGTATGTTGATGTCATGGAGGCGCACACATGTTACGGCATTTCCTACTTCTCCTGTTCGCGGTTCCACAGGTTGTTGTGGCGGATGACCTGGCGCGAGGGGAATTCTTCGAACAGAGAATTCGTCCGGTTCTCGTCACACAGTGTTCACGTTGTCACGGCGCTGAAAAGCAATCGTCCGGTCTGCGCGTGGATTCTCGGAATCAGCTCATCAAAGGGGGTGACCATGGAAGAGCGATCGTTCCCTTCAAACTGGACGAGGGGCGATTGCTGCGTGTGCTCAAGGGGACCGATCCAGACCTCCCGCAAATGCCCCCCGAAAAGCCGCTCGATGCTGCCGTCATCGCTGATTTTGAAACGTGGATCCGCGACGGCGCCCACTGGCCTGAAAGTCCCACAACCCGGACGGCCTTCGCCGCACATCGGCATTGGGCGTTTATCACACCTCAGGAAATCTCACTCGAAAACCTCGACAGTTCCTGGTCATCGCATCCGATTGACCGTCTGATCGATGCCGCCCGGCGAAAGCGACACCTGACGCCTGTTGCAGACGCCGACGCTCGGACATTGATCCGACGCCTCTCCCTGGACTTGATCGGATTACCACCGACGCCTGACGAAACGGCCCGATTCGAGCAGAGTTACGTTGGTGATCACAAAGACGACATTTTTGCTCAAGAAGTCGAGCGGTTACTTCAGTCGCCTCATTATGGCGAACGCTGGGGAAGGCATTGGATGGACGTTGTCCGCTACGCCGACACCGCAGGTGACAATGCCGACTATCCGATTCCCGAGGTCATTCAATACCGCGACTATCTGATTGAGTCGTTTCAGCGCGACAAGCCCTTCGACCAGTTCATTCGCGAACAGATTGCTGGCGACCTGCTATCCGACCCAGATTCCCCCGAGGTCACTGCCGAACGGATCAACGCGACGGGATTCCTGGCGCTCAGCCGCCGCTATGCCACCGGTCCGTACGAACTCTGGCATCTGACGCTCGAAGACACCATTGATACGGTCGGCAAGGCGTTTCTCGGCCTGACAATGAAGTGTGCCCGCTGCCACGATCACAAGTTCGACCCAATCACCACACGCGACTATTACGCCCTGTACGGCATCTTCGACAGCACGCAGTTTCCCTGGGCCGGAGGAGAAGAATTTCAATCCAAACAATTGCCGCGAATGCACTTCGCCCCACTGGCGGCCAGGGACCAGGCCACCGCCATCCTGAAAGCGCATGAGTCCCAGTTGAAGGAGTTGACGGACCGGATCGCCGAACTCGAGAATTCACTGCCAGCGTTGGCCGAAGCGGATCGAGCCCCCGTGAAAGCCGAGATTGATCAGCTGAAGAACCGTCATCAAACGGCGCACCGGCGCGGATATCCGGCCGATGTTAACGCCGCTTATGCGGTCAGCGATGGCAGACCTCATGACGTTGCCATCCAGATAGCGGGGGATCCGGGCAAGCCGGGCTCCGTGGTTCCACGCGGAGCCATTTCATTCCTGTCGACGAGTCCGCTGACGATTCCGGCGAATTCCAGTGGTCGCCGCGAACTGGCTGACTGGATCGCCAGCCCAGACCATCCGTTGACGTCGCGGGTGATCGTCAACCGACTGTGGCAGCATCATTTTGGACGTGGCATCGTGGCGACATCGTCCAATTTCGGAGTCAGCGGATCGATGCCATCGCATCCCGAGTTGCTCGACTATCTCGCAAATCAACTGATTCGGAACCAGTGGAGCCTGAAGTCGATTCACCGGATGATTCTCACATCACGGACCTGGCGTCTGTCATCGGACGACAACCCATCCATGTCGGCGATTGATACCGGCAACGAATTCCTGTGGCGCCAGAATCGCCGCCGGCTTGATGCTGAAACAATTCGAGATGCACTGCTCGCGGTCAGTGGACGACTGGATATCCGACGCCCCGGCCCTCACCCATTTCCGCCAATCCAGCGCTGGAGTTGGACTCAGCACTCTCAGTTCAAGGAGCAGTACGAGTCGAATCACCGAAGTGTGTACTTGATGACACAACGATTGCAGCGACACCCGTTCCTGTCATTGTTTGACAGCCCTGACCCGAACACCACGACCGACGTTCGCACAAGTTCCACGGTTCCG
>Ga0265327_10003791_pt1 | contig 14001 bp, 12 predicted proteins | sample 41621metaG_FD_202089 | JGI IMG/M metagenome (GOLD analysis project Ga0265327, IMG submission 202089) | Rhizosphere microbial communities from Carex aquatilis grown in University of Washington, Seatle, WA, United States - 4-16-21 metaG | ecosystem: Host-associated > Plants > Roots > Rhizosphere... | reverse complement strand
GCGAAAGTGTCATTGGCGGTGACAGTCACCGTCGGAAGCGCCACGGCGTCTGAACCGCAGCCCGCGACGATGAACAAGGCGGCGATCGGGAGGATCGATTTGAGCCAGAAGAGATTCTTCATGCCCCAGTCTAGGCGATACGCCGTTTTCCATCTGTCGGCGGACCTCTGAATAGGGTGTCGGTGTTCGTCCGACAGCAGCCGGCCCAGAGGCTGAATTTTAACCGCAGATTCACGGGCTCAACGACTGCGGCCGGGGTCTAAGCGCGCTCGATTCAATCCATCCGGGGCCGTGCCGCGGGGAGCCGCCGATTGCAGCCAGGCCGGTACGCGGAGTAGCAGTACAACCCATACCCGCCGGCTCCATCGTCGGCTAACCTGATGTCATGTATACAAAAACACTCACCCGGGCCGGCATGATCATCAGCCTTCCTTCCTTCACCCTGCTCGGCTTTTTGACAGGCTGCGTGGGGTACGCGGAACAGCCGCGCGCCAACGTCGTTTATCAGGAGCCGGCGCCGCGCCTGGCCCCCGGCTTCGTGGAGCAGGAGGAATACGTCTACTATCCGGGTTACGAGACGTACTATGGCAGCCGGTCGCACCAGTATTACTACCGCCAGGGCAACGCTTGGGTCACGCGCCCGGCTCCCGCGGGCATCTCGGTGAATCTGCTGCTCGCCTCACCCTCGGTGAAGATGGATTTCCATGACGGCCCCGCGGCGCATCACACCCAGATGATGCAAAAATATCCCAAGACCTGGAAAAAGTCTCCGGGCAATCAGGGTCTGCAGGACAAGAATTCCGGCAAGGACAAGCGGGATGACAACCGGAAGTAATCTTCCGTCCGCGGGTGCCGCTCCGATCGCCCTAAGTTCAGTGCGCGTGGCTTGAACCGAGCCGGCAGCTGTGCGCGCTGAAGCCGGCGCCAAAGCTCGCGAGCCAGAAGTCCCCGTCGCCATCCGGCCGTCCGCTCCGGAGCGCTTCCTCCAGGGCGAACAGCACGGAGGGGCTGCTCATGTTGCCGTACTGCGCGAGGACGTGCATGCTGGCCTCGAGCCTGTGCGGGGCGAGGACCGGTTCGACGGCGGCGAGCACATCCCGGCCGCCGGGGTGCACGACCACGCGCGCCACGGGCGCCGGGCCGCGCCGGTCCCAGAGCGTGCGCACCGCCTCGGCGGCGAGATCGGGCACCGTGCGATGCAGCAGGTTGCGCAGCTTGCCCTCGCGCTGCTCGAAGCGCAGCTTGTCGCGGTCCGCGGGCCGGTGTAGCGTGTCGAAATCGAAGGCCCGGAGCCCCGGCGGCCCGGGGCTGCCGCGCCAGATGGTGGCGGCCGCGCCATCGGCAAAGAGGCAGGCGCTGATGATGACCCCGGGATCGTCATCGAGGTAGAACGCCGCCGAGCAGATTTCCACGGCGACGCAGGCGACGGCGGCGCCGGGGTGGGCGGCGAGCACGTGGCTGGCCGCGCGCAGGGTCGGGATCGCCGCGCCGCAGCCGAGTCCCACGAGATCCTGCAGCATGGCATTGGGGCGCATTCCCAGCAGCTCGGCGACATAGCTGGTCAGTCCCGGGCAGAGGTAACCCGTGCAGGTGCAGATCAGGAGGGCGTCGAGATCACCCGGCCGCAGGCCGGCTTGGTCCAGCGCGGAGGTCAGCGCGCGGGCGGCCAGGGCGGGGGCCTCGGTGCGGAAGGAGGCGTTGAGCTGGTCGGCGTCCCGGTCAAATATCTCGTCAATCGCAGGCACCGCGAAATGCCGGCAGTCGATGCCGTGCGGGCCGCGCAGAATGCTGCGCAGGATCAGCATGGAGCGCCGCGACAGGCGCCGGCGGAGGCTGGAGCGCTGGGCGAGTTCCCAGCACTGCGGTTGGGTGTAGGCGGCGGGAGGCACCGCCGTGGCGAGGGCATGGAGGTGCATACTAGTGGAGCGCCGCGTAAAGTGGCCGCAGCGGAAGCAGGTGCGCGCGGGTGAGCTGGGACAGCCAGAACTGCCGCGCGGGTTGGAGGAGGAAGGGGTGCAGCACGGCTGCGGAGGCGAGGCGGAGGCGGAAATGCCGCCGCAGGCGGGCGTTCACCGCCTGGAGGGTGGCGGGCCAGTCCGCCGCGCCGCGGGCATAGTCGAGCAGCGGCGCGAGGGCGAGGTCCGCGCTCTGAAACGCCATGGCCATGCCGTTGCCCGTGAACGGCGGGATCATCGCGGCCGCCTCGCCCAGCACGATGCGGTCCGCCGGCGGCACGCCGCGGTCGAAGCCGAGCCCGGCCACGGCGCAGAAGGAGTCGGCCTCCACCGTCGCGGCCCGGATCCGCCCGGCCAGCGCGCCCAGGCCGGCGGCCTGCAGGTAGGCGGGCAGAAGCTCCGCGCCCCTTGCATCCACCGGCCGCCGGCGAAACAACCCGCAGACATTCACGCGCTGCTCCTCGATGCCCGCCAGGCCGACATATGCTTCCTCGCCGAGGTGCAGCTCCAGGCCGCGTTGCAGGTCGAGTCCCGTCACGTGAAACTTGAGGCCGATCCACTCGTTGCCCCCGCGGCGGCGCCCCGTGGCGAACACGCGGCCGGCGGGCTGCGCGTCGGCGGCCATGCGCTGCTGCGTGAGCACGGTCCCGCCGGCGGCGCGCAGCGCGGCGGCCAGCCGCGCATCGAGCCGGTGCCGGCTGAGACTGAGGGCCGGGGCGGGCAGCCGCTGCACGCGGATGAACCGGTCGCGGTGGAACCACGCGACGTCGCGGTGACGGCGCGCGTCGCGGAGCGCCGGCTCAAGGCCGAGCCGATCCGCCGTCGCCGCGTCCAGGCCCGTGATGAACTCGCCGCAGACCCGGTGGCGCGGATAATCCCCGGCCTCGAACACCGTGACGGGCACGCCGGCCCGGCGCAGACCGAGGCCGAGGGCGAGGCCGGCGAGTCCGCCGCCGATGATCTCGATGGGCGCGGGCTTCATCGGGAATGCCGGACGGCCACGAGCCGGTAGGCGCCGAGCGCGGTGGTGGTGATTTCCCAGCGCCAGACGTCCGGGGCCAGGCCGAGGGCGCGCGGCAGCTCGACGCCCCGAAACCCGGCGGCGATGCTGACATGGGCGTCGTGCAGCGAGACCTCGTTGGCCCCGAAAACCGTGCCGGCCGCGCGAAACAGCACCTGCGACAGGCGCCGCCGCCGCGGCTCGCAGGCGACGATGAGGCGCACCGTCGGACCGAACCGGGACCCGAGCGCGGCGAGCTCGGCCTCCGTGAACTGGTGGAAGATCAGGTTGCCGACCACCGCCGTGTAGCGCGTGTAGCCGTCGAAGTGGCGCAGGTCGGCCTGGTGCCAGGCGGCGCCCGCCGGCCACGGGGCGGGCCGGGGCCAGCGATCGAGGCCGTCGACCACGATCTGGCACCGCTCCAGGCGGGAGCCGAGCTCGCCGGTGCCCGCGCCCAGCTCGAGGACGCGCTCCCCGCGGATCAGCCGCGCCGCCAGCGTGCGGGCAATCCAGCGGTGATTGCCCATCACGGCGTTCGTCAGGCGCAGGTCGCGGCGATTGTGGATGGCGGCGGGATCGTCGGGCGCCAGCGAATCGAGCCTCTCGGACTGCAGCGTGCGTTGCATGGGGCGCGCTAAACCTGCGCGGGTCCGGCGCTCTGTCCAGACGCCGGGGGAATTATCCCGGGACCGCGAGCGGCCGGATCCGGGCGGAGCAGCGGGAGCGGCGGGTGCGTTGGCGCGCGGGCGTCATCGCGGAAAAACCGGTCCTTCAGCTGCAGGAAATAGCGCTCGAAGTAGCGGTAGCTCAGCGAGGCGACGATCACCGCGAGCAGCGTGCCGCCGAGGAAGACGACGTAGGGCGAGTCCAGGTGGAGGACGGCGAGAAGCCGGCGGGCGGCGTTCACGCTGAGCATGTGCAGCAGGTACATGCCGTAGCTGACCTGGCCGATCCACGCGATGGCCGGCAGGGTGAGAATGCGCGCGAGGTCGTGGTCGGGCCGGATGACGCAGGCGGAGACGAGCAGCGTGAAGGCCAGCGCAATGGCCAGGTCGGCGCCCGCGCCCAGGGCGGGCGAGACGCCCAGCGCCACGAGGGCGAGCACCAGCGCGCCCGCGGCGCTGCCGCGCCGGCCCGTGACGGCCGCGAGCGCACGGAACCCGGCGGGCGAGTGCAGCAGGTGCGCGAGGATCACGCCCAGCAGGATGGCCGCCGGCACGCTGGACAACATCCGCAGGGGCAAAGACAGCTGGTCCGGCGGGAGCGGGAAGCTTGCGAGGCCCGCGCCCTGGCTCAGCGCCAGCGCCAGCGCGGCGGCGAGCAGCGGCCAGAGGCCGGACAGGTAGCGCTCGCACCAGGGCCAGAGCAGGTAGAACTGCTCCTCGGCCGCCAGCGACCACGCGAAGTAGAAAATCACGCGGGGATTGTCCAGGCTCACAAACCAGTTGGAGGTGAACGTGGCGAACGCCGGCCAGTGGACGAAGAAGCCATGGCGGTCAACCGGGCTGCGCTCCAGCGCGTAGACGAGCGCCGTGTAGAGTCCCAGCACGGCAAAATACACCGGCAGGATGCGCAGGCTCCGGCGCCCCCAGAACTTCGGCAGCGAAAACGTGCCGTGCGCCGCCTTGGCCCGCAGCAGCAGGGTGACGATCAGGAAGCCGCTGATGACGAAGAACAGGTCGACGCCGCGGTTGCCGCGGTGCAGCAGGGCCCACGGCGCGCCGGCGCCGGCGGTGTGGTGCCAGATGACGGCGAGGATGCTGAGGGCGCGGAGGCCGTCGAGCGACGCGAAGAACCGCGTCGCCCGGTACCGGCCGTGGGCGCTGTCGAGGTCAGGGGCCAATGGGCACGTTGACCCCGACCTGGACGTTGTTCCGCGACACCGCCCGCGAGCCCTCGTAGACTCCGACGGTGCGGGCGAAGGTTTCAAGGATGAGGTCGGCGTAGCGGCCGAGCGTCCGGTACGGCCCGTACGGGACGTAGACGATGTCGTGCGGCTCGAGCAGGATGTCCGGCGCGGTCCCGCGGATGATGGCCTGGTAGTCGACCACCGCGATCTGCGGCTGCGCGAGCGACCCGCGGATGATGGCGACGTGGTCGAGGTGGGCGTCCTTCAGCGTGCCGCCGGCCGTGGCGATGGTCTGGACCAGCGTCACCCGGCCGCTGAAGGTCACGGCGCGGGGCGTCGCGACGGCGCCGAGCACGTGCACGGTCCGCAGCGTGAGGGGCGGGAGATAGATGAAGTCGCCGGGCTGGAGGTAGATGTTCTGGGCCAGGTCGCCCTCCTGCAGCAGCCGGCGGAAATCAACCGGCACCAGCTGGCCCCGGCGCAGCACGAAGCTGCGCGAGAGATCGGCGCCGGAGATGCGGCCGTTGCCCGGGCCGCCGCCGACGGACTCCGTGGTGGGGCCGCCGGCCTCGGCGAGCCCCTCGAGGAGGGTCATCGGGCCGGACAGGGGATAGAGCCCCGGGCTGTTGAGCTGGCCGATGAGCCACACGCGCTGGCTGCTGACGGAGCGCAGCGTGATCGCCACGCCCTGGTCCTTCTTCAGGTACATCTTGGCCTTCTCGAGGATCAGCGCGCGGGTCTGCGGGAGGGTGAGGCCCCACACCTCGAGGCCGGGCAGCAGGTAAAAGTAGATCTTCCCGTCCGGGCCGACCTCGACGCTGGTCCGGCTCGTGGGGTCGCCGATGAGCTCGAGGTCGAGGCGATCGCCCGGCCCGAGCGTGAACGGGGTGGTGGGGGCCTGCAGCAGCGCGGGCTCCACCGTCCGGGCCTCCGCCGCCGGCGTCGTCCGGTTGAAGGTGGCAGGCACGAATTGGGCGGCCAGCGGTGCGGGGCCCGCGGTGGTGCAGCCCCCCAGCAGCCAGGCCGAGGCCAGGCTCGCGGCGAGCAGCAGGAGAAGGGGGCGGAGCGGCCGGGCCGGCGGGCGCGGCGTGGAGAGGGGCGGGTAGTTCATGGCTCAGGGAGTGGTGGTCGGGAGGGTCGTGCTGTTGTAGATGTAGCGTCCGGTCGCGGTCACGACCGCGGACTGGAGGAAGGCGGAGACCGCGATGTCCAGGAGGTCCTCGCCGCGGATCCACGGGCGGCTGTTGACGTAGATGATGTCGTGCGGCTGCAGCTCGAAGTCGCCGGTCTTGGCGGCGAGCACGTCATGCGCGTTCACCACGAACACCTGCGGATGGTCGAGGGTGCCGCGGATCACGAGCAGGCGACCCTGCCAGGCGCGGTCGGAGAATCCGCCGCGGACGGCGATCGCCTCCATCGACGTGCTGTGCGGCGTGAACGGCGCGGGGCCGGGGAAGCGCACCTCGCCGAGGACGTACACCTCCACGGGGTCGCCCGGCGGAAAGTAGAGGTAGTCGCCGGGCTCGAGCGCGATGTTCTGCGAGAGGTCGCCCTCGAGGAAGAGCTTGGAGAAATCCACCGGCACGCGCGTGCCGTGGCGCGAGAGGAAGCTCTGCGTGAGGTCGGCGGACACGGCCTGGTTGCGGTCCGCGGGGACGGGGATGAACCCCTGCGCCAGCGACAGGGCCTCGATCACGGTCATCGGCCGGTCGAGCGTGAACGCGCCCTTTTTGACCACCGAGCCCATGACGTAGATCTTCTTGCTGTGATAGCCGGCGGGCGTGACCACGACCTCCGGCGACCGGCGGAATTGCGCCAGCGCGGTGTTCAGGGCGACGCGGAACTCGTCCACGGTCAGGCCCGCGGCCGCGACGTTCTCGGCCTCAAGGTAGCTCACGCGGCCGTCCGGGCCGACCGGGACCTGCAGCTGCGTCAGCTCGGGCTGGCCGAAGAGGCTGAGGTTGAGCAGGTCGCCGGGCCCGAGGGTAAACCGCTGCTGCCAGGCGGCGCGCTGGGCCGGCTCGATGACCGCGAAGGCGGCCGGCGGCGCGGCCGGGGCGGCGTCGGGATTGGGCGGGAGCTGCGCGGAGGCCGGGCTGCCGGCCAGGCCGGCGAGCGAGGCGATGATCGTGGTGCGGTGGCCGAACCAGCGGGAGAAGCGGCGGGTGAGCGCGGACGCGCGCTCCCGGTTCAGGACGGCGCCCACGAGGTGGCACCGGCCGTGGCGGAGGGTCTCGAGCTGCTGCAGGGTCTCGTCGGCCCCGGCCTTGTGGCTCTCGGCGAGCCAGACGAGGTTGGGCAGGCTCTGGGCCAGCAGCACCGCCTCGGGATCGGTCACCGGCGGCAGTTCCACGAAGATCACGATGCTCTCGATCGTCCGCCAGGCGCTGAGGGCCGACTCCCACTCGCGGCGGTTCTGGAGATTGCGGGCCCAGCCGCCCGGATAGGGCAGGTCAATCTTGGCCACGGGATCGGGCAGGGTGAGGATCTCGACCAGCTGCGCCGGCGTGCTCGAGACCATGCTGGCGAAGGTCTGGGATTCGACCGGGACCAGGGCGAGCCCGGCGCGGGCGGCCGCCGACGGGGCGGCCGCGGCCTGACCCGCCGGCGAGGAGATGGTGAGCACGCGGAAGCCGCACTGGCGGGCGGCCTGCGCGAGGAGCTCGATCCAGGTGGAGCGGCCCTCGCCGTGGCCGGAGGAGGTGAAGCCGCAGACCAAGCCGTGGTTGGCGGACCCGCTCAGCCGGTGCTGCAGCGCGGTCCAGGTGCGGAACGCCCAGTTCGCCCGCTGGGCGGGTGACATCGCGTCGAGGTCGCCGAGCGAGGCGAGCAGGGGCAGGCGGGTGACGCGGCGCAGGTCGGCGCCGGTCTTCAGGCGGGAGTCGAGGAGCTCGCGCACCATGATGACGAGGCCGGCGGCCAGCGCGCCGAGGGCGCCGCACAGTGCGGCCAGCGTGCCGATGACCAGGCGGTTGCGCTGCGCGGAGACATTGTCGGGCGTGGCGGCGTGCAGCACGCGGAGGTCGCCCGGGGGATGGGCGGCATAAAATTCCATCGCGCGCTGGCGGGCGACGAGGTCGGCGTGGCTGTTTTCCAGCGTGCTCAGGCTCAGGGCGAGCGCATCATAGCCCGTGCTCTGGTCGACCGCCGTGCCGCCGTCGGCCGGCAGGCTGGCGGCCAGCGCGGCATCCACGGGCGGATTGGACCGGACCGAGCGGAGCAGCTCGGCCTCGAGCACGTCCAGGCGGGCCTTCTGCTCGCGGACGAGCGGGTGCACCTCGGTGTAGCGGGTCATCAGGTCGGCGAGCGTGTCGCGCGCGGCCTGGGTTTTTTCCTCGAGGCGGCTGAGCTTGGCGCTGTCGACCTTGGCAACGGTCGGGCCGCTGGAAGCCAGCTGCCGGACCTGCTCCTTCTGCCGGGCGGTGGCGCGGAGCGACTCGATCGAGGCCAGCTGGCCGCGGACCTTGGCGCGGTCGGCCTCGTTGTTGGCCAGCTGCAGGGCGAGCTGGCGGCCACCCTCGGCCGCCTGCGCCTGCTGCGTGGCCTGGGTGGACTGCACGGTGGCCGCGCTGAAGCGGTTGGCCAGGGTGACGGCCTCGGCGGCGGTCCGTCCCGTCGCGGCGACGGTGATGAGCTCGCTGGCCCGGTCCATCGTCAGCTGCAGGTGCGACGCCAGCTGGTCGGCCGACCGGGCCGGCACCATGGTCGCGCCGGCATGCTGCATCGCGTCGGAGGAGGAGATCATCCCGAACAGCGCGGCCATGCTGGGCGGCTGCGGCTTGAACGCGTCCGCGGCCAGCGGCGGCTCGTAGCGGGTCAGCTGCACCGCCGCGGTGTAGGTGGGCCGCAGGATCAGCGCGGCCGCCACCAGGCCCAGGAGCAGGCCCGCGCCGCCGGTGATCACCACCCACCGCCAGTGGACCCGGGCGCCCTCGAGCAGCGAGCCGAAGTCAAAGGGCGGGGCCGGGTTCGCCTCGGCCGGCGCTTCGTTGGCAGTGGGATGATCCGTTGGATTGGCGGCGGTGGAATTCATGAGGGAGGTCAGGCTCGGTTCCTCGGCCGCGGAGGAAGTTGATTCGGCCGACTCCACCCTAGGGGGAATCCGGTCGACCATGAAGTAGGTGATAACCTACCGGGCGCAGAGACCTTAACCCTACCGCCGCGGGTCGGCGCGCTCGGGCGTGACGCCCACCTGGACCAACTCGGGATTCCGGGCCGGCTCGACCTCGCGCCACGCGGGCGGGTTGTGCAGCGGGGCATAATGGCCGAGCCTGAGCCAGGCGGCCAGGCAGCTGGCCAGCCGCATGAGCTCGTCCAGGTTGCCGGGCTTGACGAGGTATGAGCTCGCGCCGAGGTCGTAGCTGCGCTCGATGTCCTGGATCCGGCTGGAGGCGCTCAGCACGTAGACGCGGAGCCGCTTGAGCACCGGCTGCGCGCGGATCCACTCGAGGACCTCAAAGCCGTTTTTGCGCGGCATGTTCAGGTCCATCAGCAGGACCGTCGGGAAGGGATGCAGGGTGCGGTCCTGGTAGCGGCCGACGCCCTTCAGGTAAGCGATCGCGTCCTCGCCGTCGGTGACGTACTGCAGGGGCTGCACGAACCCGGCCCGCGCGAAGATGATCCGCATGAGCTTCGCGTCGTTTTCGCTGTCGTCCACGAGCAGGATGATGGGATCTTCAATGGTCATGAGGGGCTCCGGGGTTGGCCTGGGCGGGGGCGGCCTGGGCGAGCTCGATCCAGAATTTGCTGCCTTGGCCGGGGCTGGAGACCACGCCGGTCTTGCCGCCCATGCGCTCAACGCCTTTTTGCACGATGGCCAGGCCGATGCCGGTGCCGGAGTACTCCGTCGTGTGCAGGCGCTGGAAGACCTGGAAGATGCGGGCCTGGGACTCCAGGGGGATGCCGATGCCGTGGTCCTCGACCCAGATGCGGACGAGGCCGCCGGTCCGCTCCTCGCTCCAGAGGCGAACCGCGGGGGCGTTTTTCCCGGCGAATTTCAGGGCGTTGGTCAGCAGGTTCACGAGCACCTGCCGCAGGGTCGGGCCGTGGGCCAGAACGACGGGCCAGGGCGCGGCATTCTCGATCTGGGCCCCGCTGGCGCTGATCTCGGGCTCGCAGGAGACGAGCGCCTCGCGCACGGCCGCCGCCAGCGGCACCGGGGTCAACTCGATCGCCTGCTGGCTGATGTGGCTGAACGCCAGGAGGTCGGTCAGCAAATGGTCCATCGTCTGGGCCGCCGTGTTGATGTAGGCGGCATACTCCTGGCCCTGCGGGCTCAGCTTGATGGCCGGTTCCTGCACGAGGAGCTGGGAGAACCCCTGCATCGTGCGCAGCGGCGCGCGGAGGTCGTGCGCGATGGAATAGACGAAGGTCTCGAGCTGCGAGTTGCTGAGCTGCAGCTCGGTGGTGCGGATCCGCACGGTCTTCTCCAGCTCCATCGAGTGCTGCGTCAGCTTGATCCGCAGGGTGCGCAGGGTGTTCTCGGCGATCTTCCGCTCCGTGATGTCGCGGATGTTGCACTGGATGACCCGCTGGTCGCCCTCCACGTACAGGTTGCTCACGAACTCGACGTCGACGCACTGCCCGGACTTGGTCTGGAGGGGCAGGTCCTCGTAGCGGATATAGCCGTTCCGCTGCAGCTCGCGGAACGCGGCCTGGTTGGCGGCCTCGTCCTTCAGCAGGCCGATCTCGTACAGCTCCTTGCCGATAAACTCCGCATGGGAGTAGCCGAGGAACTGCACCAGGAACGGGTTCACGTCGATGATCCGCCGCGACACCGGGTCGACGAGCAGGATGCCGTCGTGCGCCGCCTCGAACAGCCGCCGGTAGCGGAGTTCCGAAAGTGAGAGGGTGATCGGGGACATGGCCGGGTCGGGTCGGGAGGGCTGGCCCCCGAGGATGCGCCCGGCGGGGCGGATGCGTCAGTGGGTGATCACCCCAGCGCGGCGGCCGCTCACTCCACCAGCTTGTGCTGGATGGCGTAGTGCGTGAGCTCGGCGCTGTTGGTCATGTTCGTCTTTTCCAGGATGCGGGCCCGGTAGGTGCTGATGGTCTTCACGCTCAACGAGAGCTCCTTGGCGATCGCGGTCACGGTCTTGCCGGAGGCGATCTGCCGCAGCACGAGAAACTCGCGGTCGGACAGCCGCTCGTGCGGCAGGGTCTGGACGTCCACGGTCAGGAAGGTCGCCATTTTCTCGGCGAGGGTCGGGCTGACATAGCGGCCGCCCAGCAGCACCTTCTTCACCGCGCCCACGAGCTCGTCCGGCGCGCACTCCTTGGTCATGTACCCGGCGGCGCCGATCTTGAGCAGGCGCACGGCGAACTGGTCCTCGGGATGCATGCTGAGGATCAGCACGGGCAGCTTCGGGCGGAATTTCTTGACCGCCTTCAGCACGTCGAGCCCGCTCTGCCCGGGCATCGTGATGTCGAGCACGAGGACGTCCCACGGCTCCTTCCACACGAGGTCCAGGACCTGCTGGCCGTTGCTGGCCTCGCCGAACACGGCCGAGCGGAACTCCGCGGCGAGGATCTGCCGCAGCCCGTGCCGCACCACGGCGTGGTCGTCGGCGATGAGGATTTTCATGGCGGGCTTTCGACCGGCGGGGCATCGGCGGGGAAGGGGATGCGCACGGTGACGCACGTGCCCTGGCCGGCGACGCCGGAGAAGAGGACCTCGCCGGCCAGCAGCGAGGCCCGCTCGCGCATGCCGACCAGGCCGATCGAGCCCGGGCTGGCGGTCTCCGCCTCCGAGATGCCGCGGCCGTTGTCCCGGACCACGAGCACGAGGTGCTCCGCCTCGATGTTCAGGGTGACCTCGATGCGCGTGGCGTCGGCGTGGTGGATGATGTTGGTGAGGATCTCCTGGAAGATGCGGAAGAAGGTCGTGGAAAACGCCTGGCTCCACATCGTCTCCGTCAGGGGCATGTTGGTGGTGCAGTGGATGCCCGTGCGGAGCTGGAATTCCTGGGCCTGCCACTCGATGGCCGCCACCAGCCCGAGGTTGTCGAGGATGCCCGGGCGGAGCTCCGTGGCGATCCGGCGGACCGTCTGGATCGTGGCGTCGATGCACTCGGACAGCGCGCGGGCCTTCTGCTGCAGCGTCCGGCTGCCCGCGGGCAGGTGGCCGGCGAGCCACGAGAGGTCCAGCTTCAGCCCGGTCAGGGCCTGCCCGAGCTCGTCGTGCACCTGGCGCGCGATGCGGGTGCGCTCCTCCTCGCGCACGTGCTGCAGGTGCGCGGTCAGCGCCCGGAGCTGCCCGTTCGTCTGCCGGAGCAGTTTCTCGGCCTGGTGGCGCACCTTGCGCTCGCTGCTTTCCCGCAGCGCCCGCGCCACGGACGGCCCCAGCCGGGCCAGCCGCGACTTCAGCACGTAGTCGGTGGCCCCGATCTTCAGCGTCTCGATCGCGACCTCCTCGCCCATGGTCCCCGTCACGAAGATGAACGGCAGGTCCGGGAGCGAGGCCCGGGTGATGCGCAGCGCGGTCAGGCCGTCGAAGGTGGGCAGCGTGTAGTCCGACAGGATCAGGTCCGGGGGATGCTCCGCGAGCTGGCGCTCGAAGTCGGCCCGGGTTTCCACGCGCACGATGGAGTAGGCCAGGCCCGACTCGCGCAGCGCGTGCTGCGTGAGCTCGGCATGGGGCACGCTGTCCTCCACCATGAGGATGTGCAGCGGCGGGGTCATGGCAGCTTGCGAAGCCGCTGCCGGGCGGCCTGCAGCTCCGCGGTCCGCTTCTGGAGGTGGGCCTTAAGTTCCTTGGTCAGCCGGGCGGCCTCGATCTCGGCCTCGCGCCGCTTGGTGTGGTCGCAGCCGATGCGGGAAAAGCCGAACAGCTCGCCGCCCTTTGAGCGCAGCGCGGTCAGCACGACGCTGGCCCAGTAGCGCGTGCCGTCCTTGCGCTGCCCCCAGCCCTCCTGGCTGCAGTGGCCGTTGGCCCCGGCCAGCATCAGGGCCTGCTCGGGCTTGCCCCGGGCCACGTCCTCCGGGGTGTAGAGGCGGCTGAAGCGGCGCCCGATGATGTCGCGCGCGCGGTAGCCGTCGATGCGCTCGACGCCGGCATTCCAGGTCAGCACGCGGCCCCGGGGATCCAGGAGGTGGATGGCGTATTCCTCCACGCCCTCGATCAGCAGCCGGAACCGCTCCTCGCTCTTGCGGAGAATGGTCTCCTCGAGCTTGCGCTCGGTGACGTCGCGCACGTGGACGGTGAACGCCATCGGCCCCAGCTCCGCGGCGCGGGCCAGGGTCAGCTCGACGGTGAACTCGCCGCCGCTGGCGCGCAGGGCCGTCATCTCGGTCCGTCGCCCGATGAGCCGGCCCCGGCCGGACTTCAGGCTGCGGGCCAGTTCCTTGTGGATCGGCTCGCGCTCGGGGCTGGGCGCGAGAAACTTCGTGGCCGGCTGGCCGAGGACGAAGGCGCGGGTGTAGCCGAAGATCCCCTCGGCCGCCTCGTTCCACTCCGCAATGGTGCCGTCAGGGCCGATCGCGATCAGCGCATCGGGGCTGGTCTCGAGGAGGGTGTCGAAAGGGACCTCGGAGGGGCGCTGGGCCAGGGCGGCGGCCAGGGCGGGCGGATAGGCTGGAGCGGTGAGATTCACGGTCGCGGGTGGAGGAGGGAGGTTGGGAGGAAGGTGGGGGATGGCGCCCGTCGCGGGCAGTGGGCCTGGACCCGAAAGTGCTAGGGAAAGGAACCCATGCGCTCGGGCGGAACGGCGGGGGCCAACTGGGCGGCGGGGGACTGCGTCCGTCGGAAACGCGCGGCGGCCTCCCGGTAGACGGCGAGCGTGGCGGCGGCGGTGAGCGCCCAGTCGAACCGGGCGGCGTGCGCGAGCCCGCGTGCGCTCAGGGCGTCGCGGGCATCGGCGTCGCCGGCCAGCCGGGTCAGCTGCGCCTGGAGGTCGGCGGCATCCTCCGGGTCGACGCGGGCGGCCGCGTCGCCGATCACCTCGCCCAGCGCGCCGCGCGCCGAGGACAGCACGGGGCAGCCGCAGGCCATAGCCTCGAGCGGCGGCAGGCCGAAGCCCTCGAAGAGCGAGGGATGGACCAGCAGGTCGGCGGCCTGGTACAGCGCGGGGAGGTCCGCGTCCGGCACGAAGCCGAGCCCGCGGATGTCGCCGGCAAAGTCGCTCCGCCGGATCGCCGCGTGCACGACCGCGGCGCCGTGCCAGTCGCTGCCGCCCAGCACCAGCTGCCACGGCGAGCCC
>Ga0265327_10003790_pt1 | contig 14008 bp, 12 predicted proteins | sample 41621metaG_FD_202089 | JGI IMG/M metagenome (GOLD analysis project Ga0265327, IMG submission 202089) | Rhizosphere microbial communities from Carex aquatilis grown in University of Washington, Seatle, WA, United States - 4-16-21 metaG | ecosystem: Host-associated > Plants > Roots > Rhizosphere... | reverse complement strand
ACCGTATTTGCTATTTTTATTACTCTGCCGGTTATTATTTACCAACTGGTTAGGTTTATTGAGCCAGCGCTCAGTGTGCGACTTAAAACTGGCTATCTGATTCGCTTGATTATATCTTCGTGCTCACTGGCGGCAATAGGTATACTGTTTGGCTACTATGTAATCATACCTATGTCGCTTAACTTTTTTGGTGGCTATTCCAGTTCGATTGTAAAACCTCTTATCTCTGCTAATGAATATCTGTCTTTTGTAATTAGCATATTGGTTAGTTCAATGTTAATGTTCCAAATCCCGCTGCTGATACTCTTTATAAATTATGTCAGGCCCCTTAAGCCCAGAGATTTACTAAAATACCAAAAGCATGTTGTTATCGGATCGTTTATTGTTGCGGTCATATTACCATTTACTTATAGTCCAATCTCACAGTTTGTACTGGCCCTGCCGATCATTATTCTTTACTACTTCTCAGTGCTAGTCGTAATAATGGTTAACAGAAAGCGCAACAAAACAGGCGATATGAGCATTAACACAAAATATGCCAGTGAATATAATTTGAAGATCGATGAAGGCTGGGATATTTTTGAAGATGATACGCCGCAGCTTGAGTTGCCAAAGCATGTAGCCAGTCACATTAACGACGGTGGGCTTGGCCTAACAATGCCTAGTCCGCTTAAGCTTAAGGCCGTCCCAAAGGATAAGTTCGTAGACGGTGTTGTTATGTATGCAAAGCCCAAGCCAATAATGGTCGTTAAGCCTGTGCGCAAAGCATTACCGCCACAACCAGCTCCACCAACTAAGCAGATTCATGCCGATATCACTCGCGTTAAAGATAAACCCGGCGTAACTACGCCCGAAGTCGGGCTATCATACGGTAATTAGAAGGTTCTTAACAAAACGTAGCCAGCGGTTACGCCACTACCAGCGGTGGTAACAATGGCACGTACCAGTGTTGCAGATGTGCTTGCTACTACCGCAGTGACTGTTGACGACGCGACAGCTGTGAGCGGGCTGCCAATACTAATCCAGGAGCCACCACCATCGTTTGATACTTGTAGTTGTAGTGCAGGTGGTGTTGTAGCTGCACCGATGTTAATATCCAGCTGAACGTTTGTGCCAGTATTTTGCGAGTACAGGGTGGCAGTAGTGGAACTTAGTGTGGTGAGTGTTACTGTACGGTCGTAGATTTGCCGAGTAACTGTTCCCAGCGAGCTCTGCATTTGGTTCATAAAGAGCGCACGTGTGAATGAGGGTGTGGTGCCAGTAATGGTTTGTACGACTTCAATCTTAGCTCCGGTTAGACGAATGGGTGGTGAGAAAAGTGGCGTGGCGAGCACGCCTGTTACACGAGGGAACTGGTAAATGGTCTGCGTATAGCTAGTGGCGTTATCGAAGGATTCCAAAATTGCCACATCCATAGTTGGTGTAGTACCAGAAACAGCGGTAACATTGAGCTGGAAAACTACCGCGGTACCGTTGGTTGGTGCCAGAGCAGTTGTTGTGGTGGTTGTAATTGCTGCAGAAGCGATAGGGTTTGAATAGACTGGCAAAGCTGTTGCAGACTGCGTAACGCTAGAGACGGTGGCAAGCGTAGGCAAAGTACCAACGTTAACGTTAAGGTTACCCGCTGTGGCCTGTGCGATCTGATTGATTGCTGGGGTCCATGGTGCCTGAGATAGCTTTGTGAACGCTTGGATAGATCCACCGGTGATTGTAGTGGCAATGCGAAGCCTCACGTAACGGAAGTTAATCGGGAATGTGTATATAAGCTGTGATGCTGAGGCAGTGATAGCTGCAGTTATCGGTGTACCGGTAAGTATTAACTGGTTCCAGACTGGGATTGACTGGAAGTTTGTGTTATCGTTTGAACCTTCAAAGATAAATGTGCCTGCCGTACCAGTAGACGTTACTTGCACTGAACCAGAGCGGTAACCCAATGCGTCGGTAGCGGTTGCTCCGGAGCTGGCGGGCAAAATGTTGTTAACGGCAGCAGTTTGGGCGGACGCACCAGTGATATATGTGTCGGTAAAGTAATCGGTGGCAATGGTGACAGGTAGTGAGCTGGCGCCCGTAGTTGCACCGAGAGCGATGCTTGAGCCGCCAACCTTGCTTATGTTTGAGTTTATAGCTGATTGATCACTGGCAAGAACCACGGGGCTAGAGTTGGCACTGGTAGCTTGGCCGTTGGGGTTAGTTGGGTTATAGCTCATAGTGATTTAGATTACGAACCAGTTAGCTCCATCTGTAGCTAGCGTGATGCTTGCATATTGCACTTTTATAGTTGCCGAAGATGCCCCGTCAATAGTTTGCCCAGAGGTAGTATTAATAACGACCGTATTAGTAGTGCTGTCAGTTTTCTTAACATTATGCACATTAAAGACATAGGTTGCAGTAGCGTCGGGAAGGGTAATTGTTACAGAACCGCTTCCGGCGTTTACGAGGACGGTTTCGCCAGCAGTAGTAACGGAGGCATTGGAACCGATCGTGTAGTTAGATGAGGTGCTAGAAACGTAGGTGAGTGAGCCAGCGTAATTACCTGATTGGACATGGCCAACTTGCAAGAAGCTATTTAATACACCCCCCCAGCTACCATTGTCAGAGCCAACTACAGGTAATCGTGCCATATATTACTTCTATCCCCGCCCCGTTATATTCGTGGCTAAATTATAGCATGAGCAGTGATTTTGTCGCAAACCACTTGCATTTATATAGTATTGAAACCATAAGGGCGTTGACACGCAAAATGTTGCATGATACTCTTCAAACAATATAACTAATTCAAAAGAGATAATAAAAGATTATGAAACTAAATAAACTTCCATTTACGAAAAACGTAATGCTTTCTTTTTCTGTACTAGGACTAGCCCTGTTCTGGGTGACTACAGCCGGGGTAAGCGCATTAACGACCAACACTACCGTTAGCAGTACGCTAAGCTCCGTCATTAGCTTACTAACCAGTAATGGTACCTTAACTCTTAACGTAACACCAACTGGCGCTGGTGCGCAGACCATTGGTTCTGACACCGTAACCGTTAGCACAAACGATAGCAACGGCTACACTTTATCTGTCGCAGACTCAACTACCAACACCAACTTGGTTTCTGGCGGTAACAGCATACCAGCCTCATCAGCAACTCAGGCAAGTCCTGCCGCGCAATCAGTAAACACCTGGGGCTACTGTGTGCCTTCTATCGGCGGCTTTGGCGCAAACTGTCCATCAGGCGCAGCTTCTAGCCAGGCCATTAGTGGTTCTAACAAGTTTGCGGGTATTCCTTCGAGCGCATCGCCAAACACTATTGCTACGACTGCCACTACTGCTTCAAACGCTACTACGACCGTCTGGTACGCTGTAGCTGCTAACACTACACAGCCTACCGGTACCTATTCGAGCACTGTTACTTACACAGCCGTAGCAAACTAGGTCCAGAAACTGTATACTTTGGTTCATGATTTGGGGTAGCAAAAAGCCAGCCATATTAGTCGCTGTCTTAGCAAGCATTCTGTTGCTAGCATCTACAAAGGGTGCTTCGGCAGCAACAAACCACCCGCAGTACATAACTATTTCACCGACGTCATTCAACCTCACGCTTAATGCGGGTTCTGAAAATACCGGTTCATTTACGGTGATAAATCAGGGCACTACACCGTTTAAGTATCTAATTTATGCCGAACCTTACAGTGTAAAAGGTGAGGACTACAGTCCAATATTCACACCAATTCCGGGTGCTCCTAAGGTCGCACAGTGGTTTAGTTTTTCTGCTTCTAGTGGCTACCTTACGCCCGGTAGTGACGATCTAATAGATTATAAAATTGATGTTCCTGCCAATACACCTGCAGGAGGTTATTACGCAGTAGCATTTGCACAAACGAATAATCCTAAAGCGGCTCATGGGTTAACCACAAACTCAAGAGTAGGTAGCATATTCTACATCAACATCCCAGGTAATGTTAAGAATAGCGGCTATGTAAAGTCTTGGGATACTAAGATAATTCAAGGACCGCCACTAACCACGCATTTAACAGTGGTCGATAACGGAGCCTACAACTTTCAAGTAAAGTATGTTTACCGGGTGAGCGATGTGTTTGGCGCTACAAAATATCTTCAGAATGGTGCCAAAAACCTGTTGCCGTATACTTCTAGAAAAATATCAATCGTTTGGCCCAAGACTCCAAGTATTGGCATATTCAAAGTTAGCGGCTACGCTTCAGTGCTCAATAAATCATATCCAATTCATACCAAATACGTACTTATTATGTCTCGAACGGTAAAAGTGTACGTAATAGCTTCTATCGTCGTTCTACTAGCAATCTTTGTGCCTTTCTATGCGGGTTCAAAAACTCAAAAATTACGCCAAAAGCGTAAAGCAAAGAAATCTTCAACGGGCACTAAGAAGGATGAGTAAACTTAGGCGCTACGTATTACGTTTATTGCCAATCTGTGCTGCTAGTTCTCTTCTATGTCTTATCACGATTGCAGGGACGGCCTCGGCACTTAATTACGGTGCTGGAAAATATGGTGATTGCACATACGGCACCTGCGGTATCACACTATCTAGTAACGGAGTAGTCAATATTAACATTGTACCGAGTCAAACTGGTGCCTGCACGGTGGGCTCAGACTTAGTCTCTGTATTGACAGATAACACTAACGGCTACACGCTCACGATACAGACCAACGGAGCCTCTAATGCTCTGAGTAATGGCAGCAGTACCATTGCAGCAATCAGTGCTAGCCAGAGTAGCCCAAGCACATTGTCAGCCAATAATTGGGGGTATCGAGTCGATGGCGTTAGTAATTTCGGCAGCGGTCCAACGAGTGCTTATGCTAATGCAGCCTATCCGGTCTCGGATTTATTTGCTCCTGTCCCACCGTCAACAGGCTCGGCTGACACGCTTGCCACAACGAGTGTTCCTGCGGATCCAGCTGTGACTACAACAGTATGGTATGGTGCCTGTGCCGACACAACCATACCAGCTTCTACGTACGGTGCAACCGTTATGTATACCGCAGTCGCTAACTAGTTCACGATCCGTGGATTGACAAACCAAAGTCTAAACCTTTATGCTTAGGGTAATAGGTACGAGAGATACTTGGGGAAACAAACGTGAAACCGAAATTTGACAATATTTTAAATCAAGAAATGACTCGACGTGAGTTCATTAGCAAGCTCGGTTTAGGTGTCGTAGCCATCTTTGGTATTCCTACCTTGCTGCACGTGCTTTCGTCCAAGCCCCAAGACTCTAACCAACGCAACCAAGGCTCTGCCTACGGCGCGGGCGCTTACGGCGAATAAAACTGTATATTTCGCTAGTGGCTCCGCCATTTTACAGTTGTTTAATGTTTGCACACTTTGAAAGTGCTATAATCCGGTTATGGGCGCACAACAAGGTCAGGAGCAAGCACAAAATTCTGACGGGATTTGCACAAAGTACTGGGGCTTTGCTTTGATGGGTGACTCAGGATGCTGAGTCTTGACTGTGGTATGATCTTAATTAAGATAGGGGATACGTTGCATGTCAATAACCAAGATTGATTTCGATCCTGACAAGAAGAGTATTAAAGACATATTTGAGGGATCAATCCAGATGGTGATACCTCGCTATCAGAGAACATACTCATGGCCTACTGACAAGGTTGATGAATTCTACGAAGACTTTATTGTAGAGTCTGAAAAAGCAGAGGATAACCTCGCATATTTAGGTACAATCTTATTTTCTAAGGACTCAGAGTCTAACCTAGAGGTAATCGATGGACAGCAGAGGCTAGTGACTATTACGATCTTTTTTGCCGCTATGAGAGATCTTGCCAATAACTTTATAGCCACTGAAAGAGCAAAAAACTTTGCATCAGGCCTCCAGAAATTGATTATCGTAGAATCGGTGTTTGGCAGTTCGTTTACGGACGATAACAGTGAGGACGCCGTTAAGTTAAAAGTCGGATCGGATATTGAGGGCTTATTTACGCAGTTAATTTATAATCCAGCATCAAAGCAGACTACTATCATCCCGCGTAAAGCAGCAGAGCGTAATGTGGTCAACGCCTATAACATTTTTTATAATCGTGTTAAAAAAAGTATTGACCACCCAAAGATAAGCTCCGAGGCCCAGCTCACTTTAGTTATTAAGCATGTGCAACGGATACTGAATGTTGAATACATTGACATAAGAGTGACTGATAAAGAAGTTGCATTTAATCTTTTTGAGAGTCATAACGCGAAGGGAGTAGCGCTTGCCAAAACAGACTTAATTAAAAATTATTTCTTTGGACGTATTAAGGGGAGTGAAGCAGAAAAGACCAAAATAATGAATGAGTGGGACAACCTTATGGATAAGCTTGCCGATACGACCTCACTCATGCCACCGGATAGGTTCTTCAATTACATGATTCAGTCATATGATGGTTATTTTTCGAGCAGTGTATTGTATAGAAGAATCAAGCCACACATTGAGGATCCGAGCCGTTTCTTTAAGCAATTGTCAGTTAATATCAATCTGATGATTCAGTTGAAGACCGCTCAAACTGGGGATAAGGTGGCAGATCAGTCTTTGCTTGGTATTGAGAGGATGAAAATCAACCAATGCTTTATTTTCATTCTGAGTTTGCAAAGAAACAAAGAGTATATAAACCCAAAACACTATGCGGGGATTATTGCTGCTGTGGAACACTTTACCTACCTATATTCTGCAATTTCGAAACAGCCGACAAATGCGTTAGAGCGTCTATACTCAAAGCACGCGCTCTATTTGCAAGAAGCAGCCAATGAGTTTAAAAACATTAAGTCTACTAAAGAACAGTTTGTTCAAAAAGAGAGGCTTGGGTCAACGCTATTGCATAAGATCAAGGCTGATTTTAATCAGTTGTTACCAAGACAAAGTGAATTTGCCGACAAGTTTGCTGCGCTTTCCTATGAGAATAGGCTACAAAAGCAACTCATTCGATACACGTTTGAAAAAATCGAGAGTCATAACTCTAAAGGTATGGTTGCACTCGGTGCACTATTCACGCTTGACCATATTGTGCCTCAGAGTAAGACTAACGGTGTTGCGGTCTATAACTCAATAGGAAACCTCGTGCCATTGAGCGCTAGTGATAACTCCATCCAGGGTAATCGGCCGCCGTTAAGCAAATTGGGTGTGTACAAAAAGAACTCCAACTTTTACTCGATGAAAGAAGTTATAGAGGTCTTGGAAGATCAAGGCGTGTATGGCAAGGATGAGATTAAAAACAGGACAGAATCACTTTCAGAACATGTCTATCAGAATGTATTTCGAATCTAGCGTTCACTGACTGACCGGTATGCCCAGACAACCAGCATCTTCTCTCAATACTTATGCCTGACTTAGGCTATAATGGAGGCAACTATGGCATTATCAACACAACCGTATAAGGGCGCCCGGGATTTTTACCCTGAAGATAAGCGCTTACAGAAGTACATGTTTGGCAAGCTCCGTGAAGTTGTGGAGCGTTATGGCTATGAAGAGTATGATGCACCGATTTTGGAGCCGTTAGAGATTTATTTGGCAAAGACTGGGGAAGAGATTGTCAACGAGCAAACGTATGTCTTTGAAGATCGTGGCGGGCGTAAGGTGGTTATTCGACCCGAAATGACACCGACTGTCAGCCGTATGGTAGCTGCCAAGCGCCAAGAGTTGGCCTACCCGCTGCGTTGGTACAGCATCCCCAATCTGTGGCGCTATGAGCGTCCGCAGCGTGGACGACTGCGCGAGCACTGGCAGCTAAACGTTGATATGTTCGGCGTGGCTACCATTGCCGCCGAATATGAAATCATCAGCTTGGTGAACGACATTTTCAAAGCCTTTGGCGCGAGCAGTGATATGTACCAGATCAATCTGAATAGTCGTCAATTAACGGATCACATTCTGCGTGACTACCTGAAGCTGAATGAAAAAGCCGCTTACAGCATCAGTAAATTGATCGATCGCATGCATAAGATGGAGCGCAATAAATTCATTGCCGCCATTGATGAGCTGCTTACGCCAAAGCAGCGCGAAGCTGGTGTAAACGAGCAGTTGCTGGGCATTTTGGACGCCAAAACGCTCAAAGATTTGCCAAAAGAAGTTCAAGCTCAGCCAAGCGCAAAGGAACTCAGCGATACGCTGACTCAGCTACAAAAAGCGGGCATCACCAACACTGTTTTTAACGCCACGTTAATGCGAGGTTTTGACTATTACACCGGCATCGTCTTCGAAGTCTCCGACACCGACAAAGACAATAATCGCTCGATGATGGGCGGTGGTCGCTATGATGGTTTGGTGGGCTTGTTCGGTGTGGAGCCAGTGCCAACGGTCGGTTTCGGCTGGGGCGACGTTACCTTGGCAAACTTCTTAGAGTCGCATCGCTTGCTGCCTGATTTGCCATCTGAAACTGATCTATATGCTGTGCTAGTAGGTGACGTTATAAACGCCGCTCAAAAACCGATCGCCGAACTCCGTGCCCATGGCATAAAAGTTGCTAGTGATCTGAGCGGACGCAAAATCGGTGATCAGTTCAAGACAGCCGATAAAAAAGGCATTGAGTACGCCCTTATTATTGGCGAAAGAGAGATCAGTAATGGCGAGTACAGCTTGAAAAATCTAAAAACTGGTCAAGAATCCAAGTGCACTATTACCGAGGTCATTAAACAGTTCAAAAAGTAATGCAGGCGATTAATCATGCGCTCACCGGTGCGGTTATCGGCTTAGCAATAGATGAGCCTCTAATCGCACTGCCCGTGGCCTTTGGCTCGCATTTCGCGCTTGATGCCATCCCACATTTTGGTTTGGATGTTCCAAAAGAAACATATTTGGCGAGTAAGACGCTAAAAGTTCTTCTAATTGCAGATGCGACACTCTGCTTTTTGCTTGTGCTGCTACTGTTTGTCACAAAGCCAAAGAATTGGTTGCAAGCCTGTCTATGTGCCTTTCTTGCAGCTTCGCCAGACTTCATGTGGATGCCAAAGTACATCCGTCAACTGAGGCACAAAAAGCCCAAATCGCCGAATCGTATCATGCGATTCCATAGCTCTATACAGTGGTTTCAACATCCAATCGGGGTGGTGCCGGAGATTGTGTGGTTTGTGGGCATGAGTCTGGTGCTGCTCACGTTTTTACATCCTGCCTAGTGGTTGGCAACAGAGGAAGAATCTGTTAAACTAGGCAACTATGCATATAACACGAGAGCAAGTAAACGACACAAAGGTAAAATTAACTATCACGGCCGACCAGGCTATTTTAGACAGCGTAAGGCAGACGACACTGAAGCGCCTGAGCAGAGACGTTAAGGTTCCAGGTTTCCGCGAGGGCAAAGCACCCACACATCTAGTTGAAAAGCAGATTGACCAGTCTATCTTTCAGACGGAGTTTCTAGAAACAGCCGTCAATCAGCTGTACGTAGAAGCTGCTCAAGAGGAAAAGCTGCGTCCTGTCTCCCAACCAGATATTTCAATCACGAAATTCGTACCTTTTACGGCACTAGAATTCACAGCCGAAGTCGAAAGCGTCGGCAAGATTAAGCTACCTGACTATAAGACCATGAAGTTGGAGCTCAAAAAGACATCGGTTACGGCTAAAGACGTGGATGAAGTGCTCGACAATCTCCTGAGCCGCGGAGGCCAGAAGAAAGAAGTCACACGCGCTGCTAAAGACGGCGATGAGGTGCTCATTGATTTCTTTGGTACCGATGCCAAAAATAAGGAGCCCATTAGCGGCGCTGATGGCAAAGACTATCCGCTGGTGCTTGGCAGTAAGAGCTTTATCCCTGGTTTTGAAGATGAATTGATCGGCCTAAAGCCAGATACTAAAAAAGATTTTGAGATAACGTTCCCTGAAGATTACGGCGCAAAGGCTTTACAGAGCAAAAAAGTGAATTTTGCAGTCACTGTAAAAACTGTTTCTGAAATTGTGAAGCCTAAGCTTGATGATAAGTTTGCAGGCACGCTTGGCCCATTCAAGACAGTCGCCGAACTGAAGGCTGACGTAAAAAAACAGTTACAAGTTGAACGTGATAACGAGACTGAGCGAGCTTACGACAATGAGCTATTAGAGAAAATTGCTGCTAAGACGACGGTAGCTATTCCTGAGGCTATGGTCGAAGACGAAATCGACCGCATGGAAGAAGAGGAAAAGCGCAATGTCGCCTATCGTGGCCAAACCTGGCAAGAACACCTTGACGAAGAAGGCCTAACGGCCGAAGCTCACCGTGAAAAGCAGCGTGAAGGCGCCAAGCTGCGCGTCAAAGCCGGTTTGGTGCTGGCCGAAGTGGCTGATCAGGAAAACATTATTGTCACACCCGACGAACTGAATATCCGCATTGATCTGCTCAAAGGCCAATATTCTGACCCAGGCATGCAGGCCGAACTCGACAAGCCCGAAAACCGTCGCGACATCATGAGCCGCATGCTGACCGAGAAAACTCTCGACAAACTACGCACCTACGCCGAGGCCTAAATCCTCACATTTTCAGCTCTTGCACAGCAGAGTATAATTAAATATGTACTAAATTTTAATAAAAATTTAATAATTAGATAGAAGAGGAGAGTTTATTTTCTATGAGGTTGCAAAGTGAGTTCCAAATCACGAGAATGGAAGTTAAGAGTCCAAGAGAGGCGCAAGTAGTAGCCGGATTTTTAGAAAGCGCACCAGATGTCCCGCCAGCAGTTGCGGATTGTGCCAGAGAATATGGCGAAAAAGATCCCGAAGCCTTTCCGTTAACCATGCCCGAACTGGTTACGGACGCTGCAATCGATGCAATGAGCGAGGCTCGTACCGCTGGATATGTTCCCCCCGAAAGAAGGCAACTTGCTGAAGAGTGTCTAGTTGAACTTGGAGTCCTTGGACAGGCAGGGGTTACGCTAACGACATAAATTAGCACTCGGACTTGACGAGTGCTAATTGCCAGCGTAAAATTGTAGGTATGAATAAGCCTACATCTGTTTTGATCCCAACCGTTATTGAAAACGAAGGCCGCTACGAGCGCGCCTACGATATTTACTCTCGTTTATTAAAGGATCGTATTATTTTCCTTGGCTCCGATGTTAATGAAGCGACCGCCAACTTGGTGGTAGCCCAGTTACTCTTCCTGCAGGCTCAAGATCCCGATAAGGATATTTACTTCTATATCAATAGTCCGGGCGGTAGTGTCTATGACGCTCTAGCGATTTATGACACCATGCAATTCGTGAGCAACGATATCCAAACTTTTGGTATTGGCGTCCAGGCTTCCGCCGCCGCTTTCTTGCTGAGTAGCGGCACCAAGGGTAAGCGTTATGCGCTACCAAACGCCACCATTATGATTCACCAGCCATCCAGCGGCACGCGCGGCAAAGTCACTGATCAGGAAATTGATCTGCGCGAAAGCCTACGCATTAAGAAGTTACTGGAAACCATCATGGCCAAAAATACGGGCCAAAAAGCCGCAAAAATCCACGAAGACATGGAACGTGACAAATGGCTGACAGCTGACGAAGCCAAGAAGTACGGCATCGTTGATAGCGTAGTCACAAACTTGCCAGCCAAATCCAAAGCCTAACGGCGACAAAAGAGTGGATAATTGTTGTAAAAGCCACTTGACTTACAACTAGTCATGCTTCACAATAGTATGCAAGAAGTAGTGTAAGTACGGGCTTGCTAGTATCAATTGTTATCAATGAGTAAGCCAAAAAAGCCCGTCTTAGGATCTTCGGTCGACCAAATTATACAAACAATAACAGATAAAAGAATCAGCTCATGGCAAGGCCGTGTTTTCCGTATGGAATAGTAGGTTCCGAAGCTTTTTCGACAGGCAATACTATCTAACTATTAGGGGGCTCGCTTTACGCGTATGGCTAAAAATACTGCTGCTAAGTCGAACGCTCGTGTTTTTTTCACGAAGCCGGATGACGCACTCGATCTACCAAGTTTAGTAGATCACCAAAACAAATCGTTTCAATGGTTTATCGAGGAAGGTCTAGGCGAATTGCTCGCAGAGATTAGCCCAATCGATGACTACACAGGCGGTAAATTATCATTAAGTTTTAAAGATTATAAGTTCGGTGCGCCAAAGCTGACTGAAGCTGTGGCTCGCGAGAACAACGTTAGCTATGAAGCGCCTTTGATGGCCACTGTCGAGCTGACCAACAAGATCACCGGCGAAGTTAAAGAAACCGAGATTTATCTGGGTGATTACCCATGGATGACTGGTCGCGGTACTTTTGTGATTAACGGCGCAGAGCGTGTCGTAGTAAGCCAGCTGATCCGTTCGGCTGGTGTTTTCTTTACGGCTGATCAGCACGGTACGACGAGCTTGTACGGCGCCAAGGTTATCCCTGGTCGTGGTGCATGGCTGGAGTTTGAGACCGCTGCTAGCGGTGCTTTGTTCGTGAAGATCGACCGTAAGCGCAAGATTGCTGTAACTACCTTGCTGCGTGCCCTGGGTGTGACAGAAACCCGTATGAAGGAAACCTTCAAGCACGTTGATACTGGCAAGCTAAACTACTTGGAAGCTACCCTCGAAAAAGATCCAACTCATGGCCAAAATGATGCCTTGATTGAAGTTTACCGTCGTTTGCGACCGGGCGACCTAGCAACTGTCGACAACGCCAAGAGCTTGATCGAGAATATGTTCTATAACTACAAGCGTTTTGACTTTAGCCGCGTTGGCCGTTACAAGATCAACAAGCGTTTGAACCTGGATGTTCCTAACACTCTAGAAAATCGTGTGATGCGCTTGGAAGATATCGAAGCAATCATCGCTGAGATTATTCGCCTGAACAACACACAAGAACCAGCTGACGACATCGACAGCTTGGCTAACCGCCGTGTGAAATTGGTTGGCGAATTGGTGCAGCGCCAATTCCGTATTGGTCTGCTGCGCATGGAGCGCAACACCAAAGACCGCATGAGCATGAGCGAAATTGAGACCGTTGCCCCTGGTCAATTGATTAATGCTCGTCCAGTGGTTGCCGCTGTCCGCGAATTCTTCGCTAGCTCACAGCTGTCACAGTTCATGGACCAGATTAACCCACTATCAGAACTTGCCCACAAGCGTCGCCTGAGCTCAATGGGTCCTGGTGGTTTGAGTCGTGAACGCGCTGGTTTTGAAGTCCGTGACGCCCACGCCACCCACTATGGTCGTATTTGTGCCGTCGAAACCCCAGAAGGTGCCAACATTGGTTTGGTGCTGAACCTGGCCAACTTTGCTCGCGTTAACGACTATGGTTTCATCGAAACTCCTTACCGCAAGGTATTGAACGCCGTAACCGCTAAGGATGCAGCTGGTCACATTGCCTCTGAAGACCTCAACGACGAAAAGGGTAAAACCATCGTCAAAAAAGGCGCTAAAATCACCGCTGCTGATGCTGCTAAGCTAGCAAAAGTTAGCGGTAAAACAACCTGGCCAGTTAAGGCTAAGGTTACTAACGAAGTTGTCTACCTCGACGCCTATGACGAAGAAGTAGCAATCATCGCCGGTGGTGGTAGTGAACTTGATGAAAACGGCTACTTTGTGCACGAACGTGTTAGTACTCGTTCGCACTTGAAGTCAGGTGAAGCTGATGCTGACGATGTTACTTATATGGACGCATCACGCAATCAGATCATCGGTTCTAGCGCCGGTTTGATTCCATTTATTGAAAAGAACTACGTCTATCGCTCGCTGATGGGTAGTAACCAGCAGCGTCAGGCAGTACCGCTCATTCAGCCAGAGAGCCCAATTGTCGGTACTGGTCTGGAATCGGCAGCCGCTCGCAACACCGGTCAGGTGATTATGGCTGAGGCTGATGGTGAAGTTACTTCTGCTACTGCTGAAGCCGTAGTCGTGAAGTACAAAGAAGGCAATGTAACTTACGAACCACAGCGCTTTATCCGCAGTAACGAAGGCACTTCTGTCAACCAGAAGGTTGTAGTTAACACGGGCGATAAAGTTAAGGCCGGTGACGTACTTATAGAAGGTATGTCTATCCAAAATGGTGAATTGGCACTTGGTAAAGACCTGATTGTGGCATTCATGCCATGGGCAGGCTACAACTTCGAAGAC
>Ga0265327_10003789_pt1 | contig 14011 bp, 7 predicted proteins | sample 41621metaG_FD_202089 | JGI IMG/M metagenome (GOLD analysis project Ga0265327, IMG submission 202089) | Rhizosphere microbial communities from Carex aquatilis grown in University of Washington, Seatle, WA, United States - 4-16-21 metaG | ecosystem: Host-associated > Plants > Roots > Rhizosphere >... | reverse complement strand
TTGAGAGCAATCCCGACATCGAACGATTCGACGCTCTCGTCGGCTATTTGCGCTCCTCTGGTTATTTCGCGCTCCGGCAGTATCTGGAAAAAGTCCCGCACATCCGCATTCTCGTCGGCATCAATGTGGACGCCATCATGGCGGATTATCACCGGCGCGGGTTGCTGTTTCTGGCCGATTCGACCAAAGCGCTTGAAGAATTTCGCAACTGGCTGCGGAACGACATCCAGAACGCAGAATACAAACGCGACGTTGAGACGGGCGTATTGCAGTTTGTGGACGACGTGATTTCCAAGAAGATTGAACTACGGGCGCATCCCACCAAACGCCTTCACGCCAAGCTCTACATTTTCCGGCCCAAAGGATTCAACGAACACAAGCCAGGCGCGGTCATAACCGGCTCATCCAACCTGACCGCCGCCGGCATCGGCGTCGAGGATCAGGTCAGCAATTATGAGTTTAACGTCCTGTTGCACGATTTTGACGATGTGCAGTTCGCCACCGACGAATTTGACAGCCTTTGGAAAGAGTCGGTCGAAATTCTGCCCAAGTTCTTAAAGGAAGTTCGCGACAGCACCTACCTCGCGGCGTCCGTAACGCCCTACGAACTTTATTTTAAGCTCCTGTTGGAATACTTCGGCCAGAGCATCGAATACGACCCCAACGCCATCACCGATATGCCGGAGGGCTACAAACGCCTCAGCTACCAGGTGGACGCTGTGACCAGCGGCTTTCGCCTGCTCGAAAAGCACGGCGGGTTTTTCCTCGCGGATGTCGTCGGTTTGGGCAAGACGATGATCGCCACGCTCATCGCCAAGAAATTCTTTTTCTACAACGGTTTCCCGGAGCACCGGTCGCATACGCTCATTGTCGTGCCACCGGCGGTCGAGGATAGCTGGCGCGAAACCGCCAAGGAACAGTTCCGCCTCGATAACTGCGACATCATCACCAACGGCAGCCTGCACAAAATCAAGCATCCGCAAAAATACGACCTCGTCATCGTGGACGAAGCACACAAATTTCGCAACGATACCGCCGAGGCGTTCGACGAATTGCAGCGAATTTGCAAATCACCCACGCAGCATTTTCTGCCGGACGGCTCGCGGGCGTCCAAGCGCGTTATTCTTGTCAGCGCCACGCCATTGAACAACCGGCCCGACGACATCCGCAATCTAATTTCTTTGTTCCAGGATTTGAAGGATTCGACTTTGAGTATCGCCAACTTGCAGCATTTCTTCGCCCGCTGTCAGAAGGCGTATTCGGAAGCGCATCGTGAAACCGATCCCGAAGTGGCCCGTCAAAAAGTCAAAACCATTTACGAACTCATCCGCACCAAGATTATTTCCGAAGTCACCGTGCGCCGCACGCGCAACGACCTGAAGGAGCACGACGATTACAAACTGGACCTCGAAACCCAAGGCGTCGTCTTCCCGCAGATCGAGCCTCCGCGCAAAATCCTCTACCCGTTATCACCCGCACTTGAAGACCTCTACGACCGCACCATGCACTTGCTGTCACGGATGGACGGCGGCGGGTTGACCTACAATCGCTATCGCGCCATCGGTTTCTTGAAGCCGGAGAAAAAACGCAAATACCAGAACGCCGACCGGATTTCCACCCAACTTGCCGTCATCATGCGGACGCTGCTGGTCAAACGACTCGATAGCAGTTTCCATGCGTTCAAAGAATCGCTCCGCCGTTTCCGGGATGCCACTGGCGTCATGCGCGACATGTTCACGCGTGGCACAATTTACATCGCGCCAAACCTCAACGTGACGGAATTCATGATGGAGGGCCGCGAGGAAGAACTCATCGCAAAGATTGCCGAACGCCAGCCAACCGACCCGACGATTGAGATTTGTTCGCCGTCGGATTTCGAAGCGGGTTTCACCGATGGGCTAGAATCTGACTGGCAGCGGCTCGATGAACTTTACGCCGAATGGAAGCGCGTCGAGGAAGACCCCAAGCTTGCCGAGTTCCTGCTGCACCTGAAAGACGGGCTGTTCGACCCGAAGATAAATCGCCAGCACAAGCTGGTGGTTTTTTCGGAATCCAAGGAAACGACCGCCTACCTCTTGGGCAAGCTGACTCAGGCCGGCTACAAGCGCGTGCTCACCGTCAGTTCAGAAAACCGTGCCGAGCGGATGCCGCTGGTGCGGGCGAACTTCGACGCCAATTTTAAGGAACAGGCCAATGATTACGACATCCTGATCTCCACGGAAGTCCTGGCCGAAGGCGTGAACTTGCACCGGGCCAACGTCATCGTGAATTACGACACGCCTTGGAATTCCACCCGGCTGATGCAGCGGGTCGGTCGTGTGAACCGCATCGGTTCGGTCGCGCCTAATATATATATCTACAATTTTTACCCCACGGCTAAGGTGGACGATGACATTGAGCTTAAAAAGAAGGCGATAATGAAGTTGCAGGCGTTTCACACCGCGCTCGGTGAGGACAGCCAGATTTATTCGGAAACGGAGGAAGTGGATAATTTCGGCTTGTTCGAGCGTTCGCCGGAAGAGGAGGAGCGCGACCAGCGGTTGGCATTGCTCATGGAATTGCGTCAGTTCCGGCAGCAGAACCCGGAGGAATTTCGCCGCATCAAAGGGTTGCCGTTGCGCGCCCGTGTGGGCCGGGCGGACAAACCGCGCACCGGCAGCACCGTTGCCTTCATTCGCAGTCAGCGGCGCGATGCTTTTTACCGCGCCAAGCCGGATGGCACGCTGGACGAAATCAGCCTGCTCGAAGCCGCCGATGAATTTCGTGCGCCTGATCCCAAGGAGAAAGCCATCCCGCTCCATGCCAACCATCACGACCAAATCAATTCTGCGCTCATAAAGTTCAAGGCGTCCGTAGTCGCCGAGGCGTTGCAGGCCGAGACAGTGGACGCCAACCAAGGCCCGAACGAACAGCGGGCACTGCGGTATCTCGACGGCTTTTCCAGCCTGCCGTTTGTGAATGAAGATGAGCGGGCGCTGATTCAGGCGGCCAAGCTCGCCATCCGTCGCGCCCGTTTCCAGAATTTGCAGCGACAGATCAACCAACTCCAGCGCTCCACCAAGACGGTCAAGATGACGCCGGCCGCGCTGGCGGATAAACTCATCCAGATTCTCCGCACGTATCCGCTCCAGCAGGACAACGCCACGCCTGTTTCCGCCGCCGCGCGTCCGCTCGACACCACGCCAGACATCATTCTGTCGGAATCCTTTGACCAGCCATGACGCGCGACGAGATTCAATCCATCCTCCGGCAAGAATATGACGCGGCGCGTTGGCTGGATGTCTTGCGCAAAATTCTCCCTGGCACGGATGTTTTTGCCAGCCCGCAAACCGTGCCGTCATCGACGCCGGACGCTCCGCAGGCCGTGCAACTCGCTCGCGTGCGTCTGGGCGACCACAAACAGCTTGCCGTGTTGCAAGTCCGGGTCGGTGACCGCATTGACCTGCTACGAAATCGTGTCGGCTTGCGCAACCTCGTCGCGCGTTTCATTGACCAGGCGGAGTATCACGGTGTTCTCGCCGTGTTCCTGTCGCCGCAAAACGATTTCCGGTTCACGTTCGCCGCCCGCATGTCCGAGTTCGACGATGACGGCAATTTGCTCCGCCGCGAAACCGCGCCCCGCCGCTACACCTACGTTCTCGGCCCGAATGAATCATGCCGCACGGCGGCTGAACGATTCCTGCAACTTTCGGAAAAAGGCTTAGGCGCCACGATGAATGATGTCATCGAGGCATTCTCGGTCGAAAAACTTAATCGCGAATTTTTCTCGGATTTCTCCGCCGCGTTCGAGCGCGTTAAGTCGGAAATCCAGAAGCGCAACAAATGGCCGGAGAAAGTTGCCAAGGAAGAGGCGCAAACGCTGCTGAATCGCCTCCTCTTTTTGTATTTCGTCCAACGCAAGGGCTGGCTCAATCGCCAACGCGATTATTTGTTCCGCAATTTCTCGCGGTTCGCCAAGGATGCGGCGAACAAGATCACGTTCATTGAGTCTTTCCTACGCCCGCTGTTCACCAAGTTGAGCACCGAGGGCACGCAGGCGGACATCCCCGGCCACGACCTGCCGTTTCTTAACGGCGGTCTGTTCGCCGACGAATACGGCGACGAGCACCACGATGAAGTCGCCCGCCGCCATCACGAGCTTCAAATCAGCAACGACATTTTCCATTCCGTGTTCGACGACCTGCTGGAGCGCTACAATTTTACCATTCAGGAAGATTCGCCGACCAATTACGAGGTCGCCATTGACCCGGAAATGCTCGGCCAGATTTTCGAGGAACTGATTCTTACCAGTGAGGAAAGTGAGACGGCGGGCAAATCCAAGCGGCACGACACCGGTAGCCATTACACCCGGCGGCCTATCGTCCACTACCTCTGCCGCGATAGCTTGGCGGCATGGTTGGAAAGCCAGCCGCCGTTTGCCGGTAAAAAAGATGCCCCGGAGCGCGTGCGCAAACTCCTGGCGTTGGACGCCACCGAAGGCATTGACAAGGAAACCAGCGATGCGCTGAAGGCCATTCTCACGCCGGATGAAGCCGCCATCTTGCTGGACCGGCTGTTTGAACTGCGCGCCTGCGATCCGGCGGTCGGGTCTGGCGCGTTCCCGATGGGACTGCTGCATGAGTTGGTCAATCTCGCCCGACTCTGCGCCACTCGCGCCGCCGGCAAAGACCCCGTCTTGGGCGATCGCTCGTGGCTCTACGCCACCAAGAAGCGCATCATTGAGCGCGTCATCTACGGCGTGGACATCCAGCCGCAGGCCGTGGACATCTGTAAACTTCGTCTCTGGTTGAGCCTCATGGTGGATTATGAATTGAGCGCCGACCCGGACAACTGCGAAGCCACCTCGTTCCGCAAGGCGCTGAAGGAGATTGAGCCGTTGCCAAATCTTGATTTCAAAATCCGCCGCGCCAATTCGCTGGTGGATTACATCCATGGCGAGCCGGTGGAGTTGAAACAGCTTTCCAGCGAGAGCGGCGCGGGGTTGGCGTTGTCCAAACTCAGCAGCGCCAAACGGGAATTTTTCAATGCCCGCACCGCCGCCGCCAAGCGCAAGCTCCGGCTAGACATTTACGAGAACATCACCGAACTGGCGAAAATCGAACTCACCCGCGCCCGCACCGATGCCGCTGGTTTTGCATTTGCCCTGGACGAACGCGACGCCGAACGTGTGGCAGAGTTGGATAACGGATTGAAGCAGCTCGCCTTGACCACCGCACAGGTGCGGGCGGCGCGGAAGATGAAGGCCCAGGCGCAGGAAGAAGCGCTGGAGCGCATACGCGCCCAATTCGACGATCCCGATAAACCGACCTTCGTCTGGCAGTTGGATTTTGCGGAGGTCTTCCATCGGGATGAAACGCCACGCGGCGATTCCTTGCTGTCCGCCGACAAGCCGGACAAAGCCACCACCACGCGCAACGGCTTTGATTTACTCATAGGCAATCCGCCCTTCATTAGCATACAGACGTTAACAAAGAGCAACCCGACGTTGGCCGCCTACTACAAACAGCGCTACGACTCAGCGACAAAGGGAAACTACGATCTCTATGTCTGCTTCGTGGAGCGCGGGCTTGAACTGATGCACCAGAACGGTCAACTGGCATTCATCCTTCCGCATAAGTTTTTCAATCTTGAGTATGGTGAACCACTGCGTGGAATCATCGCTGATAAGAAATTACTGCGCCATGTAGTTCATTTTGGAAACCAGCAGATTTTCCCAGGCGCAACGAATTATGTTTGTCTATTATTTCTTGCGAAAGCTGGCGTAACAAATGGATGTATTTTTGTATCTGCTGACAATCTCAAGTCGTGGCTTTCCGATTTTTCAGGAACAGAAGGAAAAATTCCATCTGCCAAAATCACAAAAGACAAATGGTTTTTTTCCGTCGGACAAGGCTCAGACATTTTTGGTCGCCTTCAAGCGATGCCTGTAAAGCTTGGAAATGTTGCTGAAAAGATTTACCAAGGCCTTGCCACAAGTGCTGATTCCATTTTTGTCCTCCGTTTCATTTCGAAATCCAAGGATATGTGCCGTCTCTGGTCAGCCGCCTTGGAAAGAGAGGTAACCATTGAGGCCAGCTTACTGCACCCTATTTTGAAGGGTGCAGAAATATCACGTTACACTAAACCGAATTTTGAGCTGATGGTGTTGTTTCCATACCGGGTTTCCGGTGAGGCTGCGGCTGCAATTCCTATTTCAGAGCTCAGGAAATGCTACCCGAAAGCGTATGAATATCTTCATGAAAACAAGCGCGCACTTTTGGAACGATCAAAGTGTGATGAATCTAATTGGTGGTTGTATCCATACCCAAAGAATCTGGCAATGTATGACCAGCCGAAAATATTAATTCAAGTTTTAAGCTCAAGAGGAACTTCTTTCCTTGATCATGAGGGCCAGTTTTACTTTCTGGGTGGAGGCACGGCGGGAGGCAATGCAATAAAAGTCTATAATGATGATGTTGGCGAACTCACATTCTTGACAGCAATTATAAATTCGCCGGTAACGACTTACTACGTCACCAAGGTTGCTTCCCCGTTTCGAGGAGGCTTCTATGCGTATGGCAAGAGTTCGCTTTTTGAATTACCTGTCCCCGTGGGGGAAAGTCGAAAGCCACGAAACAATTTCATTGAACGATTGGTTGACTTGCTATCATGGTTGCAAACACAGCCGAGTGTGGCCAAGAGCACACGCGAGTATCCGGTTGATCCCGACATTGCAGCCTACATCGAACAATGGATAAACGCGCTGGTTTATGAACTCTATTTCCCCGCCGAAATTCGCGCCGCCGGCCTCCAGTTTTTTGAACTCACCGAGTCGTTGAAGTTGCCCGCGCTCGACTCGTTGCCCACCGCCGCCACCGACCGGTTGGAACGCTTTCGCAAATTGCACAAGGAGTGGAGCGGTCAGGGCCACCGCCTGCGCATCGCGCTGGACAAACTGCGCACCTTGGACCTCGTCCGCACCATCGAAGGCCAGGCATGAAACTCACGCAGATTCAACTCCGGGATTTCCGCGCCTTTGCCGGTGAGTTGAATCTGCCGCTGCCGGACGGCTGCAATCTGCTGTTGCATGGCGAAAACGGCAGCGGCAAATCGTCGCTCTCCTGTTCGCTACGGGAATTTTTCACGTTCAATCAGGATTCCGCCCTCACGCCCACCAAGAAACCGATAATCCCATATCGGCATTCGTTTCCAGACACTAATCCGACGCCAAAACCGCGCGTGGCGCAGGTGAAACTGACCTTCACTGATGCTGCCAACCCGAGCGCAATCATAGCGTGGGATGAAAGCCAGTTGCATCCCATGGAAACCGGCGACGGCAGACAGCCCGAACCGGCCACGCCCGCGCAGCGCGAAAACATTGTGGCGGTTTCCCGCTGCTCCGGTTTTTTTGACTATCGGGCTTTGCTCCGGGCCAGCCTCACCCGGCACGCGGAAAAGCTCCCGGAACAGCTATTCGACTTGTTCGCCGAGACATTGCTGGCTGGTTTCCGCGTCCGCACCGGTGGAGGCGAGCAAACCATCGGCAAACTTTGGAGTGACGCCAAAAAAGCCAAACCGCGCTACCGGTATAAGAAAGGTTTGAAGGCGGCGAATGACGTAGTGGAAATTTTTGACCGGGCCTTTCGTCCGTTCCTTGAACAGGTCAAAGACAAAGCCAACGAGTTCCTGAATTATTTCCCGAACCACCGGCTGCGGATCGTAAAACTGGATTACACCGGCAGCAGCTACCCCAAAGCCACCTTGGAACTCACCGGCAAAGCCATCATCCCGGAGATCGAGTTCAACGGCCAGAAGGTGGATGATCACCAGGAGTTTTTGAACGAGGCGCGATTGACCGCGCTCGGCTTGTCCGTCTTTCTCGCCGCCGTAGCGCTGGCCGATGCCAATCCCGCCGACCCCGACCCGTTGCGCTTGCTGGTGCTCGACGACGTGCTCATCGGCCTGGATTTAAACAACCGCCTGCCGCTTCTGGAATTACTGCGCACGGAATTTCCGCGCCATCAAATTCTGATTTTGACGCATGATTTGGTTTGGTTCGAGATTGCCAAGGAACACACCACGGATTGGGGTAGCTGGAATTATTCACGGCTGTTTGAAGAACCAGCCGGGCCAACCGAACCCATGCTGCCCAGAATCCAACGGCTCAAACCCGACGTTGATGATTTGAAGATAGCCAAAGATTACCTCGACGCGGGTGATTTGCGTGCTTCGGCGGTGTATATCCGGGCGGCGTATGAAAGCTGTCTGCGCAACATCTGCCAGAAAAAAACGGTCGCGGTTCCATTTCATTCCAATCCCAAATCAGTGAAAGTTGAAGCTCTTTGGCAGGCTTTGAATGATTTGCACGATGCGCAAGTAGCGGCGGGCACCGGCGAGCTTCTTAATCCAGCGCTGATTCCAAGAGTCAACGCCATCCGTTCCGCAGTCCTGAATCGGCTCAGTCATTCGGGAGCTTCGTCGCTCACGTCCACCGAACTGAAAATGGCTCTGCAAACCATTCAAGATTTGCGCCATTCAAAGATTCCATTCAAGCCTTGAATGAACCGAGCATGTATCACCTAGCAACCATCAGCCTCGTTCAGCTTGACCCGGAATTGCGCCCCATAAATCACGCTTCCGCCTGTTTGGTAAATTACCGAAATCATTTGTTCGTTTTGACTGTTTCACATGCGACCGGCAACCAGGGCAATTGGGCAATAGAGGTAAAATACGTTCCCGGAAAAGGCGTGGAGCTTTTCCAGCTTGGAGCAATGGGTTTTTTGGAAGGCTACCGAATTAAGCACAACAAACTAAAATCTCAAAAAGTTGATTTTTCCTATAAATTACTCTCAGAACCACCAACCCCGCGTCATCAACTCCTGTCAACCACAGGAGCTATTTTAGAGGACGAGCCAAAATACATCCTCCCGGCAGACCTCACACTTTCTCCCGACGCATCTGAACAATATGGTTTTTGGGGATGCACACGACAGACCTTTGATTCGCATAATCTTGTAATTGTCCCCAAGCTGGAGGTCGGCATGACGTATCAAAAAACCGAAGGAGACAGGTTTTTTTTCAAAACAAGCCAGCCATATAAAACCTACAAAGATTACTATGGATGTAGCGGCGCACCCATTCTCACCAGCGATGGAAGGCTCGTGTCGCTGGTTGTTGAGGGCGACAAGAAAAAGACCGGCATTTACGGCCTCGACTTACGGATTTATAGATGTGCATTGGATGCCGAAATTGACATGGCCTCGATTACCAAGAATCCGTAAGCGCACTTCACCCAAACACAATCATTTTTATGGCGAAATCCGAAGCATCCGTTGACGAACTGGTTGGCATGATTGAGCGCGGCGAACTTCGCCTGCCGGAAATGCAGCGCCGCTATGTCTGGAAAAAGCCGCGCGTGCGTGACCTGCTCGACTCGCTTTATCGCGGATACCCATCCGGCGCAATTCTCCTGTGGGAGACGGATGAAGAAGTGCCATTGCAAGATTTTGCGATTACTCAGGCGAAAAATCCCTATCAGAACACCAAACTTCTCCTCGATGGCCAGCAACGACTCACCTCGCTGGCGGCCATCGTTCGGGGCAAACCCGTTGCCGGTCGTAGCCACGACCGCCCCATCGAGCTTTTGTTTAACTTGGAGCATCCCGACAAATTGGAAGTCGTCACGGAGGTGGAGGATAACGATGGCGAGGATGATGAAGAATTGACCGGTGACGAGGCAGATTCAAACGAGGATGAATTATTGCAACGATTTAACAAGATGACCTTCGTCGTCGCGACGCGAAAGCTGGAGCAGTTGACTCAGTGGGTGAAAGTGACCGAGGTCTTCCAGTCAACCAGCGACCGAGAGTTTCTTAAACGTGCCGGCATTACCAGTTTTGACGACCCTCGCGCCGAAAAATACAGCAAACGGCTGGCGGATTTGCGAAAGATTAAGACCTACGTCTATCGGATGGATATTTTGGAACGCAGTCTTTCCTATGACGAGGTGACGGAAATATTCGTTCGCGTCAACTCCCTCGGCGCAAAGCTGCGTAGTTCCGATCTTGCGCTGGCACAAATCACGGCCAAGTGGCGCAACTCATTGACCATCTTCCAGGCATTCCAAAAGCAATGCTCTGAAGCTGGATTTTACTTAGACCTTGGCTTGATCTTGAAAAATCTGGTCGTGTTCGCCACGGGACAATCACGCTTCCTCACAGTGGGGCGGCTGAAGCTCGAAGAATTGCAGAAGGCGTGGACGGAGAGTTGTCAGGGCATGGAGTTCGCCTTGAACTTCCTGAAAAGCAACGCCGGCATAGACAGTCCAGCGCTGCTGGCTTCACCATTCATCCTCGTCACCTTGGCCTATTTCGGTCACAAGCGGAATTATCATCTCACGCCTGAAGAATCCGAGCGCCTGCGGTTTTGGGTGTTGGTAGCCAATGCGAAGGGTCGCTATTCGCGCGGATCAAGTGAAACGCTGCTCGATCAGGATTTAACCACGCTGAAACAGAACGGTGGCGCACCGGAATTGATTGAACGTCTCCGGCAGCAGGTAGGGCGCTTGGATGTCGTTCCTGAAGAATTGGAAGGCCGCAACCAGCGCAGTTCCTTGTTCAAAACCATGTTCCTGGCGTTTCGCGCCGCAGGCGCGAAAGACTGGCGTTCAAATCTAATCATCGCGCACGACCATTCAGGCACGCAGCACAAGCTCCAGTTCCACCACATCTTTCCCAAGGCGGTTCTGAAGAATACTTACACATCTCGTGAAGCAGACGACATTTCCAATCTTGCCTTCATCGGCGGCAAAACCAACCGCGCCATCAGCGACAAGCCGCCGGTGGCATATTTCCCGGCACTGATTGAAAAGGCCGGCGTCGCCACGTTTGACGCGCAGTGCATTCCCACCGATGCAGCATTGCTTGAGTTGGGAAGCTACAAAGCATTTCTCACGAAACGCCGGGAATTGATTGCCAAAAGACTCAATGAGTTCCTTGGCACTACGCCAGCACAGCCCGCGCAATGAATAATAATTCCATCCGACTATTCCAACAATTATGAACCCAAAAGAATTATTGGAAAAATTGCCTTCAGTGCGGGGCTGGATTGATCGCACGCTGGCCGAGAACAACAACCGAGCGCGACCAGTGTCATCGTATGGCTTCCCCGGACTAGGTAATTTTTATTCCAGCGATTTTTTGACAACGGCGAAGGTGGTTGAAGTTGGGCGTGTGCCTGTGCCGCCATTATCCGCGCTCGGACTCACAGGGTTTGAAGAATTTGAGAGTGGAAATTACGCCGGCATCACTTTTCTCGACACCTACTTTGTGCAATCGGGTGAGGCGCTCCGAGAGTCGCTTCATTTTCACGAACTGGTGCATGTCGTCCAATGGCAGCACTTGGGCATGGAGCGGTTCGTGATGGCCTACGCGTTAGGTTATCTACAAGGCGGCGGCTACCGCGCCAACCCGCTCGAAGTCATGGCTTACGATTTTCAGAATTATTTTGAGAAAGGCGGCAAGCCAATAGATATTGCAGCAGCCGTGCGTCAACAACTCGACGGTTTCATTCCCGTTCTCGAACGTGCTTTCAAATGACGATCCAGCCTCTGCCTGCCAAGCATCATGTTCCCTGTTCACCCATTGTTCGCTGGACGCCTAGTTTTGCGGAATTGCCGGCGTTGTCAGTTCGCCAGCCGTGGGCCTGGCTAATCGTCAGTGGTCTCAAAGATGTTGAGAACCGTCCACGTCGCACACATTACCGAGGTTCGTTGCTCATCCACGCCGGATTGAGTCTCGATAGTTACACTGAGGAAAATATTGGTTGGTTGAACAAAAAATTTACCGTCAAAATCCCCATGGAATTAGACACTGGTGGGATTGTCGGAATAGTGGATGTTGTTGATTGCGTGGAAAGTCACAAATCAAAATGGTTTGTGAATGGCAGCTACGGTTGGGTATTGGCAAATCCCCGACGTCTGAATTTTCGTCCATGCAAGGGGGCGCTAGGGCTGTTTCGTCCCAAATGGCGTTAAATGACATTGTCAGGCGTTATTTAATTAAAAGTTGACAAATGTCGCGTTTAGTGGTTTTCTGTTGTCAGAAAGAACTGCTATGGCCGCCGATGGTGACATGTATGCGCAACGCAAAGCCTGGGGATTTAACCGGCTTTGCGCGGCTGCTCGTGACCATGCTCCAGTTGAAAAGCTGGTTGAAATCGAAAAGAAAAGTGTCCGCAACATGTTAAGCAACGGCTATGCCGTGCCTTCGTTGAAGCCTTCTGTCGAACTTGCCTATAAATTGGTGGAGGCAAACCAAAATGGACTTCAGTTGGATTCGATCAACCAAATCCATGAACAACTTTTTGCGGGTGTCCATAAACTTCAGCGTGATTTCATTGATTCACCAAATTCCAGTGAGGTGGCAAAGTCTGTTTTGTCTATTGCATTATCCGCGCTCGAATCCGGGCAACAGTTTCAATCACAGGTGGAATTTGAGTCAGCCTGCTGTGGTTATCTTGGAAAATTTTGGTTGAATCGTTGTGGCTGGGACAGCTTCCGTGCAAATGTCATGAAAAATGGCGGGCTGTCGCTTGAGGCGTATGAAAAAATGTCCACTGACGCCTGCCAGCAAGCCCTGCCGGAAATTTCCGAACTGATTCGCTCGGCGATGCACTCGCGAAACGGACGACTCCCCAAGCGCAGTTCCAAGAATAAAAAATCCATCAAACATACGCCCGACGGGCTGAACGAGGAGTTGAATTGATATGAAACCCTCGATTAACCAGAACGCCAGCCCGGAATATCATTTCGACTTCAATGCGACGGGAGTTCAGCGAATTGTTCCGGCATTGCCAGGTGGCGAGAGAAATTTTTACGGACAAGAGTATTTTGCTGATTACGGTCGCATTGCCGGGGCGTTCGGATGTCGAATATCAGACCGGTTCGCTGATTGGGCAGAACTTGCCGTTGCAATATACATTGCCGACAGATTCTCACCTAGGCGGGACTTGCGTCTGCGCAAAGGTTTGGGACATCGGCGGCGAGTAATGCAAATTCGGATTGCTGTCCACGATTTGCAGTTTTGGCAGTCCGGCGAAACTCAAAAACTTCTGCGTGACGCATTATGGTCGCTTACGGAAGATGAATGGTGTTTTCAATTTTACAAACGAGAAGTGCGGCTCACGCCCTGCGCGCAGGAATTCTTGCTGGCAGAAAACATCAGCGGCCCGACTCGGGTGGCCTTGTTTAGCGGTGGCTTGGATTCGTTTGCCGGCGCGGCGCTCCAACTTCAAACGACTGACTTGACTCACGTTTTTGTCTCTGGGGTCACTCATGGGCGTATGGAGGTTGGCCAGCAACAGCAGATGGCGATGCTGCGCAATAACGTTTCTGCCAATGTTCGCCCCCTCCAAATCTGGTATGGGTTAAAAGATAAAAAAATTCAAGATAACACGTTGGAACGAAGCCAACGAAGCCGGGCTTTTATGCACGTTACGTTAGGGACAATCGCAGCCTTACACGCAGGTGTAAACGAGTTGTATATGTATGAAAATGGCTTTGGCGCTCTGAACCTGCCATTCAATGCAACCCAGGTCGGTATCGAAACCAGCAAAGCGGCGAATCCAGTATTTCACCGTCCCATGGAAAAATTTATTGAACGAGTTTCTGATGCTCCGTTCAAAATTGTGAATCCATTTTTGTTTCTCACCAAGGCCCAGGCGCTTCGTATGGCTCGCGTTGAGAAATTTGGCCTTAACCTGGCGGAAACTTTTTCATGTGACCGTTTTCCCGACTGGCGTGAAGGCAAGCCACAATGTGGGACTTGCGCTTCGTGCATTCTCCGCCGCCTGTCGCTTGAGGCGGCAGATTTGACGGACTACGATGCCGGCAGCAACTATGCGCGGGATGTAAAATCGGATTCATTCATTCCCGACAATTCCTCCGCCAACATCTTGTCGAATTACGAAGAGCAGGCAATCACCCTTGATCGGGCGCTTAAAAAACTCAATCCGTGGCAGGCACTCGCATCGG
>Ga0265327_10003788_pt1 | contig 14011 bp, 13 predicted proteins | sample 41621metaG_FD_202089 | JGI IMG/M metagenome (GOLD analysis project Ga0265327, IMG submission 202089) | Rhizosphere microbial communities from Carex aquatilis grown in University of Washington, Seatle, WA, United States - 4-16-21 metaG | ecosystem: Host-associated > Plants > Roots > Rhizosphere... | reverse complement strand
GCCGCGATTGTTCGAACCCATCGAACCGAAGGAGTCCGAGTCTTCCGTCCGCGTCAAGTCTCGGCCCAATTCATCTAGGGCCTTTGTCACGCGCACCTTGCGGACACTCGAAGCATCGGCGGCCGCATCGCCCATGAATTTCAATTCCATCTTGCATTCCGAGTTAAACGAGCCGGTGCTGCGATTGTCGGTCACATCGCCAACGCTGGCCTTAATGGCCACCGGTCGCTTGACGGCGTCCTGAGCATGGACCGAGATTGCAAGTGCCAGAGCGGCACCCAGAGTTGCGATAGATTTCATAGTTATTTGGCCTTTCGATTTGTCCCATGGACTTTCGCCGCGACTTTCAGGCGCAGGCCGTTCAGGCGGATGAAGCCGGTAGCGTCGTCCTGGTTGTAGGCTTTGGTCGGGTCGGCTTCCATCGTCGCGATGTGCGGGTTGTAGAGGCTCACCTTGGACTTGCGGCCGCTGACCATGATGTTGCCCTTGTAAAGTTTAACGCGCACCGTGCCGGTGACGTTCTTCTGCGATTCCTCGACGTAGGCCTGGAGCGCATGGCGTTCGGGCGCATACCAGAAGCCGTTGTAAACCAGTTCGGCATACTTCGGGATGAGTGCGTCGCGCTGGTGCATGACTTCGCGGTCCATCGTGAGGCTTTCCATCTGGCGATGCGCAAACAGCAGGATCGCGCCGCCGGGCGTCTCATATACGCCGCGTGATTTCATGCCGACGAACCGGTTCTCCACCATGTCCACGCGGCCGACACCGTGTTTGCCGCCGATCTTGTTGAGCGTCTTCATCACGCCGAGGGGATTCAGCTTCTTGCCGTTGACCGCGACGCAATCGCCCTTCACGAAATCGAGTTCGACGAATTCGGGTTTGTTGGGCGCGTCTTCGGGCAGCACGGAGAGCGTGGTGAAATATTGGCGGTTCTTGAGGTCGTAGCTGTCATACCACGGGTCTTCGAGGATGCCGGCCTCGTAAGAGATGTGCAGGAGGTTGCGGTCCATCGAATACGGTTTCTTGGCGCTGGCCTGCACGGGAATCTTGTGCTTGGCGCAGTAATCAATCATCTCCTGCCGACCCGGAAATTCGCTGCGATAGCGTTCGTCGCGCCACGGGGCGATGACCTGCAAGTCCGGCGCGAGCGCGGCGGCGGTGAGTTCAAAGCGGACCTGGTCGTTGCCTTTGCCCGTCGCCCCGTGCGCGATGGCGTCGGCTTTTTCCTTTTTGGCGATTTCGACCATGCGCTTGGCGATGAGCGGGCGCGCGATGGAGGTGCCAAGGAAGTATTGGCCTTCGTAAATCGCCCCGGCGCGGAGCATGGGATAGATGAAGTCGCGGGCGAATTCTTCCTGCAAGTTGTCGATGTAAATCTTGGAGGCGCCCGTCTTGATGGCTTTCTTTTCGAGGCCGTCGAGTTCCTCTTCCTGGCCGATGTCGGCGCAGAAGCCGATCATTTCGGCGTTGTATTTTTCCTTGATCCAGGACATCAGCACCGAAGTGTCGAGTCCGCCGGAATAAGCTAAAACGATTTTCATGTGGCGCACATTAAACCGCGAAGCCGCCCGGAACGCAAAGTGGAAATGGAACGGGACTGGACCGGTCCGGGCGCCGGCTCACTCCCAGCCGTGTAGTGAATCGTAGCGGAAGGTCATCTCGTTCGTGCTGTAGCCCTTATACCATTGGGCGTGGCCGTCGGCGAACAGGATGTTCTGCCCCTTGCTGTGCGCCCGCCATTCCTGCCACGGAATGCCGTTGGCGGGGCCGCCGACGCAATTCTGCGAGTAATCATCCTTGTCGCAGTCCATCGGCTCAAAGTCCAGCGTGTCGCCGGAAAGCACCAGCGCCGAAGGGAACAAAATCCGCTTCACCTCCAACGCCGCCGCCTGATTGCTCGCCGCCACAAAGGCCGCGCGCACGCCGTTGAAATAGTTGAACGGCGACTGGGTGGCCGCCGTCAGCAGCTTGTTTGCCGGGCAGCGATAGATGTTTGTGTTGAGCGTGTAGGCCACGATCTGCTGCATCCACCCGTTCGTCGGCGCGTCCGGGCTGACCAGGTTCCAGGGAATGCTGCCGCCGGATTGCGGAAAGCGGCCGCCGTTGTCGTCCGCAAACATGGTCAGGCCGAGACTGATCTGGTGGAGATTCGAGTTGCACGCAATCGTCCACGCGCGTTGCTTCGCCGAGGCCAGCGCCGGCAGCAGCATCGCCGCCAGAATCGCGATGATGGCGATGACCACCAGCAATTCGATCAAAGTGAAGGCGCGGTTCCGTTTCACGCAGGAACAGACGCGAAAACCGCCGGCAAGTTTCAGTTATTTTTGAGCGGCGGCTTCCGGCCTGAGCGGTTGTAGTTCACGCTTTATATCAAAGCGCATTGACCTCGGCACAATAAGCGGTAGGGCGTTGCGGCTGCGCCGCCGCTGTAAAACAAATATCCGGGACTGAATTAAGTTTTCGGCGGCCGGGCGGTGGCGGCGGAGCCGAAGGATTTGTTCGGCGTCGGGCCCATCGTCAGCACCAGCTTGCCGCCGGCGGTGATTTCCTGATGCGTGATCCAGCTGCGCGTGAGCGGCTGGCCGTTGAGCGTGGCCGACTGGATGAAGGGGTTTTTCGCCGAATTGTTTTTGGCGATGACCGTGAAGGTTTTGCCTGGGGCAAAATTCGGGTCAAGGTTGAGTGTCACCTTGTCCACCAGCGGGCTGCCCAAAACATAAACACCGCTGGCGGGATCCACCGGATAGAAACCCAGTGCCGAGAACACATACCACGCCGAGGTCTGGCCGCAATCGTCGTTGCCGCAGATGCCACCGGGCGTGTTGTTGTAGAGCGCCTTGGCGATCTGCCGGATTCGTGCCTGCGTTTTCCAGGGCTGCCCGGCGTAGTTGTAGAGATAGGAGACGTGATGATCCGGCTCGTTGCCATGCGAATACATGCCGATGACGCCGGTGACATCGGGGATCAGTTTCAAGTTCGGGATTTCTTTTTTCGTATCGAACATCTCGTCGAGGCGGCTGATAAACATTTCATCGCCGCCGAGTTTCCCGATCAGGCCGGGCACGTTGTGCGGCACGAAGAAGTTGTATTGCCACGCGTTGGCTTCGGTGTATTCGTTGAAGGTGATGCTGTTCATTTCCGTTTCGCCAAACGGCGTCACCCAGCTGCCATCCGCGTTTTTGCCGCGCATGAAACCGGTGGCCGGATCAAACACATTCTGCCAGTTCTGCGAACGTCGTGTGTATTTGTCGGCAATCTCAATCTTGCCCAGCACGCGCGCGAAGCGTGCAATGCACGAGTCGTCATAGGCATATTCGAGCACTTTGGAAACGCTCTGGACTTTGTTGCCGGTGGGAATGAATCCTTTGTCGCGGTAAGCATCAAGCTGCTCCCGGTTCTTGTCCGTGGAGGCGATCATGGCGGCCAGCGCTTCTTCGGCGTTCCAGTCGCGGAAGCCTTTCTGGTAAGCCTCAACGATGACCGGAATGGCGTGGTTGCCGATCATGCACCAGTTTTCTTTGCCGCTCTCAGTCCAGACCGGCAGCGTGTTCTCGCCGAAAATTGTGTAGTGCGCGAGCATCGTCTTGATGTGGTCGTTCACGCGCTGCGGCTGCACGAGCGTGAGCAGCGGGTTTTCCGCGCGGAACGTGTCCCACAGCGAAAATTCGGAGTAATAGTCGTAGCCCTTGACCTGATGCACCTTCTTGTCCGGTCCGCGGAATTGGCCGTCCACGTCGCTCAGGATCGTCGGCGCGAGCAGGGTGTGATAGAACGCGCTGTAAAAAGTTTCCTTGAGATCCGCGTCCTTGGTTTCCACCTCGAACTTGCCCAGCGCTTTGGTCCATTGCTGGCGGGCCGACTTGGCCACGGCGTTGAAATCCCAGCCAGGCACCTCGGCTTGCAGATTCCGGCGCGCACCTTCGACGCTGACCGTGGAGATGCCGACTTTGACCAGGATTTGTTCGCCGGCCTTGGTTTTGAAATCGAAATGCCCTTTGGTGTTTTTACCCGTGGTCTGCTTGCCGCCCGTCTCGGTGCTGTTTTGTGCGACGCCGGACGAGACGGATGGTTTTGAAAATTCCATCACAAAGTAATAAACCTTGTCGCCGCCCCAGCCGGCGCTACGACGAAAGCCGCTCGCCGTGTGGTCGTCTTCTATGGTGAGTTGCGCCTCGGTGGCTTTGTTGCCGATGCCGTGTTGCAAATCTATGACGACATGCGCGGCATCCGAAGCCGGAAACGTGTAACAATGCAGTCCCACGCGCGTGGTCGCGGTGAGTTCCACCTTCACTTGATAATCCGGCAGTCGCACCGCGTAGTAACCGGGTTTGGCGACTTCATCCTGGTGCGAAAAACGCGCGCGATAGCCTTCGCCCGGATTCGCGCCGGGCGTGAGCTTCAATGCGCCGACCGTCGGCATCAGTAAAATATTTCCCAGATCCGGGCAGCCGGTGCCGGTGAGGTGGTTGTGGGAAAAACCGAGGATGCTGTCATCGGAATAGTGATAGCCCGAGCAGCCGTCCCAGGTTTTGTCGCGCGTGTCGGGCGACAACTGCACCAGGCCGAACGGCACCGTCGCGCCGGGATAAACGTGACCGTGTTCCGCCGTGCCAATCAGGGGATTGGCGAAGTCCACGGCGGATTTGCCGAAACTCGCCGCCGCGATAAAGCAGAGAATGATAAGCGCAAACCCGAAAAAGGTGGGTAGCCCGATTTTAATGACATTTATTTTCATGGGTGAATAGGTGCTGGATAGGCTAATTGAAACCATGGGAAATTGTCAGCGGAATTTGCACGCCGAGACGCCACTTTGCTTCCGCACCAGTTTTTTCGCAGAGAGATGTTTCACGGCGGAAAGCCGATGGCCAGCTTTACCGCCGAATATTCCGGATGAATTTTTCCATCGCGCGTGCGGATGATCAACTCCGGTTCCGTCCACGTCTGGCCGCGAAACCAGTCCGGCAAATCGTCCGCGCGCATCATGCCGAACAACCCGACGAGTGCCGGGTCGCCTTCGCGGAAAACCACGGGCCGCTTGCGGACGATGACGAGTCCAGCTTCGCGCGCACCGGCTTCTACGCGTGCGTGCTGCGCCGGCTCGTGTGGGAACACGCAGGCGAAAAAACCGCCCAGCGCAAGGTGCTTCGCGGCGGTGGTGCAATAATCCGCCACCGTGCCGCGCAGTTCAAAGCGACAGGCGAGCTTTTGCGGATGCTCGCTCTCGATGCCTGCACCCTGTGGAAAATACGGCGGGCTGCCGGTGATCAGGTCGAATTTTTCCTCGTCGCGAAGAATGCCCGCTTCTCGAAAATCGCCGGCGCGGATTTCGTAGCGGTCTTCCAGGCCGTTGTAACGCGCGGATTTTTTGGCCAGCGTCACGCTGTCGCTTTGCGCCTCGACGGTGACAAGCTTCGCGCCGGGCAGTCGCCACGCGCAAATCATGCCCACCGTGCCGATGCCGCTGCCGAGGTCGAGTGCGGTGCGCGCGGTCGGACACCAGCTAGTGCCATACCAGGCGGTCAAAATATCATCGGTGGAAAAACGGTGGCCGTCACGCAGTTGAAACAATCGGAAATGGCCGCTGATGGCATCTAGCGTTTCGTGCGGTTCAATGATGGGCGGAGCGCCGGGTTGGAGTTCACGCTTTAGCGTGTCACCCGAACCAGCTGAAGCTTGAACTCCAGCAAGTCCCGGTGGCACCGGCCCCGGCTTGGCCCAGCCTTTGAAATGCGAATCCGTGTTCACACAGATCAGTGAAGTTTTTCATCCGCCCACGACGCCGGGTCGTCCAGAGATTCGAGATGCGTGAAGACGACTGAATCCGCCAGCACCCGGCGGATGTCGGCTTCGATTTTATCGAGCAGTTCGTGGCCGCGCTGCACCGTCCAATCACCGGGAACCAGGACATGGAGGGATATGAATTTCCGCGCGCCCGCCTGCCGCGAGAGCAGTGCATGAAATTGGATTCCCGTTTGCTCGTAAGCTTTCAAAACTTTTCGCACCTCGGCCATGTCCGCCGGCGAAAGCGAAATATCCATTAATCCGGAAATGGACCGGCGTACAATGCCCACGCCTGTCCGGACAATATTGGCTGCTACCAGCAGCGCCACGACGGCATCCAGCCAGATCCAATGCGTCCACGCCACGAGGCCGACCGCCGCCACCACGCCGACGGAAGTCCACACGTCGGTCATCAGATGATGCGCGTTGGCTTCGAGCGTGATGGAGTTGTGCTTGCGGCCCGCGCGCAGGATGAGCAGGGCCACGACGAGATTGATGACCGAGGCGGCGACCGAGATGAGCAGTCCCATGCCGATGGCTTCGAGCGGGCGCGGGTGCAGGAGCCGTTCCACTGCCGCCACGGCGATGCTGACGGCCGCCACGAGAATCAAAGTTCCCTCGACGCCGCTGGAAAAATATTCCGCTTTGCTGTGGCCATAGGCGTGGTCTTCGTCCGCCGGGCGTGCGGCCACCGTCAGCATGGCCAGCGCCATGATGCCGCCGATGAGATTGACGCCGGATTCAATCGCGTCCGAAAGCAAGCCAACCGATCCCGTGATAAAATACGCTGCCGTTTTTAGCACGATGGTGGCAATCGCGGCGGCGATGGACAGCCACGCGAAACGGGTTAAGGAGGAACGATTCAAAGTTGGAAAAGTGTAGCGATGGTTTGTGGCTGCCGCAAACTTTCAGCGCGGCTACTGGCCGCGGATGCTCAATCAGGTCATATGACAGAACATCGCGTCGCGCAGCTTCGGCTCGAACCAGTTGCTCTTGGGCGGCATGATGCCGTCGGTGTCGGCGGTGAATCCCTGCGAACGGCTGAGGAACGTGGTGCCCCAGTGGGTGGAAGACACGCAAAAGAATGTAAAAAAGATACGATTGCTTTGGCCAGTTTCCCTTAATGATGCGCCCCGTTTTGTCTGTCCACTGGCAGCGCATAATACGCGCATTCTGCGAAAAAGAAGAAGGACATATCGAGCCGGCTCCAGTCATAGTGACGGAAAGCGGTTTCCATGGTTGGACGTAAACGCATGATGGTCTCCTGATCCCCCGAAAGCGCAATCATTAGCGCGCTGGCCAGCGGAATTTGTACATACTTTTGTTCATAGGATCGTCGCGGCCCCGACAGCGGACGCTGCACTTTATCGAGACGCTCGGTGTCTTCTGCCGATTTTTGCTCCTGCCACAAAGGATTAAGCCGCGTGCGCCATTCATGCAGCGGGAAGCTGTTGTCAGACCGATTGTCAAATTCATGGAACGTGTCCAGCGTCTTGGCCGCTTGAATTGCTCCGGCCGTCAATCCCTGCTGATACAGCCGCCGGTTTGCCGCGTTGGTTTCGTTGTCCGCTAATTCCCGGAGTGAGGCCTGGGCGCCGATGAAAATCCACAGGGGTGCGCCCGTATCAAGTCCCTTCATCTGGGGAATGTCTGCGGGATAGCCCCCGGCACAAATTTCGATGGCGGACTTGTTGGAATCTTTGGGTTGAGTGCGAAGGGCTGCCTCATAAGCGGCTTGCCAGTGGGCTTCACCGGAAACGAGGGCCACGGACCGCAAGATGAATAGATGGCGTACGGTGCTGCGAAAGTCGGAGGCAACTCTGAGGGCTCCCCGGTTCTGGCCTTTGAAAATGCCGTCGCAGGGGCAACGCCAGCGGTTGGCTTCGAGCGCCGCCGCCACCTCGGTCATGCGCCGGATGATGCGCGCCTTTTCGGCGGCCTCGGGAATGCCGCTGCGGACGTAGGCAAACAGGCCGTAAAACCAGGGATGCGTTTGGTCGTCGGAACCGGCTGGATAATGGCAGCGGCCGTCGGTTCCCACTCCCCGGGCGATGAAGCCGGGCACATCCGAAACTTCTGAAAGCAGCATCAGTCCGGAGGCCACTTGTCTGGCCTCGTCCTTGGCCTTGGCCTCGCCGGTTCGCTGCCAGCGCTGGCAGAGGGTCGGCAGATAGAGACCGCTGAACATGCCGCAATTTGCGAATGGCGTGTTCCAGGAAAAGGCGTTGGGCTTCCCCTGGGCGCATTCTTCCGGCGTCGGCAAAAGCACTTTTCCGTTGATCGGCGCGAAATCAAAGAGCAGCCCCTTGGGATCCATGAAACGTTTCCAGATTTCCTGGTGAGCCGCTTCAATGCGCTGAGAGGTCTCGCCGGAAACAGAATTTGTTTTTGCCAGCCCCTGTTGACGGCCAAGCAACAGCAACAACAAAACCAATTTTGCGATTTGTCTCATTGTTTTCATTATTTGATCAGATCATGTGGCAGAACATTGCGTCTCGCAACTTCGGCTCGAACCACGTGCTCTTGGGCGGCATGATGCCCCCGGCGTCGGCGATGCTCATCAAGTCCTCGATGCTCGTCGGGAACAGGCTGAACGCGCAGGCGTATTCGCCGCTGTTCACGAGCTTTTCCAGTTCCGCCGTGCCGCGGATGCCGCCGACAAAATTGATTTTCTTGCTCGTGCGCGGATCATCAATGCCGAACACCGGCGCCAGCACCTGTTTCTGCAAAATCGTCACGTCGAGCTGCTCGATCGGGTCAGTCCTTCGCCCATCGGATGGGAGCGGGTGGCCGGAGGTCGGGTGAGGGTTTGAACCCGTGAACTGCGGCTTGACGGTGAGCGTCCTCCACTTGCCGCCGATGAACAGCGCCAGCTCGTGTTTGCGCGTCGGCTGGGGCGAACCACCGGGCTTGATATCGAACACCGTGGCGAGCTTTTGCAGGAGTTGTTCTGGCGTAAGGCCGTTCAAATCCTTCAGCACGCGGTTGTAGGGCAGAATCTGCATCTGATTATGCGGGAAAATTACGGCCAGGAATTGTCCGCTGTGACCCGCTCCATTTCGTGATTTGAACACGCGGCCCGCCGCCGCGCTGCGATGATGGCCATCGGCGATATAGAGGAAGGGAATCTGTGCGAATTGTCTTTCGACGAACTGGATGTCTTCCGCGCTGGAAATCGTCCATGAGGTGTGGCGCACGCCGTCTTTGCCGGTGAAATCCACGGCGGGCGTCTCGGCAATCCTCTTCGCCGTGAACACATCAAACGCCGCCACGGCGCGATAGGTCAGGAACACCGGGCCGGTCTGGGAGTTGAGCGCCTCGATGTGGCGCACGCGGTCGTCTTCCTTGTCCGGGCGGGTGAACTCGTGCTTCTTGATGATGTCGGCCAGATATTCCTCGCAGCTCGCGGCGGCGACGAGGCCGACCTGTGTGTGACCGCCCATGATCTGGCGGTATAGGTAGAAATTCGGTTTTTCGTCCTGCTTGAGCGCGCCCAGCGCAATGAGACTGGCAAAATTGGCCCGGCCCTTGGCATAAACCTCCGGCGCATACAGATCCGTGCCGGCGGGCAGGTCGATTTCCGGCTTGCTGACGTGGAGAAAGCTCAGCGGCTTGCCTTCCACCATCACCCGGGCTTCCTCGGATGACATCACGTCATAGGGTAGCTCGCAGATTTGGGCGGCGAGTTCGGGTTTCGGTCGCAGGGCGGCAAAAGGTTTGAGTGTGGCCATAAAATGCGGGGAGAAGATACGTTTGGCAGAGGGCAAAGGCACGCAGAATTTCCCGAAAAAGGACTTGTCAGACGGGATTCCGCTGATACTCTTTGCGGCTCGTTAAACGAAAGAAAAATTTATGGCACGCATTTGTGAATTGACCGGCAAACGCCCGATGAAGGGCAGCATTATCTGGCGCTCGGGTAAATCGAAAAAATCCGGCGGTATCGGCACGCACATCACCGCGATCACCAAGCGCAAGTTCCGCGTGAATTTGCAGCGGGTGAAGGCGCTCCTGCCCAACGGCGAGGTCCGCTACATCCGAGTTTCCGCCGCCGCGCTCAAGCAGGGCATCGTCACCAAGGCGCCCAAGCGCACCTGGAAAAAGGGCGATGTGGCCAAGAAAGCCTAAACTACAAGCGAGAATAGAGAATTGAAGATGGAGGATGGCGTGAAAGCGTCATCCTCTTTCTGTTTCCATCCTCAATCTACCATCCGCCATCCTCGTTGTTCAACGCCCCTTCGTCCACTTCATCGTAGCCCGCTTCATTTCACGGTCGTCATCGCGCTTCTTGAGGTCCTCCCGCTTGTCAAACGACTGCTTGCCCTTGCCCACGCCGATGGACACCTTGACCTTGCCGTTCTTCCAAAAGAACGCCAGCGGGAACAGCGCATTGCCCTTCACCGAGGCCAGTTCGAACAGCTTGCGGATCTCCGACTTGTGCAGCAGCAATTTGCGCGGGGCCTTGAGCTCGTGATTGTGGACGTTGCCGTGCGAATACTCGTCAATGTGCGCGTTGTAGAGCCACGCTTCGTTCTTCTCGATGCGCGCGAACGCGTCGGCGATCTGGCCCTTGCCCGCGCGCAGCGACTTCACCTCTGTGCCGTGCAGCACGATGCCCGCCTCGAAGGTCTCGAGGATGAAATAATCGCGCCGGGCTTTGTGGTTGGTGACGATGTCGGCCATGAAATCTTCTTTCGCGCAGCTTACGCGGATTTCTGGAAATAAAAAAGCCGGAAGAAAAATTCTTCCGGCTTCGAAAAATTTCCAGAAACAGGCTTAATGTTTCTTGCGCTTCTTGGGAATCTGACGGACGGCCGCCGTTTCCACCGGCAGTTCCCAGCCGATTTTGTCTTCCAGGATCTCCGTCAACGCGATGTCCGCTAGGCCCATGCTGGCCGGCACGTCCACGAGCGGTTGGCCCATGCCGCCGCCGCCCTGGTTGAGCTGGCGCACGCGGCGCGAGACGATGTTCACCAGCACGTTGGGGTTACCAACTTTTTCATTAGCCCGTTTGCAAAGTTCAGCGTTCATATTTTGCTCTCTAGTCGAGCGGGTCAGCTTACCAGCGACCCGACCCAAAGCAATGATAAAAAACTTTCTTCAAACTCGCTTGCTTAAGCCGTGGGTTCACACCCATCACGGCAAATTTAGCTTTTCCTTTAGTTCCAGCACCACCACGGAAGCATTTGAATCCGGGGCTTGAATGCCCGACAGGTTCACCCGCAATCCGCCGTCTTGCACGCTGACTGCCGGCTTGACCGAACTTCCGATGATCCGTGCGGCGGCTATTTTTTTAGCAGATACCGGCACGGTTAACTCACCGTTGGCGGGCCAATGCCGGACAATGCAATAAAGCTGGCAACCATCCTTGCTGCGCGTCAGATAGCCCCAATCCGGCTGTTGCGTCAGCCCCACTGGCCGGGTGGCGTAGATGGCTTCCCCGTTCCGCGCCAGCCATTGCCCCAAAAAGCGCAGCCGCCGTTCCTGATTGGGCGGAATGTGGCCGCTGCCATCCGGGCTGATCATCAACAGCAGATTGCCGCCGTTGGCCACCGTCCGCAGTAATAGATCCAGCGCGTCATTCTCGCTCATGACAAAGCGATCATCAAACGACTCCTCCCAGTTGTAGCCATAGGAATGGCTCAAAGAACGGTTCTCTTCCCACGGATGCGGCTGAAAGCCTTTGATGACATGATATTCGCTGACGTAATAATCGCCCCAACCCGGATAACGCGCCGTGTCCATTCCCAGCCGGTCGTTGATGCACACTTTCTGTCCGCGCGCCGCCGCCCGGTTGTAAAAATACGCCGCGAGTTCCGGCGAATACCACTCGGCGGGCGTCGCCTCCCATTGCCCGTCAAACCACAGCAGGTCAGGGCTGGTCCGGTCGATCAATTCCTTGATGGAAGGCACCAGATATTCCCGCGAATAATCATGCACCGGAATTTTGCCGGAAATAAACAATGTGTCCGCCGTCAATTTTTCTTTCACTGTCAGATGGTCGTGTTCCCAGCCGTGGCCCAGGGTTTGCGTCCACAATTGTTTCTCCCGAATGATGGGATAACCCCATTCACCGAGCGAAATGTAAGCGCCATAGCGCAATCCCGCCGTCCGGCAGGCTTTGGACAATTCACCGGCAAAATCCCGCTTCAGCCCCCATTCCATCGAGTTACGATGCGTGAAGGACGAATTCCACAAACAATAACCACCGTGATGTTTTAAGAACGGCACCACATACCGCATGCCCGCCGCCTTGGCCAGGCCGGTGAAATTTTCGGCGCGAAAGCCGCTCGCGCTCATCAGTTGAATCAGATCATCCGGCTTGATGTCCGCTCCCCAGGTTTTGAGATGATAACTTCTGAAATCGCCCATCGCCTCGGATTTATCCGCCTGGGAATTCCGCTCATACCAATCCGGATAAGTCGCCTTCTCGATCTGTGGCGCCCAACCGGCCACCGACCACGGACCCCAGTCGATGAACATCCCGAACTTGGCATCCAGAAACCATTCCGGGCAGGGATGCGTCGCGATGGATTCATGTTCCGCCCGATACGGTCCCTTGTCGATCACACCCCGCATCTGGTTCCACGCCGCATAGGATCGCTCCAGCAAGGCGGGCGTTTCCTGCTCCAGCAATTCTTTCGCGCTTTTGGGATAATGAAATGGCGTGTAGCCCGCCGGACGATGCGGCTGCTGGCCGACCGGCGGATGCGCCTCCGGATAATCCTGCCCCCGCGCGACCATCCCCAATCCGACCAGGCACACTGCTCCCCAAATCCGGCACCACGCCCGTGTTGTCCTTAAAATTTCGCCTTCAAATCGGATCGGGCAGGGATTGACGATGGTTTGGCTTTTGCCTGGGGGGTGAAAATGATTTGTCATTAAATGAATGGGGTTGGCGGATTAATAATGCCGCATCATTGTTTTTCGCCAAGCCGAAATCTGCGACCAATGAAACCAAGCCGCGTAAAATTCCCTTCTAACTTGCGTTTGATTCCGGCATTTTGGAGCAAATTTATGGCCGCCAAACAATCATCGTTCGACCTGAACCAATTCCTCGCCACCCGCACCGACGCCGTCAACGCCGCGCTCGACAAATTTCTGCCGTCCGAGAAGACCAAGCCTGCCACCATCCACAAGGCGATGCGTTACTCGCTCTTCGCCGGCGGCAAGCGGATGCGCCCGGCGGTTCTTCTGGCGGCGGCCGAAGCTTGTGGTGGCAGCGACGCGGCTGCCATGCCGCTTGCGTGCGCGGTCGAGTGCATCCATACCTACTCGCTCATCCACGATGATTTGCCGGCGATGGACAATGACGATTTCCGCCGCGGCAAACCCACGAACCATAAGGTCTTCGGCGAAGGCATCGCCGTGCTGGCGGGCGACGCGCTGCTCACGCAGGCGTTCGAGATCGCCGCGCAGGCCAAAGGCTGGCCGCGCTATTCGCACAAGGATTTGATTTTGGAAATCGCCCAGGCGTCTGGCTCCCTGCAACTCGTCGGCGGGCAGGTGGCGGACTTGGAAGGCGAAAACAAAAAACTTTCCATCGCCGAATTGAAATTCATCCACGAGCGCAAAACCTCCGCGCTGCTGTGCTGTTCCGTGCGGCTCGGCGGCATGAGCGCCAACTGCACCGCCGCGCAGCTCCAGGCGCTCACCGATTTCGGCTACAACGTGGGCCTCGCGTTTCAGGTCATTGACGACATCCTCGATGTGACGCAGACCAGCGAACAGCTCGGCAAGACAGCAGGCAAGGATGTGGCGGTGCAAAAGGCGACCTATCCATCCATTGTCGGTTTGGAAAAATCGCGGAAGATTGCCACCCAACTGACGGACAAGGCGTTCGCCGCGCTGAAAATCTTCAAAGGCCGCGCCGTCGCCCTCGAAGCGCTGGCGGAATTCTTGTTGAAGCGGGATAAATAATTTAACTGTCCACTCGCCGGTTTGCTGGTGGCGTTTCAATTTTTCTTTGAGCTTGCCGCGTTTGAGAATCCCAATGGGATTCCATCATTCAGTACCTCTGGGACTTCCTAAAGCCCGCCTTCCCGCCGAATGACTAGTTTTGAGGCATTTTGATAAAAAAACACGGTTTTAGGCATATTTTGGTCATTTTCGGCTCTCGGGAGGCCTTTTTTGAGTCTCCGTTAACGATTTTTCAATGTCGGGAAGTCGCCGGACCGTTTTTGGAAATCATTTCCCAAGACTGGGAAACGATTTCCCAACATCGGGAAGTCGT
>Ga0265327_10003787_pt1 | contig 14019 bp, 6 predicted proteins | sample 41621metaG_FD_202089 | JGI IMG/M metagenome (GOLD analysis project Ga0265327, IMG submission 202089) | Rhizosphere microbial communities from Carex aquatilis grown in University of Washington, Seatle, WA, United States - 4-16-21 metaG | ecosystem: Host-associated > Plants > Roots > Rhizosphere >... | reverse complement strand
CGTCGATGATCGCCTTCCATTCTGCTTCAAACTGAGCTGCCGATTCTGCTGAACGCTGGATATCCGGATCATTCGGGTTGATTAATCGATCACCGCTGGGCATGTCCTGCCAGACAAGGAGTCCCAATTTGTCGCACCAGTAGTACCATCTGGCTGGCTCAACCTTCACATGTTTGCGAATCATGTTGAAGCCGTATTTCCGGGTGACTTCGATGTCGAACTTGAGAGCCTCATCCGTGGGTGCGGTGTACAGTCCGTCTGGCCAGAACCCCTGGTCCAGCGGACCATATTGAAAGACAAACTTGCCATTCAGCATCAACCGATTGATTCCCCGGTCATCCTTCCCCAGCGAGATTGTTCGTAGGGCAAAATAGCTGGTGACTCGATCGATCGGTTTCCCATCCTCGGTGATCGTCACTTCGATGCCGTACAAATTGGGGTCGTCTGGCGACCACGTTCTTTTCAAGCCCCCAACAGTCGCGCTCAAAGTCTGAGATCGAGCCTTGCTGTCGGGCGCGTCAGGGTCAGCAGCGTCGATTTTCGAATTCGAAATGACCTTGCGTTCGGTTCCGTCAATGATCGCGATTTCGCGAGCTAGCTGGCCGCGCAATTGCAATGTCCGTGAACCGACGGTGATTTCGACGGTTCCGCTGCGCAAGTCGACGGTGCGGGTACTGACCGATGTCACATACGATTTCGCGACTGGCTCCAGCCAGACGGTCTGCCAGATGCCTGTCGTCGGGGTATAGAAGATCCCGCCCGGCTTGCGGACCTGTTTCCCGCGCGCCTGATAGCCGATGTCCGACCCATCCCAGACTCGCAGGATGATTTCGTCGTTGGCCGTTTTTCGCTGACGAACAGCTTCGGTCACGTCGAATGAGAAGGGATCATAGCCCCCCTTGTGATCACCAACCTTGACGGAATTCACCCAGACCGTGGTCTCCCAATCGACGGCGCCAAAGTTCAACAGGACATTCTTGTCAGCCCAGGTTTTTTCGCGCGGAATGGCAACGCTTCGGCGATACCAGAGTGCCTGATCCGGTCCAACTTGCTTCATGACTCCGGACAACGACGACTCGACAGGGAACGGGACCAGGATCTTCCCATCCCAGGTCTGTGGCGGAGTCGACTCGGCGGCGGGACGAATTGCATAATCCCAGAGTCCATTTAGATTCAGCCAATCCTCCCGCACCAGTTGAGGTCGCGGATACTCTGGAAGCGGCGAATCGGGTTTAACGTCCGCAGCCCAGCGCGTCATCAGCGGCGCCGGCCTGGGAGACCAGTCGGCGGCGAGCACCTGGCTCTGGATCAAACTACACGCCATGCAGGCGACTGTGATCGAGCGAATCATCTTCCCTGTTTCCTTCTGTAGGCGCCGCCGGCTCGAACGCTGTCTTACTTCCCTTTGATTTGCGCACCGTCACCCGACAGGACTGAAGTGCCAAGACCATAAACGGACTCTTGAGAGAAGACATAAGCGGGTAGCGTCAATGCGTCGAAGAAGCCGCGGGCTCGGTCCCACATCTGGTCATCAATCGCTTTCTGGGCATTGTCCACGGAGGGGACTCGAACAATGATCCCCAAGTTGGCAACACTGCTGTGCGTCTTCCACAAGACAGCGCCGTTGAAGTCGTAGGCAACCGTGATATCCAGGGTTTTCTCCTGCAGCTGGATTTCTTGTTTTCCTCCCGCGCCGAAGAACCGGATCGGCACCATTTCCCCTGCCTTAAAGTCGACATTGACCGCGAGCTTGATCTTTTGCCCCGCAGTATCTTTGACACCGCTTCGTTCCACTGCCTTCGACAGCAGGCCCAGTGACTCGGCCTGGAAGCCCGGGCGATCAGGGCGTTCTGGAATCTTGGCCATAACCGTTACGGCGCCTCCGGGTTGAACCACCATCTTCGGCTCGAGCTTTGCGCCGTTTAACTTTGTCTTGGCAGCAGGATCCGGCAGTGAAATCGCCGCGATCTGCACTGCAGCGCCACGAGTCCCCTTCGCAACCAGCCAATGACGACTGTCCGGGGGCAAGGTCACATGAATCGCGTTGGGATCGCTCGTTTCGTACGACCAGGCAACCGTCCGCTGCTTGACATCGAAGAGCGCTGTGTTGTTGAGCAGCAGGTAATCGTCTCCGCACCAGTGACACGACAGCACGGATGTTGGCAGGGGGATCGGGTCGGCTGCCCGACCGGTCTTCAAATCAATCTCATGCAGATACCAACCTCGTTTTTCATAACTCACCGCTGCCAGTCGCTCTCCATTCGGATGGAATGCGAGTGCCCGGACCGGCCCACCCAGATCCAGTGATCCCTTCGGATCGCCACTGACGGGGTCCCGCAGCTCCACCCGATTTTCCCGCCCAACCGCCAGCGTTTTTCCTCCGGCTGACAATGTCACGCCGACCGCGTTCTTCAATTCAAAGACCGGCTTACATTCCGGAAGTTTGTAGGTGATCAAACGATCTTCGAAGTTGATGACTCCGACATGATCGGCTCCCAGGAAGAATGCCGTCTGGATATCGCGATCCTCGTCCTTGGCTTCTTCCTGGAACGGGCGGCACCCGGCTACGTGGGTTCCATCCGCCGAGAAGACATCGACTCGACCTTCGCCATCATGGGGTGAGACCAACACGCGTTTGCCATCGGAACTGACGGCGAGCAGATCGCAGGAGAATCCCACATCAAACCGATTCACTGAACTCCGTTTGACGAGATCGTAAAGCTCGATCCAGTTCTTTTGACAGTGAATCGGCTTCATACGTGGTTGAGCGACGATGCGGAAATCCTTGACGACTCGAAATCGCACTTCAGGACGACGATTTCGCAGATCGCTCGGATCCTCACCCTCGGCGATTCGAACGCAACCGATGGCCGCATTCTGTTGCGACAGGAACAGTCCTCGAACCTGGCCACTTCCCTGAATTGGCAGTGGCGTCTCCAACGCGGTTCCAGTCTTAGGAGGTGCCGGATCAGCATCCACCTGCCATCCGGGTGTCTTGTCATCCGATCGATCTGTCGCACCAGACGCGTCGAACTTGGTCAACTTCGGAAGCTTGGCATCCACCATCAGGCCACCCGCCTCGACAGCGGCGACCGACTTCGAAATGTCTTCCTCCTTGATCACGAGTGGTTGAACGGAGGCCTCTTGTCGAGTCCCTTCCCAGATCGAGATCAGTCCATTGTCGAGCACCCTTCGGTTTCGCAGCGAACCCGTGTCCAGTTTCGGCTTGCCCAGGCTGTAGACCACCTTTTTCGCCTGGCGGTCCACAATTGCCAGGCCATGCAGCAGCAGTTGCCGACCATTCGGAAACCACTGGATGCTGGTCCCTTTGCCAGACAGGTTGTGTTCCTTGCTGACCCCCTCTTCCAGGACAATCGTTTCCGCGACCGCTCCTGTTGCCAGTTTCACGATGATGATCCGCTCACCGTAGGCGGGGTGAGCTCCATTGAACACGATCGCCAGTTCCTGGCCATCCGGTGAGAACGCCAGGCCCTGCATGGTATTCGTCGGACGCTTGACGAATTCAATCTCCGAGATTTCGCCGGTGTCAAAATCATAGATGGCAATCGTCTTGGCCAGGTAGTCCCGCAGGAACGCGGCATAACGACCGCTCGGACTAAATGCGTTCAGATCACCGGGTCGACACTTTTCTCCCAGGGTCTGCTCGCGTTCCAGTTCACCCGAGGGAAGTTTCCAGGAAAGCAGCGCGGTGTTCACATCCGAAAAGGCGACCATTCGCTGCGGTGAGGGAATGGCGAGTTCCGCCATGTTGAATTTCTTGGGATCAACACCGACCGCCCCCAACGTCTTTTTCGCGGAGACATCCCAGACTTCCACCAGTCCACCTGTTCCTTCAAAGCGGAACCAGGCGACGTATTTGCCGTCGGGGCTGAGAGCAATATTGGTTCCGCTGACTCGCTGACCTTTCAACGATCCCGATTTCGAACCGGTCGCCAGATTCCAGATGTCCCGCGATCCCCCCTTCGAATCGTTGTCGCCGATCATCGCAAACGGACTCGGTGTGACTGGATAGATCACACTTTCGTCCTTGATGAATCCATCTTTCATCTTCACGTTGAATTTCTTCGATGTATCGAACGACGTCTTGTCTGCGGGTGAATCAGGCTGCACTTTCCAGTTGACGATCTTCATCTCGAAGTTGGCGCCAACGCCCCCTTGATCCGCCCCTCCTTTGAAACCGCTTCCGGCCGCCTTCGTCACTGCTTGATTGCCGGGAACGGGGGGATTGGGGTTCGCCACCGGGGCAGGGTTCGGAACTGCGTTCGGAACGGGATTGGTCGCGTTGGGCGCCGGATTGACCGGTGCTGCTCCGCCGGGGTTCGCTGGAGCGACTGGGGCCACTGGAACTCCCGGGACCGCGGCCGGCGCAGGATTCGCCGCCACGGCATCGCCCGGTGGATTGTTTGCCGCATTGGGCTTTGGTCGCATCATGAGCACCACGATCAGCCCAACCGCGACGACAACCCCCGCGCCGATACTGGCGCCAATCACGACACCTGAATTGTTCTGCTTTTTCTTCGAGCCGGATTTTTTCTTGCCGGACTTCGAGCGGCGTAGCCCCCCGGGAACTTCAATTTCCTCGCCACAGTCCTTGCATTCGATGATCTCGCCCGCGCGTTCGTCCCCCACACGATATTTCTTCCCACACGAGGAGCACTCGACGGCAATCGGCATGGTGTCAGTCCTGGCGAAGATTGGAAAACAGAACCGGGAAATCCGGTGAATCAAATAAAGACAGGTTGTCAGATCCTGACGTGTTTAATCGTTGAATTCAACCACGGCAATTTGCCCTTGGACAGTCCAAATTCCCTTTGAGGGAACAGTCGATTTTCGAGACGAATCGGCACCGTCCGTCAGCTGCCTCAAGACGGTCGCTTTTCCTGTTCAAGAGCCCTAAAGTGTAGGCTCAGACGATCAAATTTCCGTCCGAGCGGCAGGCCGTCATCTAGCTCTGCCAATCCCGAACTGACAACCTCCCGACGCCGATGTGCGGCGAATATTGCGCAAACGTAAGGACTTTGAAGTGAATCAGGATGTTTATGACAATCCCCTGATCGGCCGCTACGCCTCGGCTGACATGTGCCGCTTGTGGTCTCCTCAGACAAAGCACTCGACCTGGCGAAGACTCTGGGTTGCGCTCGCCGAATCCGAGCAGGAACTGGGATTGGAAATCTCGACCGGGCAGATCGAGGAACTGAAGGCTCACGTTGACGACATCGACTTTGAACGAGCAGCCCGGCACGAGAAGCTGCTGCGACACGATGTCATGGCCCACGTGCATACCTACGGCGACATCTGCCCCACCGCCAAACCAATCATTCATCTTGGCGCCACCAGTTGCTACGTCACCGATAACACCGACCTGATCCTGATGCGCCGCGGACTGCAAATGCTGCGTTCGCGACTGGTCTCGACCATCGATCGCCTCGCCCGTTTTGCCGAAGAATATCGCGATCTTCCCTGCCTGGGCTTCACCCACCTGCAGCCAGCTCAACCTGTCACCGTGGGGAAGCGGGCCACGCTCTGGTGCTACGATCTGGTTCTCGATCTGGAAGAGATCGAACACCGGATCGCCTCGCTGCGAATGCGCGGCGTCAAGGGAACGACGGGAACGCAGGCCAGTTTCCTGTCGCTGTTTAACGGCGATCATGACACCGTCGAACAACTGGATCGCCTCGTCTGTCAGAAGATGGGGTTTGATCGAGCCTACGCGGTCACCGGCCAGACTTATTCCCGCAAGGTCGATTCGCAAGTCATCGACACTCTGGGAGGCCTGTCCCAATCCGCGCACAAAGCGGGATCGGACCTGAGACTTCTGCAAAGTCGTAAAGAAATTGAGGAACCGATTGAGAAGCACCAGATCGGTTCCTCGGCGATGGCTTACAAGCGGAACCCCATGCGATCCGAACGGATGTGCGGCCTGGCCCGGTTTGTCATGAGTCTCGCTTCGTCCGCGGCGCAGACGACCGCCACCCAGTGGATGGAACGGACCCTGGACGACAGCGCCAATCGCCGACTGACGATTCCGCAGGCGTTTCTGGCCACCGATGCGATCCTGATCCTGTATCGCAACGTCGTTGACGGCCTGGTCGTCTATCCGAAGGTGATTGCCCGCCATCTGGACGAGGAACTTCCGTTCATGGCGACGGAAGAAATCCTGATGGCCGGCGTCCGTGCTGGTGGCGATCGCCAGGAGTTGCACGAACGGATTCGCGTGCACAGCCTGGAAGCGGCCCGCATGGTCAAGGAACTGGGCCAATCCAATGATTTGATCGAGCGACTGAAGACCGAGCCTGCGTTTGCCCGCGTCGATCTCGACTCGGCGATGGATGCTCGTCGCTTCGTTGGTCGAGCGCCGGAACAGGTCGATTCGTTCATTGCCGAGATCATTCGGCCGATCCGGCAACGCTATGCCGACGAATTGAACCAGTCTGCCGATGAGCTTCGCGTTTGAAAACAAGGACTCAACACGTACTGGTGCAGGACCGCGAAACTCGTGTCCGGCAGCCGATACGGATTCGAAACTGACCATGAGTTGGGGAAACCACGCATGCGCGGGGCGCTGGATTGCTTGTGTGCCGGAATCATCGTCGCCGACTCGGTCTGCCAGCCGATCACAGTCATGCCGCCACCCGGCAGCCTGGCGCGGACAGAACGGGTCGAACTGACGATCGGCGGGTGCGCCGCCAACGTTGCAGTCGACATGGCCCGGCTGGGATTGTCCGTCGGCGTCTCGGGACGGGTCGGCAATGACGTGTTCGGTCGCGAAGTCCGCGACCGTCTCGTCGCATCGTCCGTCGACTGTTTGGGACTGGTCCTCAGTGAAACCGCGCCGACCAGCACAACCTTTGTGCTCAACGTACGCGGCGAAGACCGCCGTTTCATTCACTGCGTCGGAGCAAACGCCGAATACGACGGGGGGCAGGTCACTCGCGAGGAAATCAGTTCCACCAAGTTGCTGTATGTCGGTGGATTCGGGCTGCTGGAAGGTCTGACGCCGGAACGCGTCGTCCGGATGTTTCAGCTCGCTCGCGAAGCCAACGTCGTCACGGCGCTGGATGTGGTCCTGCCCGAAGGGGGAGATCACCTGCTGGAATGGATCCGCGAAGTCCTGCCCTGGACCGATTACTTCTTCCCGAACAATGACGAGGCGGCGAAACTGCTCGGAGGGGAAGCGAACCCTCAACGCCAATCGATCCGGTTCCGCGAATACGGAGCCAGGACTGTCGTCATCACCTGCGGCGGGAACGGCGCCATCTTCGCCTCGCCAGCACAGCAATGGAAATCGGGTGTCTATCCCGTCGAACCCGTCGACGCCACGGGGACCGGCGATGCCTTTGTGTCCGGGTTTCTCTACGGGCTGCTCCGCGGAGCAACTCCCGAACGATGCCTGGAGCTGGGAACTGCCATGGGGGCCAGTTGCGTCCGCTGCATGGGTGCCACGACGGGTGTCTTCAACGAGCAGGAACTGCAGGATTTTGTCGCCAACCACCATCTGGTCATCGAATCGTGGGCGTGATCGTACATCAGCTCCATCCGGTTCGTCGCCCAAGTCGTGATTCATCCCTGTCTCCCAATGGAACGTCTGTTCGGGGCCGCGAGCACAACGAACCTCGTACATTTGATTTCGCCTTGCGGACCTGCGATACGTCGCATGTGTCCATTGGAAAGTCTTCCTGACGCGCGGATGAGGCATGTTTTGAACGTTCCTTCATGAATCACAACACTTCGAACGCATCGCGGTCTGCACGCAGCTCCGATCGAGTCCCGCCTGGGCCCCGTGGCCATTGGCTCTGGGGAAACGTCGCCGCATTTCAGGCGGATCGACTGGGCTTCATGCGCGATGTCGCCCGCGACTATGGAGGGATTGCCGCGCTCCGTTTCGGCTTCCGCAAGATCTGGCTGGTCACGGAACCGGCCGTGATCGAATCGGTCCTGGTCACGCAGGCCCGGCAGTTTCGCAAGCATTTTGCCCTGCGACTGAATCCGATTGTCCTGGGGAACGGTCTGCTGACCAGTGAAGGAGATTTCTGGTTGCGGCAACGTCGACTGGCTCAGCCCGCCTTCGGCCGCGCGCAAATTGCCGAGTACATCCCGACATTCATCGACTACACCGAAAGAATGCTGCACCGCTGGCGCCCCGGTGATCAACGCGACATCCTGCAGGAAATGATGGCGCTGACCCTGGGGATCGCCTCGAAAACTCTGTTTGGCGCCGATGGCGACATCCATGCGGACAAGGTTCGCGACGCGCTGAATGTCACTCAGGAAGAGTTCGTTCATCGCCTGGCCAGTCCGATTCAGATCCCCCTGTGGGTCCCCACGTCGGGTAACCTTCGCCTGCGCCGCGCGGTGCGCGACCTGGATACGATTGTCTACGATTTCATTCGTCAACGACGGGCCTCTGGAGAACATCGAGAAGATCTGCTCTCGCGCCTGCTGGCGGCGCGAGACGAAGCCAGCACGGCGGGAATGTCGGATCGCCAGTTGCGAGACGAATGCCTGACAATCTTTCTTGCGGGTCAAGAGACCACCGCACTGGCGCTCTCGTGGTCCTGGTACCTGCTGGGACTGCATCCAGATGCGGCCCAGCGAGTCTACGCGGAAGTCGATTCGGTTCTGGCTGGCCGGACTCCAACCCTCGATGATCTGCCCAGCCTCGTGGAAACCGAACACGTGCTGCTGGAATCGATGCGGCTGTATCCTCCGGCATTCATCGTCGGACGCGAAGCCCTGATCGATACCGAAGTCGGGGGCTACGCTTGTCCGAAGGGGATGACCGTCCTGATGCCCGAATCGGTGGTTCATCGTGACCGCCGATTCTTCGAGCAACCCGATGAGTTCCTGCCGACGCGGTGGCGCAACGACTTTGAGAAACAGTTGCCTCATTGTGCCTACTTCCCTTTCGGCGCCGGACCACGGATCTGCATCGGCAACACGTTCGCCATGATGGAAATGACGCTTGCCCTGGCCATGATTGCCCAGCGCTTTCAATTCACTCTCACACCCGGTCAGAACATCTCGATGGGCGTGCAATTCACCCTTCGGCCGAAGCCGGGCGTCATGACGTCTCTGCAGCCTCGGTGATCTCCGTCGTGGCGTCCTGCCCAGATGAGTGTTTCTCGCTGCCATAGCTCGGCGCAGACTGATGCGAGTGGCTATGATCGCCCGCTCACCTGTGCTTCCGACTGCTCTGAATGGAAGGATCAACGCTGTGCTCTCCGGTCCTGGTCGACTTCAATTCTGGTCATCGATCTGCTGTTTTCTCTCGTTGTCTCTGGCGGTCACTGCCGCTGATGACACCGCCATTCCCAAGGGCGAGCTGTTCTCGTTCAAGTTCGAACAGAGCAAGATTTTTCCGGGCACGACGCGCGACGTCTCGGTCTACGTTCCCCGGCAATACGATCCCGCCCGGCCTGCCTGCCTGTATGTCAATCAGGATGGAGTTCAGTTCAACGCCCCGGCGGTCTTTGACACGTTGATTCATCAGAAGGAAATGCCCATCACCATCGGTGTGTTCATCACGCCGGGTGTGGTCAAAGAGGCTTCGCCCGATGCCCTGCCGCGGTACAACCGCAGTTTTGAATACGATGGTCTCGGTGATGCCTATGCCCGGTTCCTGATCGAAGAAATCCTGCCGGTGGTCGAAACGAAGAAAACCGCGGATGGACGGGCCATCAAGCTTTCCACCGATGGCAACGACCGGGCGATTGGCGGCGGCAGCAGTGGCGCCATCTGTGCCTTCACCGTCGCCTGGGAACGCCCCGATTCGTTTCGTCGCGTCTTCAGCGCCATCGGGACCTATGTTGGTCTGCGCGGAGGCCACAATTACTCGACCCTGATCCGCAAGTACGAACCGAAGCCGATCCGAATCTTCCTCGAAGACGGCAGCCGCGATAACAACATCTACGGTGGTGATTGGTGGATCGCGAACCAGGCGATGGAACGATCGCTGACATTCGCTGGCTATGAAGTGACTCACAATTGGGGAGATGGCGAACACAACGGCAAGCATGCGACCGAACTGTTTCCTGATGCCATGCGCTGGCTCTGGAAAGACTGGCCGAAGCCGGTCCAGGCGGGAAAAGGCTCGCCTCAGTTGCAGGACATCCTGATTCCCGGCGAAGACTGGAAGCTGGTTGGCGAGGGCTACAAATTCACCGAAGGACCATCGGTCAACGCAAAGGGCGAAGTCTTTTACAACGATGTCGGCGCCAGCAAGACCTACAAGTTGGGCCTGGATGGCAAAGTCACCGAGTTCCTGGCGGACTCGCAGCGAGGCGATGGACAGGCCTTTGGACCGGACGGTCGGTTGTATGCCAATGCCGGGGCGACCGAGCAGGTTCTGGCGTGGGATGCTGCCGGCAAATCGACCGTGATCGCGGACGGATTCAAAGGGAACGACCTGGTCGTCCGTCATGACGGCAGCATCTATGCCACCGCCCCCTTCACGGCGCCGGACAGCAAGGTCTGGTACATCTCCCCCAAGGGTGACAAGAAGATCGTTGACCAGGGGCTCAAGTTTGCCAACGGCTTGTGCTGCTCCCCGGATCAGACGCTGCTGTATGTCGCCGACAGCCGGACACACTGGGTCTACAGCTACCAGATTCAGCCGGACGGGTCGCTGGCACACAAGCAGAAGTACTTCCATCTGCATGAACCCGATACCGCGGAAGATTCCGGTCCGGACGGAGTTCGCACCGATCGCGATGGACGAGTCTGGGTCGCCACGCGCATGGGCCTGCAGGTCTGTGACCAGCCAGGTCGCGTCAACTGCATCATTCCGACTCCCAACGGCAAGATTTCGAACCTGACATTTGGTGGACCGGACTTCGACCTGCTGGTCTGCACCTGCGGCGATCGCGTCTATACGCGCAAGGTGAAGGTGCACGGCGCCAATGGTTGGGATGCCCCTCACAAGCCCGGCAAACCCCGTCTGTAAGGAAGAACCATGCCGACCTGCAGGACTGCGGATCGAAACGGGTCGGGGCAGTCGATTCAAAATGGCTGCCTGGCTCCGCGAGTTGCCATCACGCAGCTCAAGTGGACTTCCCTGCCATTGAACAGGACTGCCGCTCTCAGCCTGATCGCGGTGATGTGGGCGATCCTCGCGCCCATCGCCGCGGCGCAGGACTGGCCCGCGCTTCCCGATCGAAACGGCGCAGCCGAGATTCCCGCTCAGGAATGGCCGCAACGGCCGGGTCCGCGAACGGTCCGCGTCCTCGTGCATTATCCGGGAGGAGACCTCAACTCTGTTTCGCCTCGAACCGGAGTCATGCTGACTCTGCACAACTGGGGTGGCAAAGACTGTGATGGAACTGCCAATCCGCAGGAACTGGCCAAACGGCTGGACGTGATCGCTCTGTGCGTCAATTACCTGCAGAGCGGCCCGAAGGATTCGATCGAAGGCCCCGAACCGTATGACTTCGGCTACCTGCAGGGACTCGACTCGCTGCGGGGGCTGTTCTGGGTCACCTCGCAACTGAAAGCGGCCGGACGCGAGTTCGATCACGGGCGGCTTTATTGCACGGGGGGCTCGGGAGGTGGCAATGTCACCTTGATGGCCAACAAGCTGGCGCCGCGGACGTTCGCCTGCATCATCGACATGTGCGGCATGAAAAAGTTGAGCGATGAGATTGCTTACAATCTGCCGGGGAACGGAGGATTGAACGCCCGCTGGAGCCGTGATCCGGCCAGCCCCAGCTATCTTTCTCCCGACGAGCAACAGCTTCGATTCGTGGGACATCCCGAGCATCTGGCCATCATGAAGAGGAGCGGAGCCACCGCCCGGATACTTGTCGTACATGGTGTGGATGACACCGTCACCTACCCGCATGCCGTCGAAATGGTCAACAACCTGAAACAGGCCGGACTGGATGTCGAACCCCATTTCATCACGCGCGACCGTGTCGACGGAACGACCTTCACGACGACGGGGCACGCGCTCGGCAATCGGACCCGAATCGTTCTGGAAGTCGCCGGTAAGTTTCTGGATCCACAAAGCTCCACCCTCCTCCGGCGGGCCGGGCCAACCGACTTCGAACGGCGCGAAGAGATCCGGTATCCGACAAGTTCGGGGGAATTTGTCATTTCGTACCGCGACGGGTTCCCCGTCGGCCGCTTCGAAAGTCACCGTTGACGGGTCGGGGACTGACGCATTTTCACGGCGAAAAACAAACATCTTCCCTGGACGCGATCAGACTTCGAAACGCCGTTTGTCCGTGAAAATGAGTCTGTCCCCCCTCGCTTCCCCGTGAACGGTTCCCTTCGAAAAGAACAGCGACACTTCTCGAAAGGAAGAGCGAGACTTCGAAATGACCGGGGCAGACCGGTTCTGATCATCCGGGATGAGGCTCGGGAACTTCCGAAATGTCGTCCCGATAACCTCTCATTCAGTTTCCAGCCCTGCCGTCGTTCGGGATGATGGAAGCGAGACTTCGTTTGAACGGGGAGCCAACTGTGAATCGCATTTCGACCATCCTGGCATTGAGTCTGTTCCTGGGATCTGGACCGGCCGCCACCGCGGCGCCGCCGGAAGTGACATCGCTGTTTCCCGCCGGGGCCCAGGCCGGAACCTCGGCCAGCGTCACAGTGCAGGGGAAACTCGGTGACGGCACTCGCACGTGGTGCTCGACTGCCGGAGTCACCGTGACGTTGCCCGAAAAGCCGGGTCCGATCACCGTCCAGGTCGGCCCACAGGTCGAACCCGGTCTCTGCTGGCTCCGCTTCTACAATGACGAAGGGGCGACCGGCTTGCGTCCGTTCATCATCGGGCAGTCCCGCGAGGTCTTGGAACAGGAACCGAATGATGAAGTCGCCAAGGCCCAGCCACTGTCCGATTTGCCGCTGGTCCTGAATGGTCAGCACGGCAAAGGGGGAGATGCCGACACCTATGCAATCTCCCTGAAAAAGGGACAGGTCCTGGTCGCCTCGCTGATCGCCAATTCGGTCCTGGGGTCTCCTCAGGATTCGGTCCTGCAGATCCTGGGACCCAATGGTTTTGTCATCGAGCAGAACGAAGATGATCGTGGACTGGATCCCCAGATTGCGTTTCCCGTCCCGGCGGATGGAACGTATTACCTGAGAACCTGGGCCTTTCCTGCCGCTCCCGACAGCAGCATTCGACTGTTCGGCAGTCCCGCCTGTGTCTATCGGCTGACCGTGACAACCGGCCCCTTCGTGGACCATCTGTTTCCCGCCTCCGTTCAAGCAGGCCTGACGCAATCGATCCGTGTCAGTGGATGGAACCTGCCGGATGTCGAGATCCCGATGGAGCCCCCCGTGTCCGCGATTCAGCAACGGTTCAACTGGCCGGTTCCAGGCTACAGCCATCGATTGCCCGCCACCGTGATGGTTCAGCCGTATCCATCAGTTGTGGAAGTCGAACCGAACGACCTGGCTCATCCCCAGAGCGTTTCGGTTCCCGTCAGCATCACCGGTCGAATTGCCACGCTGCGCGATGTGGATGCCTATCAAGTCTCCCTGAAAAAAGGACAGCGAGTGCGTCTGGAAGTCATCGCGCGTGACGCCGGGTCTCCGCTGGATCCCGTTGTGCGGATTTATGACGGGACCGGCAAAGTCTTGAAAGAGGCTGATGACGACGGCAAGCAATCGGCCGATCCGGACATCGAATTCATCGCGCCAGCCGACGGCGAATTCCGTATCACGGTGACCGACCGCTTCCTGCATCACGGAGATCGCTTTTCGTACCTCCTTTCCCTGACCGAACCGCAGCCCGAGTTTTCCCTCTCCGTTGCCGCCGACGCCTTCGTATTGAAACCGGCCAGTGAACTGGAGATCCCTGTCACGATCAACCGCACATCCGGCTTTGCAGAACCGATTCGAGTCCTCATCCCGGATCTCCCTGCGGGAGTTACCGCGGACGCAGTCGTTTCAGAACCGAAGGGAGACAGCGCCAAGAGCGTCAAATTGAAATTGAAGTCCGAAGGGGACGCTCATTATGCCGGCCCCCTTCAAATCGTGGGCCAGACCACCGGT
>Ga0265327_10003784_pt1 | contig 14025 bp, 8 predicted proteins | sample 41621metaG_FD_202089 | JGI IMG/M metagenome (GOLD analysis project Ga0265327, IMG submission 202089) | Rhizosphere microbial communities from Carex aquatilis grown in University of Washington, Seatle, WA, United States - 4-16-21 metaG | ecosystem: Host-associated > Plants > Roots > Rhizosphere >... | reverse complement strand
CCAACGCGACCTTCGCCTTGAACTCGCCGCTGAACACCTTGCGTTTCTTCTCGCTCATCACAACCCCCGTTTCTTCGCCAGACACCATCTTAAATCACTGTCCGAAAAACGGGGTCCACTATACTTTCGCCGAAGCCGCACCGGCCACGTCCGCGCAAGACGCCGAGGCCGTGTTGCTGAACCATGGCAACGAGGCGGGTTTGAGCCTGGCCATCGAAGGCGGCGGCGTGTTGCGCTTGAACAACCCGGTGCGTTACCGCGTGCGCAGCGGCCATGCGGGCAAGCTGTTGGTTTTCGACTTGCGCCCCGATGGCCATTTGATCCAACTGTTCCCGCCCCCCGCGCCGACCGGCTACGTCCCGAAAGCTTGCCGGCCCTCCCTCGCGTTGGCCGAACAGGTGCCGGTCGGCGAGGAAATCCGCCTGCCGGACGCGGACGGTTGCATGGGCTTGACGCTGACGGCGCACGAGCCGACCGGAAAGGGCAGGGCGGTGGCGGTTTTGATCGAGGACGAGGAGGCGCTGACGCGAGGGGTGGGCCGCATCGAGCTAGGCGACAGCAAGTCGAGTTTTGTCGAAATGCCCCACGGCTTGGCCTTGGTGCAGGCCTTGCGGGAACGGCTGAACCAGGTCATACCGACTGCCGAAGGCGGCAACCGGGCGGTCCGGTGGTCGGTGGCGGCGGCCGACTACACGGTTTCGCCTTGACAGCCATCCATTCAACATAGGCGACAACATGGGCAGGAGATTGGGCATGAAAACATGGGGGTATTGCTGGGCGGCTTGCTTGTTGAGCGGTTGCGCCCTGGCGGTCGAGGACTGCCCCGGCCTGGACAGCCGATTCAAGGAGCAGGTGCAAAGCCGGCAGATGGACGCGGCGGAGGCGACGCTTCGGCAAATGTCCGTCTGCCCGCCGCGCGTGGTGGGAGCCGACGAGCGCTATTTCACCGACACGCTGGCCAGCCAGGCCGAGACGCTGGCCACCGGGGGCCAGCTTGGCCCCGCCGAGGCGCTGCTGCGAAAAGCCGGGCGCAATTCCTGGATGGTCTCCAGCGTGCGCGGTTACATCGCCAGCAAAAAACAGCCGGTCGATTGGGGCGAGGTGGCCCAGCATTACAGCTACGCCTTGGAGCAGTTGACCGACCCTGCCGACCCGGCCTTGAAGGATGTGCCGGATTTGCAGGAAAAGCGCCGCCACCTGTTCGCCCTGGCCGCCGACGCGCAATTGCTCTACGGCAAACCCGCCCCGGCGGCCCGCGACGGCCAGCCCAACGGCCTGTGGCTGGCGCTGGAGCGCGGCGTCGATCCCGGCAAACCCTTTTCGTTCCCGGTGCATTTCGAGACCAACCGCGCCGACTTGGACGAAGACGGCAAGCTGTCGGCGGACGACATGGCCGAAGCCTTGCTGCGGCAAAAGCCCGCCGCCCTCACACTGACCGGCCATGCCGACGAGCGCGGCGGCGTGGCCTACAACCAGCGCCTGTCCGAACAACGGGCCGAGACCCTCGCCCGCTATTTGCGCGGCAAAGGCGTGGACGCCAAAATCACCACCGTGGGCAAAGGCAAAAGCGAGCCGCCGCTGATGTCGGCGCTTAATCCGCCCAAGGAACTGCTATGGCAGCGCTCCCGGCGGGTGGAATTGAGTTTGGGCAATGAGGAAAAACAACCATGAAGACAATCGCAGTCTATTTTTTGCTGGGCCTTGCCCTGCTGTCGGCGGCTTCGGCGCAGGCGAAAACTTTTGGCATCGTTGTCGGCATCAACGAATACCAGCCCGCCGCCAAGCTCAGGACGCTGCGCGGCGCCGAGAACGACGCCCGCCTGGTCGCGGAAACCTTGCGCGGGCAGGGCGTGGATCTGCCCGACTCCAGGGTTTTGACCGGCAGCCAGGCCACGCTGGAGAATTTCAAGGCCACTTGGCGGAAACTGACGGGGCAGGCCCAGGCCGGCGACCAGATTATTTTCACTTTCGCGGGCCACGGCTGGCAGGAAAAGGAATTTGCCAAACCGTTTGACGAGGATGACGGGCTGGATGAAACCTTCATGTTCTACGACTTCGACGCGCAAAACCCGCACCTGGGCCGGCTGTCCGACGACGAGTTGTATGATCTGTTCAAACAGGCGGCAAAATTCAAAATCGTGTTTGTCGCCGATTCCTGCCATTCGGGCGAAAGCTTCCGTGACTTGGACGATGGCCTGCCCGAGCGCGGCGACGGGCCGACCGGCGGCTACCAGCCCCCTCCGCCCAGCCATGATTGGAACAGCCCCGCCACCGACGACCGGGAAATACTGTCGCATGTCACCTATCTGCTGGCGACCAAGCAAGCCGAAGAAAAGGTGCGGGAGATCGACCTCGGCGGCCAAGGCCAATACCACGGCGCGTTGAGCGTGGCCTTTGCCGAGGCTTTCGGCGGCGGCGCAGGCTACACCCGCAGCGAGTTGGAAGCATTTGTGCGGCAACGGGTGGCAGCGCTCACCCGCGACCGCCAGCAACCCGACATGGTGCCTCGCGGCGGCGGCGAGCCGGCCTTTGCCGAAGGCGGCCAGCCGAAACCGCCCGCCGCCGCCGACCTGCCCATCAAAGTGACCGGCGGGCAGGCCCCGGCCGGCTTGGAACATGCCCGCCTAGCCGACGCCGGCTACCGGTTGCGCTTTGACATCCGGCCAGGCAAGGCCGAAGTGTTCAACCCCCAGAATGAAAAACTTGGCGAGGTGGACGCCGGGGCGGCCTCGGAGTGGAATGCCTTGGTCGCCAAATACCGCTTGCTGGCCGCGCTGGACGCACGCCCCGCCGCCGGGCGGGTTGAGATTAAATTGGCCGAGGGCAAAGGACCGCACCGGCAGGGCGAACGCCTGCACTTCAGCTTCGCCGCCAAGGCCGGCCAACGGCATCTGCTGCTGTTCGACCTGGCCGGGACAGGCCGCTTGCAATTCCTCTATCCGCTGAAAAAGCTCAAAGATCCGGAAAAGGTCGCGGAGATTCCCTATGCCCAGGAACTCGAAGTCGTCCCGCCGGGCGGCGAGGACACTATCGTGGCGGTATTCTGCGAAAACCCCCAGCCCAAGGCCGTCGAACTGCTGGACAGCTACGACCAGCGCAACCCGCCGACCCCGGAAGACCTGCTCGGCCGGTTTAGCCAGGATTGCCGGTTTGGGCGGCTGGGGTATTTTAGCGGGAGTTAGGCGGCGTCCCATATCCATGGAATTCATGTGGTTGTATGATGGCACCCTTGTGTTGAACAAAACCCAGGAGAGACCTTATGAAGCTTCCGCCCATCCATTTTACCCAGAAGTCGGCTTACGCGGTTTTATGCGCCGGGCTTGCCATTGCTTTGGGCGCATGCGCGACGGAACCAGGCGCGTCGCCGTCCCGCCAACGCACGATTCTGAGCCAAGCAGGGCAGGGCAAGCCCCCGCAAAACATCCAGCTTGCCCAAAACGAAGCTGACGACAACGAAGAGTATTTGGGGGCGGCCACCCCGAGTAAACAAGAATGGCTGGACATGCTCAAATCGCCGGGGCTTACCCGAGGCATACGGCCCGTGGTGAAACCGCGTTCACTGGATGTCCCGTTCGCCAAAGACTCCGCCGAACTGACCCGCCAAGCCAGGCAACAACTGGAACCCCTGCGCCAAGCCCTGGCCGACGAAATCTTAAAAAACCAGACGTTTGTTATCGAAGGCCACACCGACAGCGCGGGCAGTGCCGCCCATAACCTGTGGTTGTCGGAACAGCGGGCCATATCCGTGAAAATATTTTTGACTGAAAACACCCGCATTGAAAAACAGCGGATCATCCCCGTCGGCCTGGGCGAAGACCACCCATTGCCCGGACACAGCCCCACCGATCCCATCAACCGCCGCGTGAAAATCCGGCCTTCGCGCTAGGCATAAGGCGGGTATCATGGCCGATCCATTCGACCTGGGCGACGCGCTGATCCGCGACCTGCCCCATGTGCGGGTCACGCGCGCCGCGCCGCGCGACGGGCGACCTTGCGTCTATGTGAAACGCTTCAAGCCCGAGGGATTGGGCAACGCGGCTTACTGGATACGGCGGGAATATGATTTCCTGCTGTATTTCGCCTTCAAGAAGCTTCGACATACCGTCGAGTTTGCGACTGTCACCCAGGCCGGCGACGGACTATCCACGCCCTTGGTCGAATCGGTGGCGACCCAGGACGCCGGCGTCACCCTCGCCGATTGGCTGGGCGTGCGGCCCCGCTACGCCGACGGCGAAACCCACCGCCACCCGTTCCGCCACGCCGGGCAATTCCTCCAACTCTTGCGCGCCTGCCTGGTCGCGTTGCAAGAAATCCACCAGTTGGGCATCGTCCATTGCGACATCAAAGAAGACAATATCTGCCTGCCTTACAGCCCTTATCCCCTAGCGCCGGGACAAGCCATCCGCATGGAATTTCAACGGCTGCGGCTGATCGACTTTGCCTTTTCAATCAGCCGGGAATCCCCGTTGTCAGCACCCTTGCCGATAGGCAAAGCCGATTATCAATCTAAACCATTGCAAGCGGCGCTAGCGCGAGACCGATCCTGTGGCCAGGGAGAAACGCCCTCGGCCCAGCACTTGGATTGCCGCGCCGACCTGTACAGCTTGGGTTATATGGCCGGGCAAATTTTGCAGCAGGGCTTGCTACAACCGCTAGGCCCGGCCGGCCATGCCGCTTGGGATGGTGCCCGGCAACTGGTGGAACGGCTCAAAGGTTTTGACGATAGTGAAGAATTGACAGGCGATAGCCTGCCTCACGGCGGCTTGATAGACTTTATCGACGCCTTGCTGGCACCGCTGGAAGATTTGCAGGCTTATTGTGAATTTACCGTGGATAGCCAGAAAGCGCCCGTTTACGCGCCGACGCCGATAGCGACGCTGACCGGGGAGGATGAAAGCGGCTTATGGCAGGAACATAGCGAAGCGCCTAAACCAGCGGCGGATGTTCAGCCGGACCGATCCCAGGCCCAGCCAAAATCAGCCAAGAAGCGGGCAAAACCTATTCACAGCCTAGTCTTGGCCGCCGAGTTACTAGGCGGCTTGGGCGGGTTGTTTTTGGCGTATAACGGGATGATGCGTTACGGCTATCTGGACTGGACGGGCGCTTGCCGGTTATTGGGCGAAGACCGGCAAATCCGCGAATGCCGGTTGTGGCCGGGCAGTGATACCGTGCTATGGACGGGCTCCACCCATTTCCCGTTCCGGCTTCCGGCTTTGCCGACTTTGCCCGGCGATAATATCGCCATCAGCGCCGACGGCCTATTGACCCTTGGCTTGACGGCCAAACAGTACAAACCAGGCGACAACCTGCAAGTCCAAGCGGCGGCGGCGATACCGCTGTATTTGCGCGTGTTCAACATCGACGAAACCGGCAAAGTCGATGCGTTTTACCTGGGCGGAAAAGCCGCCGACAAGCCCGTCACACCCGGCGGCATCGTCAAATATCCAGTCCACGACCCAGTGTATTCCATCGAAAACCAAATAGACACCGCCGGTTCGATGAAACTAGTCGGCATCGCCAGCGAAAAGCCTATCCCCAAGGATATGGCCTTGCTTGACAGCGAAGGGAAGCTGACTGCGCAGGCATTAAACCTGTCGCCGACGGTGGTGAGGTTAGGGTATGTGGTCAAGGCCAAGTAAATCGCCAAGTTGCGCGTCCGGCGGCGGACAGGGACCGCAAGCTGATGCGGTGGGTGTTTCTCGTTTCTCGTTCCCACGCGCCGCGTGGGAATGCCGTTTTGGCGCGCTGCGCCAATGCTCCGCAGCGCGGAGCGAATGGATTCCCACGCGGCGCGTGGGAACCAGAAAAAATAATCACTGAACAAGAGGTGGATGATGGGCAGGTATTCGAGGATTTGTTTGCGGGCTGTTTTGGGTGCTTGGCTGGCTGGTCAGGGTGGCTGTTCTTCGAGCAATTTAGATTTGGAAAACCAGGCTTATGGTCATGGCGAATTTGCCCAAGCGAAACAATATCAGGAACGGGCTTTGGACAATGCTGTTGATGGTTATATAGAGTTGGGAAATCAAGCTTATCAGTATGGCAAATTTGTCCAGGCGTCACAGTATTATGAACAAGCTTTAGCCAGTGCAAAAGTGCAAGATGACCGGGAAGGGGAAGGCATGAGCCTTTACAACTTAGGAATTATTTATCAAGACCTTGGCAGCTATATGAAGGCACTGGAATATCATAAACGATCTTTGGCTATTGCCAAGACTCTGAATGACAAAGCTAGAGAAGGAAAAAGCTTCAATAACTTGGGAATTGACCTCAGGCATCTTGGTGACTTTGCGCAAGCCAAGGAATATATTGAGAAATCTTTTAGTATTGCCAAGGCCTTAGGTAACCGTGCTGAGGAGCGCAATAGCCTTAGCAATCTAGGCAATGTGTATCTGGAACTTAGCGATTATGCGAAAGCACATCAATATCTTACTGAGTCTTTGGAAATCGCCAAGGCTCTGGATGATCGGGCAGGAGTAAGCGATACCCTCAACAGCTTAGGACATCTTTCTAAAGAGCTTGGTGATTATGCTCAGGCGCGGGAATACTATGTGCAATCTTTGGGGGTTGACAAGGCTCTTGGCAACCGGGTAGGTGAGGGTATTTGCCTCGGCAACTTAGGTTCTCTCTCTGATATTATTGGTGATTATGTGAACGCGCTAAAATACCATGAGCAGTCCTTGGCAATAGCTAAGTCTCGAGGCGACCGATTCTCTGAGGGAATTATCCTTGGCAGCTTAGGTGTTGTCTCCCATGATATTGGCGACTACGTGAAAGCAAGGGAATATTATGAGCAATCTTTAGCGATTGCGAAGGCTTTGGGTAACAGGGAGGGAGAAAATATTAACCTTGGCAATCTTGGTGATATTAATCTTGAACAAGGTCGGTTTCAGGAAGCATTGGCTAGCTACAATCAATTAAATCAGTCACCGCGCTTGGGTTTCTATAATCTACGCATAGGTGATTTTGATCAAGCGCGTGAAAAATTTCAGGCATCTTTAGACGAAGCTGAATTATTACGCGATGCCAACTTATTATTAGCAGAATATCTTGGCTTAGGCATGTCCTATGAGGGGCTGCGCAATTGGAGGGAATCGATCCATTTTTTCCAAAAGGCTGTAGACCTGATGGAAATCCAACGCGCCCAACTAGACCCTTCCGCCCGCCGCAACTTTTTAGGCGGCAAAATCTTCATTTTCAAACGCCTAGAAGCCTACGAAGGCCTGGCGCGGGTTTCATTGGCGAATGGCGACGCCGCAACCGGTTTATATTGGGCCGAACACACCAAGGCGCGGCTGTTTCTGGAAGCCTTGGCCCGCAAGGAAAGCGGCAATGGCTTGAGTTTGCCCGCGGCGCTTGAAACCCAAGAAAACCAAGTCAACACCCAGCTTGCCAGCCTGTACAAGCAACAAAACGCCGCGTTCAACGCCAAAAACACTGAATTATTCCAATCCCTGGAACCCAAGTTGGCCGAGGCGAAGCGGGAACAGGAGGCGTTCGTCGCGCAACTGCGCCGCGAGCAACCCGCCTACGCCGCCGTCGCCTACCCGCAGCCTTTGCACTTAGAAAACATCAAACTCAAAGCCAACGAAGTATTGCTGGAATACGAAGTGACCGACAGCGCCACGTTGGCTTGGCTGGTTCGGGACGGCAAGATCGTGAAAACTTTGACGTTGCCAATCAGCCGCAAGGAGTTGAGCCAGCGGGTCGAGGATTACCGCGACAAGCTTGTCAATAAAAGCCCGTATGTGGAACTGAGCCGCAGCTTGTACCGCGATTTGGTGCAGCCTTTCGCCGCCAGTTTGCAGCCTAGCGACGCGGTGATTATCGTGCCGGACGACGCGCTGGCGCTGCTGCCGTTCGAGACTTTGTTGGAGGATGACGCGGTGGCCGAGGCCGCGCCGACAGCGGCGGCGGGCGACACACGCGGAGGCGGGCGCATAGCCCCGCCGGCTTCTGCCGCGCCGGATGGCTTGCGTTTTCTCGGCGACCGCTTGGCCCTGCGCTATGCGCAATCGGCGACGGCCTTGGTGCAAACCCGCCAGTTCCACGAACCCGCGCCGACCGGCGGCAAGCCTTTGCTGGTGGTGGCCGACCCGGTGTTTAATCTGGCCGATGCGCGGGTCACTGATAAGCCTACGTTGCTGGCGCAGGCGGACACTCAGCGGGCGCGGGAGGCGATTTGCGATTGGAGCAAATTTCACAGCCAGCAAGGTTGTTTCGAGCAGTTAAGCAGCACCGACTCTGCCGCGCAGCGGCTGGCGGAACTATTTGGCGGGGCGGGGCGGGCGGATATTCTGAAGGGTTTTGAGGCCAACGAGGATCGGGTCAGGCAGCATTTGCAGCAGGGTTATCGCTATGGCGTCTTCGCCACGCACGGCATTTTGGCGGAGGACATCCCGTATATCCAGGAACCGGCCTTGGTGCTGTCACTGGTGTCGCCCGGCGGCGGGTATCTCGCCATCGAGGGCCAGGGTTCGCCCGGGTTTTTAACCTTGTCCGAAGTCATGGGCCTGAAGATTCCCAGCGATTTGCTGGCGTTGACCGCTTGCAACACCGGCATGGGCCGCAACCTGCTCGGCGAGGGCGTCATGGGCATGGGCCGGGGCTTTCAATATGCCGGGGTGGAGACGGTGTTGATGAGTTTGTGGAGCGTCGACGACGCGGCGACGAACGCGCTGACCGAGCAATTCTTTTCCCATCTGCGCGAGGGCAAGGGCAAGCTGGCGGCGTTGCGGCAGGCTAGGGCCGAAGTGCGCGGGCAGTCCGGCCACAGCCATCCGTTTTATTGGGCGCCGTTTATTTTGGTCGGGGAGCCTTAATCGAATGGGCACCTCGAAAAACCTCTTCCGTTCATGCTTCGACAGGCTCAGCACGAACGGAAGAGGTTGATTTTATTAACTCCGTTCGCACTGAGCTTGTCGAAGTGCGAGGTTTTTCGAGGTGCCCGAATGTTTTACCCGTCGCGGTCTATTTCCTTTTTATCCTGAATCAAAATGCAACCGCCTTGGCACCGGCGGCGCGGCGCGTTACGCTGGGCGCGGGGCCGGGCGGCGGGGGCGGTCAATCAACAACAACCGGGGGGCTTGGATGCTCGACTTTGGCCTTTTCACGCCGCTGCCGCGAGTTGATCCAGCAGGGCGTCCAGATCCCGGGGCGATAATTCCAAGCGGTCGCCGCCGGTTTTGGAATTGACGAAATACTTGCCCGCCCAGACGGCGCGGCGGACGAACGCCAGGACGTCGGAAAAGGTCGCGTCCTTTTTCTTGTACCAGGCGGCCTGCCGCACCGGCATCGCGCCCTCGCCGACCAGGCGCAAGGCCATCAGGCAGACCAGCGAAAACAGCCCCATCAGGGCCGGGGTGGTGCGGGCGATGGCGAGGTCGGACCATTGCCTTTGGGTTTCGACGCCCAGGTGGCGGCGGGTTTCCTCAAAGGTGACCTCGACGTTCCAGCGCAGGACGAACAGTTCGACGATGCGCTCGGGCGTCAGGCCGTCGTCGGTGGCGAAGAAGGCCTGGGAGCGGTCTTCGCCCGCCGGGTCGACGACCAGCACCCAGCGCAGCCGCACCGGGTCTTGGCCGGGCGTGTGCCACAGGCTGACGCCGCTGAGCAGCCGCACCGGCTTGCGGACGCCCTCGTACCACGCCACTTCGCTGTCCCGCCATGGTTGGGCGGCATCGCTGACCCGGTCTTTCAAGCTGGGCAGGCGCGCGCCCTTCTTCGGCTTGCGCCCGCGCCTGCCGGGGGCGGGCGCTTCCGGGAAACCGAACAGCCGCGCGTCCAGCCGCAGGCGCGACACCAGCGTGGCGCGGCGTGCCGCACAGGCGCGGGCCAGAGCGACGCTGGCATACGCGCCGTCGCCGACGACGATGAAGGCGGCGGACGCCAGCCAGCGCGAGACCTGCCCGACGGCCTGGACCGTCCAGTCCACCGTGGTCTTGTGCCGCCGCCCGGCCTTTTCGTCGGCCCGCGCCGGCGCGGCCAGCAGGGTCAGGAACGGCAGCGCCCACGGGCGCGGGCTCCAGGGCAGCGGCACCAACAAGGTCAGGCAAATCCATTTCAGGCCCCAGCACTTGACCACCTCGCTTTGCGTCGAGCGCACCGCGTCGCGGTGCCGACCCTTGGCCTTGATCCTCTTGCCCTTGCGCCGCTCCACGGTCTCGTCCACCAGGATGATCAGCGGATACCCCCGGCTGGCGGCCACCGCGACCAGCAGCCCCAGCAGGATCTTCGCCCCCCGCAAGCCCGACCAGCGCGCCCGGCTCAGCACCCGGTGGTAGTTGCAGAAGCCCGGCTCGCCCGCCAGCCCCATGGTCCGCAGCACCCCGGCCACGGTGCGGGGGCCACGGCACAGGACCGCCCCCGCCGCCAGCACCTGGACATGCTCCCACACCGGCCGCGTGAACAGCGGCGCGAAGGAGCCCAAAACCATCAACGCCACGTCAGGGAGCATCAGCACCGTCTGTCATCTCTCGCAAGCCATCACCAGCCTGCTATTGTCCTACGAGAACCGCCCGCCGCCTCGCTGAAAAAGGCCAAAGTCGAGTGACAATGCGGCGCGGGTCTGGGAGATGCCCGTCGGCGTTGAGGTGTCTAGCATTGGAGTTGAAAGATTTGAGGTGGAAAACATTGCCTTCAGCCCGGACGCAAAGTATTTGGCGATAACAACCACGAATGAAGGAACACGCCTATGGGAAACGACCACGGGTCGGGAGGCTGCCCACTTAGAGTGGAAAAACACCCGATACAATGGCATTTTCAGCCCAGACGGAAAATATTTGGCGATGGACGCCAAAGAGGGTGGATCCACAAGAAGCCTGCGGATATTGGCAACCGCCTCAGGCCGTGAACTTTCCCGTTGGCCGCATAGCAAAAGCATCCATGCGGTAAACTTCAGCCCAGATGGTAAATATCTGGTGATGGATGACAGTGACTACCCAGCCACAAGACATCTGAGAATATGGGAAACCCTATCCGGGCGGGAAATTGCCCGCATGCCGTATCATGACACTTTAGGCTCCATTGTGTTTAGCCAAAACGGTCAATATCTAGCAGGAGCGACTACCCCGAGCATTTGGGTGGGCAGAATTCCGCCCGGACAATTAAAGGAGGAAACCGTCTGTGTATGGGAGGCTGGCACGGGCCGGGAAGTCGCCAAATTGGGCTTCAGGCAAAACATCAATGCCGTTGCCTTTAGTCCCGACGGGCAATATTTGGCGACGGCCGGGGATGACTACACAGCGCGGACATGGGAAGTGGCCACCAGCCGGGAAGCCGCCCGCGCCATCCATAAAGCCAGCGTGGCAGCAGTTACTTTTAGCCCGGACGGCAAGTATCTGGAAACCGCTAGCCGCGACGGCACGGCGCAAATATGGGAATCGACCGCCCATCTGGAACTTGCCAAGATGGTCCAAGGCGAGGAGGAAGATGGGAAAAAATTTATCACGGGCCTGAACACCATCCGTTTCAGCCCCGATGGCAAATATCTGGCGACAGCCGGCGGCAACCCCATTGTGCAGGTGTGGAATGCAGCGACCGGCCAGGAGACCGTCCGTATGGCCCATGGGAGAGACGGCGTCAACGCCATCGCTTTTAGCCCGAATGGCCGATACCTGGCGACAGCCGGCGATGACGCCACAGCGCGGGAGTGGGAAGTGGCCACAGGCGGGGAGACAGTCCGCATGAGCCATGGCAGAGAAGTGGCGGCCATCGCCTTCAGCCCAGACGGGAAGCGCCTAGCAACGGCCAGTTTCGACAAAACGGCGCGAGTTTGGGAGGCATCGACCGGGAGGGAAATCGCCCGAATAACCCACAAGAGCAGCCTGGGGCTTGTCAAGTTTAGCCCGGACGGCAAATATGTCGCTACTGCGACAGGGTTGATACATCCGAACGGGGCAATGGCCTCGGTGGAGGGGGAAAACACCATGCTCGTATGCGCAGCGGACACAGGAAAGGAAATTGTCCGCATAAGCCACCCGTTCCCGGGCGAGCCTTGGGAGAATTGGAAAAGCCGTATCATGGACATTGACTTTAGCCCGAACGGACGTCTATTGGCAACGGCCAGCGAAGACAAAACCGCCCGCCTGTGGAATTTGGCCACCGGCCAGGAAGTTGTCCGTCTGAATCATGAGGCGAGCGTTAGTGCTGTCACCTTCAGCCCGGACGGCAACTATTTGGCCACTGCTGCCACCCTCGCGCAAGTTTGGGAAACGGCCGGCGGCAAGCGAATCACTCGTATGGATGCGGCTGACTCCATTGGGGCCGTGACATTCAGTCCTGATGGGCATTTCCTTGTCGGCGACAACGCGGCAGCGTGGGAGTTACCCAGTGGCCGGGAAGTCGCCCGGATATTCCATGATGCTGGGGCAGCAATTCCCGGACAAAATAGTAAAGATAAGATTGAACGATGGTTTTGGCTTAAACGAAAGGCATCCCTATCGCTGAACTAAAACCGTCCCTCCGCAATCTCGGTTAAGGCGGCGTGAAGGATTCAATAATCATCGGAACACGCTGAAAACACCAGAGACAACACGGAGCGGGAAATCTTCCTATGTGGTATCCAGCACAAGCATGGACGCCATATGCCCTTTGCCAATTGCTTGCCATAAAATCTACCATGAAGGGATTAAATAGCCCAAAAACAAAGTCCTTAGCTTCTCCCAAAACGATGCCTTGGTGCGCCTCGCCCGAACAGCTTGCCGAAACAACTCGCACCCCAAGGCTTGGAGTTGGTCTATCAGAAAAGCCAGCATCGTCAAATATCCAAAGTCCGTGGCAAGGTATTTCTCGCCATGGCCATAATTATGCTCCAGGTGATAACCCTGGTTCTTCAGCGTGTTAAAAGTCTCGTTTTCTATTTTCCAGCGTGCCCGGCCCCCGCGCATGACAGCTTCGACATTGCCTTGATGCAGATGGAAATCCGTTACCCAGGTGAAGACGGTCTCGCGCTCTCCGTCATGCTCCCAATATTCAAGAAAGTTAACCTTTATGTCGGGGTGGGCGGCATTCAAACCCAATCCGTTGACAAACCGGTATCCATGGATCACGCCAGCCTTGTCCGCCGTTTCAAATTCCTCGGCTCCGCCTTGGCGCATGGCTTCATCGAAATCTTTGAACAAGGCCTCGTGGTCGCCCGGCTTGGCCCCAAGAATCCAGCGAAACCCCAACTCCTTCAATAGCTTGATGTGTGGCCCATTGCTCGACAAACTATCTTCCACGATGATCGGACGCAGGTGCTGATACTGTTCCTTGACCCGCTTCAACAGCCGTTTGGCGGCATTGCGCTCGCAATCGTTCTTCGTCCGCCCGTCGCTTTTGGTGATCGCCTCCGGGGCGAGCGGGATGACTTCAGGACGGTCCGGGTGGACGACCACCGCCCCAAGCAGTTGGTGGTAATATTGCGCGACGCCATTGCCCTGTGTTTTCACGCAGCAATGGGGGCAGGAAACCTTGCCGGAACAAAAATGCCCCGTGCCGTCCAAGGGAACCAGGTGATATCCCCCCAGATATTCATACTCCTTGAACACGTTTTGGCGCTCCGCGACGCGATGCAAGGCCGTGAACGCCGACTCCAGGTGAACCGGGCTCACGCCGTCCACAATGCTCCGCATCTGGGTGTCGGAAGGCGCCAAGCCAACGCCATACAAGGTTTCAAGATTATATCGGACGGCCGGCTCGTTTTTCTGTTCGTCGAACCGCAACAGCGACGAATACTTCAGGCCAAACATCGCCAAGGCCGACATCAAGGTGTCCGGAATGGTATAAACCTCGCCGCCCCCGCGATGTTCTGGAATCCTTGAAAATTCCTTGCGAACGCACTGTAATAACGACGGTGCCGACAACAGCGAGGAAGACGGTTCAGCTTTGGCTATGGGTTTCACTTGGCTTTCTGAAGTTAGATACAGCGTTTCTAAAGTTAGCCAGTTACTTGTAAAAATTCCTCTGCATGATTTACATAGCCAATGATATCATCCTGTGTAACCGTTTTGACTGCGGCTTTTATTGTTCTGACAATATCGTCGGGAA
>Ga0265327_10003783_pt1 | contig 14026 bp, 13 predicted proteins | sample 41621metaG_FD_202089 | JGI IMG/M metagenome (GOLD analysis project Ga0265327, IMG submission 202089) | Rhizosphere microbial communities from Carex aquatilis grown in University of Washington, Seatle, WA, United States - 4-16-21 metaG | ecosystem: Host-associated > Plants > Roots > Rhizosphere... | reverse complement strand
GCCCCGTCGAGAGCAGGGCCAGCAGCAGCAGGACGAACGGCAGCAGCAGCCAGCTCAGACGGGGCGAGGCGCCGGCGGCCAGCAGGAAGATCACCACCGGGATCAGGTTCAAGGCGAGGTTCATCGCGCAGGTGACAACGAGTGAGAGCGGCACTGCCAGGCGGGGGAACTCGATCTTGCGGACCAGGTTCTCGCGCAGGACCATGCAGGTGACGGCTCCGCCTGTCGATTCGCTGAAGAAGTTGAAGAGGACGATCCCCAGCAGAAGCGCAGCCGGGAAATAGGGCTCCGTGTTGGTCGCGGCCAGGACCGACTTGCTGAGGACCAGGTAGATGACCCCGAACAGCAGCAGCGGGCGCATCAGCTGCCACAGGTAGCCCAGGGCCGAGCCGAAGAAGGCCAGCTTGAACTCGGTCTTGGCCAGGGTCCATGTCAGCTGCCACAGGCGGCGGGGATCCGATCCGAGGGCGGAGGGGCCCTTGATCGGGCGACCCAGGCCCTCGGGCAGGGTGATCGGGCCGCCGAGGTCGGCCGGCTGGGCGGTCTGAGTGCTCACCCGATCAGCTCGGCCCGGGCGGGGGACGTGGAGCGCTCGATCGAGAGCTCGAAGGGGAGATCCAGCAGCGCGTCGGAGTGATGGGGGCCGGTCACGACGATCGAGAGCATCCGTTCCCGGCGGTCGATCCAGGCCCCTCCCTGCCGGGCGATCGAGGGCGTCACGTGGTAGCGATCGGCCGCCAGGACGTTCTCGAAGCGGATCCGCAACAGCACCTCCTCGCCGGCGGCGAAGCTGCCCCAGCGGGGGTTGGTGGTGACGTTGGAGGCCGACATCACGTGGTCGCGGTGGCTGTTCTGGATGTCGATCCCGAACAGGGGGTTCTCGATCTCCTCGAGGAAACGGGCCCGGGCCACGAACGTGCAGGGCCTCTGCGTCGGGAGCACCTCTGCGCGCACCCCCTGCTCGTCCTCGAACCAGGCCTCGGTGATCTCGGCCCGCCGATCGCCGTCGCGGCGCTCGGACTCGCTTTCGGCGGACTCCGAGCCGGCCACCCGCTCGGCCGCGTCGGAGGCCCCCTGGGTGTCCGTCGCGATCGCGATCGAGGGGCTCCTCGCCTGGCCGGGGTTCTCCTCCTCGGCGGCGATCCGCTCGAGCTCACGCGCCTGCTCGGAGAAGTTCAGCTCGAGGTAGCGGTTGCCCACGTGCTCGGGGTCGCCCAGGACGACGGGCCGGCCGTGCTCGAGGAGCAGGGCCCGGTCGCAGAAGCGCTGGGTGGCGGCCATGTCATGGGTGACGAACAGGACGGTCGCGCCGCTGCGCCTGATGCGCTCGAACTCGTCGTAGCACTTCTGCTGGAAGGCGGCATCGCCCACCGCCAGGACCTCGTCGATCAGAAGGATCTCGGCGTCCACGTGGATCATCACCGAGAAGGCCAGCCTGACCAGCATCCCCGAGGAGTAGTTCTTGATCTTCAGGTCGATGAAGTCCCGCAGCTCGGCGAAGTCGATGACGCTGTCGAAGCGCTTGCGCGCCTCGCGGGGGCTCAGCCCGAGCATCGTTGCGTTGAGCATCGCGTTGTCCCGAGCCGGAAGGTCGGGGTTGAAGCCGACGCCGAGCTCGATGAAGGTGGACATCGGCCCGTTGACGTAGATGCTTCCCTGATCGACCCGGTAGATCCCGGCGAGGCACTTCAGGAGCGTCGACTTGCCCGATCCGTTTCGTCCGACGATGCCGAAGAACTCCCCCGGCTCGACGGCGAAGGACACGCCCCGGAGCGCGTTGAGCGTGTCGGTCGCACTCCGCCTGAAGGGGTGCAGGGCACGCTCCTTCAGGGTGCTGACCTGCTCGCGCGGGATCTCGAATCTCTTGTGGACCCGGTCAACCACCACCGGGGGCATTGCTTGCTTTGCCATCGCTAGCTGACAGCGTACCCGCGCCGTCCCCCGCTCACGGCAGCCCCGTTGCGTGGAAAGCCGCAAGGATGCAGGCTGTGAGCAGCCCCGATCGCGCCCCGCGCCTCGTCATCAGCGTCCTCGAGCCCGAACCCGTCTCGTGGGAGATGCCGGCCGCCGAACCGCACCGGGACACCTTCATCGCCGGTGGGTTCAGGACCCTCCACGAGCTGGCTGTCGCCGCGGCCGCCACCGGCCGCGAGGTGGAGATGCGCGGCCCCGTCTCGCTCCCCGTGCTGGATGAGCTCGCCGAGGCGGGGGGAGCGCGGCCCGAGCTGCCCGGCGAGCCGCGCCGCCCCGAGAAGGACGACATCGTCGTGGTGCTCGGAGGGGGCGCCGATGTGATGCGCTTCGCCCGCTTCGTCCTCTCGCCGGCCCGCTTCGTCGTGGCGCACCTCTCACCGCCGGGGCTGACCGGATGGCCCTTCGTGGAGGGCTGGGAGATCCAGTCCTACCTGACGGTCGACCCCGCGTCGGTGGCGCGCCCCGAGCACTTCCGGGCGATGGCGGCGCTCGGGGTCGACATCTGGACCCACATGCCGCGCGTGCAACAGCTCGCCCTTGACGCAGGGGCGCGCTGCTCCTTCATCGGCAACGGAGACCCGTTGCCGTTCGTCACCGCCCGGGCCGAGAAGGACCTTCCCGTCGTCTATCTCGAGGCCAACGGATGGAGCCCGCTCGCCCGGCAGGCTGCCGAGCTGATGGAGACTCCCGCGACAGCGATCCCCAAGAGCTCGCACGAGCAGCTGATGGAGATGATGGGCCGGGCTCGCATCCTGCTGTGGCCTGCCCGCCTGACCGGCCACGGGCGGGTCCTGTGGGAGGCGCGCTCGCAGGGCGCCGTGGTGGTCGGCCTGGAGAGCAACCTCTACGCGACGGGCCTCGAGGAAGCATCGGGAGCGGTGGCTGTCTCGACGGTTGACGAGATGGCCCAGGTCGCCGAGCAGCTTCTCGGTGACCCGGCGCGCCTGGCGAGTCTCTCCGAGGCAGGGCGTCGCAGCGCCCGCGAACAGGTCGACTGGCGCAGCTATGTCGAGCGGGTCGATGCCGCGATCTGCGACGTGGAAGCCGCTGAGCGGGACCCCGGCGCGGGCGCCCGAGCCGTCATGGGGGAACGTCTCGAGGGGCCGCTCGAGGAGCGCCGGGTTGCGCTCGAGCGGGTGGCCGAGCTCGACCGGGCTCTGGCCGACAGCACGGAGCGGGTCAGGGTGCTGGATGTCGAGCTGGCGGCCGCCGCGCGGGTGATCGCCGAGCTCGACCCGCTGGCCAGGCCTCGGGTCGCGGAGGCCCGATCGCGTCATCTGCTCGGCGAGCTGCGCCGCCGGGTAGTCTCGCGGCTGGTGGCGCTGCGCTCATGATCCATGGCTGTTGCCTGACGGCCGCCAACTACGCGGCCCACGCGCGCGTCACGGCCGAATCCTTCCTCGAGCAGCACCCGGGCTCGAAGTTCTCGGTGCTCTCCGTCGAAGAGCCGGCTCCGGCCTTCTCGCAGGACGAGCCCTTCGAGGTGCTCCGCCCCGCTGACATCGGTGTCGATGACTCCGAGCTGGCCCGCCGCTCGACGATGTACTCGACCCAGGGCATGGCCGGCTCGATGAAGCCCCTGCTGATGGCCGCGATACTGGCCCGGGGAGAGGGATCGGTGGTCCTGCTCGATGCCGACAGCTGCGTCTATGGCGACCTTGGGTTCCTCGAGGGGTTGCTGGCGGATCACCCCGTCCTGCTCTCGCCCCATGCGCTTCACCCTCACGGGCTGTGGCGCGAGGACGGGCCGGAGCAGATCTTCCTTCGGGCCGGTGTCATCAACGCCGGGTTCGTGGCCGTGGGGCCCGGCGGCGAGCCCTTCCTGGACTGGTGGGCTGAACGGACCCACCGGCGCTGCATCTACAACCAGCGACGCGCTCTGCTCGTCTCGCAGATGTGGCTCACGGCGGCCGTTGGACTGTTCGGCAGCGACGTGCTGCGTGACCCCGGCTGCAACGTGGCCGGCTGGAACCTCCAAGCCAGAGATGTCGAGTGGGACGGCGAGCGGCCGACGATCGAGGGAGGCCCGCTGCGCCACTTCCACTTCGCCTGCAGCTTCGATCCGCGCCGCACAGGGGAGCTGACGACCCTCCCCGCGCAGGCCGCCTGGTGGCCGGCGCTGGATGAGCGGCCTGGCGTCGCAAGGCTGGTCGAGGGCTATTCGAAGCGCCTCCTGGAGGCCGGCTTCGAGGAGGCCTTCGCCACCCCGCCGCGGCAGCTGACGACGCCCGGCGGCAAGCCGATCGAGCCGTGGATGCGCGAGAGCTACCGGGTCGGTGTGATGGACGCCGAAGAAGCCGGGACGCCCGAGCCTCCCAACCCCTACCTCGACGGGGACGCCGCGTTCTTCGAGTGGCTGGCCGGGCGGGCCGCGGTCGAGGCCGACGAGGGTGGCGAGGACTGGGGCGAAGAACGCGAGATCCTCACGGCCCTCCTCGATCGCAGGGAGCTGCTGGGGCGGATCGGGGAGCTCGAGACGATTCGCGACGAGGCGATCACCTGGGCCGAGCGCTCGGACCAGCGGATCCTCGAGCTCGAAGCCGAGCTGCAGGGGACCCAGGGCCGCACGGCGCCGCCTCCGGCGGGCCACGAACGGGGTGCCTTCGTCCAGCGGGTGGGACGCTCCCCCGCCGGCCCGCCCCTCCGTGCCGCCCGAGACGCGGCTAAAGACCTTCGCCGGCGGGCTCGCTCCTCAGGGAAAGGCTGAGCCGAGGCCAGGCTCACCGACGGAACGGACCAGGAGCCGGGCGGGCTCGCTGTCCAGCGCAAGTGCCGCGGCCGGCTCTCCGCTGAGCGGGAGATCGGTGACCCATGGCTCCGGGCCGCCCGCGGGGATGGGCGCTCCGATGCCCCCGCCGTGCCACTTCAGCACCGCCTCGTGTCGTGTCCAGGCGCGAAGGAAGGCGGAGCGGCGCCCGGCCGGGTCCAGTGCACGCAGGGTCTCGGCCGTCTCGGGGCCGAGCGCCCGTGCTGCCAGGGCGAGATCGTCGATCTTCCCCCGGGGAAGCTGCAGGTCGATCCCGACGCTCCCCTCCGGGGCGAAGGCGTAGAGGGCGAGATGCCCCGAATGGGAGAGATTGAAGGACGGGGCTCCCGCCCGGTGATCGAGCAGGCGGGGCTTGCCATTTGGGTCCCGCTCCAGCAGGAGCCCCCCGGGGTCGTCGCCGAGGTAGCCACCGAGGAGCGATCGCAGCAGACCGCGCCCGCGGGCCCACCTCCGCCGGGCATCCTCGGAGATGATCGCCGCGGCCCGGCGGCGCTCGTCCGCAGAGAGCAGATCGAGCCGGTGCGGGCCGACTGCGTCCAGATCGGCGACCCAGACGTGCGCCTCGCCGGCCGCGAGTTGCAACCGGCGCCCACCGGCAGGGCCGTTGGTGATCATGAGGGCCGTCGGTATGGCGTCCTCTGAGGTGCCGTTTTGCTCAAGCTTGGGGCCGCTGTACTCGATAGCCCAATTGTGACCATCCGCATGCTCTCCCACACATCTTCCGGCCCTCGCAGAGCGCGCCGCCGCATCCTGGCCCTCACGGGCACGCTCGTGGCACTCGCCCTGTGCGCCCTGCCGTCATCGGCAGGTGCGGCCGAGGCCGGGCTCAACATCTCAAACCTCGGGCCCCAGCAGGTGGCCGGGGTGAGGACGCTGGGAGTCCACTGGGTGCGGATGTTCCTCAGCTGGCGCGCCATGCAGCCCTCCCGCGGTGCAATCGACCCGAACGTCCTGAACAGCTACGAACAGTCATTCCTTCAGCTTCCCGCGGGAACCAAAGTGATCCTGGACGTCGTGGACACGCCGCAATGGGAGACCGGCTCGAGCGATGAACACGCCGCCCCGGCGAACCCCCAGGACTATGCGGCCTTCGTGGCCACGCTGGCCCACCGGTTCGCCCCCTGGGTGGGCGCCTATGAGATCTGGAACGAGGAGGACGCTCCGGCATGGTGGACGGGAGCTCCCGACCCGGCCGGCTACGTGCGCCTCCTGCAGGCGACCTACCCGGCCGTCAAGGCGGCCGACCCGGCCGCGACCGTCCTGCTGGGCGGGCTGACGGGCAACGACTACCCCTTCCTCGAAGGTGTCTACGCGGCCGGCGGCAAGGGCTCGTTCGACGCCGTCGCCGTCCACACCGACACGGCATGCAACATCCTCTCTCCCTACGACTTCCTGCGGGGGGTCGACAACCGGCTCCTGGTCGACTCGTTCCTGGCCTACCGGGAAGTGCACGCCGTGATGACGGCCAACGGTGACGCCAAGCCGATCTGGATGACCGAGCTCAGCTGGCGCACCACGAACTCGACCTGCAACGAAGGCGCCTGGGCCGGGCAGAAGGCCGGTGGCGTCAGCGACGAACAGCAGTCGACCTATCTGAGCCAGGCCTACCACTGCCTCGCGCAGGACCCCTACGTCCAGCTGGCGCTGTGGTTCCCCTACAGCGACGAAGGCGCAGTCACCTCCGGCCTGGTTCGCGCCGACGGCTCGCGCAAGCCCTCGTGGGGCGCGATGCGCTCCTACATCCGCAACGGCGACAAACTCTCGGAGTCCTGCGGTGTCTTCACCGGGCCGAAAATCAGGGTCTCCTCTCCGGCGAACCACCTGAAATACACCGGTCCGCTGCCGATCCACGTCTCGGCCAGCAGCTCGCAGGGCGTGTTCCGCATCCGCCTCGAGGTGGACGGCCGCCTGATCCGCAACTACGACGGGAAAACCTACCCCTCGACGCTGGACGGAGCGATCACCTGGCAGGGCGCCAAGCACATCTCCTTCGGCGCTCACACGCTGACCTTCCTGGCCTACGACAAACAGCGCAACGTCTCCCAGACGACGATCACCGTCTTCCACGGCAAGCCCAAGCCGAAGGTCCGCCGTCACGCCAGGCGACACGCCCGCCGGCACGCCAAACGCCACCCCTAGCGCATCGGGCCCAGCCCGTCGCTAGTCTGCCCGCCCGTGCGCGTCACACGCCTGGAGATAGATGGACCGCTGGTGATCGAGCCCGCCGTCCACGGCGACGAGCGGGGTTTCTTCGTCGAGACCTACAGGCGCCAGTGGAACGAGGACGGTTCGATGCCGGCGGCCGAGACCTTCGTTCAGGACAACCACTCTCGATCCGCCAGGGGCGTGGTGAGGGGCCTTCATTTCCAGATCGGAACCGGGGTGGCAAAGCTGGTCCGCTGCGGACGGGGCCGGATCTTCGATGTGGCGGTTGACCTAAGGGCGGGATCGCCGACCTACGGAAAGTGGGCGGGGGTGGAGCTCGACGACGAGTCGATGAGGGAGTTCTACGTTCCTGTCGGTTTCGCTCACGGCTTCTGCGCGATCAGCGACGTGGCGGACGTCTTCTACAAGCAGACCGGCTACTACGACGCCGCCGTTGAACGGGCCATCGCCTGGGATGACCCGCAGATCGCGATCGACTGGCCCCTGCCGGCCGCCGAGCTGACCGTCTCAGAGCGAGACGCCGCCGCACCGAAGCTCAGCGAGATCGCCGCTGAACTGCCGTTTCGCTGGAGCGCCTAGCCACCCAGGCGGAAGCTCAGCGAGGCCGCAGGACCCTGCGCCGCGCCTCTGACGGCGGCGCTGCCCCGGAGCCTGTAGCGGCCGGGTGCAAGGCGCAGGCCGGCCAGGCTCAGCCCGTTGGCCCCCGGCGCATCGGCGTGGGTGAGCCGGGCGACGACCGGGGTCCGGGACGGGAGGAGGCGCACGAGCGTGAAGCCGGCCCGGGCGCGGAGGGAGTCGCGGTAGGTGATGAGCAGCCGTCGGTGGGGCGCCGGCCTCTGGAGCCTCAGTGCGGTAATCCGGGGCGCGGGGCGGACGGTGTAGGTGAAGGTCGACGTGGAGCTGTTGCCGCAACCGTCGGTGGCGACGCGGCTGACCGTGAATCTGCCGGGTCTCCCCGTCCAGATGGCCTGGTGCGAGGCGGTGGGGTCGAGGACGAGTGGATCGGCGCTGTCGCCGGCGGTCACCGAGACGGAGGCCGCCCTGGCCCGCTGCGGGTAGACGGTGACGCCCTGGTCGCTTGCGATGTGGAGCACCGGGGGAGCGCCGACGAGGACCGTGGCCCGCTGAGCCTGGGACTCGACCTGCCCGAGCGAGTCCTCGGCTCGGGTTTCGATCAAGTGGCTGCCCGGTGCCAGGGTGAGCCGGACGCTCGTTTCGCCCGGAGCGAGAGGGATCCTCCGCACGGGGGAGCCGTCGAGGCTGAGCCGCAGAGCCGCGGCGGCGACGGCGGGATCCGGGTCTGCGACCACGCCGATGGACACGTTGAACCCGGGGCTGCAGGCGCTTGGGATGACGCTCCGCGGCGGGGCGGCGATGTCGGCGTTGATCAGCAGGGCGTAGTCCTCGGCCAGGCCGTCCTCTGCGGGGCCGAGGTCGACCGGCGGCGGTTCGAAGACGCGGATGCTCTCTTCCTCGACCGCCACGGCGGCCAGGGCCCCTTCTGTGTCGAGGCCGATGAAGTCGCCCGCTTTGACGGGCACCCGGGCGGGGAAGGCGAAGGTGCCTGCCCCGAGCGGCGCGGACACGCCGTCGCTGGTTCCGGCGGCCGTGAAGGGTTCGCTGGGGCCGGGGCCGAGTTCGTCTCCGGGTACCGGCTCGAGAACCCGCAGGCGCAGCATCTGGGGGTCCGAGCCGGCGACCGTCTGAATTCGCCAGCGGACGATCGTGCCGCTGATCGGGGCCCTGAACCAGTCGAGGTGTTCGGGGGAGATGGTCGTCACGAGGGTGCAGGCTTTCGGGCAGGCGGGGTGGGGAACGATGATCCCCTCGGGGATCCCCAGGGAGTCGCCGAACGTGACGCTGGCGCCGGCGCTCACCGGGACGAGCGCCAGGACAGCGGTCGCGAGCAGGCTCGAGCGCAGGATTCGCCGGGCCATCGGCGGGCCTACCAGCCGGGAGCCCGCATCAGGGCGGTCCTGAACTCCTCCCGGGCCCTCGCGAGCGGCTCGGGTCCGGCGGTGCGCCAGTAGTCAAGGCGGCGCCGGCTGGCGCTGATCTGCCCCCTCATGGTGGGCCGCGCCTGAAAGCCGGCCGTATAGCCGCGCGAGAGCAGGGCGCAGCTCGACCCCAGGCGGGCGTACTGGGCGTAGAGCAGATCGGGGGCGATCGGCAGGCTCGCATCGCCCAGACGGCCGATGCCGCCGATGCCGAGCCGAAGGCCGGCCCCGCGGACGACGGCGCTCACACGTTCGAGCTCCGGTGACTCGAGTAGTTCGAAGCGGTTGCGCAGCCCCATCGACAGAGCCAGATCGTTCAGGCCCACGTGGATCTCGCCGAGGCTCTCCAGGGCCGCGATCGCCTCGATGTCGGCGACGGCCGCGGGGGTCTCCAGCAGCGGCACGACGGTGGCCCGACCGGCGACGATCTCCAGGAAGCCGGCCAGCTGGGCCGCGGACTCGAACATGGGCAGCATCAGGACCTCGACGCCGTGCTCCAGCAGCCGCTCGACTTCCGGGGCGGTCTCCGCCCAGAGCGGGTTCACCCGGGCGAACAGCCGGGCGGTATGCAGGGCCCGGCCGACCTTCGCAAGGCGCTCGACGCTGTGCCCGGAGATCCAGGTGTTCAGGCCGGCCTGGCGCCCCGCCTTGCCGATTCGCTCCAGATCGAGCCCCACCCGGTCGACGCCGGCGGCGTCGGCGCTGCCCGCCAGACGGGGGTCGTCGGTCCACAGGGTCAGCAGAAAGGGCTGCGGTTTTTCCCGTAGGAGAGTGCCGTCGTGCGTCGTCGCTGCGCCCCGTAGCGGCGCGGAGCCAGGCGAATCGACGACGCTGCTCACGAACGCAGGATGTCATCCTTAGGGCTGCGATGCCCGAGGGACAGAAAAGGTCGCTGCGAGAGCGCACCAACGGCTACACGGTCACTCCCGGCCAGTACGTCGTCCTGGCCTACTGCGCGCTGGCGGCCCTGACGCTGATCGTGCTGACCGGCGCGGCCGTGCGGCTGACCGGGTCGGGCCTGGGCTGCCCGACCTGGCCCAAGTGCTACGGCAACGTCTACCCGCCGCTGAACACCCATGCGGTGATCGAGTTCTCAAACCGGCTCCTGACGGTGCCGGTCACGATCGCCGCCGGGGCGGCCTGGGTGGGAGCCCTGCGCCGGCGCCCCTATCGGCGCGACCTGGTCTGGCTTGGAGGGCTGCTGCCGCTCGGTATCATCGGCCAGGCGGTCCTGGGCGGCTTCACGGTCAAAGGGGCCCTCGACTACGGCTGGGTCATGGGCCACTTCGCCCTGTCGATGCTGATCATCCTGGCTGCCGCGCTGCTGCTGTGGCGCTCCAAACTGCCCGACGAGGACCCCGCGTCGGCCGCGGCCGACGCCGCCGAGGGAGTGGACCGGGGCCTCTCGCGGATGCTGGGGGGCCTTGTCGCCTTCGGCGCGCTGGTGATCTTCGCCGGCACGGCCGCAACGGCGGCGGGACCCCACGCAGGCGGGTCGCCGGGCCAGAAGATCAACCGCCTGGCCTTCGACGGCCGCGGAACGATGGACTTCGTGATCCACCGCCACGCCGAGATCGCCTTCCTTTTCAGCATCGCCTCTGTGGCCGTCTGGTTCCTGGCCAGGCGCCGCCAGGCTCCGGCCAGGGTTCAGCGGCCGCTGACGGTGCTCTGCGTGCTGCTGGCCCTGCAGGGGGTCGTGGGGCTCGATCAGTACGAGACGCACCTCCCGACGCAGATGGTCTGGGTCCACATCGCGATCGCCTGCTGCGCCTGGCTGGCCACGATCTGGTCGGCCTGTGAAGCGGGAGTTCTGGCCCGCCACAGCCGGGCCGGGGCGCTTCCCAAGCGTCCCGAGGGCTCTCTGCGCACCGCCACGCCGGTCGAGTTCCCCGGAAATTAGGGACTCTTCGGGTCATAACTCCCGTGTTTTCGGGTCCGTCGTCCGCGACAGCGGTTAGCGTGCCCGAAGCAACAGACATTCGAGAAGGGAGTGGCATGACCAAGAACGAGCTAGCTGAGAAGGTCGCCGCGAGCACCGGATTGGCCGGCAGCCAGGCAAGGCAGGCAGTGGAGGCGACGATCGAGTCGATCTCCGACGAGCTGGCCGCTGGTGGGGAGGTCGCGCTTGCCGGCTTTGGCAAGTTCAGCGTCAGCCACCGGGCTGCCCGTGACGGACGCAACCCCTCCACAGGGGAGACGATCAAAATCGCAGCATCCAAGGCCGCGAAATTCTCGGCCGCCAGCGCGCTGAAGAAGCGTCTGAACCCCTAAGGAGACTCAAGTGTCACCGGTTCAATAGAACCGGTGACACCGCTCCTTGCGCCTCCGGGACATCAGGAGATGATCATCTCCCACCGCCGGCGCTTTGTGATCCTGGCGCCCTGGAAGACGGCCAGCAGCACCATCCGGGCCCGGCTGGGGACTCTCTGCGAGAGCCCCTACAGCGCCTTCTACCACCTCAATCCCGATCTCGGCCGGGTGGTTCACCAGCACCTGACGCTGGCCGACTTCGCCGAGCTCCCCGAGTCGCGCCTGGGCTACAGGACGGCGGCCTTTGTACGCAACCCATACGACCGCGTCTACTCGGGCTTCCATCAGCTGATCAGGGATGTCAGCCACCAGCCGCGAGCTGATTTTCCCGACGAGGAGGTGCGAGCGCTGGTGATGATGCAGCTCGCAGAGAACTACGCGCACCTGGGTCGGGCGGAATTCGCCTTCGAGGCGTGGCTGGCATTGCTCCAGGAGCGCCAGGTCGAGGATGCAGGGCGCAACAGCAGCTTCCCGCTGCATCCGGCGAACTACTGGACCCACCGGGACGGCCGCCAGGAGGTCGACTTCATCGGCCGTGTCGAGAGCTTCGAGACGGACTTCGACCGCCTCTGCGCCGAGCTGGGCGTCGAGGCGGACAGCCGGGCGAATGCCAACGTCAGCGCCCGGGAATCCGAGCTGGCGGGGGACGAGCACGGCTACCGCTATGCGGCCCGCATGAGCTCCGGGGCGCGGCGCAAGGTCAACGAGCTCTTCCGCGAGGACTTCGCACTGTTCGGCTACGAGCAGCTCACCTGACTCAGGCGCCGCGAGGGCCTCCGAAGCGCTCGAGGCCGTCGTCGGGGATCTCCTCCCAGGGGACAGCTGAGTCCAGGTACAGGTGAGCCGAGGGCCGGATCCCCGGATCCCCGTCGAGGGTCCCCAGCCGGATGGCCACTTCCTCATCGCGGAGAGGGTCGCCGCTGAAGACGGCAGAGCCGCAGTTCTCGCAGAACAGCTTGGGCACGCCGCTCGTGTGTTTGTAGGCCTTGATCACCTCGGCGCCCTGCAGGAGCGCGAACCCGCTCTGCGGCACGCGGCCGTTCGCCGATGAGCCTGTGCCGGTGCGCCGCTGGCAGTGGGTGCAGTGGCAGTAGCCGGCGCTGATGAACGGAGCCGTGAGCTCGTAGCGGACGGCTCCGCAGAGACAGCCTCCCTGGAGGGGATGCTCAGGAGAGGGTGGCTCAGGGGGTGCCATGGGCCAAGTCTATGACGAGCGTCCGGGAGCTTTCTTGCAGGATGAGATTCCCGCGTGAGCTTTTCCGGTGCGGGGCGTCTCAGGGGTGTCAGCAATCCCCAGTCCGGCCCAGGATGCGGCCGAGGAGGTAGCAGGATGAGAAGCTTCAAGGCAGCCCTGGTGACAATGGCCCTGGCGCTGGCGATACCCGCCGCGGCGCTGGCCCACCACGCCACGCATCACAGTGCAAGCTCGCACGCCAGGCACCACAAGCACCACGCCCACCTGGTCCGGTTCGTCGCGGGCACGGCCCACAAGACGACCACAGCCACACACAGCACCGCCACAACGGTCACGACGACCACCACCACGGAGACCCCCGGCGAATCGGTCGGCACGGTCCTGTCCTTCGAAGGCGGCGTGCTGAAGATCACGCTGGGCGATGGCTCGGTCGTCGGCGGCAAGGTCACCGAAAACACCCGGCTCGAGTGCGCCTCGGCGGCTCAGGGCCAGGAAGGCTCGGATGACGACGGCGATCAGAACGACCAGGGCGACGATCAGAACGAGCACGGCGGACAGCCGCCCGTCTCGGGTGGTCATGACCAGCAGGGCCCCGGCTCCTCGCATGGAGACGACCAGCACGGCTCGCTCTCAGAAGTCATGCAGCCCGAATGCACCGTGGCCGCATTGGTCGCCGGCGCGAAGGTCGAGGAGGCCGAGTTGACGCTGACCAGCGCAGGAGCGGTCTGGGAGAAGGTCAGCCTGACGAAATAAAGATGTGTCCAGACCGGGAGGGTTTGCCCCTTTCCGGTGTCTAGGTTGCAAAGGGGAGGCTGGCTTCACGGCTGGCCTCCTCGCCGCAACGCCAACCACATGAGCCCAAACGTCTCGATCAGATTGCTCGCCGCCCAGTCGGACGGCCGGCTCCTCGACCTCGTAAGCAGGGGGAACGAACGCGCCTTCGAGGCGCTGGTCAGCCGCTACAGGGCGCCGCTGCTGCGCTACTGCGCCCGTCTGGGGTTGGGTGACGCGCTGGCCGAGGATGTGGTGCAGCACTCGCTGCTGAAGGCCTGGCTGGCATTGACCGGGGGGACGACGGTCCGCGCAGTGCGCCCCTGGCTCTACCGGATCGTCCACAACCTCGCTATCAGCTCGATCCGCGTCACACACGAGCAGCCGGGTGTGCTGCCCGAGACGCTCGAGCAGGGGGCGATCGGCTCGACCCCCGCCGGAGCCGAGGACCGCCTGGCGGCAAGGGAGGCGCTCGGACACGTCGCGGCACTTCCGGAGATGCAGCGCCACGCAATCGTCCTGACTGCGATCGAGGGACGCAGCCACGAAGAGGCGGCCAGCGTCATGGGGATCACCGACGGGGCCGTAAGAGGCCTGGTCCACCGGGCGCGGGCAAGCATCCGCACTGCGGCGGCCGCAGTGATGCCGCCAGGCCTTCACAGCTGGCTCAGCCGGGGGACCGAGGCGCTGCCGCTGGCCGACCGCTCCGGTGAGATCTCCGCCGGCGCGGGTGTCCTCGGCTTGACGGGGATCCTGACCAAGGGAGTCCTGGTGGCCGCAACGGCGGGCTTGGTGATTGCCGGCGGATCGGCCGTTCAGGGCAGGCACCACGGCAGGCCGCACCAC